>Ga0306920_100000484_pt1 | contig 46211 bp, 37 predicted proteins | sample flu12Cox44000170_FD_204666 | JGI IMG/M metagenome (GOLD analysis project Ga0306920, IMG submission 204666) | Lab enrichment of tropical soil microbial communities from Luquillo Experimental Forest, Puerto Rico - flux4day.12C.oxic.44.000.170 (v2)... | ecosystem: Environmental > Terrestrial >... | reverse complement strand
TCAATACCCATGTTCGCTGTTACCACCAGCATTATCACACCAGCGGCCACATCTGGCAGGGCCGTTTCCAGGCGTTCCCGATCGAAGAAGACAAGCACTTGCTGACAGTTCTGCGTTATGCCGAGAGAAACCCGGTCCGCGCTAAGCTGGCACGTCGCGCGGAACAATGGCCTTGGTCCAGCGCCCGATTATGGCAAGACGAAACGGCGCGTCCCAGTTACCTGGCAGCGGGGCCGGTCAAGCGGCCGCGTCCTTGGCTCGATTGGGTCAATCAAGCCTTGACGTCGGCCGAGTTGGAGGCGGTGCGGCGATGCGTGAACCGTGGCGCGCCGTTCGGCAGCGCCGATTGGGTACAAAAGACGGCGAAGCGTTTGGGACTGCAGTCTACTCTGCGGCCCCGCGGCCGGCCTCGAAAGACAACAAAATAAACGTGCCGGTTCCCTTTTCTTGTGTAAGGAATTGAAAATGCGAGTGTTGGCGTTCTACGGGCCACCGGCACGGATGACGGGATTTCCCTACCCCGAAACGCCGAAAATTCCCGTGGCCCATGCCTTGGCCTGTGAAATCGAAGAAGACCCCGAGCTAAGCCTCGCTTTGGCCCTTTGGCCGAAGCTACCCGAACCCATTCGCGATGCCCTGACCCGCTGGCCAGAGATCCCTGAGGCCATGCACTCGCTGGTCCCAAGCCGGCCTGAATAGAGCTAAGGCAACCGGAACGGATGATGCCAAGCCGGTTGTTTGAAGGCATGGTCTTTAGAATGGACGCGCTTCGATTCGGGATAACGACTACAGCGCGGAGCGCTTTGACAACGGCCTCTCCGGGAACTTGATGGCTCGTACTCCTGCGAAGCAGGAATCCCGCAATCAGCCTGTCACTGCGGAGTTGAAGCCCACGTGAGTGCGTTGCTCAATAATTGACTATAGTTCACATCAGCGAGCTCGTTCGGGCCGATAAGCGTGGACAAGCTGATCACCAGGCCTGAACCATAACCCCAGCCGATTACGCCAGCACCGTTCTCGGCTCCGGCACTCTGGAAATAGACGGTTGCCCCGTCCTTCGGCGCGAAGTCGGACTCGGTTCCCCCGATACTATCGGCCTGGAATGTAAAGCTAGTGTCCACGCCGTCGTCGAGGATGGGGTCGGCCGTGACAACCGTATAGGTTATGGGGCTCCCGGCGTTGTAGTTACTGTTGCCAACGACGGGAAAAGCGTCGTACAGTTCCGCGAACTGTCCCAGGGTTGCATGCTTCCACAGAGTCCACTCGCTGGTTACCAGGCCGCCGCCGGAAGCGACGAAGTTCAATAGATTCTCTTGCCCCGTGATGGGCATATCGCCCGCCCCCCAATTGTTATTAGCGAGGAGCAGGACGGCATTGAAAGCGGACAGGTCAATCGTGTCGTCGAAAACCGAATAGGCCGGCCCAAGTTGCACATCATGACCAAAGCTTGCCAACGTTGCCACCGTGATAGCGTCCAGGTGGGCATCGCCGGAAGATGTCACCAGGACCGAAGCGCCAGACGCGGCTGTGACCCACCCAAGGCACAGAAGAAGCGCAGAAAACAATACCGAATTTCTGAGACGTGGTATTCGCATAAATCCTCCAATAAAGTGGTATTTTGACAACGACAAATTCATTTCCGCAAACTCAAACTGATTTTGGACCTCCCACTATAAATCAGCGGAACTCGGATTGCAAGGATTTTTCAAAATTTTTCCATATCGCTGCGCATGAACAATGCCTGGAAAAAAGAAAAAATAAAATAGAACGCATGGCCGATCAACCTGCGAACCTTTCCCCCGGTATCAATCGTCAGGTAGAAACCTATCAACAGGGACTCAGTGCCGGGCGCGAGCCTTACCGCGGCCGCTGGGATCAACGCTGCCCGCACGGTGCAATACGGGTTCCTGTGGGACGTTGATGGCAGCGTCACTACGCTCGACGTGCCCGGCGCGAGGCTTAACGCTGCGACTGGGATCAGCGCCGCGGGCCAGATCGTGGGAACGTACATTGACGTTGCCGAAATGCACCGTGCCTTCCTCGCCACGCCTAAAAAACTCTAGCAACGGTTCATTGGTACCAAGGGACAGGAAATTCCGAATTGCTCTTTGGAACTTGATAGGAAGAGAGTTTTCAATGTCGCTAACCGAGCAAGTTCGCTTTTGAACGAAAGAGCGAACTAGCCAAGGCCGGCGTTGCAATTTCTGTAAGCTAAGTACCTTGTCGTTTTGATTTCCGTCCCGACTTAATCCGCGCGTCATGGCGCTTTGGCCAAAGCTGCGTCATTCGCCCACGCGGAGCTCCTGAGCTGGCCGGTTGCCCGCCGGGCTTCTTGCCGCTGGCACTACACATGTCGTTGCAGAAAATCCAGCACCAGCTCCCAGGCAATCATCGCCGCGCGCGACGTGGACACCTGCGAGCCATCGCGGAAGAACGCATGGGGAGCCATGTTATAGACCTCCCATTCAAATTCCTTGCCGAGACTGCGCATAGCCCGCGCAGTCTCAGCGGCGCGGCCCGTAATGCTCGTCGGCGAGGCGTTATCCAACGCCCCGTAGAGCCCGAGCACGGGCGCTTCGGCGTTGGCCAGATCCTCTAGCGGCGGCGTGCTGCCGTAAAAGACCACCGCGACCCAGAGCTGATCGAGCACCGTGGCCAGGGTGAAGGACCGCGCCCCGCCCCAGCAGAAACCCACGCTGCCGATGTGTGCCGCATCCACGTCCTTGCGCTGCGCCAAGAAGTTGAAGCCATCGATGAGCTTGATAATTTCCGACGGTGGAGGCGCGGCGACTCCCGTTCGGAGGGTCTCGAGCATCCAGGGGGCATGCTTGCCGTCCGGAAGGCTGGGCTGTCCGGGCGCGCCGCCTCCTCCCTCCGGGAGGGCGGGCGCCATGGCCAGGAAACCGGTGCGTGCGAACAGGCGCACCACGTCCTTGATAAAGTCGGAGAGCCCGAAAATCTCGTGGATCACGATCATCGTCAGAAACGGACCGCCCTGCCCGGGTTTGGCCAGGTAGTACCGAATGTCATCCATGCCGCTGGGGTACGTGCCCTCTTCGATCACGATGTCCCCCTGGGGCGCGGCTTGCGCTTCCGCGATCAAGCCCGTCAACTGGCTGGCGGCCGTCAGACCTCCCGTGGCCAGGAGCACCTTTTTGGCGAAATCGCGGCGATTGATGAGGCCCTTCCGAAAGCTGTCATACAATTCGAAAAGCGATTTCTCCATGGCAACCTCCTACAAGTGTTGTGAAACTGGAGTACAGAATACAGATACTACCAACACGGGTTTTCGAAACATTCGTGCAACCTCCAGGCAGGAAAACTTGGCCCCGTCATTCCCGAACCAATTAGGAAGCGTCTTCTTTTTTTGCCGGAAAGCTTTGGCGATGAGAGAGAAGGCAGGAATAGTTTATGACAAAGGAAAGGGCTGGCCACCGAAGATCTATTTGGAACACCGGAAACTCGCGAAGACAGTGCCAGAACGAAAAATAAAAGGGGACAGGCACGTTTAATATTTACCGCGAGCGGCTCGAAAAATAGATATTGCGCTATTGCTGAAATCTCTCGCTCGCGGATCGCTACGCCCCGTCACGCACGTGCGCTTCCCGGCACGCGTGGGATCATCTTGTTACATGGAAGTCCGCTGTCGTATCTCACCGCGCTGGGAGACACGGACCCGCCAATCCCGTTAAGTTGTTCTGCCCGAGAGCATTGCGCCCTGAGCCGTGCCCGCGTACACGCATGAGACACGGCGCACTGCCGTCAACCTCCAGCATTATGCCGAGCATGAAGTGAAAGAAAAACGGATGCCGGGTTACGTTTCTTGCTCCAAAAAATACGTCGCTAAAGATGGAAAGACGATCGCATCAATTGATTTGGACATCATCGACCCAAATGAATGCGTGTCCGAACTCTTCATCGTTGCCTGCGATGACGATCCACTTAATGGGCACATCGGACTGCCAGCCGTTCCAGTACCAGTCGCCGGAATTGGGGATCGTGGCTATCGTCGAGTCAATCCAATCGCCGTTCTCGTCGTAAAAATCGACCTGGGCGTCATCGAAGCGGCTGTCATTGGCGAAGTAGGCGCCGAATTGGCTCAGCGGCTCTTCGAATTCCCATTCGATGACTCCCATCTGGCCCATCATCAATGGGGGGGAGTGGGCCCAGATGACCATCCCGCCGCGTGAGGACATGTACTCCACCTTTATCGCTCCGTCCGGTGTCAGGTTGCGAACGGTCGCGAATCCATCAAAGATAATCAATTCTTGCAGACCTCCTCCCTCTGTGAAGCTGTCGAAATTCTCCGACATCGCCCCGTCGAACGGATCGATTGGAACGACATCGGCGCGAGAGGAAGAAGAGAGAGCGGCCAAGGCAAGCGAGAGCAAGATGAACTGACGAATCATGGGTTGTTCCTTTCGAAGGCGATAAGCTTCATCAATAATTATTTCTAGAAGTCATCTACTAGTACCGTCGCTGACCTGGCGTTCCACGGAACCGTCGTAAGGGCGCATGGTCATGGAATCTGCCGCGTATTCTCAATCGACATCGGCCCAGACATCTGCCGGCGCGCCGCGAACCGGGCGGCCGCCGGGACCGATCACGGAGCACAACGTTAACCACGTTCCATAGTCGATGTCGCCCGCCAGGAGCCGCACGGATCCATCGGCCATGGCAACGTTGAAACCGAAACCGCCCTCCTTCGTCGGGTGGAGTGCGCCGAATGTCCCAAAGCTGAGGCCCATGCTATGGGCATAATCGCAGTTGCTATTGTTGGGGTTGGGACAGGTGCCGAATGAGCTAAAGTTGAATCCAGCGCTCCGACTGCCGTTGGACCAGCCGGATGGGATCCCGGACACGCCGCCCCAGGCGACGAAACCGCCCCAGGACTCGGCGTAAATTATCGTATTCTCGGGTCCCCGCACGAGGTCGTCTAGCGTCGTCTGCGAGTTGTACCGGAAGACCCCCCGCAAGTTCGGGTTTTGAAAATCGCCGGCCATCCCCAGAAAATGGCTGCGCGACATCACCAGACGGCCGGGACTCCCCGTAAACATATGACCCGTGGCCGCTTCGTCCGAACGGTAATCGACGCCCCGCGTCCCATAGAGCGCAACAAGCAAAGCCGTGACGGTGTCGTCCTGCTGCGGTCCGTCCGGGGATAGGAAAATGTCCACATCTCCCTCGCAGCCGTACAGGTCCGGCGGCCGCGGAATATCGTCTGTTCCGTCGGTCGGCGGGCGATTGTAAGGGTTCACCCAATAGGTGCGGAAAGCCGGGTCATAGGAAAAATTCTTGTAGAGGTCGTCGCGTTTCACAAACGGCAAGAGCGGGATGAGTTCGCCGACATACTGGTCGTCCATGCCGGGCGCGAATTGTCCGTAGGTATCGTGGTATTTCAAAGTAGCAAGGGCGATCTGCATGAGGTTGTTCTGGGCCCCGTTGCGGCCGGCACCCGCGCGGGCGTTTTGGATCGCCGGGAACAAGAGCCCGATGGAAATGGCGCATATGACGGTCACGATGACAACCTCGGCCCTCGTGATGCCTTGACGATACTTTGCCCGAACCATGAGGGATCCTCCTGTCAGCAAATTGAGACGGGAAATACACCATAGCGCAGACTCGGCTCCACTTCTTAGGGTGGCTCTAAGAGGCGTCTACACCTATTACCGTCGCTGACAGGCCCCTTCCATACAGAATCTTGCACAATTTGGGAGAAAATTCGCGGACCGCTGGAACTAGGCCCTGAGCTTGAACTTGCTCGAACTTTAGTATGCAACGGGCTGCCAGGCGACGGTATTAAATGGGAATCTGCGCGGGTTCGTGCCGTTACTGACCCTGGCGTAGTGGAGCTGCCGGGTACGGGCCTGTTTTATGTCGTGGGAGCTCCTGGCGGTTCCACGTTGACGACGGTGCATTCCACGCAGATCTACGACTCATCGACCAACACGTGGTCGTACGGCCCGGATCTGCCGGCGATCGCCAACAATACCAGTGCCGCGATCGCGCTGGACGCCAGTGGCGCCAACTTCGATATCTAATGGAGGGAGGGTTCAATAATACTACCGGTTCGATCCCTGTCAATTACTCGCTGACCGTCGCCTAGGCGGCGTCGCGCTGGCCGCAATGACTTATGAACCTACTCCGTTACGCGACACCTGACGATATACCAGCGCTGCATAGTTTAATTGCCAAATCCGGGCGAGATCTCAGCGCCCCTTATTACACGCCGGAGCAAATCGAGGCGATCACGCGGCACGTCTTTGGCGTCGACTCTCAGCTTATCGAAGACCAGACCTATTTTGTCATCGAAGCGGAAGAAGCACTCGTGGCGTGCGGCGGCTGGAGCAAGCGCCGTACCCTCTTCGGTGGCGATCAGGCCAAAGCAGGGCCGGATTGCCTGCTCGACCCGGCAAGCGAACCGGCCCGAATCCGTGCTTTCTTCGTTCACCCAAGTATGGCCCGGCGCGGTTTGGGCCGCCGGCTCATGAGCGCCTGCGTCAAGGACTCTCGGGCGGCAGGATTCTCGGCGCTTGAACTTGTTTCCACCCTACCCGGAGAGCCCCTGTATTTCGCCTGTGGCTTCACAGTAATCGAGCGTTTCGAACTCTCGCTTCCGGCTAACATTCGGGTCCCAGTCTCGCTTATGCGGCGTGCTATTTGAAACAGTTCTTGCGCAACTGGAGCCGTAATCGAAGGAAGCCACAGGCTGGCCGAACGTCCTGCAACGAATTGCACCGGCAATCGATTCTGGTCAGGCTGCCTGATTCTGTCTACTTCTTTCGCTTCAACTCGAAAACAACCGTCTCACCGGCTTTGCCGTCCTTGTAATTAGTCCATTCGGATTTGAGTGTGTCCTTGTCCACGAATGTGTAAGTGACATTGTGCATGTGCATGTCGTTTTCGGACTTCATATTCGTTGCCCGCAGGAACTTGAATTCGACCTTGTTGCCGTCTCCGGCTCCGGAGGCTTTCATATGGGGCTGGTTGCCGAGCATGCAATAATGGGTGAGGAGAATCTCGCTGCCGTCCGGATGGATAACCGTGACCATCTCATGTTCGCTGCCGGGGAAAACCGTCTCGACGACGGCACTTCCCCCGGAGGTCACCTTGTATTTCACGTGAAGGTCATGGCCTTCCGGGCCTTTTTTACTTCCAACCCATTCGCCGGCAAGCTGTTTGAATTGCTCGAAGGCGGGGGTCTTACTGACCTGTTTTTCATCCTTTCCCGCAACCGGGCCGCCCACAAACGCCAAAAGAGCGAGAATTGGAAATGCTAACTTGACTGTCATGTTGCTCTCCTTTGGGACTACGCCCTATTTACAAGTAATGAGTTCCGTAAAAGCCGGGAACTCCTTGGCTTCTATTTCTTTTCTGTGTATCCCGTAAGGCGACGAATTTCCACGGTGCCACCCGTTAATATCCCGCTTCCGCTGAAAGGATGACGAACGAGATTGCCGGCGAGGGACAAGATATTTGCATTTTCATCCGAAAAGCGGCTTTCGCCCAGCCATGCGCCGTGCAGTCGTCATCGCCGTTACTCCTCTTATAATGACCATTCGTGATGCTTATTATCAAAGCTTCACCGTATTATCAGGGAGTTCCCGAACGAGAGGAGTGAACCACCACAACTTGACGGAGGGACCGTACATGGTAAAGGCAACCTGGAATGGCGTCGTGTTGGCTGAAAGTGATCGGACCAGGGTCGTCGAGGGGAACCACTACTTTCCACCGGATTCGCTTCACGCTCAATACTTCAAGCCCAGCGCCACGCATACGATCTGCAGTTGGAAGGGGACGGCCAGCTACTACCACATCGAGGCGAATGCCGCCAATGCACACACCGACCCACGGTACAACACACTCGGCACAACCTCGGATCCGCGCCGCCTAGCTGACATTGTTTCGGCAGGTCCCGGCTCAAGAAAGCTCTTGGCCGCGCAGCCCGAAAAGCCCGATTGATCCCCGTTCGTCCGCAACGTGTGTCCACAGCCGCTGTCCCGCGCCACCTGAGATTTTTTCCTCGAACGCCTTAATCTGACTGAGTATATTTGTGACCAGTGCCCGAAAACTCAATACAGCCAATGTGGGCATAAATTCTTGACCCGGAGTGCCAATGCCCACTCGCCAAAACAACACCGGCCGCGCGCGAATGTGGAGAGCAATATAAAGAACACGTACGTCAAGAGCTTGCAGGCGCCGGTCGGCATCAAACCGTCGCTGAAGGTGTGGATGGAGTTAAGCTAAGATGACGGCTGGCCGTCGGAGCAAGGAGCGGCTATTTCCAGCAGTGCGCGGCGAGCCCCGGAAGCTCTATGTCGAAACGAGCGTTTGGGGTATGACGCTGCCCAATCAACCCCGCGCGCTGCGGCAGCCGACTAACCAGCTCCTCCGGGAATGCGGTTTGGGTTTCTTCCGACCCTATATCTCGACCGTCGTTCTGGAGGAGATCGGACTGGCGCCCGCCTCGGCTGCAGCGCGAATGGTGCGCGGGATCAACTCGCTGGCGCCGACCATTTTGGAGCTCAGCGACAACAGCGAGAATCTGGCCGAGGCCTATTTACACGCGGGCATTATCCCAGCCAAGAAACGGGATGATGCGCGCCACGTAGCGATCGCGACTGTCGCCGGCCTGGAGATTGTGGTAAGTTGGAATCACCGGCACCTTGCCAACGAGCGCAAGTGGTCTCTTTTCAACGCAGTGAACCGCCTTGCCGGATACGAGCAGCCATTAATGATCCTAACTCCATTCGAGGTGTTGCAATGAAAGGAAAATACCAGACCCTAGACGACTACCTCGATGACCTCGACGCCATCAAGGAGAAAGTCGCTGAGAGCACTCGCGGCATGACCATCAAGCAAATTAAGGCCTATTTCGCCGGCGCCGCCCAGCGCTTGCATGAGTTGACCGGGCAAAAACGGCGGCCGCGCCGCGCGACTCATAAGGCCTCCTCCACCAAGCGCTGACTCAGGCCCGCCTCAACGTCGACGTGGTTCCGAAAGCCTGTGTGGAGCTAAACTCATGATTACGCCCAGGAATATCGAACTCGCTATCAACCGCGCACCGATCAAGAGAGTTTCGTTGACGAATTGATTGTTAGAGCGTTGAATTTATCAAAGCTTGTCCGAATTATCTCGGAGCTCGCGAACGACAGCAGTGGACCACCAAAACCTGATGGAGGGACCGTACATGGTAAAGGCAACCTGGAATGGCGTCGTGTTGGCTGAAAGTGATCGGACCAGTGTCGTCGAGGGGAACCACTACTTTCCACCGGATTCGCTTCACGCTCAATACTTCAAGCCCAGCGCCACGCATACGATCTGCAGTTGGAAGGGGACGGCCAGCTACTACCACCTTGAAGCGAACGGCCAGGTTAACCCAGACGCCGCCTGGTATTATCCCGATCCCGAACCCGCGGCCGCGCGAATCAAGGGGTATGTCGCTTTCTGGAAGGGAGTGCAAGTAGAAAAAGCGTGAGGCATATCAGGGTTTCGTCGCTCCCTCCTTTTTAGATGACGGTTCACGCTTGAACGTCCACAGGCATTGCTTGCTTCCCGCATCGGCAAAGAATTGCGTGAGCGGTATCTTTTCTTCGCCATCCACGTTCAGGCACAGTTTGAGCGTGTCATCGTCCAGCGCATAGATTGCCTTTTGCGTAAAATTTTTCTTCCCGTTCCAGGGGCATTTCTTCCATCTCAGCACGATCAGCTTGGGGCTCTGGCGGGCGTCGAGCATGAAAGTGCCCGCCGATGTGGTGATCTCGGCCTTCTGAAGCTCCAGAGTGTTACCGTTTAATGTGAAATTCACGGCGTACGATACTGTGAAAGTTGATTCATCGATTACCAGGCGATTATCCTTGATCTCCGGCCGGCCCTCGCCGTTCCGGATGCCGTCGTTCTCGGCCGTGACCATTCGCCAAGTTCCTTGCAACCGGTCTTTGTCGCCTTTGTGAGTTTGGGCTGGTTTGATCTGAGCCTTCGGCGCTACATCGTCCCGCGGTGGCGGCTGTTGCTGTTTCTCTCCCGTCTTTTCGGTTTCCGCGTCCCGTTTAAACGTCCACAGGCAGCGCTTGCTGCCGGCATTGGCGGAGAAATCCATCGGAAGAACCTGCTTCTCTTCATAAGGCAGGTTCAGGCAGAGCCTGAGCGTATCCCCATCGATCGCGTAGATTGCCTTCTGCGTAAAATCTTTCTTCCCATGCCAGGGCGAGCCCTTCCATTCCAGCACAATCACCTGGGGGGTCTGCTTGAATTCGAGCGTGTAGGCGCCAGCATATTTGATGTCCACCGCCACCGGTTCCTTGAAGACGCGCGGGTCGTTGGAAATTTCCTTGCCGAACAACGTGAAGGAAGTCTTTTCGAAGACGATGCGGGTATCCTTGACTTCCTGCCTCCCCGCGCCGAACCTGAGTCCATCGGTTTCCGCGCTGACTAATCGCCAGGCGCCTTGCAATTTATCCGCATCCACATTCCGCGGTTCGGCCGCTTTGAGCTGACTCTGCGGCTGCACGTCGTCCCGCAGCTCCAGCTGTCGCTGCGCTGCCAATACGCCGCAAGTCAGAGCGACCACGCTCGCTGCGAACAGGACCGCCGTTGCGATCTTGAGTCTCGTCGCCTGCATGGTCCTGAGCATTGCTTCGGTCAGGACGGCAACCTTGATGGAGATCGCACCGGGTGCCGCCGCTTGACCCGCTGTAAAGTAGCTTGCAGCTGTAACCGTGCTTGACACTACTGAAGCCGGCACTCCCGCCGATGCCGCATTCTGTCCGAGCATCGTCGCCACCACCCCGCCCGACACCGCCACACCGTGCCGGGCGAGTCGCTTCGCCAAGAGCGCCCGCGCCCGCGCCAGCCAACCACCCACGGTTCCTTCCGGCACACCGAGTTGTTGAGCTGCTTCCTTGCGGTTCTTGCCTTCCAGACTGCACAGGACGATTACGGCACGATATTTGTCCGGCAGTCGGCTCAACGCTTCGTCCAGCAACGGTCGGAGATCGTGCCAGTGCCCGTGCTCCGGTGCGGCTGGATCGGCCATCCCGGGCACCTGCCGTTCGCGCTCCATTCTCTTGGCCGCTGTCGCCCGCGCCTTGAGCGCTGTCTGATACGCCACCCCATACAGCCAGTTGGCGAGCAGCTCTCTCGAAGCAATCGATGCGGCCTTGCGGACGAATACGAGGAACGTCGCCTGAAACGCGTCTTCGGCATCGTGGTGGTTGCCGAGCACACGCCGGCAAACGCCCCACACCATCGGCCCGTGCCGACACACCAGGGCTTCCAGAGCGGACTCGTCACGGCCGCGCAGGTAGTCCCCCAGCAGTTGCCCATCGGTCAGCTCCGCTCCACCCGGCATAAGGGCGGTCCTGCGAAGATGCTGGATGACCTCGCTCATCGGGCTGCTCGCCATGTTCTCTCCTTATCCGGGGGCAATCGTCGGCTTCTACATACTACTACCCGCTGGCAGCGGTTTGATACACTTTTTTTCCAAACCGGCCTAAACCAGGCGGCTTGTTGAACTCGGGGGGCTTGGAAAAAAGCCCCCCGTTCGTAAAGATTTCCATCAAAGGGGGCCATTTATCATCGGTCGTTATTGATTATGCGCGCAGTCGACATTATTCGCAAAAAACGGGACGGCCAGACCCTGGCGCAAGGCGAAATTGAAGCATTTGTTGCTGGCGCCACGCAGGGCACATGGCCGGAATACCAGGTCTCGGCGCTGCTCATGGCCATCGTTCTCAAGGGCATGTCGGCCGAGGAAACTGCATGGTTGACCGGCGCGATGGTTCACTCCGGAGTCCGGCTCGACCTGTCGGATATTCCTGGCGCCAAGATCGACAAGCACAGTACCGGCGGGGTAGGGGACAAAACCTCCCTGATCCTCGCCCCGCTGGCAGCCGCCTGCGGTGTGGTGGTGCCGATGATGTCCGGCCGCGGACTGGGCCATACCGGCGGCACGCTGGACAAGCTGGAAGCGATTCCCGGTTTTCGCGTCGGTCTGTCTCTGGACGACTTTCGGACTGCCCTGCGCAAGGTCGGCTGCGCCTTGATCGGCCAAACCGCGGAGATCGCGCCCGCCGACAAGAAACTGTATGCCATGCGCGATGTAACGGCCACCGTGGAGAGTATCGCGCTCATCACCGCGTCGATCATGAGCAAGAAAATCGCCGAGGGGATCGCCGGCCTGGTCATGGATGTGAAATGCGGCCGGGGCGCGTTCATGAAAACCCGCGACGATGCCCGGCGGCTGGCCCAATCGCTCGTGAATACCGGCAATAGCAACGGCGTTAAAACCGAGGCCCTGGTTACAGCGATGGATCACCCGCTGGGCCGCGCCGTGGGCAATGCGCTCGAAGTCATCGAATGTTGCGAAACGCTCAAGGGAAAGGGTCCGGCCGATCTGGAAAAATTGTCCGTGACTTTGGCCGCGCGCATGCTGCTGTTGGGCGGCGCTGCCGGCAGTGAATCCGAAGCGGAAGGCAAAATTCGGTCCGCCCTTACTTCGGGCAAGGGACTGGAAAAATTCCGCCAGATCATCGCGCAGCAGGGTGGTGATCCCAAGGTGGTCGATGACTATCACCGCTTGCCGGCGGCTCCCCGGCGCGCTTTCTTCCAGGCGGAGCGCGCGGGCTATCTCGCCGCGATGGACGCGGAGCTAATCGGCCGGGCCACCATGCTCCTGGGCGCCGGCCGCAATCGCGTTGAAGACAAGGTCGACCACAGCGTGGGCGCCATCGTCCTGGCCAAACCCGGCGATGTCCTACGCGCAGGCGATCCGATTTTGGAACTGCATTACCGCGATGCCGGCCAATTGCAACCGGCACTCCAATTGGTGCGGCAAGCCTGTACAATCGACGAAAAACCTCCTCTTGTGCAAAATCTGATTTTGGAAACAGTGCGTTAGCAATCGAACCCCATGACTGAAGTCATCCAATCGGATTCCTCGAAACAGAACTCGCCGTTGAAAACTGCACCCATGCCGGTTTCCTGGCGATTGGGAATCGCGGTTGCGGTAGTTGCCATTGGGTCGGCTGCCTATTTCTTTCAGGAGCAACTGGCATCGCGCGCCCGGGCCGGACTTGGAATCCTTTGTTTTCTGGGACTGATTGCGGCATTTTCCGCCAATCTGCGGGCGGTAAATTGGAAAACCTTTGCCTGGGGCATTTTTCTGCAATTCTCGTTGGGTGTGGCCATCATCCACGTTAAACCGGTGCAGCAGTTTTTTGACGCGATTGTTTACGTGGTGAAACAATTCCTGGCGTTCACTAATGAAGGTTCCAAGTTCGTCTTTGGAAAACTTGCCGATCCGGCAGCAGTGGCGGAAGTTTTCAAAATACCCATTTCCGACGCCGTCGTTTTTGCCTTTGTCGCTCTGCCGACTATTATTTTTGTCGCTTCGTTTTTCACCGTTTTGTATTATTTCGGCATTCTGCAATTTGTCGTTCGTCTCATGGCCAAACTCATGATGTATTTCATGCAAACCAGCGGGGCCGAAACGCTTTCCGTTTCCGCCAACGTTTTTATGGGCCAGACTGAAGCCCCTCTCATTATCAAGCCCTACGTTCCCCGCATGACGCAATCGGAACTACTGACCATGATGGTGGGCGGGATGGCGCACATCTCCGGCGCTTTAATGGCCATTTATATCGAGATGGGCGCGGATGCTGTCGCTATTTTGGCAACGAGCGTCATGGCTGCGCCATGCAGTTTGTACCTGTCCAAATTGCTGTTGCCGGAGACAGAAGAGCCCGAAACCCGCGGGACAGTGAAAATGGTCGTCGAACGCCAACATGCGAATGTAATCGATGCTGCTTCCGGGGGCGCAGCGGATGGAATGCGGCTGGCGTTGAATATTGCCGCGATGCTGATTGCGTTTTTGGCATTTATTGCTTTATTCAATTCCTTGTTGGGCGCCATTCACGAGGGATTGACTTTGCAAGTAGTCTTTTCCAAAATCTTTGCCCCGGTTGCCAATTTGATTGGCGTGGATTCCCAGGATGTTCCCGCGGTGGCAGACTTGCTGGGAACCAAGTTGGTGGCGAATGAGTTTGTTGCTTATACGAATTTCCAGCGAATGTATTTGGGGTCCTTGAGCAAACGCGACATCATTTTGGTGACCTACGCCTTGACCGGTTTCGCGAACTTTGCCTCGATCGGCATTCAGTTGGGAGGAATCGGCGGACTGGCTCCAAATCGGCGTGCCGACCTTGCTCGACTTGGCGGCCGGGCCTTGTTTGTCGGCTTCGTTGCGACCATGATTAACGCTTCGATCGCCGGCCTGCTACTGAAACCGGAATGACTAGGTTAGATATCCAAATGAAAAGAAAGCAAACGAAAGGCGGCTCGGATGAATCTGCTCGGCGTCTTCTCGACGCCGCCCGCGCCGTCCGCCTCAATGCCCATGCATCGTTTTCGCACTTCCAGGTCGGCGCTGCCCTGCAAACGGTCGATGGGCAAATCATCACCGGATGTAATGTCGAAAATGCCACCTATGGTTTGACGGTATGTGCCGAGCGCGTGGCGGTTTTCAAGGCGATTTCCGAAGGGCATCGCAAGTTCCTCCGGGTGGCGGTGGTCGCCGACACCCAGGACCCGACGCCTCCCTGCGGCGCCTGCCGGCAGATCCTGTGGGAATTCGGCGGCGATCTCGAAGTCATTCTTGGCAACCTTCGGGAAGAAAAAGCCCGTTTTCAACTCAAGGAGCTGTTGCCTCACCCATTCGATGCCCGGTTGCTATCATGAAGTCGTAGAGCGTGAGGCGTGGAGCGTGGAGCGTAGGGCAGCATCGCAATGGAAAGACACGTTTTCGTCTCGGATCATCCGCTGGTACTGCACAAAGTGACCCTGTTGCGCGACAAGACCACGGAGTCCAAAACATTCCGGCTCCTGGTGCGAGAAGTCACGCAGCTTCTCTTTTACGAAGCGACCCGCGATTTGCAGCTCGCGCCCTTGACCGTGCAAACCCCGCTGGCGGAATGTCCCGGCCACGAGATCGCTGAACGGATCGGCCTGATGCCGGTTCTCCGCGCCGGCCTGGGCATGGCGGAAGCCATTCTCGACATGATTCCCAACGCCCAGGTCTGGCACCTCGGGCTTTATCGCGATCCCCTGACCCTGCAGCCGGTGACCTACTATATCAAATTGCCACCGGAGCCGACGATTCAGGTGGCCCTCATTGTCGATCCCATGCTGGCGACCGGCGGTTCCGCAATTGCCACCATCGACATCCTCAAGAAATGGGGCGTAGAGCGCATCAAATTCCTCGGCCTGATCGCAGCCCCGGAGGGCGTCGAGGCCCTCCGCACCGCTCATCCCGATGTTCCCATCCACCTCGCGGCCATCGACAGCTATCTCAATGACCACAAGTACATCGTTCCCGGATTGGGCGACGCCGGCGACCGGCAGTTCGGGACAAGTCATTAGTAGACCTCTCGCTCCGCGAGAGGTCTGCAGCGACACTGGTCATCCTTTCAATCCGTACTTGCTTGTGTTTTCTTACCGGTCAGTTCATCCGCCAGGGCGGAGGCATCATAGACCTTGCGCAGAGCTTCGATAATGGCTTGCGAATGCACTGCGACCGCGCGTGCCTGGACTTCCGTAAACATGAAGTCCAGCACGAGCGATTGGATGTTGCCGTCGAAGATCAAGCCCACAACTTCGGCATTCCGATTGATCACGGGGCTGCCGGAGTTGCCGCCGATGATATCCGCCGTGCAAACAAAGTTGAACGGAACGCTCAGGTCCAATTTATCTTTACGTTCGACCCAGCGCGGCGGGAGATCAAAAGGCGGCTGGTTGTTGTGCTCCTTCGAACGCTCGTACAAACCCACAAAGGTTGTCTGAAAAGGAATGGCTTTACCATCTTCCTCATATCCCTTGACCGTGCCAAAGGCCAAACGCAGGGTGAAGGTGGCATCAGGGTAGGTGCTGGTGCCTTCGATGGCGAACTTGGCGGCGGCGATCTGCTTATACGCTTGCCGTTTGATCTCGTCCTGCGTTTCGATGATTTTCCGCACGGCGCGGGACTCGGGATCAATAATCTTGACCAGGCTGAGCATCGGGTCGTTGGACTGATCGACGGCCGCCTTGCCGCCTTGATACATCTTCTTGCGAAAGTCGATGTTTTTGAGCTGCGTGTTCCGCACCAGTTCAGCGGCCCGATCATGGGGCGACTTCCCGGCCAATACTTTCTGTACGAGCGGGGAATCGTAACCCAGCTGCTGGCATAGCCAGGTCAACGCATCGGCGAGGCGCAGTTGCTCGAAATCATCGTAGAGCGGCTCCTCGGAGAAGAGCTCGAGTTCGAGGGATTCGCGCGCCGAGTCGCGGTACTCGCGCAGCCGTTCGCTGTTCGGCTTATCCTTTTCCTCGGCGTTGCGCACGAGGGTCCGCGCGATGGAAAAGAGGGTGCAGCGAAAACCCTGCGCCCCTTCCAGCATGTTATAAGTCTTGGCATTTTCCGCGACGACTTTCTGGGCTTGTGCGATGCGATCGCAGGCCGCGGCCGCATCGTTCGACTTGGTGCGGAGCTTGGTTTCGTACGCCTTCTTCGTGCGCATCAATTCGGGATCGAGCAGACCGGCCAGACCCCCATCGCGAGCCTTGCGGCTATTCTGAACCGTGAAGAGTAGTTCCCGGGCCTTGCGCGCGTTTTCCTCGCTACGGCCGCTGTACACGGTCAGCAATACTTCCAGGCGGTTCAACATGGCCAGGTAATGGGGATATTGCCGATCGCGGAGGTATTCCAGTTCGGCCACCGTGTTCAGCCGATCGGTGCGCCCCGGATGGCCGGAGACCAGAACCAGCTCATTTTCCGCGGCCCCTGCCTTGCTCCAGTGCAAATAATGCTTGATTTTCGCCGGCTTGCCCTCTTCATAAACGCGGAAGAAACACATATCCAGGTCGAAGCGCGGATATTCGAAATTATCCGGATCGCCGCCGTAAAAAGCGATTTGCTGTTCGGGCGCGAAGACCAACCGGACGTCGGTGTATTTTTTGAAGCGATAGAGATGATATTGGCCACCCTGGTAAAGCGTGACCACGTCGCTGCGCAGTTTGGTTTTTTCCAGTGACTCTTTTTCAATTTCCGCCATGACCGCCCGGCGCGCGGCAAACGCCTGATCCGCGCTCAGGCCGGGCTTGACCGCGGCATTGACCCGTTCGGTGACGTCCTCAATGCTCATGAGGACATTGAGTTCCAGGTCGAGGCAGCGTTTTTCCTCGGCATGGGTCTTGGCGTGGAAGCCGTCGCGCAGGTAGTTGTGGTCCTTGTCGCCGAACTTCTGCAACGCATCCGCGCCGACGTGATGGTTGGTCATCACCAGGCCGTCGGCCGACACGAACGACCCGGAGCCGCCGCTATTGAAGCGGACCGACGATTTTTGCACGTGCTCGAGCCACTGATCGCTGGGTTCGAAGTTGTACTTTTCTTTCAAAATCTTGCGGGGAGGATTGTTGAAGAGCCACATACCTTCATCTGCACGTCCTTCTTTTTGAAAGGCGATAATAAAAACTAACGTCAAAAACAATCTGAAGCTAGCGAGTTTTGGTTTCATAAGAGAATCTCACTTATTGCATGGTTTTAGTTTCTTGCCTTTGAACTACGGGATGTCGAAGCATTACTATGATGTCAGAGTTTCGCTTGGTCGGCCATTGTCGACTGGCGATTTTTGCAGACCGACTCGAAGCAGAATTGCCGCCAGCAGCCCGAACATGACAAGCGCCACTAATTTCGGGATCGCGGAATCCGGCGCATTATAGTCCGCGCCAAGGTATTTGCCGAGCTCCAGCGCGTTGTTGAAGGCATCGGGAAGGAACGCAAAGAAAGCGATGATCAGTCCGCAAAGCGTCCCCCCGGCAATGTAACCGCTGGCAAGCAACACCCCGGGACTGGTTTCGGTCTCGGCTTCCGTGGAGGACTTACCCAGAGCACGATTCACCAGCCAGCGCAACAAACCGCCGACAAAAATAGGTGTCGTGGAGCTTAGTGGGATATACATTCCTACCGCAACCGGTAGCGCCGGCACGCCGGCCAACTCCAAGGTCACCGCGATCAGCACTCCGATCACGACCAGTCCCCATTCAAGCTTTCCGCCAAGAATGCCCTCGATGATGGACGCAAAAAGCCGCGGTTGCGGCGCCGAGAATCCCTTCGGAGCATCTGCTCCGTTATCCATCTTCTCTTCTTCGCGTTGAATTGGCAGGTCGGTACGGTACTTCGGCAAGCCTTCCGCATCGACAAGGTAACGACCGGGATTGATATCGGGGTTTTTGTCGTCGTCTTTACGAACGTGGACGATTCGATACTCGTTCTTGTCCTCGTCGGAGTAAGGCTTGCCGACGGCTTCTGTGGGCGCGTCAGACGGCACGACGAGCTTACGTTCAGGCAGTCCTTTTTTTGTGTAATGGGTACCGGCGGCGTTCAGCGCCAACATCGTTATTCCGATTACAAGGGCAGAGGTGACCGCGCCAACCAGGATCGCCAGCTGTTGGTAACGCGGCGTGGCTCCGACCAGGAACCCGGTCTTCAGATCTTGTGACGTCGTTCCACCATTCGATGAAGCGATGCAAACCACCGCCGCCACCGTCAAGGCGGTGAGCATCGCCGATGGTCCAATTCGACCCAACACCAAGAAGACGAGACATGTCATCAGCAGAGTGGCGATGGTCATGCCGGAAATCGGGTTGGATGAAGAACCGACCTCTCCCGTAAGCCGAGATGATACGGTTACAAACAAAAATCCGAACAGGAGAATCATCACCGCCCCGAGCAATCCCTGAAAGCTTAGCCCGAGTCCCAGGGCCGGTACCAACATGACAACCAACACCAAGCCGAGACTGCCGAACAGTACCACTTTCATGGACAGGTCGCGTTCCGTCCGTTTGGCGACTTCCGTTCCGGTTGCAAGGCTGGTTCGCAAATCCCGCAAGCCGGAAGCGATCGAACCGATGATCAAAGGCATCGCCCGGAGCATGCTGATAATCCCGCCGGCGGCAACGGCGCCGGCGCCAATGTAAAGCAAGTAGTTTTTCTTAATGTCCTTCGGCTCCATGTTTCCGATCAGTCCTTTGTCTTTGCCGGACTCCTTGTCGAGCCTGGATTCCGCCGGCAGGACTGGTTCCGTCAATTTCTCGCCGAAAGTGGCGATTGCGGGACCGAGCACCCAATAAGAAAGAACCGCTCCCGCCATCATGAGCGCGGCGATGCGAGGACCAATCAGGTAACCTACGCCGAGTAGTTCCGGCGCCAATTCACCGCTAATCGCAGCGCCCTTGAGCCCCTGCTTGGCGCCGCCGGCACCCACTGCATACAGGTTTTCCTCAGGAACATCCGCCCAGAGTTTTCCAGCCGCCGTGAGGAACTTATGAACCAAGGCGATGCCGAAACCCACGAAGACCATCAGGGCCGTCGTTCCTCCTCTTTCGCCCGCGACGAGCACCTCGGCACATGCTGTCCCTTCCGGATATGCCAGCTTGCCGTGTTGCTTGACAATAAAAGCGCGGCGAAGCGGAATCATCATGAGAATCCCAAGGAGCCCACCCAGGACCGAGACGGTCATGACCCGGGTCCAATCCATTTCGTAGCCGAGCAGGAACAGCGCCGGCATCGTTACTCCAACGCCAAAAGCAATCGACTCGCCCGCCGAACCCGTCGTTTGCACTATGTTGTTTTCGAGGATCGTGACGCGTCGGAAGTCGAATGTCTTTGTGAAGGCGCGGAATAAAGTGATCGACAGCACCGCGATGGGGACTGATGCCGAAACTGTCATACCCACCTTGAGCAGCAAGTAAAGCGACGACGCCCCGAAGAGTATCCCGAGACCAGCTCCCAGAATCACGGCCGGAAAGCTGAATTCCGGCATGATTTCATCATCTGGCACATACGGCTTAAAACTCCCGGAAGCATCATTTGCCCGGGCCGGGGTTTGATTTGTCGGCGCCGCCATGAATACCACTCTCCAATTCAGGAGGGAAATCGGTTTTCCTAGACCATTTTATAATCTTGGTTAAATTGGCGACTCCCACCTTTGATTGCAAGACCTTCTCGGCAGGTTTTCCGGAAAAACCAAAATCGCGGCCTGAAACTGCTGTTGACCCGTTGCCCTCAATGAGTATATTTGGCAAACCAAATTTGGTTAACCCAATCTAAGAACCGGATTTGGATGCTCGACATGCATATAGTAGCGCCGTCTGGCGCGCCAAAGGAAAGGAGTCTGAGACAATGGCACGACCTTCTGCCAGGGAGCTTACCGAGCGCGAACTGGAAGTTATGCATATCTACTGGAAGCACGGCGAGGCCACACCTGCCGAAGCGCGCGACCGCCTGGCGCGCAGTCACCTGGATCTGGCCTATACCACCGTGGCCACGCTCGTCCGCATCCTCCATGAAAAGGGCTTTCTCGAATCGATGAACAAGGAACGGCCATTTCGCTATCGTCCCATCCGGTCGTACCAGGAAGTGTCGGGGCGCTTGCTCGGGCATGTTCTCGATCGAGTATTTCAAGGGTCGCGGGAACAACTACTGGTCCGCCTCGTCGAACAGCGCAAACTGACGGCCAAAGAACGTGCGGTCCTGGAAGAAATCCTGAAGGAGCAAGACGGATGAACGATCTCGGAATAACGCTGCTCTGGACGGCGCTTCAGATTACCATGGTTGCCGGACTGGCGACTGGCATTCATTCGATTATCAGCCGGCGGGGAACCGGCGCCCTGGTTCCCGGTGTTAGTTTGGGCATAATTCTGATACTGAGCTGCGCGGCGATCTGTCCCTTGCCCGCCTGGTGGACTTGGAACATCAATAAAGCCAAGGTCGTCACCTTCAGTGAGACTGCGGATTACCAGTTAGCTCGGGAGGAAAACCATGTCGCTGTCAGCGAAATCGGAACCCGAGACTTGCGTCCGCAGAGAGAGAGCGGATTGGCGCTGACGACCCATTTCTTGCAACGCATCCGGCAAGGAATGGAACAAACCGCCGCCGGCCCGGCATTTCGGCAATCGGGATGGTGCTCATGGCTTGCGGTCATCTTCCTGACCGGAGCAGGCATTTGCCTGATGCGGTTCTTGCTGGCCTTATTGGCAGTGCACCGCTTGTGTTGCCGCAGCACTCCTATAGAAAATGCCGCATTAACTCAGCGCCTTGAAAAGCTGGCAGTGCAATTGAATTGTTGCCGGTACGTTGCAATTCGTGAATCCGATGAACTAATGACAGCAGCGACCGTTGGTTGGCGGCATCCAACGATATTGCTGCCGGCCGATTGGCGGAAGTGGAGCGGTCAGGACATCCAAGCGGTTCTGGCGCACGAACTGGCCCATGTTTGTCGAAACGACTATGCCTGGGGATTGATGGCCCGCTTGTGCGTGGCCTGGCATTTCTATCATCCGCTCGTTCGCCGGCTGGCGAACAGCTTGCAGTTGGAACAAGAATTGGCTGCCGATGCGCTCGGAGCGCAGTATGCCGGAGGCCGAATGCTTTATCTTCGGTCGCTGGCGCAGATCGCCCTGCGCCAGGACAGTAAATCACTTTATTGGCCGGCCAGGGCGTTCCTGCCGGCACACGGAACTCTCATGAAGAGGATTATCATGTTGCAAACCAAGGAACGGACTCCGGGTCCATGGACGGTGCGGATGAGCCGGATTCTCACGGGAACGCTGCTGTTCGGAACGGCGTTGGCCGTTTCGACCTGGCGCGGACCGTCGCAAAGTCTTGCGGCCGATGGGTCGGTGCAAAAGGAAGAAGCAATGCCGGTGGCGACGACGGTGATTTTGGGTGGTTTGAGACGGGAACCCTTTGACCTGACATACGCTCCCCGGGACGCGATCGGGCTAATTGCGTTTCGCCCCGCGGAGATCTTTGCCGCACCGGGCATGCAAGCCGGCGCCGACCTCGTAAACCGCGAATTGGCCCAGCTATTGCAGGAAAGCCGCTTGCCCGACCTTAATTTGAAGATCGAAGATATTGACCAAGTAATGGGTGGAGTCTTTATCCGCTTTGACGAAAAGGCCCCGGAAGGCCGGCACGGGCAAATACTCAGCAGCATTTCTTATATTCGAACCGTCAAGCCTTTCGACTGGAAGAAGCATCTCCACGCAGCGTTCCCGGACCTCTGTGAGATCACTCATGCGGGAAAAGTTTTTTACAAGTCCTCCAAGCCTGCGGTGTTCATGACGACAAGCAATTGCTACTTCACGCCGGATGACCGGACGATTGTTTTCGATACGGAGAATAAATTGCGCCGCTTGCTCGAAGGCAAAACCGATGCTCCGTTGCCGTACCTGAACAAGGAAATGTGGTGCCGGGTGGAAAAGGACCTTGTGGCCCTGGCCTGGGATAATCGGAGCCCGGAAATCGCAAAAACAGCGGCAGATTCCAAAGATCCGGAAGTCGGCCTGTTTCTGCGCAGTAACTGCCAAATGGTATTCGGCGTGGATGGCCCGGATATTTTCCGCTTTCGAGGCCTGGCACAATGCGCTTCGGAAGAGGATGGGAAAAAACTGGTGAATCAGATCCAGGCCATGGTGCAATTGGCCAAGGGTGGTTTGGTCCAGGCAAGAGCAGTACTGAAAGACGCAGCAATGAAGAAGGAACAAGAAGCTGCCATCAAAATAAGCAAGGACTTTCTAGACCAGGTGAAGATCGATCATCAAGGAACGAAGGTCTTCTTTCAATCCGAGGTGAAAGCAGACATGGCCGACCTGATCCCCACGGCATATCAGAAGAGTAACTGATCGACTTGGCGGGCCATGAGCGGCTGCCAGATGATGTCAAATTGTCGTCATGAGGCACTGGTGGCCAAGGGAGATTGGCCGGCCGCCTGTGCCTTCGGATGCACTTCGGTATGTTTTCGTGTCATGGATGTGCCGCTGCAAGTACCTAATAATCACAGCGCCGTGCCTGAGGATTTGCTCGCCTCTTGCTTCGGGCCGGCGACGCGCAGATCGCCTTCGCGTTTGGTCACGCCGATCCGGTCGAGATATTCGCACAGAGGCACCGCGTATTTCCGGGTGGTGCCGAGCAGGTCGCGGATTTCCGCCACGGTCAGGCCTGGTCCGGTTTGCAAGCGTTCGCCGATAAGCCGGCACATCGTGGCTTCCGCATCGCTGTGCAAATAAATCTCGGGAGCGACAAGAACTAGGTATCCCTCGGCGACACAAAGCTCAAACAAATCTTGTAAACTGGCCGCGTTGCCGCCGGCTAGATTGGCGAAGCCGGCCGGGTCCGGCGGCTGAAACCGCCCTTCGAGGTACGCGGCAATCAATTTGTCCTTGAGCTTGCGCTGGCTGCCGCTCAGTTTGGGCTTGTGATCGGCCCGGCCAATCCGGCGCAGATCACCCACGAGCCGGCGTTGTTGAATGAGCCGATCGACCGCAGCGTGGACCAGGGCATCATCGCCGACGTAATCGAGTTGCGATTGCACTTTCTGCCGGTCATGGCCGGACATGAGCGGAAATTCCTCGTGCAGCCGGGCCAGGGTCCTCATAATCCGGTCGTCCAGTTCGTGGACCATATCCGCATGAAGGAGCAAATGACGGGCCGAGCTGATCGGAATTTCCACCAGTTTTCCCTTGGCTGTCAGCGATTGGATCAAGGCTGGCGCTTGATCCGGAGCGAGATTGGCGCCGCGGACCAGGTCTGCCGGCGTGAAACCGGAAAAGCCGCCGAACCAGGCGACCGTCAGTGCCCGTTCCTCCGGCTGGCCGCTCCACAAGCATTCGATGCGCTCGAGCATTTCGACATGCCGCCGGCGAATCTTCTTGGCCACAGGCTGCAATATCTGCCCGCCGCCGAGGGTCAGTGTGGCCGATGCTCCGCGGACGACGAACGGCTGTCCCCATGTGGCCGTGGCCGGTTCTTCCAGAAACACCTGGGCCAATCCCCAACCGCCGGGTTCAATGGCATCGCAATCCAAAAGCGAAACCGTACCCATGATCTCCGCGGTGCCGATGTGAAAGCGAACGGCGGCCCGATGCTTGATCGGCTTCCGAACATCGGCCAGGCAATGGAGGCGAACGGTGAGAACTTTGGCCGGCACCAGGTAGCCAGGGACAGCCAGTTCTTGACCGCGGATCACATCTTCATGATGGACGCCCGCCAGGTTGATGGCCGCCCGCATGCCGCGGTGAATTTCTTCGACCGGCCGGTCGTGATTCTGAAGCGAGCGGACGCGAACTCTCTCGCCGCGCGGCTGCCATTCCAGCTCATCGCCGACGCGCACCGAACCCGAAGTCACGGAGCCGGTGACCACCGTCCCGTGGCCCTGTACGATAAACGACCGGTCGATGGCCATGCGGAACCATTCGTTGGCAGTGCGTTGCTCCACTTTGCGGCAAATGTCGGCAAGGGATGTTTTGAGTTCGGGAATCCCCTCGCCGGTTTGGGCGGAGGTGCGGATGATCGGGGCGTTTTCCAGAAAGCTCCGTTGCACCAAATCACGCACTTCCAGTTCCACGACTTCGCGCGTGGTTTCATCAACCAGGTCGCATTTCGTAAGCGCGATCAGACCATGGCGCAGACCCAGTAATCGCAAGATTTCCAAATGTTCACGGGTTTGCGGCATGATCGAATCATCCGCCGCGATGACAAGGACAGCCAGGTCGATGCCCGTGGCTCCGGCCAACATGTTTTTGATGAAGCGCTCGTGGCCCGGCACATCGACAATGCCGAGCCGAAAGTCGCCGAGGTCAAGAATGGCGAAACCGATGTCGATAGTGATCCCGCGGGCCTTCTCTTCGGGCAACCGATCGCAATCGATGCCCGTCAGGGCCTTGACCAGCGAGGTTTTACCATGGTCGATGTGGCCGGCGGTACCCAGGATCAAGTCGCGTGGCATGGTTCGCGAATGAAAAAATATAGCGGTAAACGTTAAGGGACGATTCTTTTACTATTTTATCGGAAGGGAATCCGATGCAGAATGAGATGGTGAAACAAATTCTTTGATTGACTTTCCCATGTACCTCGGCATTGAAATCGGCGGCACCAAATTACAACTCGGCGTCGGGCCGGGCGATGGGACACTGGCGGGAGTGTGGCGCGGCGATGTCGATGTCGTTGCCGGCCCGGAAGGCATCCGCAAACAGATCCTCGCCGCGGTTCCGGAATTGTTGACGCGCGCAAACGTCGAGCGCTGGCAAATTCAAGGCGTCGGCATCGGCTTCGGCGGTCCGGTAGACGATGCCACGCGTACGATCATTAAGTCGCATCAAATCGAGGGCTGGGATGGATTCCCGTTGGCCGACTGGATAACCGAGTTGCTCGGCTGGCCGGTAGTGCTCGGCAACGACGCAGACGTGGCGGGTCTGGCCGAAGCGCTGTTCGGAGCCGGCAAAGGACTGTCGCCGATTTTCTACATCACCATCGGCTCCGGGATCGGCGGAGGGCTGATTATCGATGGGGAAATTTACCGGGGTTGTGGTCGCGGCGGCGCTGAGATTGGCCATTTGAAGGATTCCATTGAAACGGGGCCTGTCGTGGAAGATCTGGCTTCGGGATGGGCAATCGAGAAAAATGCCCGCGACCGAATTGAGAAGCTGAAAATGCTTTCTGATGAAGAATCGCGGGAACGATTTAAGAAAGAAGTTCTGGAAATCTTAGAAAAACGTCCAGCCGAGCGTATTCGTGACACGGTTTTGACTCGACTAACGTTAGGTCGGATCGAGCGGATCACAGCCAAGCACGTGGCTCAAGCAGCTGCCCAAGGTGATGAATTTTCTCTCGGCATTCTAAACGCAGCGCTAAAACATTTGGCATCCGCGATCAATCAGGTCATCGTGCTTCTTTGCCCGCGCCGCTTTGTTGTTGGAGGCGGCGTTTCTTTGATGGGAGAAGAGTTATTTTTCAAGCCCCTGCGAGAAATGGTCTGGCAGCATGCTTTCCTGCCTTTTGCCAAGTGCTATGACATCGTTCCCGCAGCTCTGGGTGAGGAAGTTGTGGTTCACGGAGCCTTGGCCCTGGCGCGCAAACGGCTGGGAGCTTGATCGCCATTCGGAAATCTACCTGGGACCTTTAGAAAGGAAATCATGAAAATCTCGCAAATGTCCCTCGCCGTGATGGGCAGTGCCTGGCGAAACCTCACGTTCATGAAACTCACCACCGATGAGGGCCTGAGCGGAATTAGCGAGGTGCGCTTGTCCAACCGCACCAATGCCTTGCTCGGCTATTTGGAAGAGTGCAAAAAGCGCTACATCCTGGGAGCGGATCCATTTCGCATCGAACACATCGTCCAGCGCATGTTCCGCGATGATTATGGCCGGATCGGAGAGATTTGCGCCTCGGCAATCAGTCTGGTGGAAGTGGCCTGCTGGGACATTGTTGGCAAGGCCGCCGGCTTGCCGGTGTACGTCCTACTGGGGGGTGCGGTGCGGGATAAAATCAAGGCCTACGCCAACGCGTGGTACCAGGTGCCGCGCACTCCCGATGATTTTGGGCGGGCGGCGAAGGCGGCCGTCGGCAAGGGTTATCGCGGGTTGAAGTTCGATCCCTTCGGAGCCGGCTATTACGAAATGGAACGCAAAGAACGCCTTCATTGCGTAAGCCTGGTGGAAGCCGTGCGCGGCGCGGTCGGGCCGGATGTGGAACTGCTGATCGAAATGCATGGCCGCTTCAGCCCGGCGACTGCGATCCGTATCGCCCACGACCTGGAACCGTTCGAGCCGAGCTGGGTCGAGGAACCGGTACCGCCCGATAACGTCAAGGCGCTGGCCAAAGCCGCAGAACACATTCGCATTCCGATCGCAACCGGCGAACGCCTGCACCACAAGCAGGAATATCGGGAAATATTCGAACTGCAGGCGTGCGACATCCTTCAGCCGGATATCACGGAATGTTGCGGGCTCATGGAAGTCAAAAAAATTGCAGCCATGGCCGACATGTACTACATCACTGTGGCGCCCCATAATGTCGGCGGCCCGGTTTCCACGGCGACAGCCTTGCACCTGGCCGCAACCACCACCAATTTCAAAATCCAGGAACATTTCAACGACTTCACTGAGCCGCACACCCGCGAATGCGCCGCCGGCTGCCCGAAAGTTGTGGATGGCTATTTCGATCTGCCCCAAGGGCCGGGATTGGGCATGACGCTGAATGAGGACGTGATCGAAGTTCATCCGCCGAGCGGCGGCCATTTCAACTTGTTCAGTGAGGATTGGCAAAAGCGGCAAACGAAGTAGTCATTGGTCATGATTTTGTGTAAGCAAAGCCATCGCATCGCGGAGGCCGCGATGGCTTTCGAAAAACCGTTGAGCCAGACCATCGACGAGAGTAAGAAAGGAAAGGAGATCATTGACGCGCTGGAGCCGCTCCACGGCGGCGGGCTCATCCGCCTGTGGTCCCAGTGCATCGGCGGACAGATTCTCCTGACAGCGGCGCAAGGTATTGAGAATGGGGTCGATTTCGCGCCGTTTGCGCTGGTTGGCGACGAGGGTAAACATTTCCCAAACATCGGCGAGGGATTCATAATAGTCGCGGCGGTCGCCCCGCTTATGGACCCGGTGGACCAGGCCCCATTCCACCAGTTTGCTCAGATTCATGCTGACGTTGCCGCGGGAAATGGCCAGGCGCGCCATGATTTCATCCATCGACAGGGCGGCCCCGGTAATATAAAGATGACCGTGGATGCGGGCCATGGTCGGACTGATGCCCCAAAGGGCGCTCATGGTGTCCCATAAATCCACAAACCGGTCCTCGACTTCTTCCAGTCGCCGCCGTAGGTCGGCTTTGGTCGCTTTCATAAGTTTTATACCGTTCAGGAAGTTATGAAATTATAAGATTTGGCCGGATACCGATCAAGAGTTGTCGATATTAAATCCAATGTTCGAGCAATTTCGCATCAAGATTTGCGGCACTACTGACTCTGCAAGCGCGGAAGCGGCCGCCCAATTGGGCGCCGATGCTGTCGGGATCAATTTCTATGCGCGGTCGCCCCGATATGTCGACCCCGCACGAGCCCATTTGATCTTGAATGCACTGCCCGACAATGTGGAAGCGGTTGGGGTTTTTGTCCATCAGCAACTGCAATATGGGATCGAATTAATGAACCCATTTTCGCGCATTGGAACCCTACAGTGGCATGGAGAAAATCGAGAACCAACAGCTCCCGGCAAACGGCGATGGATCCCCGCCTTTCAGGTTCGGAATGCCGGCGATTTGAAGGAAATTGATCAGTTCCTGGAAAAGGCGCGGCAGCAGGGCTGCGAACCGATCGCCATTCTTGTGGATGCACATGCACCTGGAATTCCGGGCGGCACCGGCCAAATCGCCCCGTGGAATCTGTTGGCGACTTACCGGCCCGGCGTTCCGCTGATTCTTGCGGGAGGACTGACGCCGAACAACGTCGCAGAGGCAATCCGAACCGTCCGGCCAAATGCCGTGGATGTGGCCGGCGGGGTAGAAACCGCGCCCGGCTGCAAAGATGCCGACAAAATGCGGCGGTTTATTGAAAATGCGCGCGAGGCGGCGGATCGCTTTCTATGATTGCCGGACGTGCCCGGTCGCCGCAACAACCGGGAAATCGAGACCAAAGCTTCGTTGGCGAAATACCGATTACCTATTATGATTATCTGGATGATTGGATAACCGCTCCTTGTGCGCATTCGGCCTGCGCTGGGCCGGAACGACCCTGGACTATTACCTGGAGAATACAGAAGATGGCGTTGACCGCGACCAAAACCCCTGCTCCCGAACGGACCGGCGGAAAACCGAAACACGATTATGAAATTGCTGATCTTTCGCTGGCCGATTGGGGCCGGAAGGAAATTGCCATTGCCGAGCATGAGATGCCCGGCCTGATGGCCATCCGCCGGAAATACGCTCCGACCCAGCCGTTAAAAGGCGCGCAGATCGCGGGCAGTCTGCATATGACGATTCAAACAGCCGTGCTGATCGAAACGCTGCAAGCGCTGGGCGCCGAAATCCGCTGGGTCAGTTGCAATATCTTCTCGACGCAGGACCATGCCGCCGCCGCCCTGGCGGCGAAGGGCACGCCGATTTTCGCCAAGAAAGGCGAAACCCTCGAACAATACTGGGACTACACGCACCGTTTGTTCAACTGGCACGATGGTGGTACCCCTAACCTGATTCTCGACGATGGCGGCGACGCCACGTTGCTGATCCATCTCGGTTCCGAAGCGGAAAAGAACCCCAAGATTCTCGACCGCAAAGCTGAATCGGAAGAAGAAACAATCCTTTTGGCCTCCATCAAACGCAACTTGAAGGACCATCCGATTTTCTATAGCCGGGTCGCCAAGAACATCCTCGGCGTTTCCGAAGAAACGACTACCGGCGTTCACCGGCTATATGAGCGGGTGAAGAACGGTACCCTTTTGTTCCCCGCCATTAACGTCAATGATTGCGTTACCAAGAGCAAGTTTGACAACCTCTATGGCTGCCGGGAAAGCCTGATCGACGGCATCAAGCGGTCCACCGACGTCATGGTCAGCGGCAAGAAAGCAGTGGTATGCGGCTACGGCGACGTGGGGAAGGGGTGCGCCCAGGCATTCGCTGCCTCTCGGGCCACGGTCTACGTAACCGAGATCGATCCGATCTGCGCCCTGCAAGCGTGCATGGAAGGCTACCAGGTCGTCACCATGGACGACGCCTGCAAATGGGGCGATATATTCGTCACGACCACCGGCAACGTGGACGTCATCACGCGCCAGCACATGGATCAAATGAAGCATAATGCCATCGTGTGCAACATCGGCCATTTCGACAGCGAAATTCAGATCGCCAGCCTTGCCGATCTGCAATGGGAAGAGATCAAGCCGCAAGTGGACCATGTTATTTGGCCCGGCGGGAAGCGAATTATCGTCCTGGCCAAGGGCCGGTTAGTGAATCTCGGCTGCGCCACCGGACATCCCAGTTTTGTCATGAGCAACTCGTTCAGCAACCAGACACTGGCCCAGATAAAACTGTGGCGGGAAGGCAAGACCATGGAAAAGAAGGTCTACCTCCTCCCCAAGGAACTCGACGAAGAAGTTGCACGCTTGCATCTGGAGCAACTGGGAGCAAAACTGACGAAACTTTCGCCCAAGCAAGCCGAATACATTGGCGTCAAAGTGGAAGGGCCGTTCAAGCAGGAATGGTACCGGTATTAAAAGTGAAGAAAATCGCTGTCATTCCAACGCTCTTAACCCTGGGCAATGCCGTGTGCGGTTTTTCGGCGATAGCCCTGGCGAACAAAATGGACGGCACGGAAGCCACACGGTTTTATTTTGCCTATAGCGGTTGGCTGATCATTGGCGCGATGATTTTCGATGCCCTGGACGGTTACGTCGCTCGGCTTTCGCGCGTGGCGAGTAAGTTCGGCGGTGAACTGGACAGTTTGTGTGATGCGGTCAGCTTTGGCGTGGCGCCGGCGTTTCTCCTCATGCGCATGGGTCCGGGTTGGGAGCCCCGGCCGCTCCTGCATCAGGTACTGGCCTGCATTGCCACGCTTTACATGATATGTGCCATCCTGCGTTTGGCGCGCTTCAACGTGGAAAGCCAGGTGGATCCGGGGGGGCATAAACGCTTTCGCGGATTGCCGTCCCCAGGCGCGGCCGGCTGCCTTGCATCGCTGGGGATCTTGCGCGGACGAGTCCTCGACATCTGGCCGGGACTTGATCCCGCGACCGTTAAAATCGTGATCGAAGTGTGGGCCACGGCCGGATCTCTGGTGGTGGCATTGCTGATGGTATCGCGCATACCCTATCCGCATGTCACCAAGCAAGTGCTGCGCGGCCGAAGGCCTTTCAGCCATTTGATCCAGGTGATTCTGGTGACATTCGTGATCGTGTTGGTTCCGGAATTGGCTCTCGTCATGTTGTTTTGGGTGTACGGTCTGCTGTTCCCCGTTCGCTACCAGATTCTGCGGAGTTTGCGACCACGGACCTCCTCCATGGCGCTGGAGGATACGCCTCCTCGTTAACATGTTTACCGGCCTTGTTGAAGCTTTGGGTGAAGTGCGCCGAATCGAAGCGGAGGGGGCCGGGAAATACCTTGTCCTGACCGCTCCATTTTTTTCCTCGGGTGTGGCACTCGGCGAAAGCATGGCGATAAACGGCGCCTGCTTGACCGTGGTGGAGATCGACGGCAATACGTGCGGGTTTCAAATCGGGCCGGAAACTCTTCAGCGAACCAACCTCGGAGAATTAAAGCCCGGGGACCGCGTTAATTTGGAACGATCGCTCCGTCTGCAAGATCGCCTCGGCGGGCATCTCGTACAGGGCCATGTCGACGGCATGGGCCGCATCGCAGACCGCATCCGGCAAGCGGACTGGGAACTGATTTGGTTCTCCTGCCCAGGTGACTTGGCCGGCCAGATGGTTCCCAAAGGATCCGTGGCTGCGGATGGCGTCAGCCTGACCGTGGTCGATGTGGCAGTGGATCGATTCAGCGCAGCGCTCATCCCGCACACGCTGGCCAATACTACACTCGGATTCAAGGCCGTCGGCGCGACGATTAACCTGGAAACGGACTTGATCGCAAAATATGTTTTCAAGTTTCTGCAACTGAGGATGCAAGATAGCCGCGAAACAGAATAGAGGACATTGCTTCATGGAACCCCGGCAAACGCTTTCTTTCCTGCGCAATCTTTTTGAGCAGCGCGGCATCCGGCCGAAAAGCAAGCTCGGCCAGAATTTTCTCATCGACCTCAACCTGCTCGACTTAATCGTTCGCACCGCGGAATTGACCCGGGAAGATCTGGTTTTAGAGGTGGGCAGCGGCACGGGCGGCCTGACCGCGCACCTGGCCCAAGAGGCCGGAATCGTGGTCAGTGTCGAAACCGATCCGGCCTTTTTTGCCCTGACCCAGGAAACCGTCGCCGGCCGAGAAAACGTCAAGCTGATCCACGGCGACATCCTGAAAAACAAGAATGAGCTCGATCCGGAAGTTTTTGCGACTCTGGAAGCGGCGCTTCGTCAATCCGGATTGCAACGATTGAAGCTGGTCGCAAATTTGCCCTACGTCGTCGCTACACCGGTGATTGCCAACCTGTTGCTGACTGATATGCCGATCGACCGGATGGTGGTGACAGTGCAATGGGAGATTGCCGAACGATTGACCGCTTCCTCGGGGACAAAGGATTTTGGTTCGCTGAGCGTCCTGGTCCAGAGCGTCGCGGACCTAGAAATCGTCCGGCGCCTGGGCCCGAAAGTGTTTTGGCCGCGCCCGCAGGTATCTTCGGCCATCGTGCTGATTCGGCCCAATGCGGCCAAACGAAAGCAGGTCGGCAATGTTCACCGGCTCCGTCATTTCTTGCGCGATCTGTACGCGCATCGCCGCAAGAACTTGCGCGGCGCGCTGGCGGCAATGGCGCATGATCCGCGGGAAAAACCGGAAATTGATCGCCAACTGGAGGATTTAAATCTGCCGGGAACAATACGCGCGGAAGAACTGGATATTGAGCAGCATCTCCGCCTGTGCGCGGTTTTCGGATAGAAATGCCCAGTCATCTTGCCGATCTTTCCCCATTTCCCTCCCTGAACACATGCCGTCTTCGGCTTGACGGCGGCGCCCAAAGTGGTTATTGCGACGGCTCTTTTGGATCGGGGTGGGATCCATTCGATGGTTCAGAGGCATTCCCGGAAGGGCAAAAGGAGTTCGAGCGATGCGGGGAAAACGATTCGTACAATGGCTGGCTCTATTGCTGGTAACTCCGCTGTGCGGGTGCGGTTGGTGGTGCGGACATTTCTGTCCGCAGCAATGCCCGGCGTATTACGCGCCCTCGGCAGTGTGTTGTCCAGCGCCGGCCTGCTGTGTCCCGGCGACTTGTTGTCCCGCTCCGGCCAATCCTCCTCCACCCAATGCGACCGGCTGGCAACGGCCACCGCAATATAGCGGCCAGTAACGGCAACATGATCCAGCCCGGTCCGTGCGAACTCCGATATCTCACCGACTAGTGCGAGACAAAATGGTGATACCAACCCCATGCGTTAGCTAGGGTAACTCCCGGCGCCGTCCGCGCCTGCGCTTCGGGTTAGTGTCCTTGGTGAAAAACCCGGTTGCACCTGCCAGCGATCAGATGCAGTGGCAAGGAAGAACCGACTTGGCTACCATAAACTATGAGCTGATCTTTTGGCTCAAGGAGCCGCCGGACGAAGGTGGCGGGATCCGGCTTGATAAATAATCAGTCTTGCGGAGTTTTGGTTATGGAAAAGATGTACAAGCTACGGCGATGGGGTATGCTCGCCGGGGCCATGCTGGTAATTTTCGGACCGGCGGCATTGCCGGTGCAATCAGCGGATGAGACCGATTGGAAAAATAAAGCGCTGACACTCAACGAAATCACGGGCGAGGATCCGATCCGGGGCCAGATTAAAGAGCTGATGGATGACCCGGCAGGCGCCAAGAAACTGCTGGCGGCAGCCGTGCCGCTGGCCAAGGAAAAGGATCAGCCGTTTAACTTCAACGCTGCCTACATTTTGGGCAGGGTGGCCTTGCAAACCAAGGATTACGATGCCGGCCAGATTTTCTTCGGCATCTGTTTCGATCAAGGAGCCAAACTAGCGAGCGGCCAAAAATTGATTCAGGCCTACAGCGGCATGGTGTCGGTCATCGATTTGCTGTACGCGGACAAAAAATTTGAAACGGCGGCCAAACTGAGCCAGGGATATCTGGAAGGCCTCGAAAAACGAGGTATCGCTTCCGGACTCAAGGACGAGGTTTTACGCCGTTTGATTCGGGCGCTGACCAAGCAGGGCAAAGTCGACGAAGCGCTCAAAATGGCTGACAACCTGATCAATGCGCGCGGCAAGGATTGGCGCAATCTTGAAATCAAAGGGTGGATCCAGCGCGAGATCGGCAAACCGGAGGACAGCGCCAAGATCTACGAAGACTTGCTGGAAAAAATCGGCAAAGACCGAACACTGGAGAAAGACGAACAGAACGAAATCATCGCCGAGGTCCACTACATCCTGAGCGGCGTGTACGTGGACATGAACCAGATCGCCAAGGCCGGGGAACATCTGAAAATTCTCCTGGCCAAGAAACCCGATGACCCGACCTACAACAACGACCTGGGTTACATCTGGGCCGATCACGACATGAACCTGGACGAAGCCGAACAGATGATCCGCAAGGCGCTGGATGAAGACAAAAAACAGAGGCTCAAGGCCAACCCGGACATGAAACCCGAAGAGGCGAAGGACAATGCCGCCTATCTCGACAGCCTCGGCTGGGTCCTTTTCAAGAAGAAGAAATATCAGGAAGCCAAGCCCATCTTGTTGCAAGCGGTTGAAGACAAGGAAGCCCAGCACATCGAGATATACGATCATCTCGGAGATGTTCATATCGCGCTGGGTGAAAAAGAGGCCGCGATCGCCGCCTGGAAGAAAGGGATGGATGCAGCCGGTCCCAGCAAGCGGGAACAGGAGCGCAAGGCACTAGTAGAGAAAAAGATCCAGGAAAATCAAAAATAGTGACCACGGAAACCACACCGACACGTGAACACCCTGGAACTTACCCTGCTCATTTGGCTCGGATCTCTGGCGGCCGGGTTCTTGGGAGCCTTGACAGGTCTGGGGGGTGGTGTCGTTCTCGTTCCGCTTTTGACCCTGGTGTTCGGAATTCACATGCACTATGCCATCGGTGCCTCGCTGATTTCCGTGATGGCCACCTCTTGCGCCGCCGCCGCGGCTTACTTGAAAACCGGCTATGCCAATATTCGCATCGGCATGTTCCTGGAAATTGCCACGACGCTTGGCGCGATCGGCGGCGCCTTCTTGGCCGTGCTCATCCCGACCGCGGTGACGGCAATTATCTTCGGCCTCGTTCTCTTGCTTTCGGCTGTTTTGTCTGTCACGACTAAAGAAATCACGACCGCCAGCTGTGCTCCCGATCGCCTCGCGCAATTTTTCCAATTCAACGGCCAGTACCCGACTCAACTCGGCCTGCAATCCTACCATCCCCGGCTGGTTCCGCTCGGATTTCTCTTGATGGCCGTGGCGGGGATGTTATCCGGCTTGCTGGGCATCGGTTCGGGGGCCCTTAATGTGCTCGCGATGGATCAGGCCATGCGAATTCCGTTCAAAGTATCCACAACTACCAGTAATTTCATGATTGGGGTGACGGCCGCGGCCAGCGCCGGCGTCTATCTCAAACGGGGATTTATCGATCCGGGATTGGCCATGCCGGTCATGCTGGGCGGCCTGTGCGGCGCCTATCTCGGGACCCACGTCTTGTTGCGCGCCAAGACGAAAGTTTTGCGGCTTATATTCAGCATCGTCCTCTTCGCCGTGGCGCTGTATATGATCTACAACGGCATAGGAAAGCTCTAACATGGCCGATTCGCCGCCACTTGGCACGACCCAGGTTAGCCCGACCGACCTTAGCCCGACACGCCAGCACGGACCCAAGACGGATGACCGCCTGGAAAAAATGATGGCGGCACTCTTGCAGATCGGAGTGATTCTCGCGGGCTTGCTTGTACTTGCGGGAGGAGTTCTCTACCTGGCCAAGTACGGCATGCTGGATCGCTCCGAGAATCGGGCTTTGCGCGGCGAGGCCCCCGCCGCGAGCGAAAACCCCGAGTACTCCCGTTTCTCCGGAATCATCACCGCCGCTCTTGCGGGAAAAAGCGGGGCCATCATCCAGCTCGGCGTGTTAGTCCTGATCGGCACTCCCATCGCCCTCGTGGCCCTGGCGGTGGTGGGCTTTGCGTTGCGGCGCGATCGCCTGTACGTTTTCATCTCCTTTATCGTGCTGGCGGTTTTGTTGTATAGCCTGGTGGCGGGGCAACCGTAATTGCTCTCCTCGGACTTGCCGATGCCTTTCACCAAGGATAAATCCGTAGGTGGTAGCTTACATTCATTTGCATCTTCACCTCGACAAGGAGAAACGATATGTGTCGCACGCATCTGATGATCAGCATACTCGGCATGGCGTTAGCGCTCTGTTCCGCCGGCCGCGCAGCAACTCCCGCCAAACCACTCGAAATCTTGGACGTTTTTAACCTGCAGTTGGCGACCGACCCGCAAATTGCGCCGGACGGCAAGCAGATCGTCTATGTCCGGCAGTTCAGCGACATCATGACCGACAAGCGCTATGCCAACCTCTGGATCGTGAGCGCTAATGGAAGCGACCACCGGGCACTGACAACAGGAAATTTCAACGATTCCTCGCCGCGCTGGTCGCCGGATGGCGGCCAGCTCCTGTATATTTCCAACCGCGACGGTACCCCGCAAATTTATCGCCGGTGGCTGGACACGGGCCAGACCGCCAGGCTAACCAGCGTGACGACGACGCCGGCGGGCATCGGCTGGTCGCCCGACGGCAAGTGGGTTTCCTTCACGGCCCACGTGCCGGACAAAGCCCGCCAGATAATCCAGATGCCGACGCCGCCGGAAGGGGCGAAATGGGCCGAGCCGGCCAAGGTAATTGACCAGTTCGTCTACCGGTTCAACGGCGCCGGCTACTTGAAGCCCGGCTTCACGCACCTTTTCGTGGTGCCGGCGGACGGCGGCACGCCACGGCAGATTTCGCAGGGTAACTTCCAGCACGGCGGCCCCATCGGCTTCGCCAGTGAGCCGGTGTGGACGCCCGACGGCAAGTATCTTCTCATGTCGGCCAATCGCCACGCCGACTTCGAGCGCGAACCGCTCAATACGGAAGTCTATGAGTTCGCCGTCGCGGACGGCACCGCACGTGCCCTGACCAGCCGCAAAGGGCCGGACAGCGAGCCCGCGCTCTCGCCCGATGGCCAACTCATCGCCTACACCGGCTTTGACGACAAGTACCAGGGCTACCAGGTCCGCAAGCTCTACGTCATGAATCGCGACGGGACCGGTTCCCGGTTGTTGTCCGGTTCGCTGGACCGCGATGTCCAGAGCCCGCGTTGGTCCCCGGACGGCACCGGCATCTATTTCTCGTCGATGGACCAGGGAAATACGGGGCTTTATTTCATCACTCTGGATGGCGACTTGAAGAAACTGGCGAACAACGTGGGCTCCGGCACCAGTGCCTACGGGCCGGGCGCTGCATTTTCGGTTGCCAAGAACGGTGTTTTTGCTGTTACCGCTTCCCGGCCCGACCTGCCCGGCGACATCGCCGTGGGCAACCGCTCCCGGGAAGGTACGAAGGTGGTCACCGCCGTCAACGAAGGCCTTCTGAGCGGCCGAACGCTGGGCGAGGTCGAGTCGTTCTGGTACGAATCCTCGAAAGACCGCCGCAAGATCCAGGGCTGGATCTTGAAGCCGCCCGGCTTCGATCCGGCCAAGAAGTATCCGCTGATCCTGGAGATCCATGGCGGGCCCTTCGCCAACTATGGCGACCGCTTCGACCTCGAAAAGCAGCTCATGGCCGCCCGGGGCTACGTCGTTCTCTACACCAATCCCCGCGGCAGCACCAGTTACGGCGGCGAATTCGGCAATCTCATTCACCACGCCTATCCCGGCGATGATTTTTTTGATCTGAACTCCGGCGTCGACGCCGTGCTTGCCAAGGGCTATATCGACCCGGACCAGTTGTTCGTCACCGGCGGCAGCGGCGGCGGCGTCCTGACATGCTGGGTGATCGGCCACACGACGCGGTTCCGCGCTGCGGTAACCATCTACCCCGTGATCAACTGGTACAGTTTCGTCCTGACGGCAGACATCGGCGCCTGGATTCACAAGTACTGGTTCCCGGGTTTGCCGTGGGATCACGCCGAGCATTACGAAAAGCGCTCGCTCTTGTCGGTGGTCAAGAATGTCAAAACGCCGACCATGGTGTTGACGGGCGAGGTGGATTATCGCACGCCCATGTCCGATTCCGAGCAATATTATCAGGCGCTGAAGTTGCTGGGCGTGGAAAGCGTGCTCGTTCGGGTGCCGGATGAGCCGCACGGCATCCAGGTCCGGCCGAGTCACCATATGTCCAAGATCCTGCACGTGATCGGCTGGTTCGACCGGCACCGGAAGCCGGCGGAAACGAAGGCCGCGGCCGGCAGTGACTAACTCTACAGCATCACTTTTCAAAATGGGCAAGATTGAGGAATGCTCCCTCTTCGCATGACGCACGCCAACCTGGTACAATCGCTTCTGAAAAAAATACGTTTCGTCCACCACCCCCCCGGCCCCCGTGGACGTAATTGCAAACCCCGGACGTATCGACCTCCTTTGCGACGTATTCCCGAACCCTCAACCAGACCTCGACTTATGACTCCCAAAAAACCGCGTTTCGGCTGCGACGTATTCCCACCCCCATGAACCTATTCTTATTGGCAGCATTTTGCATCTAATCAGGACTCGTGCAACGACCCCCGAATGACCGGTGCCAAATGACGACTGACCACGACCAACCACGACGTCATTGCACGTTGCACGGACCCCGGCCCTGCTGCATTGCGTGCATTGTACGCAATGCGGGCATTGCACGCATTGCATGCAACGACCGCAATAACTGCAACGACGAGGAGACTTCGAATGACGGCACTGCGTACTCGGTACCGCGTAACCGGCATCCTTGCACCGCATTCCACGACAGTCCTTTGTCATTTCAGAACAACATCCCAAAGTGGGACACACCCAGTGGGACCTTCTCAATTCGCCGTGCACTGGATGGACAGGCTACGTCATGGCCTGGGTGGACCGGCAAATTCATTCACCAACTCGAAGAGCCACTCACTGGCCCAAAGTAATGCGGTGCCAGAGCCCAACCCCTCCAGTCGTGCAAAAAATTCTGCCGCCCGGAATGGGCTGTCCGCCAGCTATTCGGTCTTCGCTTGCTCAGTTGACAAGTCAGTTTCCTCCTGCTGGTGGTGGCCCGTCGTGACGGTCAAGTGACAGTTTGTGAAAGTGTTTGCATAGGGAGCGCATATCGATAAACTACGTCCGGGAGTCGGTCACAAGCGAGCGAGTCCGACCAGCGAGATCGGCCATGCCTCGCGTCCCGCGCGTGCGGCAGTGCCATGGGTCGGCGGGAATGCGGCGAAGCGCCGGCCGATGCATGGCGAGGGAACTCGGCCGGCTCGCCGCCAGGGGCGCCCGCGCAACGCGCCGCCTGGTCAGGAAGGGTATTTTCCGCGATTCTATGAGTCGACTGAGAATCGGCAAACTGTCACTTCGGGGACTCCCCGACCCTTGGTACCAATGACCGCTGGCCACGTAACTTATGTCGCTAGCTCCTGTTTCCAGATGCCGCGAATAAGGCGCAGCGTGCGTTCCACGGTCCGCAGCGCGCAGCCGAGCTTGCCAGCGATTTCTTGATTGGTGTAGCCTTCCATCTTCCAGAGTACAAGGGATCGCTGTTCCTGATCGTCCAGCAGACCCAATAGGCGCTGAAATTGCTCGGCAACTTCGGCCGCGAAAGCCGGTGTGGGCTCGTTGCCCACCATTTGGTCGAAGTCCCGATCGGACTCGGAGGAGCCGAATTTCCCGAGAAGCGCCGAATCGCCCCGTACCCGGCCGCCGCCTTGTTTGGGACCGCGCACATGTACAATGCGGTCGCAGGCCTTGCGCGCCGTAATGACGACCAGCAGCGGCCACAGGTTGTCGCGGTCGCGCAGCCGCGGAAAGCGGTGCTCTTGGGCGCTGCGGCAGAAGCTGGCGAACGCGCTTAGGGCCACGTCCTCTTCATCGGCCTCGCGGCGCGGGACGCCCTGCAGTTTGGCGCGTGCCAGGCGGACCAGCTGTGGGAAGTAGCGCTCCCAGAGCTGTTGGGCACCGTTGTGATTGCCTGCTTGAAGCTGCGTGATCCAGGTGGTGACGGAGCCCGCATCGGCCATCGCCCGTTTCCCCTTGAATCATTGGCGAGACAATCACCGACCGTGATTGTAGGCCGGTGCGCAACAACTTGCAAGCACAGGACTTCGACTCCGGCGAGCCCGGCTGCGTTAGACCCGGGAAGGCTCGGGGCACCGACGCACCCCGCTCGCCATCGCATCAGATAAGAATCTTGGAAAAAAGTGGCGGGGTTCGCGCACATGTTCGGATTTATGGGATAGGAGCCGGCGAGTCTTCCGGTGGCGGGCCGGCCACGGCACGCGTTCTCGCACAGTCATCAGCTTCCATGGATTTCACGCCAGTTTGGCCGCCGGCCCAACTGGACCCGCTGTCACCGCCTAAAGTGGATCTCGTCTTCCGCTGCCCCACCGCCGCTGCCGGCCACACCCACGGCATCGGCAAGCCTGTGCGCGACAATTTCGGCGCGGAAACATGGTGGGAGCTCGAGTCAATATCCTTGTGAACGCCCGGTGGGGATCGTAGGAAAGGGCCGTCGGTCACCTGTTTTCTCTCAGCAGGGCTGATGCTTCGCGCCGCAGGAGCTTTAGCTCCAACCGTTGCGACCAGGTAAGTGCCATGCCGGTTTCGGGGTCTGTGGGATTGGCCGCGTCAAGCCACTTGGCGGCCTTGTCCAGCCACTTGCGGGCCTCGTCGGCGTGACCCAGCCGGTGATGGGCCATCGCCAGGAAGAGCCAGTCCGCTGGCGTGCCTCCGCCGCCCTGTACCTGGATCGCCTCATTCAGCCGCTCGACCGACGCGGTGAACCGCCCGGCGCGGTAAAGGATGGCCCCAGGGGTGTTGAGGTTCGCGTAGTTCTTGTAGCGCGCAGCTGCCCTGTCCATTAACTGGACGCAAGAGTCCAAGTCGGCCAGGGCGCCAGGGCCCAGCGCACAAGTGCAGGCTACACTGTTGGCCGTGGCGGGATCTTGCGTTTGACCAAAGCGCTTCAACAAGTTCGCACAGGTTCGGTGGTAGCCATCAGGGTGATCCCCAGCCAGTTGTGCCAGCGCGTCAAAATGCCAGACATCCGTTTTGATCGATTCTTGCTCCATGATTTGCGCAAAGTCGGCGGCGGCTTTATCCCACTCTTCCGACTGCAGGTAAACCAATCCCCGATTGTAGCGCACGATCCAGCTCTTTGCTCCTCGTTGGATAGCCTCGGAATAGTCGCCAGCAGCCAAGTCAAGGTCAGGCGCAAAGTTCTCGTGGTACAAGCCCCGCAGGTACCAAACATCCCACAGGTCCGGTTCGAGGGCAAGCGCCTTCGTCCAGGCGCCGGCGGCCTTCTCCCACTGACGCAGCTCGGCATAAGCCCGGCCCAGACCACGCCAGACTGCCGCGTGATCGCCCTGCAGTTCGGCGGCTTTCGCGAAATCAGCGGCCGCCTCCTCCCATCGGCCCAGCGCAGCGTAAGCGAGCGCGCGGCCCCGCCAAATCCGCCACTCAACGCTTTCGGGGTCTGCCGCATCGATCGCTCTTGTGAAATCGACCGCAAGCGCCTTCCAGGAGCGCTGGCTGCTCTTAACCGCTTCGCAAAGGCGTTCATTCCACAAGGTCTCTGCTTGCAACCGGATGACCTTGGAGTGAGTCTCCGCTTGCCGGTACGCTTTGTCCGCTTCGTCTCCTTGGCCCTTCCTGGCATGGATCAAGCTGCAATTCAGCCAAACGGTGCCGTCCTCGGATGCAAGCTCGAGAGCTTTGGAATAGGCGATTAGAGCCTTATCGACCTCATCGAGCTCGGCGTGGGCCCGGCCGCGAAGGTACCAACTGTCCCGGTCCTCGGCCTTCAGCGAGAGGACCTTAGCGCAGTCTGCCTTGGCCTTGTCCTGCTGCCCGAGTCCGGCATAGGCGCGGGCGCGCTGCACCCGTAGCAGTCCGTCGGTTGGCCGAACATCAATCAGCCGGCTCAGGTGCCAGGCAGCTGCAAACCATTGGCGATCGCGCTCACAAACCTCCGATTCCTGTCGATGCCAGGCGGCCAACTCCTCCTGTCCCTTTGCCTGTCCTTCCCCGGTTGCGAGTTCCCAGACGTTTACCGTGTGACCCGTGGCGGCAGCCAGGCGCTGGCCGTCCAGACTAAAGGCCACGTCGTAGAATCCAAAGTCCCCCTTGAAGGCGAGGGTTTCGAGACCATTGGCTATGTCCCAGAGCTTCACGGTTCTGTCAATGCTCGCCGAGGCTAGCCGCCGACCGTCTCGACTGAATGCTACGGCCCAAATTCCGTTGGCGTGCCCTTTGAAGGTGCGGACCTCTGCGCCCGTCGCCGTCTCCCAAAGCTTGAGGGTGTCACCATTCGTCGAGACCAAACGCTGGCCGTCTGGACTGAAGGCTAGCGAGTTAACCTTATCTGAATGCTTTGAAAGAGTACGAACTAGTGCGCCGCTGGCTACGTCCCAGAGGACAACGCTTCCGTCCCTACTTCCGGTGGCCAATGTTTGGCCATCGGGACTGAAGACCGCGGTGTGCACCGGGGCTGTGTGTCCAATGAACCGACGAACTTCTTGGCCCGTGGCCAGGTCCACTAACCGCACCGATCCATTCCTACTTGCCCAGACAAGTTGCCGTCCATCCGGCGTGAACGTCGCTGCGTCCGTCGATCCAAGGAATTGGCGGAGAACTTGGCCTTTGGTCGTATCCCAGAGATTGATTCTTCGGTCAAAACTTGAGGCCGACACCAGGTACCGGCCGTCCGGACTAAAAGCTACACTCTCCACCCAACGGTTGTGACCCGTGAGAGTACGGATTTGCTGACCACTAGTCGCCTCCCAAAGTTTCACAGCCCCGTCCGCACTGCCCGAAGCCAGCCATTGTCCATCGTGGCTGAACCTCACGCAGCGAACGACGTCGGTGTGCCCACGTAGAATGCGCAACCCCTGTTGCGCACTGGTCATGTCCCAGAATTTCACCGTCGCGTCCAAGAGTTTCACGGCACCGTCGCGACTAAACAAGGCAGGACTGGCGGCAGCCAATTGGTGACCATTTGGATGAAAGGCGACCGCGCGAACTCCTTTTAAGTGTCCGCGGAAGGTGCAGACTTCCTGGCGACTGGCTATGTCCCATAACTTTACCGTGGTGTCATCACTGGCGGAGGCCAGGTATCGGCCATCCGGACTGAATGCCACGCTAATCGCCCAAGCCATGTGTCCAGTGAGGGTGGCCTGTAGGTCGCCTGTAGCCACGTCCCAGAGCTTCACAGCCCTATCCTCGCTCGCCGTTGCCAGTGTTTTGCCATCTGGGCTGAACGCTACACCGCTAATTTGATGGATGTGTTCTTTCCGCCTCCAGATCTCTCCGGCAGTGACTTGATCCCAGAGGATTGCCGTCCCGTCACGGGCGCCCGAAGCAACCTGGCGGCCGTCCGGGCGGAACGCCACGCTTTGAACCCAGTCTGTGTGCCCTTTACAAATGAGGAGTTTTTCCCCACTGGCCACATCCCAAATCGTTACGGTACGGTCCTGACCACCCGAAGCCAGTTGTCGGCCATCCGGGCTGAACGCCACGCTGAAAACCGGACTCTCGTGTTTGAGAGTGCGGATGACCCGGCCTTGAGACACAGCCCAGAGCTTGACGGTGCCGTCCTCACTGGCCGAGGCCAGTTGGCGGCTGTCTGGATGGAACGCGACACACCGGATATCGGCAGTGTGCTCTTCTAGGGTACGCACCACCTCCCCGCTGCTGGCATTCCAGACCTTTACTTGCTTGATCGAACTGGGCGCGGCCAGCCATTTGCCATCGGGACTGAAGGCAACGCTGTCGGAATACCTCATTTCTCCTCTCGGGAGAGTGCGCAAGTCCCTGCGGCGGAGGCTATCCAGGTAATCCCACTCCCAACCGAGTAGATCGGAGGGCTTCTTTGGATTCTGCTGCCAAGCATCGAGCAAGTCGTTCATCCGTCCAATTTGAGAATCTTGCCATGCCTGATAGGCCAGGCTCATGTCGCGTGCATATCGAACTCGCATTTCGAACGCCTCGGCGTTGGCGCGTTCCTGTTCGGCGATGCCCCGGAGTTGGCCGGCTTCGGCAAGCGCGTCTTGCAGTTTGCCGTTATACCACCAGCCCACGGCGATGCCGACCAAGGCCAGCGCTGCCGTGGCACTGGTCCCGAGCAACGCCGCTGCCGCCGGTCGCCGCCGCACCCACCGCCAGCCGCGCTCCCAGGCTCTCACCGGCCGGGCCGTGATCGGCTCGCCCTTCAGCCAGTGCCGCAGGTCGTCCGCCAGGTCGCGAGCGGTCGCATAACGCTGCCCCGGGCTCTTCGCCACTGCCTTCAAACAAATCGTCTCCAGGTCGCGCGGGACCTTGTGATTGACCTTGCGCGGCGGCCTTGGCTCCTCGTTCAGCACTTGGTGCAGGATCATCATTTTGGAGCCGCGGAACGGCAACTCCCCCGCCAGCAGCTCATAGAGGATCACGCCCAGGCTATAGACATCGCTGCGCCGGTCGGCCTGGTGGCTCCTGCCCGCCGCCTGCTTCGGACTCATGTATGCCGGCGTGCCCAGGACGTGGCCGTCCATGGTCAGCGTGACCTCGGCCTCGCCACGCAGTGCCAGGCCGAAGTCCATGACCAACGCCTTCAGTCCTTGGTCCTTAGTCATTAGTCCTTGATCCTTGGCAGGACTGTCGGGACTCTCGGCTAATGACCAAGGACTAGGGACTAATGACTCAATCATGATGTTGGCCGGTTTGAGGTCGCGGTGGACCAGTCCCATGCCGTGGGCGTAGTCAACCGCCTCGGCCACTTCAGCGACGAGCGCGGCCGATTCCCGGAACGTCAGCTTCCGCACCTCCAGCAAATCCTTGAGCGGTACGCCGGTGATGAAGTCGGAGATGATCGTCGGCAGTCCGTCCAGTGTCTGCACCTCGTGCACGGGAACGATTCCCGGATGGCGCAACTGGGCCGCCGCCCGGGCTTCCCGGTGGAAGCGCTCCAGGTCTTCCTTGCCGGTCAACAGCCCCGTGTGCGGGATCTTCAAGGCCACGATCCGGTCGAGTTCCGTGTCGCGCGCTCGCCAGACCGCCCCAAATGCGCCCAGCCCGACGCGCTCCAGCAATCGAAACCTGCCCAAGGGGCGCATCGGGCCCGTGGTGGTGGTTTGCCGCGCCTCGTGGACGCGGAACGAGCTGCCGCAAGCCGGGCAGAGCACTTCGTCGGATTTGTTATCGCTCAGCTGGATCGGATTGTGGCAGTGGGGGCAACGGAAGCGGGTCCCGGTCGGGGCATCGGTTGGCCGGGTCTCTGCGGTGAGAGTCTTTTTCGGATCGGCGCGTGACGGCGTTGGCGTGGTGGGCTCCGTCACCTCCCGTGTCAACCACGCCGCGTCCAACTGGGGGAACCGGTCCCGGTAGTCTTCTGCCTGCGGATGCTCGCCGAGCCGGCGGCGGTACTCGATCTCCAGCAGGATCAGCTCCCGTAACAGGGCGGTGGCTTCAGCCTCGGGCCTGTCGCCAAGGTAGTCCTCGATGCGCGGCGGCTGGCCCGCCTGCCAGGCCGCTTCAAAGCGCTTGCACACGTCGTGGATGCGCCGCTCCTGGTCCAGCGGCAGCGATTCAGGATCCGGCCCGATCGCGTAACTCATGTCGCCAGCTCCTGATTCCAGAGAACTAAACACCGTGATTGTAGACCCGTGCGCAACAGCGTGCAAGCGCAGGACTTCGACTCCGGCGAGCCCGGCTGCGTTCGCGCCGGCAGGACTTGGGGCACCGACGCAACCCCGTTCGCCATCGCATCAGATAAGAATTTTGGAAAAAAGTGGCGGGCTTCGCGCACATCTTCGGATTTATGGGATAGGAGCCGGCATTCAGCCGAAGCCGTCCCAGTCGGTGAGTGGGAAGTTAGGCAGCCCCTCGATCGGCTCGCCGTTGACGAAGTGTTTAGCATCTGAAGCTGTATCGGTGTGCGGCAGCGCAATAACCCGAAGCGTTAGCGAGGCTCTACAGCTGGAGCTTCGAGAGTGGCTGAGCCCCGACCGGCTTTTGTCTGAAGACCTGGAGGCCTAACGTGTGGTTTTTCTCGGGAAATTCTCTAGTCGTCGCGTTCCCAACACATATAGAGCCTACCGGTCAATGAGAACATGACTTGATCCGGTGGGCTGTCCGCGACCAGTGTGCCGGGCCGTCGGCGTGCTTCGGCTTCTGCGGAACGGGCAATGGGATCTCGCTGGCATCATCATTCGGTTTGATACGTCTTGGGGAGTACCAGCCATGCCGAACAGCAAACTCATCCGGCCGATTCTAATCGTTCTCCTGCTGGCTATTACGTTTCTGTTTTACCTCTGGAGTCGAGAGGGACCAATGAGTCGGGAGCAATTCCACAGCCTGGTCATCGGCAAGACAACGGACGAAGTCATTAAATCAGTGGGACCGCCGGACTCCAGATGGTCCCCGGAGGATGGATCTTTTGAACTCTGGAAATACTGGGAACGAACGAGCAACGATGGAATGCTTGATCCGTTTTACATGATTCGCTTCGTCAACGGCAAAGTCGAAAATGCCAGAGCCAGCGGCGAAGCAACCTGGGGCGTCATTGACAAAGGTTGAGGAATAGA
>Ga0306920_100000482_pt1 | contig 46286 bp, 38 predicted proteins | sample flu12Cox44000170_FD_204666 | JGI IMG/M metagenome (GOLD analysis project Ga0306920, IMG submission 204666) | Lab enrichment of tropical soil microbial communities from Luquillo Experimental Forest, Puerto Rico - flux4day.12C.oxic.44.000.170 (v2)... | ecosystem: Environmental > Terrestrial >... | reverse complement strand
CCGTGGGCGCAGTGACAGTCGGGCTTTCCACAGCGGACGGACCGCACCGAGAGGGTGCCGCGGAGGAAACGAGCCGCGTGAACGATCTGTGCCAAACGGGAGCGGCGGCGCCGCTCGCGATCTGAGAGCTCTGTACGCTGCACGGGGGCTCCTTCTCTTATGAGCAAGAGTTACTGGCGCACGACGGCGACTTTGGCGGAAGGGACTTCCAGGCGCATGAGTTTGTGATTGGGGTCGAGGTAAAGCCTAACCTCGAGATCAGCGGTGACAACTTTCAGGCCTTCGTAAGTCTTTCCTTCGGAAGTGACGGCGCCGGTCCAATCAACCGTGATCGAGCCTGGCGTGAGGTCCTGCGGGATCAGAACAGAAAAGGTCTGCGTGCCGCGTTTCGACCAATCGTAGATACGAGCCAGGATGGCGTAGTGGTGATAGAGGTTGTTGTCGAGCACGGCAATGAGCGGCGAGTTGAAGTTGAGGTCCTGCTCAAAAGGTCGCGCGCCTTGCATCTCGAGAGTCATCTTCGCGACTCCACCGACGAACACGATGTGGGCGCTATTGGTCTTGTCGGTCTGGGACGTCCATTCGTAGCTGACGGGGACGCCATCCGGCTGAAGGACGAGATTGCCGGTGACGGTCGAGGGCGGGGAGCCGGGAGGGCTCAATTTCGTGGTGCCTTTGGCAATCCACCCGGCGCCACCCGGTTCGATATCAAATTCCTCGCGGCCGACGGATTTGCCATCGAGAACCACGTCCAACTTGCCCTTTTCCGGAACAAAAACAGATCCCTCAGGAATTTTTTTCTGCTCCGCGAGGGAAAGGAAAGCACAGGCGGACACGGCCAGAAAAAGCGCAACAAGAATTGCGGAGCGATTCGACCACGACGATTGATTCCGCATGAACTCCCCTCAGGACTGCGGTTTTTCGACGGCCAAATGCGATTCGGCGTCTCCGGTTGCCTGAATTCCGATGAGGCCCCGGCGAAGAATTTCGGCGACCACGGCGGCAGAATCGCCCGCGCTTTCAACGCGAAAATCCGCGAGTTGGTAGGAGGGCAGGCGTTGGGCGTGGAGGGCACGGAAGCTGGCCTCGTCGCGGAAAAGGGGTCGGCCCGTCATGGTCATGCAGCGCGAGAGAAGTATGTCGATGGGGGTATCGAGCCAGATAACGGGTATGCCGGAGTTGCGGAGGAACTCGGGAGCGCCGGGTTGGGCGTACGTGCCGCCACCGAGGGCCAGAATCGTAGGTTCTTTGAACTCGGCTGCGCGGCCGATCGCTCCGCGCAACTGCTCCGCTTCCAACTGGCGAAACGCGGGTTCACCATGGCGCTCAAAGAATTCCGGGATGGTTATACCGGCTGCCTCTTCGATGCGCTCGTCCAGATCGACGAAATGCCAGCCGAGCTGCCGGGCCAAGCGGGAGCCGACCGTGCTTTTGCCAGCGCCCATGAAACCAGCCAGGCAAACCACTTGCGAAAGGGGCTGCGCGCCCCGAGCGATGAGGGTCTGAGTCACAATTCCGGAGGCGCGGATTAATCGCGCTTCAGAATTCGGATTGTACCACTGTAAGAGGAGAGTTCGACCTTCGCGAGTCCCTGGCCGACGGTTCCGACCACGCCGCGGCGGAAGTTGTTGCTGGTGGAGTGGTCGCGGTGAGAGTCGGGTTTGAGGAGAGCGGTGGCCTGATTGTCGACGGTACCGGTGCTGGTTTCGGCTTTGAGGTCAAAGGAATCATTGCCGGAGAAGCGCACTTCGACCAGGCCTTTGCCGCTGTTCATCTGATAAAAGCCGGTATGAATGAAGTCACCATCGTAAAGAATGTTGCCGGTGGTGGTCATCAGATTGACGTTGTTAAGCGCGGGTTGCGTGATTGTAGCGTTGCCGCTGATCGAAGTGAATTCAAGTTTTCCCGAGCACAGAGAGCAGACCAGCGAGCCACCGGTGGTTCTGACGATGATATAACCCGAAACCTCCTTGAGATGCACATCGCCGGCGACGCTTTGAAGCTTCATGTCGCCATTCACCTGCTCGACCAGGATGAGGCCGGTCTGGGTTTTGAGCTGCAGCTCGGTTTGCTCGGGAACCACGAGCTGGAAGTTGGCTTCGGCTTCGTGAGGTTCGGCGGAGTCAACCAGGGAGCTGGCATTAATGTCGATGCGGTCTCCGACCTGCTCGATATCGACGGCGACTTTGTCCGAAGCGGCGGAACTGGTCACCACCACCTCGGGATTTTTCCAGGACTTCACTTCGATACGGCCATTGACGATGTTTTGCAGAACCACGAGGGGCCGGTCCTTCACCTTGAAATGCTTCTCCTGCGAGTCAGGAGTGGCGGCCAGAGTGAGGCTGCCGGCGCAGAGGAGCACGCCGGCACCGAAAACAAGGACAACACTGCGCTTCGTCCAATTTCGCTGCCACATTAGTGTTCGCTCCTTCCACTGTCCATCATGACCGTCAAGAGCTCCGCTTTCTGCTGGTAGGCGACGTTGAGGTATTCGCGAGTCATCTGATCCTGAGGATTCTGCTTCAAGCGGGCCTCGCATTCGGCGATGAATTCGTTCAGCGTGAGCAGATTCGCGCGCATGGCGGCGTCCGCCATGGCGTTGCTCGGGCCCGGCAGATCATTCTCGGTCTTGCTCAATACACCCGCGGTCTCGCCCAAAAAGGCGTTTTCGGAAGGCGAAGGACTCAGGTCTTTCATGGGTCCGCGCGGCGGCGTTGGTACGCTCACCCGAGGTGAATGGGGCGATTCTGTCTTGACCCGGACCCGCTGACTTGGCTGGGGTGCAGGAGCGGATACAACGCTACTGGCGGTCTCGGTATTCTGCGGCTGAGAGCGAGCAGAAGCCTGCCGAACGGTGGGCGGACCCGGGCGCCTCGCGACATAGACGCTAACCAGGGCAACGAGGAGGACACCCGCGCCGACCGAGGCCAGCACGCGCGGCCGAAAGAACTCGGAAATACCCTGCCACCAGGGAGCGCTTCCGGGGAGTCCGACAGGGGCTTGCTCGCGAATGATGCCTTCCGCCGTCAATTGAGCGCGCAAGGAAATCCAGACACGATCCGGCGGATCGACTTCCGCGGGGAATTGTCTCGCCGCTCCCACAATGGCGGTGAGATCGGCGAAAAAGTCCTGGCAATCAGGGCAGTTCGCAAGATGCTCGCGGGCTTCCAAGGGTAGCGGGCCCACACCTTCTTGTTCGAGGACAGCTTCAAGTTCCTTGCACCGCATACGTCAGACTCCACAGAGAGCCGGGCTCCCTGAAAAACGCTTGAAAATTCTTTGTACGCGATCGAACGCACCCGTTGAGTTGATCATAGCCTAACCTTGCGAGCCCGTCTGCGTTTTTGCCGAGTGCCGTTCCTGGCGAGCCTGTTCCCGCATCTCCTCCTGAAGAAGTTCGCGCAGGCGCGTCCGCGCTTTATGCAACTGCGACTTCGAATTACCCACCGAGCATCCCATGATGCCGGCAATTTCGTTGTGTTCGTAACCCTGCACGTCGTGAAGCACGAACACGGTTCTGTAGCCGGGAGGAAGTTTCTCGATGGATCGCTCGAGATTGACCCGGTCTACCGCGCCCGAAAGCCGCAAGTCGGGTGCGCCAACGTCGCGTTTAGGCCCGGTATTTTCCGCGTCCGGCTCCAGGGTCTCTTCCAACGAATCGGTCGGAAGGGACTTTTTTCTCAGCCGCATTAACACGACATTAACGGTCATGCGGTGGAGCCAGGTGGAAAACGCCGATTCGCCACGGAACGTGCCGATTTTGCGGAAGAGCTGCAGGAAAGCTTCCTGCAGCAGATCTTCCGCGTCGGCCGGATTGCCCACCATTCTCAAGCACAACGCATAGACGCGGCGGCTGTGGAGTTGATAGAGAAACTCAAAAGCGGTGGAATCCCCCGTTTGTGCGCGGCGGATAGCTTCCGCTTCGGTCCACGCTACCGGCTCGGCTGGTCGTTGACGGGCCAACTGTCCAATGGCGGCGCCACTAGAAGAACGGATGCGCCGAGTCCCCCCAAGAGTTGTCCCTAAGACGGAGGTCGAGGAGCACATATGAACCTAATAGAAGGTAGGAGGCCTCGAATAGGTTGCATCGGGCGTTCAGCCATCCGCCAGGAGCTTATTATTGTCCCTTGAGGACGGCTATCCGTCTATGGGCAAGATACCGGGGGACGAGCGGGGAGAAGGGAGGGGGAGGAAAGGAGCAGTTAAGACCGTCGACAAACCGAGGCAACTAGCTGGCCGGAAGCACGAGGAGGAAGGACTTCAGGAGTACGGCCGCTTCCCGGAGACAAGTGCTCAGATCGTAGTGAACCGCGTGCAGTCGGGCGTTCCCGAGGAGCTCGACGCCGGCTCCAAAAGTCTTGCCGAGGTCAGCAACCAGTTCCGAGAGTGCGTTGATTTGTGAAGAAACTGGAACCGGCGTGTAGTGACCCGGCGGATCAGATCATTGATCAGAGCCGCGCGCCGGCCTCTGCTGCTGTGAAAATTTTCCGGGTCTAACGGGGCAAGGTTCGGCGCAGTGCCAAACTCTTTGGCGTGTTCGCGCATGGCGCGGAGCAAGTTCAGCGGGGGCAGGTAAGGCGGTGACAAAGATCGGGAGAAACATGGAGAAGCTGATAGGCCTTTGAGAGGCGGCCGCTGCGGCGCGTGCCGAGCGCTTCGTCCAGATTGACACTGAAGAGTGAATAAGAATGTTCGAGTTGTTCCATTACCTGGAGGAAGGTATCGGACTTTTCTTCGCTCAGCGGCTTTGTCCAACAATTCGATAGTAGTTAATTCACGTGAACGGGAAGCGAAGAGGGATGGCGGGACGAGGGGCAAAATACGCGGGGTTCCTTGCCCTTGTCAAGCAGCCGCATTTATACTCCTGATACGCAGTCAGGAAAGGAACGGCCTCCACTTGCAATTCGAGCCCCGAGACCAGTTCGAACAGCGGCAGAAAAAACTCGAACAGATTCAAGCGCTTGGCTATGAAGCCTTTCCGCGCGAATTTCGCTGGACCGACACGCCGGCCGACTTGCTGGCCAAATATTCCGAGGCCAGCAGCGCCGAGCTGGAAGCGAACAAAAAGGAAATCCGCGTGGCGGGACGAATCGTTTCTTACCGCCTGATGGGCAAAGCCGGTTTTGCGCATCTGCACGGGCGGGGCAAGAAGATCCAGATTTATGTAAAGAAGGATGCGGTGGGAGAGCAGGGGTTCCAGCTTTTCCACTTACTGGATCTTGGCGATCACATCGGAGTGCGAGGGCACATGTTCCGAACAAAGACGGGCGAGCTTTCCGTCTGGGTTGAGGAACTTTTCTTCCTTTCGAAGGCGTTGCTGCCGTTGCCCGAGAAGTGGCACGGACTTGCCGACATCGAACTGCGCTACCGCCAGAGGTACCTGGATCTGATTGCGACCGAGAAGTCGCGGGAAGTCTTTCAAACTCGTGCGCTGATTATCCGCGAGTTGCGGAAATTTTTTGACAGCCGAGGATACATCGAAGTTGAAACGCCGATGATGCACCCGATCGCCGGCGGCGCAGCGGCGCGGCCGTTCGTGACGCATCACAACACGCTGGACCTCGACCTGTACCTGCGCGTTGCGCCGGAGCTCTATTTGAAACGGCTGACCGTGGGCGGATTGGATCGCGTGTACGAAATCAACCGCAACTTCCGGAATGAGGGGATTTCCACGCAACACAATCCGGAATTCACGATGCTGGAGTTTTACGAGGCCTACAGCAACTACAGAGACCTGATGGCGATGAACGAAGCGTTATTTGCCCAGATCGCGAAGGCGACCACAGGTTCAACCGTGCTGAAGTATGGAGAGGTGCAGCTGGATTTTGGGAAGATGGAGCGCCTAACGATGCGGGGAGCGATTGTGAAATATTGGCCGCAAGGAGCGGGCGCGGCGCCAACCCTCGATGAATTGACGGTCTCCGGGGGACCGCGGCGAGCGACGGAACGGTACAACGAGTGGGCCAAAGCCAATCATCGAGAATGTGTGGCGGCTAAAGGAGAGCCGGCGGACGGCGAGTGGACCGGACTTCTTTTTGAGGCGGTTGCCGAGGCGAAACTCGTCCAGCCGACGATTCTTTACGATTTTCCCATCGAGATTTCGCCGCTTTCGAAGCAGAAGCCCGAGGATCCGTCACTGGTCGAGCGTTTCGAGATTTACGTGGCGGGAATGGAGATCGCGAACGGCTTCTCTGAGCTGAACGATCCGGCAGAGCAGGAACGGCGGTTCCTGACGCAGATTGCGCAGGGTGGGGAAGAAGTGCCGAAGCAACTGGATGTCGATTACATCCGGGCGCTTTGTCACGGGATGCCGCCGACCGCAGGGGAAGGCATTGGCATCGACCGCTTGACCATGCTTCTGACGGACTCGCATTCCATCCGCGACGTCATTCTTTTCCCGCAACTGCGCCCTGAAGCGCATCACGGTGATTCTGGCGCTTCGCAAAGCGCCAAGGCATAGGGAAGAACGCCGCGCCATGACCTTCGAATGGTTTGTGGCGAAACGCTACCTGAGGTCACCAAACCGGCCGGCCATCCTTCGACTGATCACTTTGTTCTCCATCGCTGCTGTTGCGGCGGGCGTGGCCACACTCGTGATTGCGCTTGCGATGAATAGTGGGTTCCGCGAAACGCTGCAGGACCGTCTGCTGGGAGTGACCGCGCACATTTCCTTGACGCGGCCGGGGTCCAGCGGCATCCAGAGTTACGAAGAACTGGCCACTAAACTAGGAAAAATCTCAGGGGTGCGCTCGGTTACGCCGGCGATCTACCAGACCGTGTTGCTGTCCTTTGGAGGGCAGGCGCGCGGCGTGGTGATTAAGGGTATCGAGCCCGAGATCGAGAAGAAAAGCGACGAAGCTTTGCAAAAACTGTCCGCCGGGCAACTGGATCTTTCCCCAGATCCGGATGGTATCGAGGGATTGCTCGTTGGGAAGCAGCTCTCGGACGAGTGGCGGCTGCGGGTGGGAGACTACGTAACACTGACGAGCCCGCAGGGACGGCTCACGCCTTTCGGATTGATGCCGCGTACGAGGAGATTTCGCGTCGTGGGCGTGTTCGATTCGGGCTTTTATGATTACGACGAGAACTGGTGTTTCGCCGCGCTGCCCGCGGCGCAGGCGCTGGCCGGAGTTGGGGACATCGTGAATGTATTGGAGTTCCGGCTGGACAAGCCCGAACAAGCGGCGGAAATCGCACCAAAGGCAGAGCAGGAAGCAGGGCCTGGGTTTTCCACAGCCACCTGGATGGAAGAAAATCGGGCATTGTTCCGGGCGCTGCGTCTGGAGAAACTGGTTACAGCAATCTTCATCGGGCTGATTACGTTTGTGGCGGGCTTGAATATTCTCGCGGTGCTGTCGATGACGGTGACAGACAAGGCCAAAGACATCGCGGTGCTGCTTTCGATGGGAGCGCGGCGCGAACAGGTGAGAAGGCTTTTTCTTCTACAGGGAATTGCCATTGGCGCAACGGGAACGCTGCTCGGACTGATCATCGGATATGGTTTTTGCTGGATCGCGGGAACGTATCATTTGATTCCGCTGGACCCGCAGGTGTATGCGGTGCCGTTTGTTCCGTTTCATCCGAGTTTGAAAGATGGGGTGTGGATCGCCATGGCAGCGATGGGGATCGCGATTGTAGCGACGCTGTGGCCGGCGCGGGAAGCTTCGCGTCTGCTGCCGGTGGAAATACTGAGGTTTGAGTGAGGTAGTAGGGCGGACTAGTATCAGCGAGGCGCTTGGTTCCGGACGTTTGGCTGCTGGTTTGCTCCTGTATCTCAAGTTGTACGGCGAGTTTATCGAACGGGGAGCGAGGGCCAGAAACTTGTGCCTTAGGCGTGCTGCAACATACTGAAAGGGCTCTGGTTAAAACTGCTCGGGCGGTGAGTGATTTCGCACTCTTGAGCCGTAGGCAAAGGGTGGATGAAAAAGGGAAAAGATTGGGCAAGTAGATACAGAAAAGTGCGATTTGCCGCACCAGTGCCCGAAAGGCTCGGAAAGCATCGTAATAGTAGGGAAGGAAGCGGGCGGAAGATGAGCTGACGCCCACGGGCGTCACAGCCAAGTGCAGAATCGAAGCGGAGTTGCGCAGGGCTAGCGACATGGATGGTACGGCAAAAGACGAAGAAGCGATCCTCGAAGCGCGCGGGTTGAAGAAAACTTATGGAGCCCGCGAGAAAAATCTGGAAGTTTTGGTCGATGCGAATTTGATTCTCCGCAAAGGCGAGATGGTCGCAGTCGTAGCACCATCAGGGGCAGGAAAAAGTACATTGCTGCACTTGTTGGCGGCGCTAGACACTCCAACAAGCGGTACAGTATACTTTGAAAATAAATCGATTGAAACGCATGAAGACGCGGCGCTCGCAGAATATCGCAATCGCGCCGTGGGGTTTCTCTGGCAGCGGCACCTATTGTTGCCGGATTTTACGGCAGCAGAGAATGTAGCAATGCCGCTGTTGGTGCGCGGTGAGCCACAGACGGAAGCGCTCGAAAAAGCGCGCAAGTGGCTGGCGGAGGTAGGGCTCGAGGGCCGAGCCGAGCACCGTGCAGGAGAGCTTTCGGGCGGAGAACAGCAGCGTGTGGCTATTGCTCGGGCGCTGATTACAGGACCGAGGGTGCTGCTCGCCGATGAACCGACCGGAGATCTGGACGAGCAGAATGCCTGGGCTGTGTTTGGGTTGCTCGAGCGGTTGCACCGTACTCATCGCTTGACGTCGCTGATCGCGACGCACAATCTGGCGCTGGCCGAACGTTGCGACCGGGTCGTGGGGCTCGAACATGGCATTCTGCTGACACGCAGCGTGAAGAGCGTTGCGGGTTGGACCCCAGGGGGAGAAGCGAGCTAACCGTGTTCGAACGATACACAGAAAAAGCCAGACGCGTCATCTTCTTTGCCAGGTATGAAGCCAGCCAGTACGGCAGCCCTTACATTGAGACAGAGCACCTGCTGTTGGGGCTGATGCGCGAGGACAAGGCACTGGCCAACCGCTTCCTGCGTCAGCAAGGCTCGATCGAATCGATTCGCAAGGAAATTGAGGCGCGGATCACGATTCGCGAACGCATTTCGACTTCGGTGGAAGTGCCCCTGAGCGCGGAGTGCAAGCGCATCCTGAACATGGCGGCGGAAGAGGCCGAGCGCCTGGGACATAAGCACGTCGGTACGGAGCACCTGCTGCTGGGAATTCTGCGGGAAGAAAAGTGTTTTGGAGCGGAAATCCTGATGGAGCGCGGGCTGCGTCTCTCCGCGTTGCGCGAAGAGCTGGCCCGCACAAGCGGCGAGAAAACGACGGCAGCGCGCCCGAAAGAGACATCGCTGTTGGCGGAATTCAGCCGCGACCTGACGCAAGCGGCGTCGGAAGGCGCGCTGGACCCGCTGGTCGGCCGCGAATCGGAAGTCGAGCGCGTGATTCAGATTCTTTGCCGGCGCACCAAGAACAATCCGGTGCTGATCGGCGAACCCGGCGTAGGGAAAACGGCGATTGTCGAAGGACTGGCGCAGCGGATTTCCGATGGCGACGTGCCGCCGTTCCTCTCTGACAAGCGCATATTGTCGCTGGATCTTTCGTTGATCGTAGCGGGCACAAAATACCGCGGACAATTCGAAGAGCGGCTAAAGACCATCATGAAGGAATTGATGGAAAGCCAGAATTCCATCGTATTCATTGATGAGCTACACACGCTGGTGGGTGCGGGTTCCGCCGAAGGGTCGCTGGACGCCGCCAACATCCTGAAGCCGGCATTGTCACGCGGCGAAATCCAGTGCATCGGCGCAACCACGCCCGGCGAATACCGCAAGTCTGTTGAGAAGGACCGTTCACTTGAGCGGAGGTTCCAGGCGGTGAAGGTTCCTGCGCCGAACGAAGAAGAAGCGATCCAGGTGATCAACGGTGTTCGCGAGCGCTACGAGAAATTCCACGCTGTGAGTTACACCGACGAGGCACTGCGCTATTCCGTCTATCTTTCGAACCGGTATATTCCCGACCGGTTCCTTCCTGATAAAGCAATCGATCTGATCGACGAAGCTGGCGCGCGGGTGAAGCTGCGGCAGGCCTCGGTGCCCGATGAAGTGGGCGAAGTGCAGAAGCGGGTTAAGTTTATCACCCACCGGATGGAATCGGCGATTGCCGCGCATGAATTCGAAAAGGCGCGGTTCTATTCCGAGGAAGAGCGCAAGGAAAAGGAGAACCTGCGGCTGCTGCGCGAGCGCTACAAGCTGGATGATGCCTCGACGGGAATCGTGACGCGCGAAGATATCGAAGAAGTCGTGTCGCGCTGGACCGGAATAGCGGTTACCTCGATCAAGGAAGACGAGCAGCAGAAATTGCTGCGCATCGAACCCGAGTTGCACAAACGCGTGATCAGCCAGGACAAGGCGATAACGGCGCTGGCTCGGGCGATTCGGCGCAGCCGCGCGGGATTGAAATCGCCGTCGCGGCCTGTGGGCTGTTTCTTCTTCCTGGGCCCGACGGGCGTGGGCAAGACGGAAGTGGCGAGACGGCTGGCGGAATTCCTGTTCGGCTCGGAGAAATCGCTGATTCGTTTCGATATGTCGGAGTTCATGGAGAAGCATTCGGTGTCGAAGTTGATCGGCGCGCCTCCGGGATACGTGGGATACGAAGAGGGCGGCCAGCTGACGGAACGCGTGCGCCGCACGCCGTATTCGGTTATCCTATTGGACGAAATCGAGAAGGCGCATCCGGATCTGTTCAATATTCTTTTGCAGGTATTCGAAGACGGGCAGTTGACGGATGGGCTCGGAAACACCGTCGATTTTCGAAATACCATCATCATTATGACTTCCAATATTGGTGCGCGGCACTTGCAGAAGCGCACCACGATAGGCTTCCAGGCGGGCATCGACGAAGCCAGCCTGAAAAGCCTGGAAGAGTTGGTGTTGGGGGAAGTAAAGCGAGCGTTCAATCCGGAATTTCTGAACCGGTTGGACGAGGTAATCCTGTTCAATCCTCTGAGCGATGAGGACCTGCTCCGGATTATCGATCTGCTCGTTGGTCAGCTGAACGACACGCTGATTCACCGGCAGGTGCAGGTGGTCTTATCGCCGGAAGCACGCCAGTGGATTCTCGAGAAAACGTGTGCGGACCGCAATTACGGAGCGCGGCCGCTGCGGCGGGCTTTGCAAAAGTATGTAGAAGATCCGCTCTCCGAGGCTTTGATCCAGGGGGGAATTCAAAGGCCCGCGACATTGCAGATTTATGTTGCCGGGGATGGCCTAGCGTTCCGACCTGTTGTTGAGGCAACCCCAGTCGTCCACTAGCGAATCTGACGCAACGTGTGATCGCAGATGGGGCCTGCTCGGAGAGGCCTGCGGTGCGTTCAGCGCGCAGCCAGCCCATACCGGGAGTGGCGGGAGAATAACATCTTGGGTTTGGGGGCGCGGCCTTGAGAAGTTCAACGGCCGCTTTCAGGATAGTCTGTTTTTTGACGGGGATGGACGCAAGGCGTGCTCTGCGCCGTTGTGTGTTTGCGGCGCTTCTTCTCGCCCTGCTCGCGTTGTTCTGCCACAGTTCCACGGCTTCGAGTGCCACCGACAATAGCGCAAACGGCAGCGATTCCCACAAAGCCATTTCGCTGTTCCACGCTTTTATTGACGAAAAAACTCTGGAAGAAAAAGTAGACGATTTTGCGGCCTTGGCGCTCCGAGAAAGCGCCCAGCAAAATGAAGGACAGCCATTCGTAGAACGGATCGATTTCGAAGGGAACCGCCGCATCCGGCGCGACACGCTGCAGGCGCGCATCTTCACCCGGGCGGGCGATCCTTATAACGAAGAAACGCTGCGCCGCGATTTCCAGGCGTTGTGGAATACACAGTTTTTTGAAGACGTGAAACTGGAAGTTCAGGATTCGCCTTATAAGCCCAACGGGAAAATCGTGGTCTTTATCGTGAAGGAGCGGCCCGCGATTCGCCGCATCCGCTACGAGGGCATCCACTCGATCTCGGAATCCGACATTCTGGACCGCTTCAAAGAGAAAAAAGTTGGCTTGACGGTAGAGAGCCCGTTCGATCCGACGCGCATCAAGAAAGCCGAAGTGGTGCTGAAGGAACTGCTGGGCGAGCACGGACGCCAGTTCGCGACGGTCACGCCGCAATATGAAAAAATCGCTTCGAGCAACGCGGTGATTCTGGTGTTCAAGATTGATGAAGGCCCCAAGGTCAAAGTCGGCAAGATCAAATTCACCGGGAATCACGCCTTCAGCGACCGAAAGCTGATCCGGGCTATGAGGCACGACCGGCCATACGCGATCCCGTTGTACTTCACCGAGATCAACGTAATGTCGAAGACCTACGATCACGACAAGCTGATCGAGGACATCGAGGTCGGTATCCGCGGTTTGTACCAGGACAATGGATATTTCAAGGTCTTGGTGAAGGAGCCCATCCTCGAAAATGTGGACACGGAAGGATGGAAATACGGGATACCGTTCGCCGGCAGGACTACCGGCAAGGCCGTAAATATCACGATTCCCATCGAGGAAGGCGAGCGCTACACGATGGGCACGCTGAAGATCGTGAGCGCCGATCCGGACAAAGCGCTCTCGTTGAAGGTAGACGCGCTGAAGGGCGTTTTCCCACTCCACCAAGGGGACGTGTTCTCCGCCGGCAAAATCCGGAAGTCCATGGAAGAGTACACAAAGATTTACGGCCAGTATGGGTTCATCGACTTCGTGCCCGAACCGCAGATGGAGATTGATGATCAGGCCAAGCGCATTGACCTGACCATGAAATTTGACGAGGGCAAGCAGTATTACGTGCGGCGCATCGATTTCACCGGCAACACGACGACGCGTGACAAGGTCATCCGCCGTGAGCTGCTGATTGACGAAGGCCAACTCTTCAACAAGCGCGCGTGGGAAATCAGCATCCTGCGGCTGAACCAGCTCGACTACTTCGAAAAGCTGGATGCCGACAAGGCCGCCGAAATCAAGCGCAACACCAAGGAAGGCACCGTCGATATTCTGCTGAAGCTGAAAGAAAAGGGAAAACAGTCGATTGGTCTTCAGGGAGGCGTGAGCGGCCTGGCGGGCGGATTCGTCGGCTTGACCTACCAAACCAACAACTTTTTGGGGTTGGGGGAAACGCTCACCTTGTCGGCGCAGGTGGGGCAATACCAGCGCAATATCATGTTCGGTTTCACGCAGCCGTATCTGTTTGACCGCCCAATCTCTTCCGGCTTCACGGTTTTCTCGAGCTTGTACAAATTCAACCAGGCGCAGCAGGCTGCCGTGGCAACGGGACAGGCGGTCAGCATCAACCCGCAATATATTCAGAACTACAACCAGAACAGCACCGGGTTCACGGCTTTCGCGAGCTATCCGCTGAAGCGCTTTGCATTTACGCGTTTCGGACTGACCTACGGGCTGACGCGAACCAACATTACCACATACAACCAGGCCTCGGAGTTGCTGTTCACGCAGTTGCAGTATCGCAGCATAGCGGGCCCCAGCGCTTTGAACGGCATCATCGCAAGTACGATCACCTCGACGATCAGCTACAACACCCTCGACAGCCCAATCAATGCGACCAAGGGCAAGAGTTACTTTTACTCGCTGGCATTCACGGGCGGGCCCATCGGCGGCAACGTCAACATGATTACGAACACGGGCGAGTTCAAGTATTTTCATCCGATCAACCACAGGCGCAACGCCATCGGATTCCGCTTCCTCGGAGCGTGGACGACCGGATACGGAGGAAAGGAAGTGCCGCCCTACAGCCGGTTTTACCTGGGCGGGGAAAACGATATCCGCGGCTTTGACATCCGCGCCATCTCACCGGTGACCTACATTCCGAGCGTCTTCAATCAGACGGTCACGTTCCTGAACAACCGCAATTTGTCGGGCTCCGGCTTTCCAACGCTCGCAGCGTTCAGCGTGCCGCTGGTCGGTTATACGATCACTTTCCCTGGGGGCGATTTACAGGGCGTTGGAAACATCGAATACCGGATACCCATCGCAGGACCGGTCAGTATGACGCTGTTCGTGGATACGGGGACCGACGGGATTGCGAATAAGAGCGCTCTGAAGCTGGACCCGACGGGAGTGGCGAACATCAACCAACAGTTCCCCTTAGCGAACCAGACGCAACAGTTGCAGATTGCGCCGGGAACGAACTTTCGGCTAAGGCAATCGACCGGCATCGAATTCAACATCAACTTGCCGATCGTGCAAGCGCCCTTCCGGGTGTATTGGGCTTACAACCCGTTGCGCATCCATGAAACCATTATTGCGCCGGCTGACAAAATCAATTTGCAGACACTCGGGAGCACCTGCGCGGCGTTGGGACTGACCGATCCGTTGCATCCCAATCAGTGCGATCAGTCGATTCTCTACCAGATTCAGCCGGTTTTGCAGAATCCGGGGCGCCTGAATTACTTTGAGCCACGGAGCACGTTCCGGTTTACGGTGAGCCGTACATTCTAGGGCGTGCAACGGGAGCGCGCGGTAAGGGCATCGAGTGAAGAAAGGGTTTAGCAAGAGGAGTAGTGAGAAATTCCACGTGTTCACTGATCGGGGGAGAAGTCATTCATGATGTTGCGCAAGTTGAAGACAACCGCGTTATTGATGGCAATGAGCGGCTCGCTGTGGTTTGCGGGGTGCAGCAGTTCGAGCCCGAACCAGGTGGCGGTGACGGTGACGCCGGCGTCCGCGCTCGCCGTGGCGGGGACCGTGACGACGTTTTCCGCGACGGTGACCGGCTCGACGAATATTGATTCCAGCTGGACTTGCAGCTATTCCTACACGCCAGTGGCGACCACAACCACGCCCAGTCCAAAGGCGGTGACGGGTACTTGCACCAGCGGGATGTCGCTCAATGGCGGAAATGTAGGGGCTTGGACGACCAATCAGTCAACGGTGAACAACGTTCTTACCTATACGGCGCCGACGCTCGCGAATTTTCCGAATCCGATTCCGACACTGACATTTACCGCGGCAGCGTCCGCCAACAGCAGCAAGAAAGGAACCGCGACGATTGCCTTGGACTCGGGCATTCGCGTCTCCGTGACGCCGCCCACTGCCACGGCTCCTGTAGGGTTAAACCCGGCGCAGCAAATTCAGTTCACCGCAAATTTGCCGAGTAACGCGCCGACGGGCCTGACTTGGCTGGTTACACAGCCTGTCACGGGAGATACAACCGATTTTCCGAATGGGGCGGCCCCTGGCGCGCCAACGTGCAGCCCGAACTGCGGCTCAATTTCAAATGTTGGCGTGTATACGGCGCCCTCTACCATGCCGACCGATACTTTCCCGAAGTCGAGCGGGTCGAATGCAGCCACGGCGGCGATCACCGTGACGGTGGTAGTGAACTCACCGGCCGATACGGCGCACTTTGCAACAGCCGCGATTACCTTGGTGAATGCCAGCACCAACCCAATTACATTCAATTCGATGAGTCCCACGACCATAGCCGCGGGCGGTATTCTTCAGGACGTTTTCCTGAACGCGCATAATATTCTGAACACGACGGCGATTACGTTTACGCCGCCCGGCACGAACCAGCAGGCGCAGGCGATCGACCCGACCAACATTTTCACGATTCCGATCAGCTCGGCCTACTGCACGCCGAGCGCGGCCGGGGTGACCCCGGTGGTCACCTGCGACGCTTCGATCATGACGCGCATCCGTTTGAGCCAATCGCAATTGGCAAACCCCGGCACCGGGCAGATCACGGTGAACGGCATCCCGGGGAGTCCGACGGCAACGCCGCCTTGTACGGCCACTGCGAACAGTGGCGGCAATACCACGAATATCTCCTGTCCGATCGACTTGGTGTATGCGAGCCCGGCCATGGTGACAGCGGTGCCGGACAGTTTTCCGCAAGGAAACAACACCAGCTTCTCGGCCAACGGAGGGTATTACGGGGGAGGCAGCAGTCCGATCGTCAACCTGCTCTTTAACGGCGGACTGAACATCGCCAGCGCCTTCAACGCGCGACAGTTTACCGGACCCCTAGATGGAGGCCAGATTCAGACGCCGGGCCTGTTTCCGGTTTCGGTCGTGAGTAATGCGCCTCTCGGCGGGACAGGTGACTTCACGCCGCCGCCGTTCCCACAAGTTTGGTCGAATGTGGCAGTGCAGCCGACGTTCGCCAACTTGACCTCGACTCCGCTTGCGATTGCCCTGCCGGTTTCGGGCAGTAACACGAACCTGGCGCCGAGCAGCATGGCGCTCAATTCGGCGAAAGGCTACGCCGTAATCACGGAGCAGGCGAACAATTCGATCCAGATGGTGAACCTGACCAATGTTGGCTCGAACGGCCGCGTCGTGCCTCAAATGCAAGGAGGCCCTATCGCGGTCGGCAATGCTCCCACGAGCATTGCGATCGACAACGGCATCAACCTACGGAACTTTCCGGGACAGGACCTCGGGGTCGTCGTCAATAGTGGAGACAACACGCTGACGCTTGTGGCGTTGCCCTCGGGAACGATCATCGGATCCCCGGTTAGCCTGGCGGGATTGGTCCCAGGAGCCGCTTCGGCGCCATATGGTGTTGGTGTTGATCCGAGCACACACTATGCGGTGGTGGCGCTCTCCAACAGCAATATCGGATACATCGTGGACGTGAACCCAAGCGGCGGCGGAATACCCTGTTTCAACTCCGCGCAATCGGGACCGCCTTGCGCCATTGCCACCGTGTCGTTGAACACGGGTGCAACACCCCAAGTGATCATGCAACCCGACGCGCCCCTGGCCTATGTTACGCCGGGAGGATTTAATGCAGCTTCCGTTGTGAATGGCGTGACCTCGGTGGTGAATCTGTTGCAAAGCAACCAGAGTGTTGCCATTTCAGCGTCGCCGAATGGCGCGGTTCGCACGAACAACGTCGTTACCATCACAACGAACGTCCCCAACGGACTCAATCAGGCCAATCCAGGAACCGTTCTGGTTGCGGGAGTTACGCCTGCCGATTTCAACGGGACATTTAATGTGTTGAGCGCCGCGACCTACACGTTCACCTACACGCAAAGCGGTGCGAACGAAACCGGCGGCGGCGGGTCAGTAACGTTTGGCAATCCCTATTACACCTTCAGCACGACCTCAAGCGCGACCGGCGGGGCCATTAACCCCATCACGCGGACGTTTGCCTTCGCCGATCCGAACGCGGCAAGCAATTCGCAGATCGGTTTCATTCGCACTTTGGACCAGACCGTAACTTCGCTCTCGTTGTCCAAAGGGAGCTGCAACGGTTGCACACCGAATCCGCCGGGAGTACCTGAGCCGGGCCTGCGATATGTGTCCTGGGATCCCTACACAAACGTTCTGATTGCCTTCAATCCCCAGACTGGCTTCAATGAAATCTCTCTCATCAATCCCGGCGGACCCAGTTCGAGTGGAACGGTGGGCCCGTACCGGATCATCCAGGCGATTCAAACGGGGCAAAACGGCACTGGCAGTTATACGCCGTCGGGTTCAAGCACACCGGTCAGCGTGTTCGGCCCGATGGTGTACGACCCGAAGACCAATCTGGTTCTGGCAGCCAATTCGGGGAGCAACAACCTGACGTACCTGGATCTCGATCCCGGTTCCACCTTTAAGAAAGTCCACGTTCAGGATATCCAGCTTCAATTGACGCCGTGGAACTCCGCGACCAACATGAATCCGAATGGTGGAGTGCCGAGTTCTCAGCCACCGCTAGCTTCGGTGCAAAATCCGCCGCCGGTGGCGATTTGTGATCCGACGAATCCGACGAATATCTACGACGCGTGCTTGCGGCGAGGGGTAACCGTGGGCCAGCAGGCGCTGCTGCGGGTTTTGGGCCAAGGATTTCAGAGCGGCGGCTCACCGACGGTACGGCTCGATGGGGACCCCACTGGCGTCACGATCACCAGCGCGACGGACTCAGAGGTCGATGTGACGATAGCCGCCTCGCGTTTGACTGTACCGCACGACTATGCGCTCGACGTCGTTTCTGGCAACGTAAACTCCAACACCAGTCAACTGTTTGCGGTGCAGGTTACGCATCTGGCTCCGTGCGGCAGCGGTACCCCTGCGCAGCCAGAAGGCGTGGCTATCGACGGCATTCGAAACGTCGCCGTTGTGACCAATTACGGGTGCAACTCGGTTTCGTTTATCAGCCTTGACGCGAAAAACGCGCACAACTATGGCGTGCCTTTTGGCTCGGTACTCAGCACCTTCCCCACGGGTAACGCGCCGCTTGCCGTGGACGTAATTCCGCGGCTTGGCTACGCCGTGGTGACGAACAAAACGGATGGCACGGTCACGATCATCAATATGAGCAACCCGCTTTCGCCGTCCGCGGCCACGGGGTCGCCGGTAACCGTTGGCGTGTCCCCTATTGGGGTAACCATTGATCAGGATCGCGCGCTGGCGCTGGTTGCCAACAACGGCGGTAACAGTCTTTCGTCGGTCGACCTGACGACGCTCGAACTTTCGACGCCCAAAGCGCCACCGATGCAGTTGGTTCCGGTCAGTGGACCACCGACGGCGATTGCCGTTGACCCGAACCGGGCCGAAGCGGTGCTGACGAACATCCAGAATACAGGCGCCACGGGCGTAATAGGAGGATTGGACGTGATCACGCTGTCGGGAACCGTGCCCATGAAGAGCAGCACGGCATCGATCATCACCTTGACCGCGAATCCGACCGGCATCGTGTACGACCCGGCGGTAAGCCCGGCGCTGTTTTACGCGACATCGACGCAGGAAAACGCCGTATATTCGTTCAATCCAGACACGTCAAGCACCAGCCAGATTCGTGTCGGCATTAACCCGTATTCTATAGCGTACAACTATCAGACGGGAACGATTCTGACGCTGAACTCGACCTCGAACACGATGTCGGTGATTGATTCGCAGACGTTCACGACGCGAGAGACGTTCGGGATGACCAGTCAGTCGCAGTTTGGCGCGGCGATCGACAACCTGACCAACACCGCGGTGATTGTGGACCAGAACAATAACCGGGTTTTGATCCTGGGGATGCCGAGGTAGCGCTGGGCTGTTGCGGCTCGCGGCGGACGGAATAGCAGCGCGAAGGAGGCGAAGAGGGCGGATTGCAGGTGTGTCGAACAGCCGCTATACTTTAAGCTTTGCGAGTCGGCGGGGAGAGGGCCTGTGTGCGAGGCGTCCTGAAAGAATAGTCGACAACGCGGTTGTCCTCATTCGGTTTGGGATCAGCGAAAAATTCTTTAACCGGTGTACGGTTAGGAGCAGTACAGGGTAGTTGTTCCGTCCACGAGAAATTGTGTGAGGAATGGCGTGCCTGGAGATCAATAAGGAGAAAAAAGTGAATTCGAGAAACATCATTCAGGTGGCTGTTCTCGGCACGGCTTGCATGGTTGGTGCGTCGGTAATATGGGGCCAGACGGCAGCGGGATCTGCCACGAGCGGGAAAATCGGGGTGATTAACGTCCGGCAGGCGATCGTCACGACGGCGGAGGGCAAACAGGCGTCCGCGGAATTGCAGACGCAGTTCGCGCCGCGGCAGAAGGAACTGGAGACTCTGAACAACCAGATCAATGATCTTCGAAACCAGCTCCAGGCAAACCAGACCACGTGGAGTGACGAGCAGAAGGGGCGGGCGACGGCTCAGGGCCAGCGGCTGACGCAGCAACTGGATCGCAAGAACAACGAGCTGCAGGAAGACGTGAACGCCGCACAAGCGGACGTGGTGGACCGGATCGGCCGAAAGATGATGGATGTGCTGGACCGCTACGCGCGGGAGAACAGCCTTGTGGCCGTGTTCGACTCCTCGGCGCAGAATTCGCCGATTCTTTTCGCGTCGACCAATATCGACATCACGCAGGAAATCATTAAACTGTACGATCAGGCGTACCCGGTTAAGGGCGCGGCAGCAGCACCCGCGAAACCAGCCGCTACAACGACTCCGAAGCCGGCCAACCCGCCGACCAAGCCGTAATTTGATTGAGGGTCTGTAGCTGTCACTCCCGAGTGAAGCGAGGGATCGGCTTTTCGAGAAAGGGGTAAGGAAAAGCGCATTCCTCGGGCAACCACAGCCCGGAGAATGACATGCAGGGACTGCTCGTCGGACTGATTTCGCGCGATTGTAATGCCTTGATTTTATCGGCCTGCGGGAATATACTCGTATTTCGCTCTGTTACGTACGGGTCGCACCTTAGAGTGGGCGCAAGCCCACTTTTTTGTTGCCGCCGGATGAACTGAGCTTCAGACCGGCTTAGGCCGGGGAGTCTTTGTGTGAATCTGGAGAAGATCCGGGAAGCCGCCGAGCGCGTGGCGCGTTCGGAGGGCCTGGAAGTAGTTGACGTCGAATGGAAGATCGGCAAGCAACGATTCCTTAGGGTGTACATCGACCGAACACCAGCGGCGAGCCCCAGGGAAGCGCTTGAGGAAGAATGGGTTGCGGGCTCGTACCCGAAGATCAGCCATGCCGACTGCGAACGGGTGAGCCAGCAGCTCAGCGTGATTCTGGATGTCGAGGAACTGGTCCCGGGGCCCGGCTATATCCTGGAAATCAGCTCTCCGGGATTGGATCGGGCGCTGAAAACAGCGGCGGACTTCCAGAGATTCCGAGGAAGGCTGGCGAAGATTTCTACCACGGGGCCGGTGGGTGAAGGCGAGGCCAGGTTTTTCGAGGGGCGCCTGAGGGGTTTTGCGGAAGGCAAAGTTCGGATGGAACTGAAGGGCAAAGAAGCGCGGATGGTGGAGATACCGTTCGAGGCCATCCGCAAGGCGAACCTGGTAGTCGAATTTTAGGGATGGAAAATGGCGAGTCTGCTCTACCAACAAATCGAGATGCTTAGCCGGGAGAAGCACATTGAACCGGAGGTGGTGATCTCGGCCATCGAGGACGCCATGGTTGTCGCCGCGCGGAAGTTCTACAAGACGGATGAAGACCTGCGCGGAAAGTTCAATGCGGATAGCGGCCAGGTCGACGTTTATTCGGTCCTGACCGTCGTCGAAGAAGTGACCGATCCTAAGCGGGAAATCAGCGTCGCCGACGCGAAGAAAAAAGATCCGAACATGGAGGTCGGATCAGAAATTCGCACCCCGAAAGCGACCGACGTTCTGGGGCGCATTGCGGCGCAGAGCGCAAAGCAGGTGATCCTGCAGAAGGTGCGCGAGGCGGAACGGGACACAATTTACAACGAATATCACACGCGAGCGGGCGAACTCGTCACCGTGATCGTGAAGCGCGCCGAGGGCCCGGATCTCATCGTGGACATGGGACGCACGGAAGCGCGGTTGCCGAAGCGCGAGCAGTCGAAGCTGGAAACGTACAACATCGGCGAACGTTTGCGCGTGGTGATCAAGGCGGTAGACCGGGCGGCGAAAGGCCCGCAGGTAATCGTTTCGCGCGCGGATGCTTCGCTGGTGCAGCGCCTGTTCGAAATGGAAGTGCCGGAAATTTACGACGGCACGGTGCAGATCCGCGCGGCTGCGCGCGAAGCCGGTGAGCGCACGAAAGTGGCCGTCGCCAGCCGCGACAAAGATGTCGATCCCGTGGGTGCATGCGTGGGCATGAAGGGCATGCGTGTGCAATCGATAATCCGCGAGCTGCGCGGCGAGAAGATCGACATCATTCCGTACAGCGAAGAGACCGTGGCCTTCGCACAGAAGGCCCTCAGTCCGGCGAAGGTGACACGCGTCCAGATCACCGACCCGGAAAACAAGAAGCTGGAAGTCATCGTGGAGGATTCCCAACTCTCGCTGGCGATCGGCAAGAAGGGTCAGAACGTGCGTCTGGCCAGCAAACTGATTGGCTGGGACATCGACATCAAGAGCGAAGAGGAGAAGCGGCGCGAAATCGAAGCGGAGATGACGAGGCTGACCGCGCCGACGACCCCGCTCACGGTACTAGCTGGCGTCGGTCCAAAGACCATCGAGAAGATGGAAGCTGCCGGGATAACCAACCTGGAGCAGCTTGCGGCCATGACTCCGGAACAGTTGATGGAAATTCCGGGCATCGGCGAGAAGATGGTCGACAAAATTTATCAGGCCGTGAACCGCTTCTATGAAAGCGGCGAAACCGGGGCTGCTACTGCGGCGGAAGCTTCCGCCGCGGAAACCACCGCAGAAGTCACGGAAGAGGCAGCGGAAGGCGCAGAGCCTCGGAAAACCGCGGAAGCAGCGGAAGCACCCGAAGCGGCTGAGAGTTCGAACGTCGAGGGAGGCGCAGAAGCGAATCCAGAGGTAAACGGCGAAGAATCCACCGCAGAGACTCACTCTGCGGCGGCTGAATCCGCGGAAGAGCATCCGACGGAGGAACAGCAGGAAGAGAAAAGTTCGTAGCGAAGTATGAGTGACGCATCTCAAGTACGCATTAACGAACTCGCCAGAGAACTGGAGGTCAAGGCCAAGGCAATTATTGACCTGCTGCCCGGTTTTGGCGTTACGGAGAAGAAGACGCATTCCAGCTCGATCCCGGTCGACGTAGCGGAGAAGGTTCGTCAAGCCATTCGGGGAACCGCTGACGCAGAGGCTGCCGAAGCGTCGGCCAAAGAGGCTGCTGCGAAGGCAGCGGCAAAACGTCCGGCGGCTCCGGCTGCGCCTGTGCCCGCTGCGGCCAAACCCGCGACGCCGACCGCCCCAAGCCATGCCCCGGCTGCTCACGCGCCTGCTGCCCATGCGCCCGCAGTAGCTCCGGCGGCTCCATTACCTGCAGCGCCGAAGCCTGCGCCGACTGCGCCTGCAGCGACGCCAACCCCTGCAGTGCCTGCCGCCAGGCCCGCCGCGCCTCCTGTCGCTCCTGCTGCCGGTACGGCCGCGCCCGCGAAGCCTGCTGCGCCTGCGCCATCGGCTCCGGCCCCTGCAGCTCCGAGACCGACGGTGCCGGCACCGGGTCCGCGACATGGCGCGACTCCCGGGCAGCCTATTGCCGCGCGTCCGTCGCAGGGAGCGCCGCCTGCTCTTCGACCTACGGCTCCGGCTGGTTCGCAACCGATTGCAGCCCGCCCCGCAGCGGGCCTGGCAACGCCGACACAGCGTCCTCCGGCTCCTCCGCGCCCGCCGATGCCGACGGGAGGAAATCGCGGTCCGATTCCAGGGACGGTGCCTGGCAGTGGACGCCCGACTGGTCCGCGTCCCGGACAGCCGATGCGTCCCCAACAACCAAATCAAGGAGGCCGGCCATTTACGTCTCGACCTGGTGGTGGCGACGCGGGCGGGGCTCGCCCCTGGGGCCAAAGGCCTGGCGCGGTTCCAAGTGGCTCGCGTCCCGGGCCCCGTACGCCCGGACGCCCTGGGATGCTGCCGCCATTCCCGGAGAAGTTGCCGCCAAAGGCCGAGCCTGGAAAGCCGCTGTACACACGCAGGACTCCGCAGCGGCAAAGGCCAGTGGTCGACAAACGCGAGATTGAAGGGGAGCGCAAGCTTCACCCGACGCGGCAGCGACCCGGTGTTGGGGGGAGAGGAGCCGCCGCGGTTGCCGTCGCGCCTCCCGAACCACGCGCGCCTCGTGAAGTGACGTTGACCGAAGGAATCACCATCCGCGAATTGGCGGAGAAACTGGATATTCGCGCTAAAGATCTTTTGAAAACGCTGCTCGATAAAGGCGTTTTTGCGAGCATCAACCAGGCGCTCGATGTGCAGACGGCCACCGATCTCGCGCAGTCATTCAACGGAATCGTGACGGTTGTGTCGTTGGAAGAAGAGATGGTTCTGGAAGTGGCGAAAGAAGAGACCAAAGAGAACCTGAAGCCGCGTCCGCCGGTGGTTACAGTGATGGGCCACGTCGACCACGGCAAGACAAGTTTGCTCGATGGCATCCGCGCCTCCGACGTCGCTGCCGGAGAAGCCGGAGGAATTACACAGCACATCGGGGCATACAAGGTGCAAGTGGGCGACCGCAGCGTGGTGTTTGTGGATACGCCGGGCCACGAAGCATTCACGCGCATGCGCGCACGTGGCGCCAAGGTTACCGACATTGTGGTGTTAGTGGTTGCCGCCGATGACGGCGTGATGCCGCAGACCCGCGAGGCGATCGATCATGCAAAGGCCGCCAATGTGCCGATTATAGTGGCCGTGAACAAGATTGATAAGCCGGAGGCGCAACCAGAGCGCGTGAAGCGCCAATTGACGGAGCTCGGCCTGATGCCCTCGGAATGGGGCGGGGATACGGAATTTGTCGATGTGTCGGCAAAGCAGAAGAAAAACCTCGATAAGTTGCTGGAGATCATCCTTCTAGTTGCGGACCTGCGCGAGTTGAAAGCAAATCCGGATGCACCTGCAAGCGGGACAGTGCTGGAATCGCGCGTCGACAAGGGCCGCGGCCCGGTGGCAACGATCCTGGTACAGAACGGGACGCTGAACACCAGCGACTTCTTCATTGTTGGCTCCGTTTTCGGCAAGGTCCGCGCGATGTTCGACGACCGCGGGCGACCCGTGAAATCCGCGCCGCCTTCGACGCCCGTCGAAGTGCTTGGCTTGCAAGGCGTGCCGGAAGCGGGCGACCACTTCCAGGTGACCGACGAAGCGAAAGCGCGGCACGTTGTGGAGTTCCGGCAGTCCAAGCAGCGCGACGCGGCGTTGCGCGCGAGTGCGGGCGGGCGAATCACGCTCGATCAGTTGCACGAACAGCTGAAAGCCGGGGAAGTCAAGGAACTTCCCCTGGTCATCAAGGCTGACGTACAGGGCTCGGCCGAAGTGCTGGAAGAGATGCTGCCGAAGCTTTCCACCGATCAAGTGAAGCTGAAGATCATCAGTGCTGGCGTTGGAGCGGTGACGGAAAACGACGTGCTTCTAGCGTCGGCCTCCGGCGCGATCATCATCGCCTTTGGAGTACGTCCTGATCGCAAGGCTGCCGACCTTGCGCAACAGGAAAAGGTCGATATCCGGACGCACAACATCATTTACGAGGTTTCGGACGAAATAAAAAAGGCCATGGAAGGCCTGCTCGAGCCGGTCATTCAGGAGACGTATCTGGGCCGAGCGGAAGTTCGCGACACTTTCCGGATCAAGGGTTCCGGCACGGTTGCGGGCTGCTACGTGCTGGATGGAGTGATGAAGCGCGATTCGCAAGTGCGAGTGGTGCGCGACGGCACATTGGTGTATACCTCGCGTCTGAGTTCGTTGAAGCGGTTCAAGGATGACGTGAACGAAGTGCGCGCCGGTTACGAATGCGGGCTAGGGATCGCGAATTTCAATGATGTGAAGGTCGGTGACGTACTGGAATGCTTCCAGGTGGTAAAGCTGTCCGCCGCGGAGGCTGCTGCCCAAGGGACTGCCCCCGCCCGTAAGTAGAAGATTCCAAGACAACTCAGGCGCCGGGCCTGAGGGTGCATGGCCATGCCCGTTGGACTGCTTACGTTGGAGCTGCACATAGCGGAAGCTCAATCCTTAAAGGATAAGCGCCAGGTCTTGCGTAGCTTGAAGGAGCGACTGCGGGCGCACTTTAACGTCGCGGTGGCGGAGTTGGATTTTGAGGACCTGTGGCAACGGTCGGTTGTAGGTGTCGTTACACTGTCGAACGAAGAACAGCACGTGGAAGAGGCGCTGCAAAAGGTTTTGGCCGAAGCGGATCGAATATTGGGACCAACGCTGGTGAGTCACGCAGTGGATTTGCTGTGATTCTGGTGGGCGCTTTTCGATAGCGCACGGATATCGGCAAGCCGAGAGCAACGAACGGGAAAACCACTGTTGCCAATAGAGAATCGCACATAGCACAACAGGACCGACCTATCATGAGCCCAGACCACCATCGTCACGAGCGAGTGGGCGAAGAGATCGCTCACGAAATTAATGCCATGCTTGCGGGTGAGTTGAAAGATCCACGACTGGAAGGGTTTGTCTGCGTCAGTGAAGTGCGGGTGCAGCCGGACATGAAGCATGCCCGTGTATTTGTCAGCGTGAGGACAGAAAGCGCGAAGGAGCGAACCGACGCGATCAAGGCGCTGGAGCATGCCGCCGGATTTATTCGCCATGAACTCATTGAACGCCTGCAATTGCGCCGGCTGCCGGACCTGCATTTCACGCTGGACCTTTCCCAGGAGCGCGTCGAGCGCATTGAGCAATTGCTGAAGGAAATGAAGACGGAAAAGCGCTCCAAGCGGGAATCGAACCCCTAGCCGGTTCTCGCGGAGCGAATCTCAACGCTGACCTTTCGATGGCCCGCCAACCACAACCTGCACGCTTCGATGGCGCGCTTGTGATCAACAAGCCGAAGGGCAAAACGTCTCATGACTTGGTGGACGCCGTGCGGCATCTCGCCGGGTTCCGGCAGATTGGACACCTGGGCACACTCGACCCGCTCGCTACCGGTGTACTGGTGCTGCTGCTCGGCAAGGCGACGAGGCTGGTTCGCTTCTACGCGGGAAGGCGAAAGCGCTATCTGGCCGGATTTCGCTTTGGATTCGCGACCAATACTTACGACTCCGAAGGTACTCCACAGGGACCGGACGCCAATCCAGTGCTCGACCGCGAACTTCTTCAGAGGATCGCGGGCGAATCGCTGGGCCGATTCGAGCAGATGCCCCCGGTTTTTTCAGCGAAAAAAGTGCACGGCCGCCCGGCCTACGAACTAGCCCGGAAAAATCAGGCGGTCGAACTTAAGCCAGCACCAGTGGAGCTGTTTGAGTACCGGCTGACCGAAATCGATGGCGCTGTGGCGCGCTTTTCGATCGAATGCTCTTCCGGCACTTACATCCGTTCACTGGCGCATGACATGGGGCAAAAACTGGGATGCGGAGCGCACTTGTCGGAAATCACACGAACCGCGGTGGGCGAATTTTCGCTTGAGCAGGCGATTGACATTGAAGAACTGGCACAGGCGGCCCGGGAAAGCAAATTCGAGTCGCGTCTGATCGTGCTCGAAAGCCTGCTTTCGAGCTATCCGCGGACGAATGTCTTGCCCGTGCTGGAAAAAAAGGTACGCCACGGCGGCAAGTTCAAAGTATTGTCATCGCAAATTCAGGCGGGGCAACTCGAACTGCCGCCTGGAGCGACAACCCAATTCGACAGCGATGGCCCGCAAGTTCCACGCCTGCGCGTCTTCAGCCAGCAGAACAAGCTGATCGCGATTGCGGAGGCGGTCGTGCCTCGCACGTATCAACCGATTGTTGTGTTTGATCCGTTGCCGTAAGGCGATCCCAGGCGCTCTTGAACGTCGTGCCCTGAGCACTTATATTAATCGGGAAGGTACCACGTACATGAATGCTCCGAGTGCCCAATCCACTTCGGTGGCGCCCGGGTTCAGCCGCGCCGTGGTCGTGGACGAGCCTAGCTGCGCATCAGCACCAAGCATTGCCCGGAGCCGCGAGCTCTGCGCGGAGTTGGAATCGGGCAATATCGTTCTGCTGCCACGGTCTCCCATCCTCATTCCCGACGAGGATCGCGACTTGCTGTTTGGGCGCAAGCAAGCCAGGTCGCCTTATCACAAGAATATTGCGTACCGGCCCACGGAGGACCGGATCACGGGCGTAAGCGGCGCCGCGCAAGCTGAATCGGAGCAATTGCGGCGCGTTTTGCGCGACTATTCGCGACGCGTAAGGGAGTTTCTCTCCAACTTGCTTGCACCTTATGCGGGCAATTGGAGGGTGGATTACGCGAGCTACCGGCCGATCGAAGAGAAGGCGCGCCCTGCGCGGCTGCATGCCCGCAATGATTTGCTACACTTCGACTCGTTTCCAACCCGCCCAACCAACGGCGCGCGGATTCTGCGTTTTTTCACCAACATCAACCCGTCGGAGAACCGCGTCTGGGTTACTTCGCAGACCTTCGAGGCTTTCGGTCCGCGATTCGCATTGGCTGCGGGGTTGACTAACTCTTCGACCACGGAAGCGTTCACGCGCCGCCTTCGGTCATTCGCGCACACCATAGGTCTCGCCGCCCTTAGCCGGCCTCCTTACGACGAGTTCATGCAGCGATGCCACAATCTGATGAAAGAGGACACCAATTTCCAGGAGAATACTCCTAAGCAACGTTGGGAATTTGCGCCCAACTCAAGCTGGCTTGTTTTTACCGACTGCGTGAGCCACGCGGTGCTTTCCGGTCAATATGCGCTCGAGCAGACATTTTTGATTCCCCCAAACGCGCTGGTGGAATCGAAGCACGCTCCGCTCGCGATACTGGAGAAGATCGCCGGACGGCGCCTCACTTTTTGACGCACGCCTCGGAACGCACGAGTCTACCGAAGGCTGCGAGTCCGACTGCTCCACAAATCAAGGCTGCGGTTGTGGTTGCGGCCGTGGAGGAGCCGGGGCTGGGGGCTGGTTTGGTGGTTGATGTTCCTGCGGGGGGCCTTCCGGGGCAGGTTGCTGTGGTGGAGGCACCTGTGGAGGCCCCGCGGGAGGCGCAGTGGGCTGGCCGATGGGCTCTGCAGGCGGTTGTTCCCCGGCGGGAGCGGGTTGGCCGGGCTCCGGCACTGGCGCAACGGGCGCAGCACCCGCGCTGGCACCGGCTCGGCCAGTAGTATCACCGCGGCCGGCGTAGAGTGTTCTTCCCTCGCGGACCGGCGCGCGAACCCGTCGCGGCGTAATCAGGATGAGCAGCTCGTCATTGGTGAAGGAATTGTCGCGAACCCCAAACAAATATCCAGCCACGGGAAGGTTTGCAAGACCGGGAAGGCCGGTGATGGTTTTTGTGTCCTCGCGGTCGAGCAGTCCGGTGACGATGGAGGTTTCGTCTTCTTTGAGCCGAACGGCCTGAGTGACGGAACGATTGGAGATGATGGGAATTCCATTTTGGCTGGTACCGGAGAGGGCTTTAATTTCAAATTCAAGTTGAAGCGTGACTTCGTTGTCGTCATGCAAAGTGGGTGTGGCCTTTACTTTGAGGCCAATGTCAATGTATTCGGACCCCGGATAGGGTTGCTGAGCAATAGCGGGATTGGAGATGGCACTCGTCGGGCTGATCAACAAGGTTACCAGCCCCGCAATGCCGGAAAGATTGTTAGCGACAACGATATCCGGGAAGGTGTTGCTTGCAAAATCGCCGGCGACGATGGCGCCGGGATTCGTGCCCGCGGCGGGCTCGAGAGCCTTGGTGAAGAGGCCGTTGCCGAGATCGACGAAGACAGTGACGGTGCCGGAGGCCGTGTTGGTTACGGCGATGCCCCCGCTCGATTGCTGGACAAAATCGGCGATGGCCACACCACTCGGGGTATTGCTGGTGGTCAACGGTGATTGAGAAGGCTGAACAAAAGTACCGTCGCCGTTCCCGAGGTAGACAGTTACCGTGTTGTCCTTCTGATTCACGATCGCGAGTGCCGGTCCCGTGCTGCCCGCCAGGCTGCCAGAAGCAATAGCTACGGCCACATTGCCGACGGGAAGTGGCGATTTGGGGAACTCGGTGAAAGTGCCGTCGCCGTTTCCTTCGAGCACCGTAACGTTGTTACTGGTCTGATTCAGGATCGCGAGGTCCGGTCTGCCATCGTTGTTGAAATCCGCTACCGTGATAGCGATAGGCCCAGTCTCACCGGCAGCCAAGGTAAACGGCGAGCCCTTTACCTGCGTAAAGGCTCCCTCACCATTGCCAGTGAAGACGGAGTACGTATTGTCGGAAAAATTGGTCACGACAAATCCGAGGTTTGAATTCGTGTTGCTGTTGAAGGCGCCGACTGCGATCGCGCTGGGCTCATTTCCGACTGCGATCGGATTCGGCTGAATCGTGAACGTGCCGTTGCCGGCCGAGTTCGCCAACAGCACGGTCACAGTGTTGGCGACGGGGTCAGTCACAAGCAGGTCTGGAAAAGAGTCCGTATTGGAATTCAAGTTTCCGCCGGCCATAGCCGCCGGCACGGGCGGAGCCGAAGACCGGGGTTTGCCGAGCGAAATGGGAGAATTTGTCGCCTGGGAGAATTGTGTTGCAGCACCAGCTCCCTGGTTCAAGAGAATGGTCACGGTATTATCGATTTCATTCAGAACACCGAGGTCGTGGACGCCGATGTTTCGGAAATCGGCGGAGACGAGCGCCACTGGTCCCTGGCCGACGGTGAATTGCTCGGAGGGGATGGTTATTCCCGTGCCCCCGGGGTTCGCGGTGAACCCCGTGCTCCCAAGACTACCCGAGAGCAGCGAGAGCGTTACCGGGTAGCGGTCGCCGACAAAAAACGTTGCGGGCTTCCCGTCCTGAGCTCTCATCAAGACTTGCCGGCCAGTGTGAACGAGCGAGAGCGACTGGGCAAAATCGGCCGAAAGCGTTGGCAGAGTGAGAAGGTACGTCGTCTTTCCACCGCCGATCGCCGCAATCGGCGGAATTGCGGAGGCCAGACTGCCAAGGCCGCCTGAAGCTACCGCCCCAATCGGCCCACCGAAGACCGAGGCCAAAAGAGTCAGCAACGCGGTGAGGCTGGGAGCGCTCCTCAGTTGGCTCGCGAGGGAGGAAGTGACTGGAATCAAGCTTGTTTTCGAAGGCGGGGTGATGCCGAGCTTCAAAGCGTTGGCGCGGTCGACTTCCAGAAAATCAATCTCCAAGAGCAGTTCGCCAGGGGCGTGCTCCAGTTGCTGAATCACGGCGCCGGCAAGGTGAACGCGAGACACGGTGTCGCGGATGGTTATGGTGTGCGCGGGAATCGATTGTTGAATGTGCTGAACGCCGGTTAACTCGCGTACGGCGCGAACGAGGTCGCTCATTTCGGTGGTGGTCACAGAGGCAGGAAGAGCGAATGTCTGCTCCACTTCCTGGTCGTACTGTTTTCGTTTTTCGGCAGTGTCCGCGGCAACGAAGATCAACTTCGAGTTCAGCGGCCGCCAGAAGGTTCTCGATTCCGCGGTAAGCACGGTCATCGCGGTTTGAAAATCCACGTTGTCGAGGCGCAACTTGACAATGCGCGAGGGCAGATCCGGATCGAAGGAAGCTTTGACACCATAGGCTCCAGCCACTTCCTCGTAGGCACCTCGCAACTCCATTTGGAGATGGAAACTCCGCGTCACTCGATCGGGAAGGACTTGCGTCAGGCCCTGAGCCGGTTCTTCGGGAAGACGGTCCTTGTTTTCGTCGCGCATCGACTCCATTTGCCGCAGTCGTTCCAAGACGATGGTGTTTCCGGGATCGATTTGCAGCGCCGAAGCCAATTGTTCGGTTGCGCCGTCAAACTCAGACTTCAGTGCGAGTTGCTCGGCGTTCTCTACATAAGTGCGCACCATCTTGGAGCGTAATGCGGCGCTTTTGCTGACGATATTTACGTCAAAGGGGGCATAGCGCGCCGCTTCCTCGTAGGCGCGCAGCGCGTCGAGAAGCGACCCCTCCGCTTCATTCTTCTCGCCGAGTTCAAGCAATTTTCTTGCGCGCTTGGGGTCAGGCTTGACGATCGCGCGCGAGTCCAGGGTGGAAGGTTCGCTCTGCGTGCGGGTCTGAGCAAACAGGTAGGGGGCGGCCCAGGAACACATGACCAGAAGCGAGAGCAGCGGACGTAGGCGAGCCAGATGCATACCGGTTGATAGACGCAAGTCCCCATTCTACAGTGAGGTGAGAGAAGTTGCGCTAGCTTGACGGAGGGGAGGAAGGGGGCGTAGACTGAGAATGTTGTTGCAAGTTACTTTCAACTGGAGCTGCATTGCTTTCTGCCTTCTTGATCGCGCTTCGCGAGGGCGTTGAGGCCTCTCTCGTCGTTGGCATCGTCCTTGTGTATTTGGCGCGTACGGGGCGCTCTGATCTTTCCCGGTACGTGTGGGGCGCGGTGGCCGCGGCCGTGGCACTAAGTCTCGGCGTTGCAATTGCTTTGGAGCGGTTCAACATCAGCGAAGACGGCTTCGAAGGGCTGATGTATCTGGTCGCTTCGCTCTTTGTGGTCACGATAATCATCTGGATGAATCGCGTGGCCAAGCACCTGAAAAAGGAAATCGAAGAGAAAGTGGAAAAATACGCCGGCCGCGAGGGCTCCGCTGCAGGCTGGGGCATCGCTCTATTCGTTTTCCTGATGGTTTTGCGCGAGGGCGCAGAGTTGGCGTTGATTCTGCGCGCGGTGGAACTCTCGACGGAGGGTTTCGAGACCTGGATCGGAACATTAATCGGAATCGCAGCGGCTGTTGCGGTCGGACTGTTTTTCTTCAAGGGTACTTTGAAGGTGCCGCTGCACCGGTTTTTTGCCGTGACCAGCACGATTCTGATTCTGGTTGCAATTCAATTGGCCGTAAGCGGGCTGCATGAGTTGAGCGAAGCCCGGTGGATTCCGTCGAGCAAGACCGAGATGGCGGTGATAGGCCCAATCGTTCGCAACGATCTGTTCTTTTTCGTTTTCATCTTTGGCGCCGTGGTCTCGCTGATTTTCCGCGAGTGGCAGACGCTGTCGCATTCGAAAGCGACAGCAGCAGCGACAACTGATGCAGAGCGTCGATTGCTTGAAGCGCAAAACCGCCGCCAGCGCCGTTGGATGATTGCCGCGGCTTCGCTGAGCCTTGCGGTCATTCTGGTTCTCACAGCTGATTTCATCTATGCCAAGGTGAACGCCGCGCCTCCGCAAGCGCGGCCCGTAGATGTGGTCAACAATGTTGTACGCATCCCCATTTCGGAGGTTCAAGACGGCAGCCTGCACCTGTTCACGCTATCCGCAAACGCGCAATCGATTCGGTTCCTGGTGATCAAGAAGCCGAACGGGTACGGCACGGCGTTGGACGCGTGCTTGATCTGCGGCGCGGAAGGGTACCGTCAGGATGGACAAAACGTGATTTGTCGGCACTGCGCGTCTGCCATCTATATTCCTTCCATCGGCCAAAAGGGCGGCTGCAACCCCATCGGATTTCCATCGCAAGTGCAGGGCAATGATATCGTCATCGATGTTTCTTCGGTGACGCAAGCTGCGGAAGAGATTCCCCGATAGGAGCGCAAGAGCATCCTGACCACGCGAAATGTTCCTTCGACTCGTAGCTGATTCCTTCACCCGCCGCCCGCGCCGAAAATTGTTAACCATGGCGGCATTAGCGCTCGGAATGGCCGTGGCTACTGCGGCACTGAGCGTGTCGTTGGATGTGGGTGACCGGTTGGCCAGGGAATTTCGCAGTCTTGGCGCGAATCTGCTGGTCGCACCGCAAGCCGACTCGCTGCCCCTCGAGATTGGCGGAGTGGATTACCGTCCGGCAAATGCGGGGGCGTATCTGCCCGAAGCGGATCTGGGAAAATTGAAAACAATCTTCTGGCGCTTCAACATCATGGCCTTCGCGCCAATTCTGGAAGTGCCTATCGAGGCGTGGTCTTCTACTTCAAGGATGTGGTCGAATTCCGGGATGGCCGACAAAACGACTCTGGTTGGAACCTGGTCTCAACATTCGGTTCAGGTTCCCGATGGCAGCACGTTCGTGACGGGAATCGAGCGAACCAACCCGTGGTGGACCGTAGAAGGGAAGTGGTTTGCCGAAGGGTCGGACCAATGCCTGGTTGGAAGTGCGTTGGCAAAGAGATTTGGCGTAAAGACAGGCGATACGCTGAATATCAAGGCAAAGGATCAAACAGGATGGCGCACGCTCAAGATTGTCGGAGTGCTTACAACCGGCGGGCCGGAAGACAGCGCCGTTGTTGCTCCGCTTGCGATTGCTCAGCAATTGGCGGAAAAACCCGGCCAATATCGTCGTCTCTACGTCAGTGCGCTAACGAAGCCGGAAGACGCTTTTGCGCGCAAAGATACAAAGACGATGACGCCGGCGGAGTACGAAAAGTGGTATTGCACGCCATATATCAGTTCCATCGCCCTGCAGATCAGTGACGAATTGAAGGGCACCGACGTCCGCGTGATTCGGCGCGTGGCTGAGGGTGAAGGAAACATTCTCACGCGAGTGCGCATGCTGCTCTGGTTAGTGACATTCGCCTCGCTGCTTGCCGCGGCGCTGGCGGTCGGCGCGTCAGCGGCCGCTTCCGTGATTGAACGCCGCACCGAGATCGGCCTCATGAAAGCTCTGGGAGCAAACTCGGGGCTCGTCGGCGTGCTGCTTGCCGCGGAGCAGTTGCTGCTTGCTTTTGTGGGCGGCGGGCTTGGTTACGCCGTTGGTATTCTGATGGCGCGGCTTGTGGGCGAAAGGATTTTCGGATTTACCCCTGAGCCGAAGCTGTTTGTCCTGCTGATCATTTTGTTTTTGGCGTCGCTTACGACGCTGCTCGGCAGCGCGCTGCCGCTTAGACGTGCCTCGCGCTACGATCCCGCACCGATCCTGAGAGGCGAATGATGGCCTCCGGAACGCCCATGTTCTGGCGAATCATCGGGCGCCTGCTGACCGCGAACTACAGCCGCTTGCTGGTGATTCTTCTGGCGCTGGGAGCTGGAGCTGCCGTTTCGAGTGCGCTCATCAATCTGCAAATAGACGCACAGCGCCGCTTGACGAGGGAATTTCGCACACTTGGCGCCAATGTTGTGGTTGCTCCCCACGTCACCACGGACGCAAATGCCAATGGAACCACGCTCGACGAGACGCTGCTGAGCCAGATTCCCTCGGAGCATGATGCGAAGCCTATTCCCGCCGCAGCTTTTCTTTATGTCATTGGCGAAGTTGCGAAAGGCGGCACGCTTCACTTCGAGCCCGCGGTCATCGCCGGGACTTCGGGAGTGGGCTTGACGGAATTAAGGCCGGGACGGCGTCTCGAATATTCCGCCGATCTCGAAAAAGAGGCGACGGCGTGCGAAGTGGGTGTGAAAGCGGCCGAGCAATTCAGAGTCCACGCGGGTGACACGCTTCAGTTGCGCGATGAAAGCAGGGAAGCATCTTGCGAGGTTTTTGCCATCGTAGCCACGGGCGGTGCGGAAGATGCCCAGATTTTCACCACCTTGGACGCGGCGCAATCACTTGCCGGGTTAGCAGGCCGCATCAGCTTGATTCAGCTGAGCGTCACCGGAACACCGGACTCGATTCATGCGTTCATCGCCGCGCTAGCGCAGCGTTTGCCCGGCGCGGAGGTGCATGGAGTCAAGCAACTAGCCGAAGCCGAAGGTCATATATACGATCGGATCAGCGGGCTGCTGTCCGTGACCGTTTTGCTGGTGCTGGTTTTGACCTCGCTTTGCGTGATGGCCGGAATGAGCAATGTGGCGATTGAACGCAAGAACGACGTCGGCCTGATGAAAGCCATTGGCGGATCGGTCGATCGCGTGGTCCACCTGTTTTTGACCGAGGCCATCCTTCTCGGGGTTGCAGGGGGCGTCATTGGTTCCGCACTTGGGCTAATGACGTCCATGTGGCTGGGCAAGGCGGTTTTTGGCGTGGCTGCACAGCCACGCTGGATTGTGTATCCTGTCTCTGTTGCTTTGACCGTGATCGTTTCCATTGCCAGCGCCTTTCCGCTGCGCCGTTTGGCCAGTGTGCGGCCGGCGTCCGTGTTTCGAGGTGAGGAGTGACCGCGCAGGTCAAAATCGAATCGCTTGTGAAAAACTACGGTACGCTGCGTGCGCTGAATGGAATCTCGTTCAGGATTCAGGCCGGCGAATGGATCGCGCTGATGGGCCCTTCGGGATCCGGCAAAACTACGCTGATCAACATTCTAGGCGGGCTCGATACGCTTACTTCGGGCCACGTGATTGTGGACGGCGTGCGCCTGGCGGACCTTGGGGAAAATGAACTGGTGCGCTACCGGGCGGAGAAAATCGGCTTCGTCTTCCAGCAGTTTCATCTTGTGCCATACCTGAATGCGCTCGAAAACGTGATGCTCGCGCAGTATTTTCACAGTGTCACCGACGAGGCACAGGCGGCCGAGGCCTTGAAGCGCGTTGGCTTGAGTCATCGTCTGACACATCTGCCTTCGCAGCTTTCCGGCGGCGAACAGCAGCGCGTGGCGATCGCGCGGGCCCTGATCAATCAGCCGAAACTCATTCTGGCTGACGAACCCACGGGAAATCTCGATGAAGCCAACGAAGAAATCGTCATCGGACTGTTCCGCGAACTGCACAGCGCCGGCCACACGATTCTGATGGTGACGCACGACCCGGACATCGCGCAGCAAGCCGACCGGCGGATCGAGTTGGTGCACGGCCACCTGGCTGTCGATCAGCGCATCTCGATGGACGACGGGATCCACTTCGATCATTTGCTCGAACAGATTTGGGTTTGCGGCGAGGAAGGAAACCGCGCGGATGTAGAGCACATTCGCACGCCCGGTGGAGTTGATCCGGCACGCACGCTGGCACGCATGGAAGATCTTCACCTTGTGCAAGTGCGGGAAGATCATCAGGTTCAACTGACCGATCGGGGAAAAAGCCGGGCGCGCGATGTGGTGCGGCGACATCGACTGGCGGAGCGCCTTTTCAAGGACACTTTTCGAATTGACGATCACGAAGCGCACAGCCAGGCTTGCAAATTTGAGCACATCATTAGCCCAGAGCTGGACGAGCGCATCTGCAGCTTCTTAGGGCATCCGACGACCTGCCCGCATGGCAACCCGATTCCTCCTGGGGAATGCTGCAACCACAAGGATCAGGACAGCTGATTCGCGGCTTTCAACCATGCCTCTACCCATGGACCAGCGGAAAAGACCTACCGACGTCAAAGTGCACGTGAAGACGGGGGCAGGGGTCGACATCACCTGGGCCGATGGCCATACCAGCCACTTCGATTTTGCGTTTCTGCGTGACAATTGCCCGTGTGCCACCTGCAACGACGAGCGCGGCAAGAAGGAGGCCATGAAGCTGCCGGCCTCTGCGGCGCTGCCAATGTATAAACCAAAGGCGCGGGCGCAAAGCGCCTCGCAGGTAGGGAACTACGCCATCCAGATATTCTTCACCGACGGCCACTCCACGGGCATCTTCAGCTATGACTACCTGAGGAGCATTTGCCCCTGCACCGAGTGCGCGAAAGCGTTCCGGGAAACTTCGGCCTGATCCGGTCTCTAAGCAAGATTCACGCCCGAAACTGCTTACGCCACCGCAGTCGCCGCAAAGTTACTAGAAAATCGTTTCTGGGGAGCGTCCAACTGGACTTGTCCCGAAAAAAATGCGAGCATTAAATTCCGCAGGCCAAATTACCCGTCAATGAGCAGCACTCCCAATATCCCGGCCGTCCGCGGCAGCCGGGGCAACGGTCTCCCACGCGTCATCGTAGCCACGACGGCTCTTCTGAGCTTCATCTCGTTCTGGCGGGCGGCGGCGATTGTGCTGAACGACCTGGCTTCGTCGGCCTATTACGCCGGTGGCGAGTCCGAGGGCTACATCGGCAAGGCGGCACCGTGGTTCATCCTCGGCATCATGCTGTTCTCCTACGCGGTCCGCGCGATCTATGTGGAAAGCTGCAGCATGTTTGTACGTGGGGGCGTTTACCGAGTTGTCAAAGAGGCGATGGGAGGCACGCTCGCGAAATTCAGCGTTTCCGCGCTGATGTTTGACTACATCCTGACGGGACCAATCAGCGGCGTTTCGGCCGGACAGTATATTGTCGGGCTCACCAACGAAACGCTAGCCTACATTCATATCAATCTTCACGTTCCGCCCGACGCCGGCGCTGCGTGCTTCGCCGTTCTCTGCACCGTTTATTTCTGGTGGTACAACGTCAAGGGAGTCCACGAATCCAGCCAAAAGGCCATGCGCATCATGCAGATCACGACCGTGATGGTCGTGATTCTGATCGGCTGGTGCATTTATACGACGATGTTGCGCCACCCGGCCTTGCCGCCCATCCCGCACCCCCGCAATCTGAAACTCGGCCCGAATGCCCTGGGCTGGTTGTACGGGGTTCACTTCGCGCACTTTGCCGGTCTTATCGCCGTTTTTGTCGGGCTGGGCCATTCTGTGCTGGCGATGAGCGGAGAAGAATCACTGGCGCAAGTCTATCGCGAAATCGAGCACCCAAAGCTGCCGAACCTGAAGAAGACCGGTCTGGTGATTTTTATTTACAGCCTGGTTTTCACTTCCCTCGTGTCCTTTTTTGCCGTGATGCTGATTCCCGACGATCAACGGCCCAACTTTCTCGAGAACCTTATCGGCGGCCTGGCGATGAATCTCGAGGGCCCTTTCCTGTTGCGGCTGATATTTCACGGTTTCGTCGTCGTCGTGGGCACTTTGATCCTGGCCGGGGCGGTGAACACGGCAATTGTTGGTTCGAACGGCGTGCTCAATCGCGTTTCGGAGGACGGTGTTCTCTCTAGTTGGTTCCGCCAGCCGCACCGCCGTTTTGGCACGTCCTACCGGATCATCAACATCATCGCAGGACTGCAAATCCTGACGATCATCATAAGCCGGGGCGACGTGACATTTCTCGCGAACCTCTATGCGTTCGGGGTGATCTGGAGCTTCGCGATGAAGGGCCTAGCGGTCCTGGTCTTGCGGTACACGCATCCGGGAGACCGCGAATACCGGGTTCCGCTGAATTTCCATCTGTTTGGCGTGGAAATTCCAGTTGGGCTTGGGCTGATCACACTCGTGCTTCTAAGCATCGCGGTGATCAACCTCTTCACCAAGCCCGAAGCTACGATCGCCGGGGGCTCCTTTTCCGTATTTCTTTTCATTGTCTTTACGCTTTCCGAGCGTGTTACTCATCACGGGCACGGCGCTGCGCAGCACGTTGAGATGGACCAGTTCCACCTGGCGATGCAGGGCGAGCTCACGCCCGAAGCCGTCGGCGCGCGACCCGGAAACATTCTCGTGCCGATCAGCAACATACACTCGCTCTACCATCTGGGAAATGTGCTGGACCGGGTGAAACCCGGCCGCCGCGATGTGATCGTCCTGCATGTGCGATTGCTAAGGCGATCCGCATCCGGCGAATACGAACTCGAGGCGGAGCAACTGTTCGGCAGCATTGAGCAGCAGTTGTTCTCGCAAGCGCTGGCGATTTCCGAAAAACGGGGAAAGAGCATACGCCTGTCGGTTGTCGCGGCCAGCAATTTGTGGGACGGTATTCTGCGCGCCGCGACGTCGTTGCAATCCAGCACAATTGTTCTTGGGCATTCTGCGAAGGAGTCGGTGGAAGAACAAGCTCGTCACATCGGGGATGCGTGGGAGCGGCTGCCGGATCCCAAACCACAATTCAACCTCGAAATTCATCTGCCCAACGGAGACAAGGTCTATAAGGTTTTGGGTCCGCACGCGCCGAATCTCACGGCCAACGAGGTCAACCTGATCCATCGGCTCTGGCTGAGGTTCAGCGAAGGCCTGGTTCCGCTCGAACTTCATCACCACGACGTCGTGCACTTCTCACTCGAAGAGGTGCAAAGAGAGCTTGAGGAGGGGCGCGAGGAAGAAGTGATCGAACGATTGCGCCGGCACGTCGAGTCGAATTTGAGGAAAAAGCCGGAGAAGGCCTAGCGATTTCTCACTGATCAGCCTCGTTATATCCCCAGCCGATGTCGAAGGCTCAATTACACCGCGCTTGTGCAATGTCCGCACTTTTTTGCAGCTAAAGGAATGGGCATGGCACACTGCGGACAGTCCTTCGTTGTGACCGGGGGAGCCGGCTTTGGCAGCCATTTGTTTACCGAGCGCACGAGCAAAAACACAGCGAAGGCAACGATGAGGAAACTAATAACAGTGTTAATGAAATTGCCGTAACTCAGCGCGGCCCCATTTTTCTTGGCTTCAGCCCATGAGTCGTAGTGGGTACCGGTCAAATTGATGTACAGGTTCGAAAAGTCCACTTTGCCAATCAGTTGTCCCAAAGGAGGCATGATCACGTCCTCGACGAGCGATGACACGACTTTTCCGAACGCAGCGCCAATGATCACGCCGACCGCGAGGTCAAGCACACTGCCGCGCATCGCAAATTCTTTGAATTCTTTGAGCACGAGTTGGTTCTCCTTACTCGAGGTGTCAGTATCGTTCAAGAGCCCAGGGCACCTCCGCGGCCGGGGAGAGGGCTTTAAGTGCAGGGATTATATCTGAAGGGTGACTAGGACTGTTTCAAAATCAGGAGGCAGCCCAAAGCGCCGCGAACGAGCAAGATGAGGCCCGCGAGTGCGAGCAAGCGGCCCACCCAGAGAAAGGGGACTCGCGTGATGACCAACATGATCACGCCGAGCAGGAGCAGCGAGGCGCCGCGATTCCACTTCTGACCACGCGCCCACCACTGCCCGGGCTTGGCCAGCGCCATTAAGCCCCACACCGCGATACCCACACTGATTACAAGCCAAGGGATGCTGCGCCGGTCGAAGTAAATTCTCCCGCTCAACCCGAGCCAGATGACAAGCGCGCCCAGAAGCAGAAACACGAACTCCACCAAGAGTTGCGAAAGACGTGCGGGGGAGAGCATAGGCGTGCTTGGCTCAGGGGGCCCGCTCGATGCGTACTTTCATGGTTACGGGAGTTCGTGGCTGGTCCATGCTGTCACGCGGGGTGTTCGAGATTTTGTCGGCGACGTCCTGCCCTTCGATGACTTCACCGAAAATGGTGTGACGATTGTCAAGATGAGGTGTCGGCGCAACGGTGATGAAGAACTGGCTGCCGTTGGTGTTTGGGCCGGCATTCGCCATCGAGAGCTTGCCGGGCTTGGAATGCCGCAGCGAGGAATGAAACTCATCTTCAAAAGAGTAGCCAGGGCCGCCGCGGCCATCCCCGCGCGGACATCCGCCTTGAATCATGAATTGAGGAATTACGCGGTGGAAGGTCAGACCGTCGTAATAATTCCTCTTTTCTTTTTTCCCGGTCATCGGGTTCGTGAATTCCTTTGAGCCTTCGGCAAGGCCAATGAAATTTGCTACGGTTTTGGGCGCTTCTTTCTCAAACAGCTTGCAAACGATATTTCCGAGAGACGTTTCAAAAATTGCGTAGGTACCAGCAGGTCGAGCCATGTCCTCTCCTTTTACGCCGGCTTCATCGTACACGACGGGCGTGCACTTCGGCCACTCGGCCCGAGGAACTACCAGCCCTTCTGTTTCTTGAGTTCGGTGATGTGCGCGTTGTGGTGTTTCCCATGCCAGGCGTAGAGGAAGAGCATCCAATCGAGTGTTCTCACGCCATGGTCGGGATGCCTGAAAGTGCGAGCGAAATCTTCGGGGTTCACGGAGCCGAGGAGGGTGACCCAGCGTTCATGCAATGGTTCGAGCAGACGGAGCGAGACGTCGATTGGTGAATGCGCGGCGTCTTTGAGTTCCGCCCAGGCACTCTCTTCGTACGGTTTGATCGTCGGCTCCGGTTCCGTCAGCGCCAGGCGGCAGCGTACGTAGGCATTCATGTGGCTGTCAGCGATATGGTGCACAACCTGCCGCACCGTCCAGCCGCCGTCGCGGTAAGGAGTATCGAGCTTTGCGTCGTTCAATCCTTGCGTGACAGCGCGGACAGCCGCAGGCAGTGCCGCGATTTCCTGAATCGCGAGTGTGCGCATCGCTGGTGTTACTTCGCTGGGCGGTTGATAGGGTCCAATGGGATAGCGTCGGTCCATCGTGGCTCCTTATTGAGCGGGTATCGAGTTTCAGGTTAGACGGATGCCGGGAATGCGTCCAGCGCCACGACGTGGCGTCTTGCGCCAAATTGGCTCCTAGAAATAGGATTAGGGCGACGTGAACGGGACCTGCCGCGTTCCATAATTGCAATCGAATCATGCTGTTGGATGCTAAAATGAAGCGTTGTCCTGTACCCCCAAACCCTGAGTCGGAATCTAATTTCCGGAGTTCATTTGCATGCAGAATGTTTTGATTATTGGAAGTGGCTGTGCAGGTCTTACCGCGGCGATCTATGCCGCGAGGGCCAATTTGTGTCCGCTTGTACTGGATGGCCACGAGCCTGGGGGACAGCTCTCTTTAACCACGCATGTCGAGAATTTTCCGGGTTTTCCGGAAGGGATTCTCGGACCGGAACTCATCGAAAACATGCGCAAGCAGGCGCAGAGGTTCGGGGCGGAATTCAAGGCCGGCACGGTAACTGAAGTTGATCTGACAAAGCGGCCGTTTCGAGTGATCGCGGGCAAGGATGTCTACGAGACACGGACGATCATCGTTGCGGCCGGGGCGTCGGCTCGGCTTCTGGGCCTGAAGGGCGAAAGGGAACTGATCGGGCACGGCGTTTCGACCTGTGCGACATGTGACGGCTATTTCTTTCGCGGCAAGCCAATCGCGGTCGTTGGCGGCGGGGACACCGCGATGGAAGAAGCCAATTTTCTGTCGCGGTATGCCAGTCGCGTATACCTGATTCACCGGCGACAGGAATTTCGCGCCTCGAAAATCATGGTCGACCGGGCGAAAGCCAACGAGAAAATTGAATTTATCACTCCCTTCGTGGTGGAGGAGATTCTGGCCCCGCAAGGACTCGTGAGCGGAGTTCGCGTTCGGGAAGCGCAGAATGGCAAGACCAGGGAAATCGACTTGGATGGCGTGTTTGTTGCCATTGGCCACAATCCCAATTCCATCCTGTTCCGCGGCAAACTAGAGATGGACGAGAATGGCTACCTAATCTCGCGCAACGGTAGCCTAACGAGCATCCCGGGCGTGTTTATCGCCGGGGACGTTCAGGACCACCGCTACCGCCAGGCCGTGACTGCAGCTGGTTCTGGCTGCATGGCGGCCATGGACGCGGAAAAGTTCCTCGAAGAACACAAGGACTAGCCCGTAGACTGGTCTCTTCGGCCGACTCCGGGCATAATTAATCCGCACATGCTGCGTTCCACACTGCTCAAGCTCTCCGCAAGCAATGGGTTCGCTCACTGGGTCACTTCTAATTCGGTCACGCGCCGGATGTCGCACCGTTTTGTCGCCGGCGAGACTCTGGATGAAGTGATTGCTGCGGCGCGCGAGCTGAATAACGCCGGGATGGCTGTGAGCCTCGACTGCCTTGGCGAAAACGTTTCGACTTCGGCGGACGCCCAGAAAGTCCGCGATACTTACCTGGAAATCTACGATCGCATCGCCCGAGAGGACTTGAACGCCAACGTTTCCTGCAAACTTACGCAGCTGGGTTTAGACATCTCCGCCGATTTCTGCGAAGGACTGGTCCTTTCGATTGCCGAGCGTGCGGCCGCGTACGACAGTTTTCTACGCATCGATATGGAGGGCTCGATTTATACGCAGCGCACCGTCGAATTGGTAAAGCGTGTTCGCGCCCAGACCCCGGTAGTAGGCACCGTCATTCAGTCGTATCTGTACCGCAGCGAGAGTGATGTCCACGACCTTCTTTCGTATGGTTGCCGCATTCGTTTGTGCAAGGGGGCTTACAAGGAACCGTCCGAACTTGCATTTCCGCAAAAAGCCGACGTCGACGCCAATTATGTCAAGCTGATGAAGATTCTGCTCTCCAGCGGCTTTTATCACGGCATCGCGACGCACGATCCACGGATGATTGCGGAAACGATCCGTACGGCGGCGCAAAAGAAGAATTCGAAGGACGATTTTGAGTTCCAAATGCTGTATGGCGTAAGGACGCACCTGCAACGCAGGCTCGTCCGGGATGGCTACCGCGTCCGGATCTACGTCCCGTACGGCCTCGAGTGGTTTCCCTATTTCATGCGGCGGTTGGCCGAGCGACCGGCCAATCTCACCTTTTTCCTGCGAAACCTATTCCGTTCCTAGAGCTGCCTTGAGCGGAAGTCTGTTAGCCCAGGCTCTCCCCAGGTTTGAGTTCGTGAATCTCCAGCCCTGCAACGCCTTTTGCTTCCGCCCGCAGGCCCTCGGGCGTGCCCGTAAGCATTGGATATGTGGCATAGTGCATGGGAATCACGTGCTTGACCCTCAAAAGCCCGATCGCGATGGCCGCTTCCCGCGGGCCCATGGTGAACACGTCTCCTACCGGCAAGCAAGCCAGATCCGGCTTATACATCTCGGCAATCAATTTCATGTCGCCGAAAACGCAAGTGTCTCCCGCGTGATAAACGCTGACGCCGCCTGGTAGTTTTACGACGAATCCAGCCGCCTCTCCACCGTATAGCCGGTGCCCCTTTTCATCAATCGAGCTTGAGTGGAAGGCATTCGTCATGGTGACCTCGAAATCGCCGACCTTTTGGCAGCCGCCTTTGTTGCAAGGCAGGCCCTGCGCACCGGTACTCTTGGATTCGAGCCACTGATAAATCTCGAAATTGGTAACCACTTTTGGCTTATGCTGCTTCGCCAGGTCCAATAGATCGCCCATGTGATCCGAGTGGCCGTGGGTCAGAAAAATCGCCTCGAGCCGCGTCACCTTTTTCAGGTTCTCCGGGCATTTCGGATTGGTCATCACCCAGGGATCGATCAGGGCTACTTGTCCGCCGGGAGTTCGCAAGCCAAACGTGCTGTGACCGTAATAGGTGATCTTGTTGCCCTTCAAATCCAGCATGGTGCCCCCCTGAGAGATTCACTAGCGGCTAAGGCCTCGATCGCCGGTTATTTGGCAAGCAGCATGCGGATCGAAGCTTCGTAGGTGTTGCGGTCGCCTGCCCCGATCTGGTGCGCGACCATGCTCCCGTCTTTCGCATAAAAAAAGGAAACCGGAAGGGAACCCGTCCAGCCTGGCATTACGCCCTGTCGAAAGGCCTCTTCGTCGCCCTGTTTTTTCCGGTAGTTTGGGAATATCGGTTTATAGCGCGCGAGGAACCTGCGCATTAGGATTAAATCACCATCCTGATCCATGCTGACCCCGACCACTTTCAGTCCCTGCGGCGCATACTGCTTGGCCAATTCATTCAGCAAGGGATATTCGTCGCGGCACGGTTCGCAATACGTTGCCCAGAAGTTGACCAAAAGCGGCTTGCCTTTGTACTGCTGCAGGATCTTCTGATAGCCCTGTAAATCGATTACCTCCGGATCTTTCGGCGCGTTGGTTTGCGCGGCCCCGAGAGCCGCAACCACCCCAGTTATCGCCAGCGCTGCTGCAATCAGTATCCTTGACCTCATGACCCTTCCTTCCTTATCTATTCTATCGTTTTGGCTCCGGTTGAGAATCTCTCACGTCCCACGTAAAATCAAATGGTGGGTGCTTGTGACCTGGCAGCGCTGTGGTATCTTTGACGTCTGCCGGCTAGGCGCGGCTTCAGGAGCCCGGTCTGCTGCTTAAAGGAGATTTTGAATGGCTTACGTGATTGCAGAACCCTGCATCAACACGAAAGACACCGCCTGTGTTGATGTCTGCCCGGTGGACTGCATCCACCCGCGCAAGGACGAAGCGGCCTTTCAGAACGAGACCATGCTGTACATCAGCCCGGTGGAATGCATCGATTGCGGCGCATGCGTACCGGTTTGTCCCGTCACCGCGATCTTTGCTCTCGAAGATTTGCCTGAAAAGTGGCAGAAGTTCACGGCCATGAACGCCGAGTGGTACGAAAAGAAATAGTTCTTTACCACGGCTCCCTCTGGTTTCCTGCGACTCGCGAGAGTCGAATTTCCGCGTGCGCCCCGTCAAGCACGGGGCGCTTTGCTTTTAGCGGGTGAAACCAGGGGTAATCCCGCCTGGCCGCTTCCACCGTGAACTGGCCCCGCATAGCCACGTACAGGCGGCGTTTTTCATTTTTCGCACATCCATGAGCTACAATCTTTAGCTTAGAAAGGGGATGTTCTTTGCGCTTTTCTGTTGGGCGATGGCTCGTCGTGCTCTACTTCGCTCCGCTGCTCCTTTCTGTGCCGCTTTTCCCGCAATCTCAACCCATTGAAGGAACTTACACCGGCACGCTACAGGCCGGGGAAGCGCGGCTGCATCTGGTTCTGCATCTTTCCAAGACTTCAAGCGGCTCGCTGCACGCCTCGTTGGATAGCCTGGACCAAGGAGTCTTTGCGATCGAAGCGAGTGCGGTCAAGTATGCCAATGGCCAACTGAATCTGGAAGTGGCTTCAGTCGGCGCCCAGTATGAAGCGAAGGTCTCCCTTGACCACAAGCTCATCGATGGAACTTGGTCACAGGGAGAGGCCACCCTTCCTCTGGTTTTCCGTCGCGAGCCACCGGCTCACAAGCCCGCTGACGCGGTTTCTGCGGTGGAAGGCCTATGGCAGAGTGCGCTGGACATGCACGGTATGCACCTGCGACTGCAACTGCACGTCTCTCACGACACCGAAGGCCTGTTGATTGGCGCACTCGATAACCTCGATCAAGGTGTGACTGGCTTACCGGCAATCAACGTCACGGAAAAGGGCTCGGCCTTCCACTTTGAAATTCCAGCGGTCGGAGCCACCTTTGATGGAACGTTGAATGCCGCCAAAAATGCCCTTGCTGGAGAATGGTCAATGGGCTTGACCACCGACAAACTCGAGTTCAAACGCTCCGACCAGCCAAGCGAGCTTCGCCGGCCGCAGACACCCACGAAACCGTATCCCTACCGCGAAGACGAGGTCGCTTTTCGAAATGAAGCTGCTGACGTAACCCTCGCCGGGACCCTGACTCTTCCGAAAGGCGCAGGTCCATTCCCGGCGGCCCTGCTGATTGCAGGGTCGGGCCCTTATGACCGCGACGAATCGATCTCCAACCACAAGCCATTCCTGGTGCTTTCCGACTACCTCACACGGAAGGGAATTGCGGTGTTGCGTTATGACAAACGCGGTGCCGGCAGATCCACTGGCTCAGCGGATAGAGCCACAACTCTTGATTTGGCCGGCGATGCGCATGCAGGTATC
>Ga0306920_100000481_pt1 | contig 46321 bp, 40 predicted proteins | sample flu12Cox44000170_FD_204666 | JGI IMG/M metagenome (GOLD analysis project Ga0306920, IMG submission 204666) | Lab enrichment of tropical soil microbial communities from Luquillo Experimental Forest, Puerto Rico - flux4day.12C.oxic.44.000.170 (v2)... | ecosystem: Environmental > Terrestrial >... | reverse complement strand
CCGCCATCAACGGCCTCAATCGCATGCATGCAATCCTCGGCACGAGCGACGCGTGCATTGCGACGCATCCCTCCGACATGTGCGTGGCGCTGGCCGCGCTCGAGGCCAAGCTCCACGTGGCGGGACCCTCGGGGGAGCGCACGATTGCGTTCGCCGATTTCCATCGGCTGCCCGGCGACACGCCGGAGCGCGACACCAATCTCGAGCGGAACGAGATCGTGACGGCGGTCGAGCTTCCGCCGCGGGGCTTTGCGGCCAATTACACCTACCTGAAAATCCGCGATCGCCTCTCCTATGCGTTTGCGCTCGTATCGATTGCGGCTGCGCTCGAACTCGACGGAACCACGATCAAAGAGGCAAGGCTGGCGCTCGGCGGCGTGGCGCACAAGCCGTGGCGCGATGCGGCGGCCGAGGCGGCGTTGCGCGGCCAGCCGACAAATCCGGCCAGCTTTAGCCGCGCGGCGGACCTATTGCTGCGCGAGGCCAAAGGATACGAGCACAACTCCTTCAAGCTCGAACTTGCACGCCGAGGCATCGTCCGCGCGCTGACGCAGGCCGCGCAGGGCACGCCGCAATCGCAGTCGAACAAGAAGATCCGGTGAGCAAGGCGATGCGCGATATCCGCCTCCGCGGCGTCCCACAAGAGATGGTTGCGCACGCCGCAACCGCAACGCAACGAAGCGATCGAGCGAGCAATCCATGACGCCTTATATTGGCACCTCCACATCGCGCGTCGACGGCCACGCGAAAGTCACCGGCGCGGCGAAATACGCAGGCGAATTTAACACGCACGATCTCGTATACGCGAGCGTGGTCACATCCAGCATCGCCAAGGGCCGTATCGTGCGCATCGACGCAAGCGAGGCGTTGCGCGTCGATGGCGTGATCGATGTTTTGACGCACGAAAACCGGCCGCGCATGGCCGGCACCGATGAGGCCTATAAGGACGAGACGGCCCCGGAGGGTTCGCCGTTCCGGCCGCTTTACGACGATAAGATTCGGTTCAGCGGACAGCCGATCGCGTTGGTCGTCGCGGAGCAGTCGGAGATCGCACGTTTCGCAGCGTCCCTCGTCCGCGTGGAGTACGAGCAACAAGCGCACGTCACCGACGTGTATCGCCGCCGCGATGAGGTCGCATTGGAGCCGGGCGCGGACCCACTCGGCCCGCCGAAGTCGCGCGGCACTCCGGAGCGGGCACTTCGCGCGGCCGAAGTCCGGCACCAGGGCGAATATTATGTCCCGATCGAGCACCACAACCCGATGGAACTGTATGCCTCGACGGTCATCTGGGAGGGCGCAGGCAAGCTCACGGTCTACGACAAAACCCAGGGCGTGCAGAACGTGCAGCGCTACGTTTGCAGCGTGTTCGAGATGAAGCCAGAGGATGTGCGCGTCATGTCGCCCTTTATGGGCGGCGGGTTTGGCTCGGGGTTGCGCCCGCAATACGAGGTGGTGCTCGCCGTGTTGGCCGCGCGCGCACTGAAGCGCTCGGTCCGTCTCGTCCTAACCCGCCAGCAGATGTACGTGCTCGGGTACCGGCCCGCCATGATCCAGCAGATCGAGTTGGGTGCAAAAGCCGGCGGAACGCTCGACGCGATCGTGCACGGCGCCGTGACGGTGACGTCGCAACACGAGGAGTTCTATCGGGAAGAGACCGGCTGGTCCGGCCTGCTCTACAAGTGCGCCAACGCAAAGTACGCGCACAGGCTCGCTCGGCTTGATCTTGCCACGCCGTGCGACATGCGCGCTCCGAGCGCCGCGACCGGCGTCTATGCGCTCGAATGCGCCATGGACGAGCTCGCGGTCGCGCTGAAGCTCGATCCGCTGGAGCTGCGCTTGCGGTGTTATTCGGACCGCGACCAGAACACCGACCGGCCCTACAGCAGCAAGAAGCTGCGCGAATGCTACCGCCAGGGAGCCGACGCATTCGGTTGGGACAAGCGCAACGCCGCACCGCGCTCGATGCGCGACGGCGGCGAGTTGGTGGGCTGGGGCATGGCGAACGGGGTCTGGGCAGCATTGCAGATGGAGATTGCGGTGCGTATCGCACTCTCCGCCAATGGCCACGCGGAAGTTTCCTGCGCCACCTCCGACATCGGCACCGGCACCTACACCATCATGGCGCAGGTCGCGGCCGACATGCTTGGGCTACCGCTCGAGAACATCACGGTCAAACTCGGCGACTCGACGCTGCCGCAATCGCCGGTCGAAGGCGGATCATGGATTGCCGCCTCGGTGGCAAATGGGATCGCGACCACGGCCGACGCGGTGCGCAAGGACCTGTTGCGCTTGGCAAAGCGGATGCGGAATTCGCCGCTCGCGGATGCTGCGCCTGACGACGTCGCGCTTGTCGACGGCAAGCTTGTGCGAAAGCGGGATACCTCGCGCGCAGTGCCCATTGCAGATGCGCTGCGGATTGGCGGAGTGGACCGCATCGAGCAGGAGAAATCCACCACGTTTCCGGAGGACGGCGCGCATGCGCACAACGTGCATTCGGCGATCTTCGCCGAGGTCAAGGTGGACGAGCAGCTCGGCATCATTCGCGTCACCCGCGTCGTTAACGCGGTCGCTGCCGGCCGCATCCTGAACACCAAGACCGCAAGCAGCCAGATCATGGGAGGCGTGGTGTGGGGCATCGGAATGGCGCTGCATGAGGAGACGCTGATCGATCACAACTTCGGCCGCATCATGAATGCGAACATTGCCGAATATCACGTCCCGGTGAATGCCGATGTCCATGACATCAAGGTCATCTTCGTCGAGGAGCCGGACAACATCATCAATCCGCTCGGCATCAAAGGGCTGGGCGAGATCGGGATCGTCGGAGTTGCCGCCGCGATCGCCAACGCGGTCTACCACGCGACCGGCAAACGCGTGCGCGACCTGCCGATCACGCTGGACAAATTACAACGGTAGAAAGTAGCCGCCGGGTCGGAATCAAAGCTCCACCGGCTGAGAACTAGCCCCGGCTACCAATTCGGTGCGCGCTTTTCGATGAAGGCCCGCAGACCTTCCTGCGCGTCGGCGGTCGCCGCGACCTTGCAGAAATTCTCCACCGCATCGGCAATGCCGCGCCGGTCGTCGTTGGCGTGCAGGAATTGAGCGCGCCCGAGCCGCATCGCGGTGCGCGACTTTCCCGCAAGCGCGCGCGCCAATGCGCGCGCTTCCTCGCGCAGCTGCTCATCCGGCACGATCCGGCTGACGAGGCCGAGGGAGAAGGCTTCTTCGGCCCCGAAGGTGCGTCCGCTGAACAAGAGCTCGAACGCGCGATGACGACCGACGATCTTCGGCAGATGCACGAAATGAATTGCCGGAACGAGGCCGAGCTCGATTTCGGGATAGCCGAACGTCGCGCTTGCGCCGGCAAGGAGCACGTCGCAGGAGATAGCGAGCGTCATTCCGCCACCGCGCGCTGCGCCGCCGACGGCGGCGATCGACGGCTTGCCGAGATTGTATTGGACATCGGCTAATTCCACGTAGAGTTTTTGCAAGAACCGCCGCGCCTCGGCGGCAGGCTCGCCGAGCAGCAGGCGCAAGTCCAAGCCCGCGCTGAAACGGCGCGGAAGCGCGCTCGTCAGCACGACGGCGCGGACATTGTCGTCGGCCGCGGCCCGCTGCAATGCAGCTAGGAGTTGCTCGAGCAACGCGAGGCTCAACGCGTTGACCGGCGCGCGCGCAAGACTGATCTCGGCGATGTGGTCGGACACGTCGTAGCGCAACTCGTCGTGAGTCGTCATTCCGACCCCCTGGGGTTAGAGCGCATTCGCGTGAAAGGGATCAGCGCGAGCGCCAAACTCGGTCTACTTCTCTGCCGCAGAACTCGGGCAAGCCCGAGTTCTGTGGGAAGAGGAGCACACCGAGTGCGCGACGCTAGTGGGCTTCAGCACGAACCGACGTGCGCTACTCCGGCTGAATGCCCGCGTCCTTGATCATCTTGCCCCACTTCCCGAGCTGGTCCTTGACCAACTCGTCGAGCTCCGTCGGCGAGCTGGAAAACGCCTCGAAGCCCGCCTTGGCGAGAGTCGACTTCACGTCGGGACTGTCGATGATCTTGCGCAGCTCGGTGTTGAGCCGCTTGATGACGTCGGCAGGCGTGCCTGCCGGGGCGAAGATCGCGGCCCAGGAATCCATGTTGAAGCCTTTGACGCCCGCCTCGTCGAGCGTCGGAAGCTCGGGGACGAGCGCCGAGCGCTTGAGCCGCGTCACCGCAAGCGCGCGCAGCGTGCCTGCCTTGACGTGCGGCAATGCCGTGGTGAGGTCGGCGAACATCATCGACACCCGGCCGGCCAGCACGTCGTTGAGGGCGGGCGGAACGCTCTTGTAGGGGACATGCAGCATGTCGATTTCGGCCCAGTGCTTGAGCGTCTCCCCGGCCACGACGCCGGAGGTGTTGCCGCTGGCAAAGGACAGCTTGCCGGGATTGACCTTGGCGTATTCGATCAGCTCCTTGACCGACTTCGCCGGAATGTCCGGGTGAACGCACAGCATCAGCGTGTAGCTTCCCATGCGCGTGATTGGCGCGAAATCCTTCACCGGATCATAGCCGATGTTCTTCATCAGGAAGGGCGCGGCCGAGTGCGGGCTGTTGGTGCTCATGAACAAGGTGTAGCCGTCCGGCGCCGAGCGCGCGACGTAAAGCGCGGCAAGCGCCCCGTTGGCGCCGGGGCGGTCTTCGACGACGACGCTTTCCTTCAGCGCGACGCTGAGCGGCTGCGCGATCACCCGGGTGATCGTGTCGGTGCCGCTGCCGGGCCCGAACGGAACGATGATCGTGATCGGCTTGCTGGGATAGGTGTCGGCCTGGGCCGCAAGGCTGAACACCAGCGCGCCGGCGGCGACGAGACTACGGAGCAAAGTCTTCATACCAAGATCCTCCCAGATTCGAGGTTGTTGATTGATGGCGAGAGCTGCTTCGCGTCCGCGCGCGCCCGACCCTGCCGACACTCCTCAGTGCATGGCGTCGTAGGCGGTCTTGCCGCCGACCATGGTGAGCAAAGGTTTGATTGCCAGAATCTCGTCTGCCGGGATGGTCAGGTAATCTCGATCGAGAACCAGCAGATCGGCGTACTTGCCTGGCGCGAGCGATCCCAGGTTTCCCTCCTGGAACAGGAAGACGGCATTAGCGCGCGTGTGCGCGATCAGCGCCTCTTCGCGGGAAATGGTCTGCCGCAGGACCTTCTTGCCGCCGATCATTTTGCCGGTGACCGCCCACCACAATGTGGTGAACGGGCTCGAGGGCGTCACCGCGGTCGCATCCGAGCCGAGCCCCCAGGGAATGCCGCTGTCCTGAATCAGCCGCAGCGGCGGCATGTCGTAGGTGAGATCTCCGTGCACCTTGAACATCAGGCCGCCCTGGATGGTGGGGCGGCTGTGGATCTGGGCGTAGATGTCGAGCCGCTTCATGCGCTCGAGGTCCTGCGCCTGCGCCTGATCGAGATGCGAGAAGGTCCAGCGTAGCCCTTTGATCGGCCGTTCTTTGTTGATGGCCTCCATCGCCGTTAGGAAGCCCTCGATGCTTCCGCGCAACTGCGCGTGCACGTTGAGGTGAATGCCGTTTTTAGCCAGCGCGAGGCCGAGCTGCTGCCACAGCTGCAGCGCCTCGGCGGATGGATTCGCGGCCTTCGCGAGCAGCGCATCGTGCAACGGGAAATACAACGTCTCGCCGTAGCCCGTGAGGTCGAACCAATCATCGCCTTGGAACGGCTTGATCGATCCCATCCGCGCGATGAGCTTCTCGACATCTGCGGCGGAACGCGGTTCTTCGTAATAGTTGTAGAACGAGCGCACCGTCATCTGCCCGGCCTCATGGGCCAGGCGAAACGCCTCGATGTGGCTCGCCTTCATTCCGGTTCCGCCTTGGTCCTGGAAGGCGGTGATGCCCATCTTGTTGAGGTCGAGCATCAGGAGCCGAGCGTTCTCGACCGCCTTGTCCCGCGCCACCTCGCCGAGCTTGCCGCGCAAGAGACCGATCGCAGGGCCGCCGTTGAGCGCGCCGGTCGGCTCGCCCTTGTCGTCCTTCTCGATCTTGATTCCCGTCGGATCGGGCGTGGTCGGATTGATACCCATCGCCTTAAGCGCGGCGGTGTTGGCGTAGACGCGGAAATAGAACAGCTGCAACGCCACCGGGTTGTTCGGCGCAATCTCATCGAGCTCTGCCCTGCTGAAACCGCGCGGTTGGTCGACGAACTGCTCTTCCGACCAGCCCCCGAGCACGACCACCCATTCGCCCGGTTTGGATTCGGCCGCCTTCTGCTTCATCAGGGCGAGCGCTTCCCGGTGCGACGTGATGCCGTCGAGCCGCACTTCGCGATGCCAGTACTCCGCGGCACGCATGTAGTGCGCGTGGTTGTCGATCAGCCCGGGGATGACGGTGCGACGATTGAGGTCCACTACCCGTGTGCTCGGCCCCTTGTACTTCTCGACCTCAGCGTTGCTGCCGACCGCGAAAATGCGCTCGCCCTTGATCGCCAGTGCCTCGGCAATCGTGAACCGGTCGTCCACGGTGACGATCTTGCCATTCAGGAGCACGATATCCGCCGGCGTTTGCGCCAACACAGTTTTGCTGCAGGCGATGGCGACGGCAGTAAGGAGAAAGGCGGTTACGATTGGGCGCATGACGTTTCCTCGAGCAGCGGCTTGCCATTCAATCATGCCTCAAACGCGGGTCAATGCGATGGGCAATCGGCCCTGCCAGGCGATGGATTTAGCTTATGCCGGATCAAGCCGGCACTGCCAGCCGGCTTCGAATGCTACAGAGAGCGATTCTCTGACCTGCGACCCCTCCTCGCCTCATTCGATCACCTCATCGGCGAGCGCCAACAGCTTGTCCGGAATGTGAAGGCCGAGCGCCTTGGCGGTTTTGAGGTTGATCACCATTTCGAATATCGCCGCTTGTGTGACCGGCAGGTCGGAAGGTTTTTCACCTTTGAGGATGCGGCCCACATAGGCGCCGGCCTGTTCCCATAACCGCACATGGTTCGGTCCGTAGCTCATCAGACCGCCGGCCTCCGCATATTCGCGGCTGTCATAGATGGTGGGCACCCCGTAGCGCGCCGAAAGCGCGATGAGCTGCGCGCGGCGAATAAAGAAGAACGGGTCAGTGGCAACCAACACCGCGTCTCCAGGCTTTAGCTGGAGGTAGGCGTCCTCGATCTCGCGATCGGAGCTGGTCTCGAGCACATCGAGTTGCACGCGAAGCGTCTGCGCCGCTGCCTGAAGCCTTGCGGTCACTTGCTTCGCACTGGGATGCCCCGGCTGGAGAAGTAGCGCCAAGGCGAGGGCCTGCGGCGCCAGCTCGCGCAACAGGCTGAGCCGCTTTGCAGCCACTTCCACGGCCAAGGTGGTGATTCCGGTGGCGTTGCCGCCAGGCCGGCTGAGGCTCGATACGAGTCCCAATTCAACCGGTGGGTCTGCGATGAGAAAGTAAATCGGAATGGTCGAGGTCGCGGCTTTGGCTGCGACCGCTGCCGCGGTCGTGGACAGCGTGGCGATTACGGCAACGCGCTGACGGACCAGATCCGCCGCCAATTCCGGCAATCTGTCGTCTTTTCCCTCGGCCCAGCGGAATTCGATGGCGACGTTCTTTCCCTCCACAAAGCCGGCGTCGCCCAAGCCTTTGCAAAATCCGGCCAGGCGTTTGGCGTTTGCCTCGGGCGAACCAGAGTGCAGGAATCCGATCACCGGCATGGCCGATTGCTGCGCGCGCGCAACAAGCGGGCACGCCAGCGCCGCGCTGCCAAGCAGCGTCAGGAATTCGCGGCGTTTCATGTTACGGCCTTTTCCCCGCGCTCGGTTTGCAATCGCGGCTCTTACCCTTTTTGCTGAGCCTTGATCTCGTTGAATTTGGACAGCGCGCGTTCAAATTTGTCGTTGAACAGCCACATCGCATCGAGAATTTCGCCGAAGGTTGCAGAGGTCTTTGCGCGGTCGGCTCGTCCAAAGGTGAAGATGCTGTTGTTGCGCAAATGTCCCATGATCGTCGGATCGGAAATTTTATAGTTAGTCAAATTGCCCGATCTGAGAGCGGACTTGGTCGGACTGGGAATAATCTGGATGAGCTCAAAAAGCTTCATTTGATCGATCGGATTTGGCAATGCTTTCACGATCGCCGGTATGTAAGGGAACACGTCCGCATGCGCGTTCATGAGCGCGTCTCTCACCGCGGTCCAGTGATTGTATCGACGATCTGAAGTTCCCGCGCGCGCCTCTTCTTTGTCGTCGCGCGCGCCCAGCGCCGGATCGAAGGCTGTAATCGACTTTTTGATCGCGGCCCATTTGTTTTGACCGGTTTGATCCTCCGATACGCCGGTTTGAAAACTTCCCTTGTACTTGTTCGAGCGCGCATTCCCCATGTTTTGCTTGCCATTCGTCTCGGCAAAGAAGATTCCCAGGCTGATACGCCCCGCCACCTGGGCATTTGCCGCATCGAGCCCCTTGGCGCGGGCGATGGCGGCTCCCAGGTCGACGACGTCTTTAAACGGAGTATCCGAGTTTTGCGCATTGGCGGGCGGCGCCTGCATGATATTGAACAGGTTCGTATACTCCTCGAGCAGCGGCTCGTTGTCGGCATCGAAGTATGCCGGAGGGATGCCAAATTTATTGGGCCTTCCGATTTTCGATGGGAGCGCGTCGGTGAGATCCTTGTACGCGCTGATCATGTTGTTGCGAGCGAGATAGAGGGCTTGTCCCGGCAAGTTCGGTAGCGGTTGTTTCGCATCGATCTGCGCGCGGCGCTCACGCAAGATCCGCTTAAAGTCGTTCACTGCCCGGTTGTAGGCGTTGAGCGCATCCGCCTGTGACGCCGTCAATGCCGGCTGAGCCTGCGCACGGGACATGACGCCGAATTTGCCGATAACGGCGGCGACGCGCAACGTGGGCGCGTGGATGATCGTGGGGTCGAAGACCTGGAGCGTGAAACATAGGCCGAGAGCAAGGGCTGCCACCCGCGCGACCGCCAGCGCGCTAAAGCTTCCTGCCTTCACGATGCGCGCCAGGGCGCCGACAGCGATGGTCGCAAGCCGATTTAAGATCGATGGCAACGAGATTGACCCTCTCTGCGTGCGTTGACGACGGTTATTTAGGCGCTGCGCTGAGCACGCAGCCAAGGCTGGCAAAGCCGCTTGCATCCCGCGGCGCCGCGGTGCCATCTTGGCAGGATCGAGCGGGAGGAAACAAGCCGATGAAGGCGTTGCATGACAAAACCGTAAGGGTAAACAGCGGCCACGCGTGGGAGATGAAAACCGGCCAGCGGGTTCGCATCAGCTTCCAGTCGATCGTGGATTTCGTCGTATTCAACCGCGACAACCTCCAAGAGCGCTTCGATCAGGCAAGGACCAAAGCCAACCAGGGCAAGATCTACTTGAGCAGCGGCGATCAGCTGCTGTCCAAAGTGAACAATCCGATGATGACCATCGTGGAAGACACCTTCAAAGGCCACCACGATCTTCAATACGGCATGTGCAGCGAATGTTCGTACACGACCCGCTGGAACCGCAGGCATCTGCCGCCATGGAACAAGCTCTATCCGGAAGCTGGCATCACCTGCCGCGAAGACCTCCCGCTGTGGGGCTGCTACGAGAACATCATGACGGCGCTGCAGAACTATCCGATCGTCCCGCTCGACATTCCCGCGCCGCTGAATATCGGCCAGCACATGGAGCTCGACGAGAAGGGCAATCTCATTTGGGCAGTGTTCGCCAAGCACAAGGAGCTGTTCGACCCCGTTCCGCACATCGATTTGCGCGCGGAGATGAATTGCCTATGTGCCGCCAGCTGCGACCCCGGCAGCGGCAAGCTGGGTAGCTCCAAGGGCTTCTATCCGAAACCGATCCGCATCGAGGTATTTGCGGAATGACGCGGCGCTGAGCGGAACAGCTGCCTTTCGACGCACGCCGCAACAATTCAGCATCGAGACAAGAGAGAGCCCTCGGCCGGGGGGTTCAATCCTCCGCCGAGGGCTCTCGGACTCAAGAGCTTTGGGGGGCTCTTGATCGACGGCTTACCAGAACTTGTAGTTCAGGCCAGCGCGCCAGATGTAGTCCTTCAGGTTCGTGTTGAGGCTCGTGATGGACCCAGCCGCGCAACCAGGCGAGGGCGCTGTGCAAGCCAGTGTCGTCCAGTTGCCGAAGTCGACATAGAGGAACTCGCTCTTAGCCGACCAGCCGTAGCCCAGCGCGTACTCGAGGCCGCCGCCGATGGTCCAGCCGGTACGCCGATCGGACTGGAAGACACCGGAATTGATGGGACTGCCTATAACGGCAAGGCTGCTGTCGATCTTCGCCCACGCAGCGCCGCCCGTTTCCGCTAGGGCATTGGTAAAAGCGCAGCGGTGGACACCGCGCCGGACACATCAGGGGGCACCGCACCGGCTCTGCCGGAGAGATGCGGTTCAAACACAGGGGAATGATGATGATGAAAATCCTAACTGCAACGGTTGCATCCTTAGCCATGCTGAGCGCTGCGGCCGCCGCCGATCTGCCGCGCAAGGAGCCGCCGCCTCCGGCGCCTCCGGTCGGCAAGGCTCCAATCGGCAAAGCTCCGATCGGCAAGTTCCCGGTCGGCAAATACCCGCAGCCCGTCGTGACCAAGGGCTAACGGTCTTTGTCCAATAAATCCGCGTGACGGATTGACCTGGTCTGGGCTTTCTCCCATTTCCACAGACTTCGCCCCGCTTCGGCGGGGCGTTTTCTTTCTTGATGCGTCGCAGGCGATCGTGCGCCCCGCCCGCCGGTCGGCGGCATCTCCAGGGGCGCCGCTCAGCAGCTGCCGGTATCTTGCAGATCGAGCACGACGCGCCTGATGTCCGAGCCCATGTCCTCGGCGCGGAAACCGAGTTCGGCGCACATTTGCAGCATGGCCGTGTTTTCGGCCAATACGTCGCCATACACGCGACGCAGCCCTTTTTCTTTGGCGTAATCGATGATGCGCCGCATCAGCATCCAGCCGACGCCGTGGCCCTTGAACCGCGAGCGTACCAAGATCGCGAATTCCGCGGTCTTTTCGTCGAGTTCGTCCTTCAACCGCACGAGACCGAGCATCCGGCCCGTATCTTCGTCGAGCGCGACGAAAGCCGTTTCGTGCTTGTAGTCGAGATGACCGAGCTTGTCGGTTTCCTCGGCGCTGAGCTCGGCAGTGCGCGCGAAGAATCGAAGTCGCAGATCCTCGGCGCTGACGTCGGCGAGAAAATCCCGGTACAACGCGAGGTCTTCAGGTCGCACCGGGCGGATCAGGATATGCTCGCCCCCGCGAACCGTTTGGTGCAATTCGCTCGAGCCACGGTTGCCTTTGTCCGGCTCCGGCACGGAGTGCTCCCTTCTACTGGCGCCAACGGCGGCGAGTAGACGACGATCGGTTTTGATTTTCAACGGAGGCGGCAAACAGCCACGAGGCGACATCGCGCCGCTCCACCTCCCCGCAAAGTTCATGTAGCCTCGAGGCAGTATTGAAAGCGGCTTGCGCCCGAGAACGCGGCCGTTTTGGTGGGAGAGGCAGGATGAAACGCCAGCGTCGTCGATTTCTGCGCCTTGCCGCCGGCGCGGCTGTGTTGCCGGCGCTCCCGCGGCACGCATTGGCGCTCGATTATCCGACGCGGCCGGTCCGCATCATCGTGCCCTATCCGGCCGGAATTGCGCCCGACATCGTCGCGCGCGTGGTCGGCCAAGCGCTGTCGGAGCGGTTCAAGCAGCAGTTCATCGTCGACAACCGCCCCGGCGGCGCCAGCAATGTCGGCACGGCGATCGTCGCCCACGCTCCGCCCGACGGCTATACGCTCCTGGTGGTGACGACGACCAACGCCATCAACACCTCCCTCTACGACAATCTCGATTTCGATCTCGTCCGCGACATCGCACCCGTCGCGGGGCTTGTGCGGCTGGGCCTGGTCATCGTGGTCCATCCCTCCGTTCCGGTCCAAACGCTTCCCGAATTCCTCGCCTACGCAAAGGCCAATCCCTGAAAGACCAACTATGCGTCGGTCGGCAGCGGCGCCGCCACCAACGTCGCCGGCGAGTTGTTCAAGCAGATGGCCGGCATCAATCTGGTCAACGTTCCCTATCGCAGCAGTTATTTGCCCGATCTCATCGGCGGGCAGGTGCAGGCGGCGTTCACCCCCATCCTGCAATCGGCGGAGTACATCAGAGCGGGCAGGCTCCGGGCGCTGGCGGTGACCGGCGCCACGCGCTCGGATTCGCTGCCAGGCGTTCCCGCCGCAGCGGAATTCGTGCCGGGCTACGAGGCCTATGTTTGGGACGCGGTCGGCGCGCCGGCGAAGACGCCTCCCGAAATCGTCGAAGAACTCAACAAAGCGATCAACGCCGTCCTCTCGGACCCGGCCATAAAAACGCAATTTGCCAATCTGGGCGCAGAGCCGATGCTGATGACGCCCGCCGAATTCGGAAAATACATCGTCGACGAGACCCACAAGTGGGGCAGGGTCGTCAAGACCGCGCGCATCAAGGTGGACTGAACAGGCCCTCAGTGCGTTCAACCGGGCGCAGGCCGCGGTCCGCTGGGACTCATGCTGATTTCGCTGCCGCCCCCTACCCGCTAAGCTCGGATCGAAAGTCGAACAAAGCCTAAAGGTCTCATGCCATGCGCCAGGGCAAATATTCTCGACGCGACGTGCTCAAGGCTTCGTGCGGGCTTGCCGCCGCCGCCGCGTTTGCGCAACCGCTCAAAGCCGCAGCGCCTCCGCCGACCCCGGTCACCGCGGCGCTGGTCGAGGCCGCGCGCAAGGAAGGCAAGGTCTCCTTCTATACGGCGCTGGAGCTCTCCACATCGGAAAGATTGGCCAAGGCGTTCGAAGCGAAATATCCCGGCATCGCGGTGCGCGTCGAGCGGTCGGGAGCGGAGCGGAATTTTCAACGCATAGGTCAGGAACAGGGCAGCGGCATCCATGCGGTCGATGTGGTCTGCACGACCGATCCCGCCCATTTCATCGACTGGAGGCGCAACGACTGGGTTGCCCCTTTTGTGCCGGAGGATGTCGCCAGGCATTTTCCGGCCGAATATGTCGATCCCGACGGCATGCACGCGGTGCTGTGCGCTTGGCTCGAAAGCATTGGTTACAATACCAACCTGGTCGCGGACGCGGACGCGCCCAAGAGCTATGCCGACCTGCTCGATCCCAAGTGGCGGGGGAAGCTCGTCAAGGCCCACCCGAGCTACAGCGGCGCGATCCTCACCACGACGTTCCTCCTGGTGCGCGATCTCGGCTGGTCCTATCTCGAAAAGCTCGCCCAGCAAAAAGTCATGCAGGTGCAATCGGCCGCCGAGCCGCCGAAGAAGATCATGGTCGGAGAGCGCGCCATCATGGCGGACGGCAACGACTACAACCTGGTCCTGTTCAAGGAGCAAGGGCAGCCGGTCGAGACCGTCTATCCGGCGGAAGGCTCGCCGCTGATCATCGTTCCCTCCGGCATATTCAAGAGCGCGCCCCATCCGAATGCGGCGCGGCTGTTCCAGAGCTTCCTGTTCAGCGCCGAAGCCCAGCAGCTCTTTATCGACGGCTTCGCGCATCGCTCCTTCCACGCGCTGGTGAAGGAGAAGCCGGGGCGAAAGCCGCTCTCCGCGGTCAAATTGCTCAAGGCTGATCCGGTCGCGGTGCTGGCCCAGAGCGAGCAGATCAAAATGCGTTACGCCAAGATTTTCGGGGTGTGAACCGGGACGGTTCCGTTGCGGGCCGGCGCCTGGCTCAGTTGCCCATGACCAGGCCGCCGTCGACGTTGATGGCTTGGCCGGTCATATAGTCGGAGTCGCGGCTGGCGAGGAAGCTCACCACGCCGGCCACGTCCTCGGCAGTTTCCGGCCGGCCGAGCGGAATCGACGCCGTTCGCCGCTTCCAGGCTTCTCCTACCTGCAAGCCTTCGAGTTTGCTCCATTCGGCATCGATCTTCTTCCACATCGGCGTGTCGACAGCGCCGGGGCAGATGCAATTCGAGGTGATCCTATCGGGTGCGAGCACCTGCGCCGCGGTGCGCGTGACACTCACGACGCCGGCTTTGCTGGCCGCGTAGTGGGGCATGTGGGCCAGACCGCCGCGGTAGGCGGCGATCGACGCGGTCTGGATCAACTTGCCGCGCAGCTGTGAACCCGCAATCGGCGCCTGCTGGCGCATGCGTTTGGCGGCAGCCTGCAACACGAAAAACACGGCGCGCAGGTTGACCGCCAGCATCCGGTCCCATTCCTCCTCGCTGAGCTCGAGCAGCGGCCGGATTTCGGCGATGCCTGCGTTATTGAACAGCACATCAAGGCGCCCCCAGCGCTGGTACGCAAGATCGAGCATGCGCTTGATGTCCGCCGCAGCGGTCACGTCCGCCTGCACGGAAGTCTGCCCAAGCTCATCGGCGAGGGCCTTTGCGCCATCGGCATTGACGTCGGCCAGCAGCAATTGCGCGCCCTCGGACGCCATGCGTCGCGTGCAGGCGGCGCCGATGCCGCTCGCCGCGCCCGTGATGAGCGCGTGAATACCGGCCAGCCGATCGGTCATCGGACGATGAACTGCAAGGCGCTCACCTGCCGGGCTCGGTCGGCTTGTCGACTGCGCCTCCGCCTTCGGCCCAATCCTTGAAGGCACCGAGGTTGTAGACCTGGTCGTAGCCCAGGTCTTTGAGCACCTTGCCGCTCAAAGCCGAGCGGCCGCCGGACGCGCAATAGACGACGATGGTCTTGTTCTTTGCGAAATTTTTGTCGTGGTAAGGCGATTCCGGATCGGCGCGAAATTCCAGCATGCCGCGCGAGACGTGCACGGCGCCGGCAACCTTGCCGCTTTGTTGCACTTCCGGGGCATCGCGCACGTCGACCACCAGGGTGTTACCCTTGGCAATCATGTCGCGCGCCTGCGCCGGCGTGATCCGCGGCACCGCGGCATTGGCAGCTTCCATCATCTGCTTGACGCTTGTAGCCATGGCATCCTCCTCTTTCACCAGCATTCAAAATCCGCCGCGGCCCGTCAACCGTGCGTCCGCAGCGATCGGAAGCGTCCTGTCGAGAAGGGATTGCCTGCGATGTTCGGGGTCCTACACTACGCAAGCCGCGGGCCGGGGCGGTAATCGCTGGAGGCGCAGCAATGTCGCAGAGATTACGCCTGCTTTTCGCAACGCTCGGCCTGCTTGCTGCTACCTCGTTCTCCGCCGAGCCTGCCGACGATATCAAGCCGCCGAGCGGTTATCGGCAATGGTTTCACGTCAACACCATGATTGTCGACAAAGCCAGTCCGCTGTCCGGAGATCTCGGCGGAATGCACAACGTTTACATCAATTCGGTCGGCCTGCCCGCGCTCAAGAAAGGCGGACCCTATCCGGACAAGACCACCTTCGTCACTGACTTGCACGAATTCACGGTTTCCGACGGCTCTTACGTGGAAGGCGCTCGCAAGGCCTTGGCCATCATGGTGAAGGACTCGAAAAAATATGCATCGACCGGCGGCGGGGGTTTGCAGCTCTGGAAGGGCGGAGATCCTAAGAAGCCGCTGGTGACCGACGCCGCCAAGCAATGTTTCGCGTGTCATCAGCCGAAAAAAGACCAGGATTACGTCTATTCGACCTACATTCCCTGAGCGTCTTGGCGTAGCGCCGTGCAGCTTTGGATGTCGGCGGTTTTGAATAGCATTGCTTTCGCCGCGACGCCGCTGTTGGCGAAAGGCGCGCTAGTTCACGCCTTCGACCGCGTATGAGCGCACGGATTTGACCGCTTTGTCGAGCATCGGCAGGGTGCGCATATAGGCGTCGGATTCGCGCCATGAGGTCAGCTTGTCGAGGTCGTCCCACTTGGTGATCAAGAGCCGCTTTGGAGCGGCGCCTTCGATCCGCTCGATGTTCGCGCTGCGCACCAGGTAGGTGCCGCCGGCGGCTTTGATCGTCTCGTCGGCTTTCGGAATCCACTGCTTGTTGAAAACGTCCTCGTTGGTCACGTCGATTTCGACGATGTAATACGCCGAAGGCCCCTTGGCTTGCGCATGCATGCCTTGGGCGGCGAGGCCGCCGATGCAAGCGCCTGCGAGCGCGGCCGCTATAACGGTGCTGTATCTCTGCATGGGATTGGCTCCGTCAAATCCTGGCTATCGTCCACACTTCGCGCGGGAACAGATCGTCCACCGACACGCGGCGGTGGGCCACGCCTTGGTCGTGGGCGTAACGGCAAAATGCCTCGATCGTCGGCCGGCTCTCCTGGATGCCGTAGGGATAAGGATCGGGCCCATATCCGGCGGCAATCTCGTCGGCAATCGCCGCCGCCCACGGCAGTGGGATGCGGGCGCAGGTGAAGTCGCGCAGGCGATTGAGACAGCGGCGCTTGGCTTCGTCGAACATCTTGAACAGGTTCATCGCGATCCAGGGATGCCGTTCGAATACCGTTCGCCGGATCGTAATCAAGTGCATGATCGGGAAAATGCCGGTCTTCTTGAAGAACCGCTCCTCCTCGGCGCGATAGTTCGGGAACAAGCGGACGACCGATCCGTTGGGCGCGAACGCCTCGGGCGCGCGGGCGGAGATGACCGCGTCGATCTCGCCGCTCGCGAGCATGCCCGATAGGCTGGCGTCGGGCCGCGGATCCAAGCGGATGCCGGCCGGCAATTTCAGTTCGACTTTCTCGGCCCGCCCGGGCTCGTTGACACCGGCTTGCACCCAGCGAATTTTGCGCAAATCCACCCCGTACTCTTCAGCGAGAAATCCGCGCACGTAGATGCCGGCGGTCTGCGCCCATTCGGGAATGCCCACCGTGCGCCCCTCGAGGTCTTTCGCGGTCTTTATCCCTCGATCGGCACGCACATAGATCGCGGAATGCCGATGCACGCGCGACGGGAACACCGGGATCGCGATCATCGGCGCGGCGCCCTGCGAGGTCAGCGAAATATACTTTCCGAACGATAATTCGGAGACGTCCCATTCCAGGTTCTTGGTGAAGCGAAAGGTGATTTCCTCGATCGACGGGAAAATGAGCGGGGTGAGCGTGATGCCGTCGGCGCGGACGAACCCTTGCGCGATCTCGCGCACGTGCTCGTAGTCGCAGACCGCGAGGGTCAGATGCACCGACGCGGTGCCGTTGGCGTTGACGGATAATTGTGCATCCATTGCCTGCAAGCCGATAACTGGAGTCATGCCGCCTGAGAGTTCGCGCGCGAGGCCGTGCCCCGGCGCCGCCTCCGACCGGCTTGCTAGCCGATCACGCCGCGCGGGGAGAAGGCCCCTCCCCGCACAGCATGACTGCTATTCGGCGGCCGCGATGTGGGTGCGGTTCGTGCCAAAACCTGCCTCGGAGCCCAGCAGCGCCGCGGGGTGCTTGAGATCTTCCTGCCAGAGCAGCGATTCCATATAGATGTTGAGAGGCTGATCCTGCACGGTGAGCTCGTAGACCGGCTCATCATATGAAGCGTGGTTGTGCACCCCCCATCCCGGCGCGGAAAGCATCAGATCGCCGGCCTTCCATTCATACACCTTCCCTTCCACGGTGCTGCGCCCGCGGCCGTGGAAATAGTAGTTGATGGCCGCCGAGGAGTGGCGGTGCGGACGATCCACGATCTTCGGCGGCCGGATCGTGATGGTGGCGAAGAACGAAGGTGTGCAGCCGTTCGTTCGTCCTGTCATGGGATTGTACATCATATACAAGCGGCGGCCGATGTAGTTCTTTCCCAGCGACTCCAGCTTGTCGAGGTGAGCCTTCACCTGCGCCCAGGGCCAATGCAGCACGTTCGATTCGACCGTGGGCGGATTTATCAAAATTTCATACGGCATCAGCTGCGAGCCGTTCTCGAGCCTCACCATGCCGTAGGGGCTCTTGCGCCGCGGGTCTTCGCGCCGCTCATCCGGCTCTGTGTCGTGCGGCTCCGCCGCGGCCTGGGGATTCTCCTCGATAATGTGGATGTTGAGCATCTCCAGGATAGGCGCGTTGGAGTAAGTCAGCCGGACCTGAAGATCTTTGCCGTCGTTACGGTGCGTGTAGGTACGGAACGAAGGCGTGTTCCAGACGTCGTACTTGCCGTATCGCACCTGGGCGCCGCCGATGTCGGCGCAGCCGGAGCCCCCGATACAGAAGTTCACTTGCGTCGAGTTGTGGCGGATCGGCGCCGTCTCTTCTCCGGGCTTAAGCACGCTCAGCACGACCCGGATGCCGGGGGTGAGACCATTGCCCAGAGCGGTTGCACGCGGATGAATGCACATCGACTCGCGTCGCCCGTTCGCCGGGCGCGGAAGCGAGGCCAGCCTTTCGGCCTCGGCAGCAATCTGTTCGCCGGTGATGATGACCGGCTCCCAAAGGTCGAGCGACGGAGAAGCCACCGCGCCGCTGATGTCGCGAAGAATGGCTTGGGTCATGCTGCAGTCTCCTGTTTCGAAGCGCTGGAAATGCGAGGGGTGGCGAATCCGGGATGCGGCAGCGCGCGGCCCGCTCCCGCGGCTTCCGCGCGCCGGACAATGTCGATGGCGAGCGAGACGTCGGAAATCCCCATTCCCATCGGCTTGAATAGCGACAGGTCCGTACCCGCCGGGCGCGGCCGCCCTGCCGCCACGATCGCCGAGATCGGTTGCACGCTCGTCCAGTCGCCACCGCACTTGCCGTCATACCAGTCGATAAACTCCGCACTGAGCTGACGGGTTGCAGGCAAACTATCGACCGCGACCAGCGCCGCCCGCGGGAACAGATCCCCGGCAAACTCCCGGCGCTCATTGGTGATGGCGCCGGCCGCGTTCACGTGCGCGCCCCGAGCGACCATGGACGAGGTGATGACAGGCTCCCGGGCGCGCGTGATCAAGGTCACGATCGCAGCGCCATCGGCCGCGCTCGCCGCGTCCTCCGCCACTCTGATTTCGCTGCCGGGGAAGATTCCCCGCAGCTTCTCCGCGAAAGCGATGCGCTTTGCCGGGGTGGGGCTGAAGACGCGGATGCGCCGTAGCCGCCGGACCGCCGCAACCGCCGCGGCTTGCGTCAGCGCCTGCTTGCCGCTGCCGATGATGGCGAAGTCGTCCGCATCGCGCTCGCTCATCCATTGCGTCGCGATGGCCGACATCGCGCCGGTTCGCATCTGCCCAAGCGCGCGCCCCTCGACGATCGCCAAAAGCTTGGCGCTGGTGGCATCCCACAAGATAAGAAGCGGGGTGGAGCCGCCTTCGGGCGTGTTCCCCCAGGTCTTGGTTCCGAACACGTTGGCGCCTTCGAAAACCGCGCCAATCGCATGCATATTGCTGCTCTTGCCCCAATGCGCCGCGGTTTTCTCCATATTGCGGGCAGACCCCGCGGCCTCCGCGAGCAGGCCGCGCGTGAGGGCCTCGATCGCGCCGCCGAGGTCCATCAGCTCAACGACGTCTGCCTCGGTGATCCAGCGAGGGGCGCCTGCCATTTTGCAGCCTCTTTGAACGCGGACGTCACAACCCCGCAGGCCGGTAGGGCCCGCCGGAAGCATAATCGTAATTGCTGGCGCGATCATACCGCGGGGGACGCCATGCGGAAACCTGGTCGACGGAACGAAGCCGACAGCAGGCATGCGTCGGCCGCAAGCGATGGGCGTATGGATGAATCTGCTTGGTGCGAAGACGATGGGTTTCGCCGACCCTCAGTCCATCCTGCGGCGGCTACGAGCGATCAGAAGAAGCTCAAGCTGCGCGTGAGGCGCTGCCAGAAGCGCGCCGGATATGGCCGCGCACATAGCCATTCGATCCGTTCGATGGCCTTGCGCGAGTTCTCCAATGAAATTCGATTGTATGGCGCTTGCAGATGGGAGCCTTCGACCGAAATCATGCTTCCCGATTTCATCGCATCGACGAGGGCATAGGGAAGGGCTTCGGCACGCGTCGACAGTGGAAGCGGCGATTTGCGCGATGGCGGCACCGAAACCGCGAAGCTATCTTCATCGATGACGAGCTTGACGTCGCCGACAATCTCCGGCCCCGCCGCCGAGAAATGCAGGCTCAGCGGCGATCCAGGCTGATCGCAGCGGACCACGATGCAGAACCAGTCGCCGGGATTCTGCGCATCATCGGCGCATCCCTGAACGGCTCGATTTTGCTCGCCCGGGAATTTGGCTGAGGTCCAAGATGTTGCGTGCGCGTTGATGGCCAAAGCAAGAACCATGCATCCGACGAGCAGACCTAACGTCAATCGCATCTGGCACTTCTCCAGGACTGTTAGGGGCGACGCACGCCGTGGGCGTCGCTCGCACAGTGACACCGCGGAATTATCAAATTGTTAACCGAGCGGCGGAGGACTGCGGGTCGCTATTTGTCGGTCTATGCTTCGCGCATTCGCAGTACCCGTGGAACAAGTTGCTCACCGCATGAAAATTGCGACCTTCAACATCAACAACATCAACAAGCGCCTGGGCAACCTGCTCGCCTGGCTGCACAACGCCAAACCCGACGTGGTCGCGCTGCAGGAACTCAAGGCTGCGGATGCGGAGTTTCCGAAGGCGGCGCTGGAGAAGGCGGGATATGGCGCGGTGTGGCGCGGGCAAAAATCATGGAATGGAGTCGCGATCCTCGCCCGCGGCTGCGAGCCGATCGTTACGCGCACCGAGCTGCCGGGCGACGGCGCCGAGGCCCAGAGCCGCTATGTCGAGGCGGCCGTGCGCGGCGTGCTGATCACGTCGCTCTACGCGCCGAACGGCAACCCGCAACCCGGTCCCAAATTCGCGTACAAGCTTGCTTGGATGAAGCGGCTCGCCAGGCATGCCGAGAAACTCTATGGCGCGGGCATCCCCGTGGTGCTTGCGGGTGACTACAACGTGGTACCGACCGACCGCGATATCTATCCGACGCAGTCCTACGCCAAGGATGCGCTCCTCCAGCCGCAGAGCCGCGCGCTGTTTCAGCGCCTTCTCGACCAAGGCTGGACCGATGCGATCCGGGCGCTGCACCCGGACGCGCCGATGTACACGTTCTGGGATTACATGCGAAACCGTTGGCCGCAGGACGCCGGGCTGCGCATCGATCATCTGCTCTTGAGTGCCGAGGCGGCCAAGCGCTTGGTCGATGCCGGCGTCGATCGCCAGATTCGTGGACGCGAAGATGCAAGCGATCATGCTCCGGCCTGGGTCGAGCTGCGCGAGGATGCGACGGCCCGACAAAATTCTCGCAAATCCGCGGCGAAGGCCGCGCCAGCTACGCCGAGACGGAAGGCGCCCTCCTCTGCGCGCAGGCCGTTGTTGGTGATCGACGGGGATTCGTTTGCCCATCGCTCCTACCACGCTTTGCCGAAAACGATTCTCCGGCGCGGCGGAAAGCCTGGCGGCGCGATCCTGGGCTTCGCCAATGTGCTCTTGAAGTTCTACCGGACGGAGCAGCCGCGCGCCGTGCTCGTGTGTTGGGACACATTGGGCGCGCCGACTTACCGCGACGAGAAATTTCCCGCCTATCAGAGCGGGCGCGAGTTCGACGACGCGTTGGTCGAGCAGCTCGACGTCTTGCCGCAATTTGTTGCCGCCTGCGGTTTTGCCAATGCCAAGGCCGCCGGCTACGAGGCCGACGACTTCCTCGCCGCGGCGGTCGCCGCCGAAGAGCGGCGCGGCGGCACCGCTGTCGTCGCCAGCGGCGATCGCGATACCTTCCAGCTTGCCTCGGCGAGCACGACGATTCTTTATCCGCTGCGTGCCGGCGAGGTCGCGCGCATCGGTCCGGCCGAGGTGCGCGCGCGCTACGGCGTCGATCCCGAGCAGGTTCCCGATTTCATCGCGCTGCGCGGAGACCCATCGGACCGGCTGCCGGGAGTTACAGGCCTGGGAGCGACGGGAGCAGCGGAGGTGTTGCGCAGGTACGGCACGCTGGAGAAGGCGCTCAAGGCAGGCCGTTTTTCCGGGCATGCCGAGCGGCTACGGCTCTTCCGATCGATCGCGACCATGGACCGCAAGGCGCGGCTCCCTCGCCTGCCCGACCAGAAGCCGACTTGGGCGGAAGCCGCCGCGCTGGCGCGAAACTGGGAGCTCAAGCAGCTCGCCGGCCGGCTCGAGGACCTCGCGGCCGCCGGCGAACGCCGGCGCGGTTAACTCTAGTCCGAAGCGCACAGCGGTTCGAAGCCGGGTACTGTCCTAGGTGACCCGCCTCAGCGGTCCTTAATCTGTTGTTTCAGACGCCGCTCGGCGCGCCGCGCAAGCTCTTCGTAGTCCTCGGCGATCCGAAGTATCATCTTCTTGGATTTTTCGTCGGTTATTTGCTCGGCGTGAACGCGCGCTTCCTCGGCGCGCTCTCGCCAGTGTTTCGGGTCGTTAATGGGAATCTTTGCCATGACCGCACACTACAGAGATACCGGCGCTGTGATCCGTGCGGTAGCCGACAAACCAAACTAGGGCAGTGGGAAAATTCAAATTAGGAGGGCACGGACCTAGGACACCACCCGAAGCCCCGCGTGACGACCCGAAGGCCGCTGCGCTCCATCCGTCTAAATCATTGAAAAGATGCGCAATATTGGCGCCGTCTCGCGAGCTCCCATTCGCCCGCGTCCCGCTCCCGGCGAAAAATTTGGGCCAGATTTGAACCCCCGCGCCCCCTTCACCGACTAATCGGCATAGGGGAAGGGGGCTCATCATGAACACGTTGTGCCGTATTGCGACTGCCGCAGCCGTTGCCGTTGCTGCCAGCGCCTTTGCCACCCAAGCATCCGCCAATCCATTCGCCTGGTTCGGTTACAGTGCGACCGACAATGGCAATCAGGTGCGGGCCGACTTGCGCCGGGTGACCGTGAACTATCCGAGCGACGAGGCGCCGGGCACGCTCATCGTCGATACAGGAAACACCTACCTCTACTACATTCTCGGTGGCGGCAAGGCGATCCGCTACGGCATCGGCGTCGGCCGCGAGGGTTTCACCTGGTCGGGCGTCAAGACAGTCGAACGCAAGGCCGAATGGCCGGATTGGACTCCGCCGCCCGAAATGATTGCGCGCTCACCCTATCTACCGCGCTTCATGGCGGGCGGCGTGACCAACCCGCTCGGCGCGCGCGCCATGTATCTCAGCGGCACCTTCTACCGCATCCACGGCACCAACGCGCCCTCGACCATCGGCAGCCGCGCGACCGCCGGATGCATCCGCATGGCCAACGAGGACGTGATCGACCTCTACGACCGCGTCAAGGTCGGCACCAAGGTCGTGGTGATGCCGGCCACCGAGCGCCACGCCTCGGGCTGGTTCGGCACGTACCGCTAAGCGTCGGCGACCTTCAACCCTCACGAAGGGATGACTTGTGATGCCCGGCCTTGTGCCGGGCATCGACGTTATTTGTCTAGGTGCTTCGAAAGCGTGAATGGGGCGACAAGGCCCGCATGGCGGCGTGTGTGCGCCAGCGAAATTCGGGATGCCGTCAGGCCGCGGGCTTCTCGAGATTCAGCGCGAATGCGATGGCATTGCCGTGGAAGGCCTTTTCCCGGAAGCCGGCGGTACGCGCGAGGCGTGCAACGGTCTGGCGCGACTGGAAATGCGGATCGAAAATAACTTCGGTCACGGACAGTATGCCGCCGGGCTTCAAGGCGTCGAAAATCTCTCGCATCGCCGCGTCCCGATTTGGAATCTCGCCCAGCACTGTCACCAGGACCGCCCGGTCGAACCGGTTGCGGCCCAGTTTGCCTTCCCCTACCCCGGCCTGCAGGAATTCAATGTTTGTGAGATTTGCGGCGCGCGCTTTTTCCCGCGCCCGCTGCAGCATGCCGGATTGAATATCCATGGCGACAACTTCGCCGGTCGAGCCGACCTTCGTCGCAATCGGGATGGTCAGCCGGCCCGGACCGCAGCCGACATCGAGCACGGCCATGCCCGGCCGCAGATCCAAGCGCTCTACGATGGTCGCTGCTCGATTCGTCTTTGTGAATGGATTGTCCAGCTCGACCATCCAGCTCAACCATGCCGGGCATGGGATCGAACGGCGACCAGACGCGAGCCGCCAGACGACGGCGCCGAGGACTAGGACACCGAGCAGCCCGAGAAGGATGGACGTGACAGTTCCCATTTTGGATTCTTTGTCCCACCTGGTCGTCGCTGCCCGATGCGCGCTTACAGCCAATCGGGATTTTTGCGTATAATAGCGGAGGCAATTGCGGTGGGAACCTCTGCGGAAGCGCACGATGGCTCGTCGATTGGCCGCGATCCTTGCTGCCGATGTCGCCGGATATAGCCGGCTCATGAGCGTCGATGAGGCCGGCACGCTGGCCGCGCTTCAGGCGCACCGGTCTGAACTGATCGCCCCGAGGATCCAACGGCATGGTGGCCGCATCGTAAAGCTCATCGGCGACGGTATTCTTGTCGAGTTCAACAGCGTCGTCGAAGCGGTCGAATGCGCGGCGGAGATCCAACGCGAGATGCAGGTGCGCAACCGCGGCCTAGCCGATGATCGCCGGATGCTGCTGCGAATGGGCGTGCATCTCGGCGACGTCATCATCGACGGGGACGACATCTACGGCGACGGCGTGAACATCGCCGCGCGGCTCCAAGCCGTCGCAGAGATCGGGGGGATCTGCATCTCGCGCCAAGCCTACGACCAGGTCGATGGCAAGCTGCCGCTCAACTATCGGCCGCTTGGCGCGCAGACGTTGAAGAACATTCCTAAGCCCATCGAGGTCTACGCCATCGACCTCGACGGCGCCGCCGGGCGGACCGACCCGGCCGCTACCAAGCTGCAGGTCAACTACTGCCGCGCGCCCGACGGCGTGCGACTCGCCTACGCGACAGCTGGCAGCGGGCCCCCTTTGGTGAAGACGGCAAACTGGATGAATCACGTCGAATACGATTGGGAAAGCTCGGCAATGAGCCATTTTTTCGTGGCGCTGGCGCAAGACTTCACGCTGCTGCGCTACGATGCGCGCGGCAATGGACTTTCCGATTGGGACGTGGACGAAGTCTCACTCGACGCGTGGGTGAGCGACCTCGAGACGGTAGTGGACGCCGCCGGACTGGGCTGCTTCCCGCTGCTCGGCATGTCCCAGGGATGCGCCATCTCGGTTGCCTTCGCCGTGCGGCATCCGGAGCGTGTGAGCCATCTTGTCCTCTACGGCGGGTTTGCGCGCGGGGCATATCGGCGGGCAAAGAACGAGCTCGAGCTGCAAAAAGCCAAGGCGCTCGCTACGTTGATCCGCACGGGATGGGGCGAGGATACGCCCGTCTTTCGTCAGCTGTTCTCCTCGCTGTTCATGCCGGGCGGGACGCACGAGCAGCTACAAAAATTCGCCGAGCGGCAACGCAAGACGACCACGGCCGAATGCGCCTACCGTTATTTCGAGACCACCCGAAATTTCGACGTGATGGATTTGCTGGCCAAGATCAGCGTGCCGACGCTGGTCATGCACAAGCGCGACGACCAGGTACAGCCGTTCGAGGCGGGGCGCGAGCTTGCCGCCGGAATTCCCGGTGCCCGCTTCGTGGCGCTGCCGGGACAGAACCACATCCCGTTGGAGCAGGATCTCGAAACAGAGCGGATGCTTGAGGAGATCAAGCTGTTCCTGAAACGGTGATGAGCTGGCGATGAGCGGTCGCGTCGAGACCACAACGAGGTGAGCCTGACAATGTTAGGCGGGCCGCACCCGTAAGAAGGTTTCGCTTCGCTCAACCTATCCTACAACCTACGAGTTGCCGGGCGCTTCACCATTACTCCGCTTTGGCGCCGGAGAACTTCACCACCTTGGCCCACTTCTCGGTTTCCTCGGCGATGAAGGCAGCGAACTCGGCGGCTGAGCCGGTCAGCATCATGCCCCCGAGATCGGTAAGCCGCGCCTTGAGCTTGGGGTCGGCAAGCCCAGCGTTGATCTCCTTGTTGAGTCTGTCGACGATGTCTGCAGGTGTGCTCTTTGGCGCGCCGACGCCGTACCACGTGCTCGCCTCGTAGCCGGGAACGAAATCGCCAACGACCGGCAGCTCCGGAAGCGCCTCCGAACGCGTCGCCGTCGTCACCGCCAGCGGCCGCAGCTGACCGGCTTTGACGTATCCGATCGAGGACGGCATGGGATCAAATCCGACCTGCACCTGTCCGCCGAGAAGGTCAGTCAGCATGGGCCCCGCGCCGCGATAGGGCACGTGCAGCATGTCGACGCCGGCCATCATTTTGAACAGTTCGCCGGAGACGTGCAGCGTGGTGCCGATCCCGCCCGAGCCCATGTTGATCTTGCCCGGATTGGCCTTTGCATAGGCGATGAACTCGGCAACGGTCTTGGCGGGGACCGACGGGTGCACTTCCATGATGAGCGGCACGCGAATGATCCCGGCCACCGGGGCGATGTCGCGGATGAAATTGAAATTGAGCTTCTCGTAAAGCGTCGCGTTGATGGCGTTGGTGGCGCCGACCAGGAGCAGCGTGTAGCCGTCCGGCGGCGCATTGATGGCCGCCTCCACCGCGAGGTTGCTGCCCGCGCCCGCTCGATTCTCGATGACGATTTGTTGACCGAGTCGCTCGGAGAGCCATTGCGCCATCACGCGCGCCGTGATGTCGGTCGGTCCGCCGGCCGGAAAGCCGACGATCAAGCGGATCGGCCGCGACGGGTAGGCCTGCGCCCGCGCGGTCCGCGATAGCGCAAGCGCCGCAGTTCCTGCTGCGAGGTGGAGAAACCCACGACGGGAGCGTTGCATCAACGGGCGCGTCCCATGAGAAAATACGTCTCCATCGCGCCTTTGCCCTTGATGTCCAGTGGACCGCGCGGCTCGAATGCAAAATCATCGCGCAGGAGGCGGTATGTCTCACCCGAGACATGGATGCGGCCTGGCACGCCGAAGCTTTCCATCCGGCTGGCCGTATTCACGGTGTCGCCCCAGACGTCATAGATGAATTTATGCTTTCCAATGACGCCGGCGACGACCGGCCCGGTGTAAATGCCGATCCGCGCCTTCAGATCGATGCCGAGACTGGCGCGCGTCCGTTGCACGATATCCAGCATGTCGATCGCGAGCGTGGCCATTCGGTGCGCATGGTCGGGCAACGGTTCGGGCAAACCTCCTGCAACCATATAGGCATCACCGATCGTCTTGATCTTTTCCAGCCCGTGCGCCTGCACGGCGACGTCGAAACCTTCGAACACCGAGGAGAGGATTTCCAGGATGCGATCCGGCGGCAACCCGGACGCCAGCGCGGTAAATCCGACGAGGTCGGAGAACAGAATGGTGGCGTCATCGAAACGGTCGGCGATGATAGTCTCGCCGTTTCGCATTCGTGTGACGACGTTTTGCGGCAGGATGTTGAGCAGGAGGGATTCCGAGCGCAGCTTTTCCGTCCGCAGCTCTTCAAAATGGTTCTGCTCCCGGTCGCGCAGCAATTTCTTCTCGAGACTGGCATTGATCCTGGCGCGCAACACAATGGGGTTGAACGGTTTCGGCAGATAGTCTTCCGCCCCCGCTTCGATGCAGCGCACCGCGCTGTCGAGCTCATCAAGAGCGGAGATCATGATCACCGGAATGTGCCTCGTGTGCGAGTTCGACTTGAGGCGGCACAAGACCTCGAAGCCGCTCATGCCCGGCATCATCAAGTCGAGCAGAATCAGGTCGAAATTCTCGGCGACCAAACGGTCGAGGGCGCTGGCGCCGTCCTCGACGGTGACGACCTCGTGACCCTCGCGCGTGAGCCGGCGGGCGAGCAGATCGCGATTGGAGGCGATATCGTCGACCACGAGAATGCGGCTTGCAAACTCGCGCTCGACTTTCAGCTCCGGCGCATCGACCGGAGCGATGGCGCGCAGCAGATCGGTGACAATATCGACCGGCTTTGCCTGTTCGGGCGGGGACTCGAGGCCGGCAGGCTCGACCATCGCATCGATCTGCAGCAGCAGCTGATCGGCCGCGTCCCGGACCTTGGCGAGGTCGGCCAGCAGCTGCGTCTGCCCATCCTCGCGCATGTCTTCGATCAGCAGCTCGCAGTAGCCCTTGATGGCATTGAGCGGCGTGCGCAGATCGTGGCGCAGGCGGCTCTGGAAGGCCTCGAAGCCTTCCTCAGGCCTTCGCGTGGCGTCGGGCTGATCGATGACGCTGCTGACGAGCGCCGAGAGTTCCGCGCAGGCGGTGCGCATGCGCTCGAGGTCGGGAATTGCACCATCGAAACCGAGCCGCCTGCCATCTTCGATGATGATATCGAGAAATCCGCGCATCGTGACGACCGGCGCGCTGAGCTGCTGGCGCAAGAACGCCGCGAGCGCACGCTCAAGCCGGTCGGACGACGGAACGTTGCGGAGTTTCGTGTCAGCCATGACCTAAGCCAGCCGCGCTATAACCGAGACGCCTTCGCGCCGTTCGACAGCAGCGATTCGATCTTGCCGATCAGCCGCTCGAGCTCGATCGGCTTGGTGTCGTAGTCGTCGCACCCGGCCTCCAGCGCCTTCTCGCACCCGCCATTGCGTGCGCGGTCAAGCCGATGACGGGCAAATGCTTGGTGTCGGCGCCGGCCTTGATGCGGCGCGTCGCCTCCCAACCATCGATTCCCGGCAGACTGAGATCCATCAAGACGAGATCAGGCTTTTCCGATTGGGCCATGGCCACGCCTTGGGCGCCATCGACCGCAACCGCGACCTCGTAGCCGCGCCGCATCAGCCGCCGCGAGAGCATGTCGCGGTTCATCTCGTTATCCTCAACCAGGAGGATCTTGGCCATTGTCTAACCCCGTTGCTTGTCGGCCAATTCCGCGGCCGACCTCGGGACCGCAGAATGCTGCCGCAAGAGCTGGCGCACGACTGCGGCAAGATCGTTGGCCGAAACCGAGCCCTTGGCGAGCACGTTGTGAACACGGCCTTGCAACAACTCGCGCTCCATCGCGGTCAATTCCTTGCCGGTGAGGATGACCACCGGAATTCGCTGCCACCGCGGATGTTTTTTAATCGCGTCCAGCATGGAGAAGCCGTCCATCACCGGCATCACCAAGTCGAGCAGTATCATGCCGGGCGCCGCATTGCCGGAAAGCCAATCGATAGCTTCGCGGCCGTTGCGCGCTTCGATCACCTCCACGTTGAGCCGCTGAAGCTGGCGGCGGGTAAGCGTGCGGCTTTCCTCATCGTCCTCGACCAGGAGGACGGTGCCACGTTCACGCAACAGCGTGTCAAGCACCGACACCAGACGGCCGTGCTCGATCGGCTTGGTCATGAAGTCGGCCGCGCCGAGCGAAAGCGCGACCCCGCGGTCGGTCGTGATGGTGACGACAATGACCGGAATGCTGGCAAGATCGGGATCCGACTTCAGCGCGGTCAGGACCGACCAGCCGTCCATCCGCGGCATCACGATGTCGAGCGTGATCAAGTCCGGCCTGATCCGACGTGCGAGGGCGATCGCCATCTCGCCGGCCTCCGCCTCGGCGACCCGCAGGCCCTCCTTGTACAGCACCGCCGTCAAGAGTTTTCGCGCCGAGGCATCGTCATCGACGACCAGCACCAACGGAGCGTCGCCGGGCTCGGGGACGACGCTCGGCGGCGCAATGTCGGCAACCTCATCTTTGGATCGACGATCCGGCAGCGTGATCGTGAAGGTCGAGCCTTTGCCCGGCTCGCTCTCGACCGAGACATCGCCGCCGAGCGCTTCGCAGAAGCGCTTGGTGATGGCGAGCCCGAGTCCGGTGCCGCCGTATCGTTTGGTGGTGGAAGCATCCGCCTGCACGAAGCTCTGGAACAGCTTTGACAGCTGTTCCGCCGTCATCCCGACGCCGGTGTCGCGCACGATGAAAGAGATCGCCGGATCCGAGAGCGAGCCGTTTCGCTTCAGCGCGAGAGAAATGATGCCGTTGGAGGTGAACTTTGCCGCGTTGCTCAGGAGATTGAGCACGCACTGCTTGAGCTTGGTCCGGTCGGTGTGAAGGCTGCCGATGCCAGGCGGGCAGTTGATCTCGAGGCGGTTGGAATTTTTAGCAGCGAGCGGGCCGACGATGGCCCGCACCTCCTCGATCAGGTCTGACAGATCGACGTCCTCCAGGTAGATCTCGAGCTTGCCGGCCTCGATCTTCGACAGATCGAGGATGTCGCTGATGAGACTTAATAGATGACGGCCGGCATCCTGGATCTTCTCCAGGTCTTCGGTGAAATTCGCGACGCCTTCTTCCTGGGCCTGCTCGTGAAGCATTTCGCTGTAGCCGATGATGGCGTTGAGCGGCGTTCGCAGCTCGTGACTCATGTTGGCAAGGAACACCGATTTGGCGCGATTGGCGGAATCGGCCTCCTCCATGGCTTGCTCGAGCTTGACTTGACGCTGCTTGAGTTCGGTGATGTCGGTGAACGCAGCGACGGTGCTCCCGTCCGGCGTACGGCGCTCGATGATGCGCGCCCAAATCTGGTTGTAGCGGTATTCAGGCGCGCCCTTCGGATTCGCGTGCTGTGCCAGCCGCTCGGCGATCCATTCGTCCGGCGTGCGGCCTTCCAGATCGATCATCTCGCGGTCGACGATGGCGCGAAGAATGGTCTTAAACGGCGTGCCGGGCACCGTCAGATCGGTGATTTTCGGATAAAGCTCCCGGTACTTGCTGTTGCACAGCACGAGCCGATCCTGGGAATCGTACAGCGCGAAGCCCTCGGAGATCGTTTCGATGGCGGTAGCGATCATGCGCCGCTGACGCTCGGTCTCGGCGGCGAGCCGCTCGCGCTCGATGATGCTGTCGCGGAACAACTCCAGCGTCTTCGCCATGGCGCCGATTTCGCCGCCCCTGACCTTGGGAATCGGAGTATTCATTTGGCCGGCGGTGACGCCATCCATCGCCGCCATCACCGCGTTCAACGGAACGAGGATGGAGCGCAGCACGATCCACGTGAAGCCCAAGCCGAGCACAATGGCGATGGCGACAATGACGTACGCGACTTCGTTGGTGCGTGCGACGTCGGCGACCACATTGTCGCGTGCACGAACGACCTCGGCATTGAGATCGTCGACCAGAGCCGCAATCCGGTCATTGATCACCACGCTGTGCTGGCGCGCCTCGGCGAGAGCGATATTGCCCAAGACGCGCTGGTCATTGGTATAGCGCTCGACCGCGAGCCTCGCCTGCTCGTCGAACCTGGCAATCTCTTCCTTCAGCACGGCGGCAATGTCGGGCCTGCGGCTGGCGAGGAGATCAAGCTGCTTCAGCAACCGACCATGGGTGTCGTTGGCGTTGATCTCGGACTGGCGCAGCAGGCTGACGGCGAGATCGGTGATCCAATAGCGGTACTCGCCGAACGTGTTGCGCACGTCCTGCGCGTCGTCCATGAGCTTCGCCAGCTCGGCGTTCCGGGCCACGGCGTTCGCGTTGTCGGTCAGCTTGTGGGTCAGATAGAGCGTCGATGCCGTGATGAGAAGCACGAGCCCGCTCGACAGCAGCAGCAGCCGGGCCTTTATGCTGAGATTGAGCATAAAATGTTGTTTCCGGCCTCTGCCGATCTCGCTCGCGCTCAGCGATAGAGCGTGATGCTGATGACTCCGCCGAGGTCGCCCTCCTTGCCGCCTTCTTTCGGATATCCGGTGACGTCGATCTGTCCCTTCGGTCCGCCGTGACAGGAAAGGCAGGAGGCGGCGTAATACTCCGGCACCGCGACACGGAAAGCGGGACGCCCGTTGCCGCTCGCGACCGCCGCGAACAGTTGCCCTTTCGGCCAGTTCGGTGCCAACAGCTTATCGCGAATGACTTCGGCCTCCCATTGATCGGGCCGAGCCTTGCGGTTGCGGATGAGGTCGATCGGCGCGGTGACCTTTACCTCGGCCACTCCCGCCGCTTTCTTCGCGAAACTTTCGTTGACCAGGCGAGCGAAGATCGCCGGAATGAACGCCTTGAAGCCGACGCCGGGTTGATTGATCGTCTTCTGATTGGAATCCATGACTTCGACGATGGCGTCCATCTGCGCGCGCAATAGACGGCCGTGATGGGACGAGGAATCGACCTTGAGCGGATCCGTCTTGGTCGCTTCCTGATAAATCTTCATCGACTGATCGAGCACGGTCTTACCGTCGAGGCCCTTGTCGCCGATGTCGGGATTGTTGACTCGCTCCTGGTTGCGCGAGATGACCGTTCTGCTTGCCTGCAGCATGGCGGCGAGGCTGTCGGCGATCATCTTGTCCTCGTCATCGCTCGCGGCCCCAATGACGGAAAAGCTTCCAAGCGACATCGCGGCGCAAACGACAAGCGCGCCTGCAACACACATTGCCCGTCGGCTCATCGCGATCTCCTCTGCTTGGACGACTTAGTTTTGCCACCTCGAGTCGAAATCAACGAAATGGCGAAAATGTGCAGCGGTGATAGGGCGGCGATCTTAGACTGCGACGCCCGCTGAGGCACGCTCTAAGGACGTGACATAAGCGCGTAGCGGCCATCGTCTATGTCCCTGCGGCATGGTCGTCAAGGCAAGACCCTGACTATCGCGCGGGGCACCGCAGGTCGTACAAGGACGCCGCAATCTATCCTTGCCGTCCGATCGCAATCACCGCCTCGTCGGTGCGCTTACCATCGACGTCGCAGAACTTCTGGAAGTCGGGCCCGTCGAGATAGGCGAGCTCCAAACCGACATTGGTGAGCGCGGTCTGGAATTCGTTCGACTGGACCGCCTTGCCGATGGCGGCGCGCAAAGTCGTCACGATTTCGGGCGGCGTGCCGTGCGGCGCGAATATCCCGGCCCAGAGATAATATTCGACGTCATAGCCAAGCTCCTTGAGCGTCGGCACGTCGGGCAGCGCCTTCGAGCGGCTAGCGCCGAAATTGGCGAGCGGCCGCAGCTTCCCTGCTTTGACGTGCGGCAGCGTGGCGGAAATCGTCTGCGTGGTCACCTGGGCATTGTTGCCAAGAATGGCGACGATTGCCGGACCGCCGCCGTTGGTCAGAAGATGCCGCAGATGCAACGGGCCGGTCGCCTTCTCCAGATACGCCAGCGGCAGATGCGACGCGCCATAGAGTCCGCCCGAGCTGAAGATGAGCGTGTCCGGATGCGCCTTGGCGCCGGCGATGAACTCCTGCACCGTCTTGTAGGGCTGCGTCTCGTTGACGAGGAGCAGGACCGGATCGGCGATCAAGCGCGCGAGCGGAATGAAATCGGCGCGGCTGACCTTGACCGGCCGGCCGAACAGCTTGTCGACTTCGGCATAACCGGAGATGCCGGTGTTGTGCGAGAGCAGCGTGTATCCGTCGGGCTTGGCGGCAGCGACGAACTGCGCGCCGACCTGACCGGCCGCGCCGGCCTTGGTTTCGACCACGACCGGCTGCTTGAGGATGGGCTCCATCGCCGTGGCCAGCGGCCGCGTCACGATATCGTTGACGCCGCCGGGCGGGAACGCGTTGACGATGACCCCCAGACGGCCCGTGCGAGTCTTCGCGCATGTGCGGCCTTGCTGCAAGACGGCCTCGGCCGGCGATCTTCGTCTACCAATGAGGCCATCGGCCGCAGCGGCGCGCTCGGCACTCGCGCGCTACGGCCCGGCGTCATCACGCGGTAAACACCCGATCGCAGAAATTCCTTGCGGCAGGTTTTCGTCTACGGCTGCGCTTCGAGTTGCTTCACGAGCGCAGCAAGACGCGACGGCATCGGGCCCGCGAGCGCGTCGTACTCGGTCTTGAGCGCGCGCCCGAGCGCCGAGAGCCACGCGCGCCGATCGCAAGCGAGCGCCGGCTGACTGCGAAGCGGCCGCTCAACGCGCGAAGGGCGAATGGGAGGCTGCGTCGCTGCGCGCGGGAGCGCAGGAAACGGCGCCGTGGTTTGCGCGGGGGCGGGACACGGCGCATCCCCGGCGGAGCCAAGCAGGCACGCGATCACGCGGCGGCGGATCCAGTAATCGATCCGGTCGGCGGTGAGAACGGTGGCGCCGAGATAGCGCTTGAGAGGTGTCCCCGATGTCCCGTCCGCGTATCCCGCTTGCCCGCCCGACTCTCCCGCTGCCGCCATGGAGCACTCCCTTCCAGGCGCAGGGCCGCCCAAACCGTCAAAATAGAATTGTGCGCTGCGACAAGAACACGCCGCGGCGCTCGTGGCGGTACGGGCTGACCGTCTTCCCCACTAACGCGCGGCTGTGTGTCGGGTTCCCGACAATGCAGGCATCCTTCGCAGCCGCATGGCTCGAATGGATTTGAAATAAACAGGAATGGCGCAGCTGGCGGCGGCTCACCGCCGACCAGCCGAATTAGACTAGTCCGTGGATTGTTCAGCCTCGGCGGACCGCTGTTTGAGCAGCTGCCGGCCTCGCGCAATTAACTCGCGGGAGCGGGAGAGCAAGTCGGTATCGCGCTGGCAAAGGTCGCCAGCCCGGCCCCACGAGACCTTGGCCCGAGCTAAGGCTCGTATCGTTCGGGCCTGCGCCTCCCGAACTACTTCTTCGGCTTCAATCTCTTTCAGGGCCACGCCGGACATTTAAGTACTTTCAACGGGTAATCAATTTAGCTACCCGCATGGGGAAGTCCAAGGGTCCCGTCTATAGGTAGACGACGAGATTACTGCCCGCGCGTAACTTGCCGGCTCGGGCCATTCGCGCGATTTTTCGCCTCGTCCAAGCGTATGCTGTACCGCAAAATAGGAACACCGCCTTGCACCCGCGCGTTGACTCGCGTGGAGCAAAAAGCCGCCGGCGATTTTGCCGTTGTCGTTATTGGGGCCTCTTACGGAGGCGTCGAGGCGATAGAGAAGCTGTTTGCCGACCTTCCCGGCCAAATCCCCGCCGCCACGGCGGTATAACCATCGTCCAGGATCCAAGCGACGCGATCTGTCCGGGCATCCCGGCGATTCCGCTACTTGCGTCCGGCGGCAATGGCGCGTTCGATCATCGCGCGGTGTTCGTTCATCCGATTCAGACTCATTTGCAAGGTTTCCAGTAGGATTCGTGCAAGCCTCGTGTCCTGGCCGCGCTCAGCCAGCCGCTCAATCAAGGCGGCGCTGCTCTCTCACCCGTTCTTCGCCCTGTGCGATGTGCGACATAGCCTGGGCAAGGTGGTCTTGCTCGGTTGCCATACCAACTATGTCCCTGTTCGCGCGATCGCAGGCCTGGCGCCCAGATTTTCTTTCCTAAGGAACTCGCCTATTGGCATGTCGAGCGTGTAGAGGAGCCGGGGAAAGACGCGTGGCCGTCCACGAATCCCATCAGCACTAGCGGCATCGAGCGGGTTCCTCAACGTGGCTCGTAGCCGCTTTCTTCGAATTCCAACTTCACTTTTTCGCCGAGGGCGTTGCTAACCTCGCGGCCAGGCTGGTGACGTCGTTGAACGTCAACACCGCGCCCTCGACCTTGCTGGCGCCGGTCCAGTAGGGCAATGCGCGCACGATATAGTGCGCATCGCCGTCGCGTCGGTTGACGCGCCGCTCGATCGGCTGGCGCGTGCCGAACAGCTGCTGGATGTCCTGCGAGAGCTCCGCGTAGTCGAGATTGTGGGCGATATCGGTCAGCGGCCGGCCGCGATCGCTCGGGATGAGATTGAAGATGCGGGTCACGGCCGGCGTGAAGCTGCGGATGATGAGCTCGCGATCGAGGAAAATGGTGGCGATCTCCGTCGCCTCGTAAAGGTTCTTCAGGTCGGAATTGGCGCGGTCGAGTTCGTCGATCTTGACCGTCAGCTCGTGGTTGACCGTCTGCAGCTCCTCGTTCACCGACTGCAGCTCCTCCTTCGACGTCTCCAGCTCCTCGTTGGTCGACTGCAACTCCTCGTTGACGGAGACCATTTCCTCGTTGCTGGATTTGAGCTCTTCGATCGCAGTCTCGTACTCCTCCGCCATCGATTGCAGCCGCTCGCGCGTCTCGCGCAGCTCCCGCTCGAGGTGCTCGAGATTGGAATCGCGCGCCTTGCCCTTGCGCGACTTGGCCGGACGCTCCTCCGGCACGGGTGCGCCGTGGTCATCGAACACGACGAGATAGAGCGACTCGTTGTCGTCCTCGCGCACCGGCTCGACTGTGATCCTGACGAGCTCGGTTTTCTCGTCGGTTTCCAGCTCGACGTTATTGCGCACCGCGGCGCGCTGCGATTCGATCGCCTCGTGCAACGCGGAACGCAGCGCCAGGCGCAGGCCCTTGCGCGCCATTGCCATCAGCGCCCGGCTGGGCCGCCCTGGCGGCGGCTCCAGATATTTTCCGGTCCCGCCCGAGTAGTTGATGACGTCGCCTTCGCGCGTGACCACGACGAGGGCCGGCGCATAGCGTTCGAGCACACGTGCTTCGATCGATTGGCGCAGCGAACGTGCCGGCGACCCTCTGGTCTCGCCCAAGCCGCCGCCCCCGGCCGCATGATGGCGCAGCAGCACCGGCAGATGCGGCATGGCCGCGCCATCTTCGCGCCGCTGGAACACGCGGTTTTTCTTGTCGATCGCGGTGAACAGATCGCCGTGCTGGGTGATGTTCTCGGACGTGCCGAGAAACAAGAACCCCTGAGGCTTGAGCGCGTAATGGAAAATCGGAATGACGTGGTTCTGCAGCTCGCTATTGAGATAGATGAGGAGATTGCGGCAGGAGATCATATCCATGCGCGAAAACGGCGGATCGCGCACCACGCTGTGGGACGAAAACACGCACAGGTCGCGGATCGGCTTGTTGATGACGTAGCTGGTGCCTTCGGAGGTGAAGAAACGCTCGAGCCGCTGCCTCGATACGCCCTGCAGCAGCGTGTCGGGATAGCGGCCGTTACGCGCCACCGACAGCGCCGCCTCGTCGATATCGGTGGCGAAAATCTGTATTTTCACGCGCGAGCGGCTTTGCTCGGCTTGCTCGCGCAGCAGGATCGCGTGCGAATAGACCTCCTCGCCGGTGGCGCAGCCCGGCACCCATACCCGGATCGTGTCGGAGGGGCCTTTGCCCTCGAACAGCCGCGGCATGACCAGCTGTTCCAGCGCCTCGAATGCCTTGGCGTCGCGGAAAAAATTGGTGACGCCGATCAAAAGGTCGCGAAACAGCGTGTTGACCTCGCCGGCGTCCTGCCGCAGCCGCTCGGCATAGGATGCGAGGGAGTTGATCTGCAGAACCTGCATGCGGCGCTCGATGCGCCGGTAGAACGTGCGGGTCTTGTAGCCGGCGAAATCATGCCCGGTCTGGTCGAGCAGAATGGCGCAGATCGCCCGGCGGATCGTCTCCGCTTCCTCGTCCTTGTCCACCTCCTTGTCCAGGATGTCGAAGCTGAGCACATAGGCGGTGAGCTGCGCCGGCATGGACTCGACCGGCACCGCCAGATCGACCAGTCCGGAAGCGATGGCGCTTTCGGGCATGCTGGAATGCCGCGGCCCCGAGTGATCGGTCGCCTGCGCCATCGTGAGCCCGCCGTGTTCCTTGATCGCCTTGATTCCGAGCGTGCCGTCGCTGCCGGCGCCGGAGAGCACGATGCCGATGGCATATTCGCCCTGGTCCTCCGCCAGCGCGGCGAAGAATGAATCGATCGGCGTGCGCTCGTGGCCGTCTGCCATGGCGCGAACGACTAGGCGCCCCTTGCTGATGCCGAGTACCTTGTCGGCCGGCGCCGCATAGACGTGATTGGGACGAATCGGGTGGTCGTGCTCCCCGATGAGCACTGGCATGCGCGTGTCGCGCGCCAGAATTTCCGGCAGCATGCTTTCCCGATGCGGGGCGAGATGCGTGATGATGACAAAGGCCATGCCGGGTTCGGGCGGCATGGCCTTGAACAGATATTCTAGCGCTTCGACGCCTCCCGCGGAGGCGCCCACGCCAACAATGGGAAAGGGCTTATCCATCGGATCCCCCGCCGTGGGATAAGAGAAAACCTCTGCCTGGGGCGGGCGGCTCGCGCCAAGCTACGCCAAGAAAGCGCGAATTCAAAGCGGCTTTGCTGGTCTTTCGCCGCGATCGGCGGATGGTCGGGTGCGCAACAACAGCCTCTGCGAGCGATCGACCGTTTTGCGGGCCAACTCGATCTCGTCGCGCAGCCGCAAAACCTCGTCGCGGGTCGTCTCGATCAGCTCCCACGTCTTCGTCATCAGGTCGCGATGCTGGAAATCCATGACCGCCTCCATGGGGTTCGGGCGGTCTCCCGGCGCCTGCCTGCTCAATATCGGCAGCGGCGTCTATACCAACGAAGCGCAGGCACACTAGGTTCCCCCGTCCGCAGGGTGTATTTCGCCCCTGCTCAATCCTTTTTACGGCCTTTCCATCGCTTTCTCGATCATCAACAGCATGCGAAACCCGGCAAGGCGGCCAAGCATCGGCTCGAGCGCGCGTTCGAACCGCAGCATGCGACGCGCGGCGCCTTCACCGATGAGGCTCCACCGCTGGAAGCCGCCGCTCAGCGGATAGGCGGCGAACGCGAACCATTGCACCGAGGCGATACGCAGCGCGGGAAAGAGGCGATGGAAGCGCTCGTGATCGCGGGTGGCGAGAAGGGTCGGGATGGCCTGGTTGGAGTCGTAGGGATCGCGGCGGGGATCGGGCTCGCCGTCGGCGAGCGCATCGGCGGAGGTTCGCACCGGCTCGTGATGCAACAGACGATAAAACAAGCTGCTGCCCCAGGTGATCGCAGGCTCGACCATGAGCACGCGGCCGCCCGGGCGCAGCACCCGCGCAGCTTCGCGAAAGAAGACGACGGGAAATTCGAGATGGTGCAGCACGTCGACCATGACGATATTGGCGGCGCAAGCGTCGGCGAATGGAAGGCGTTGCGCATCCGCCACGCAATCGAGCCAAGGGGCGCTCTGGATGTCGGTCGCGATCACGCCGGTAAGCCGCCGCTTCAGGTTGCCGATGCCGCCGCCGATTTCGATGGTGCGGCCAGGCCTGCATTCCGCCGCGATGCGATCGTAGAAGTCGTCGTAGATTAAGCGCAGCACCGGCTTGCGATCCCAAATGGTGCGGTAGTCCGCCAGCTGATCGCTGTGTTGCATCACATCGCCTTGATGCGCATGAACGCAAACAGCACCATCCGCAGCAGCATGAAGCCGTGCCGGAAGCGCGAGATCTGTGTCTCGCCGTAGGTGCGGCTGGCGTAGCGGATGGGAATCTCCACCGCCTTGAGGCCGAGCTTCGAGGCGCCAAAGATCAGCTCGAAATCGCCGAATGGATCGAAATCCCCGAAGTAACTGCGCGCGGCCTTGATGCGCGCGTAGTCGGAGCGACACACAGCCTTGGTGCCGCACAGCGTGTCAGTGAAGCGCTGCGACAAAAGCCAGGTAAAGAGGAGCGAGAAGGCCTTGTTGGCGACGAGATTGAGAAAGCGCATCGCCTCCTGTTCCATCGGATAGACCAAGCGGGAGCCGTTGACGAACTCGCCTTTTCCAGAGCGGATCGCATCCCAAAACTTCGGCAATTGCTCTGGCGGCATGGTGAGATCGGCGTCGAGAATCATGAGCACGTCGCCGCGCGCAGCATCAAAGCCGGCGAACACGGCATCGCCCTTCCCCGCTCCCGGCTGCCGCATCGCCTTGATCTCGCGATCGGGATAAGCGGCGGCGACGCGCTCGATCTCTTCCCAAGTGCCGTCCTTGGAATGACCCTCGACGAAGATGATCTCCAGCCGTTCGGCGAAACGCGGGATGCGCTTGACCGCCGCCTCGATGTTGCCGCGCTCGTTGCGCGCGGGAATGATGATGCTGGCGGACCTCACATCGGCGAGCCGGCGCAGCGAGCGGCAAACGGTGAAGTGCCGCAAGCAGAGCTGACGGATCAGCGGCAACGGCGCGAGGAAGCGGTTGATGAGCCGGCCGATCCCGAACAGCCGCACCGGAACAAGCACGCGCGTCTCGTTCTTGACCGCGTCGAAGTCCCCGAGCGCGGCGAGCGCGCGCACGTCGGCGGGGGCGAGCACGTTTTGCGGCGGCTGCGGCATCTTCAGCCCGACCGCCTCGGCCAGTTTGAGCGCCGGATACCACAGGTGCGAGAAGTAGCCGATGACGAGGCGCGTCTCGCGCGTGCACAGATCGTGCAGGCTCGTGAACGTCGCCTGGCAATCGTCGAGGGCGCCGAGCGTGTCGACCACCACAATGACGTCGAAGGGCCCCGGCAGGGATCGCAGGAAGTCAGGATCTTCGATGTCGCCGACGAGAAACGTGAGATCGGGATGCGCCTTGCGCGCCGCATCGATCATGACGGCGCTGAAATCGACGCCCACGCCGAACGACGGTTTGAGCGCGGCGAGGAGATCGCCCGTGCCGCATCCGAGCTCGAGCACGCGGGCGCCTTCGGGAATGAGGAATTTGAGGTAGAGAAGGTCCTCGTCGTGAAAGAATGCGCCGCGCTCGAGCCATTTTCGGCGCTCGGGCGCGCTCGCGTCGGCGAGGCGGCGCATCTCGCGCTTGCGCGCCGACATGGCGCGGTCACCGCCGGATGTACTCGAAGTTTCCGCCATCCCTCCGGTATACGCGATTCAAACTGCCTTGCCCAAAGTCCAATTCGACAGAGATGTGCGGGGACGACCCCGCCTCGGCGCCAATCAATCCGCCGCCGCGGCCAGCGGCCGGCTGATGCTTTCCAGCGATTTGCGTTCGGCGGCCACGCCGTAGCGCGCCGCAATGACGGCTGCCGCCAGCATCAGCACCGAGCCGAAGAGATAGCCGACGAAAAGGCTCCAGCGCGAGCCGGTGTCGATCAGCGAGCCGAACAACCACGGCCCGGCGACGCCGCCGATGCCGGTGCCGATGGCGTAGAAGAAGGCGATGGCCAGCGCCCGCACTTCGAGCGGGAAAATTTCGCTCACCGTGAGATAGGACGAACTCGCCGCCGCCGAGGCGAAGAAGAAAATCACCATCCAGGCAATGGTCTGGCCGGTCGCAGACAGAGCGCCGATGGCAAAGAGATAGCCCGCGCCGGCAAGCAATATCCCGGACAGCGCGTAGGTCGCGGCGATCATCGGCCGGCGCCCGACGGTATCGAACAGTCGGCCGAGCAGCGCCGGCCCGAGGAAGTTTCCGGCCGCGAACGGCAAGAGGTACCAGCCGACATGATCCGCGGGGATATTGTAGAAGTCGGTCAGCACCAACGCGTAGGTGAAGAAAATCGCATTATAAAAGAATGCCTGTGCCGCCATCAGGCTCAAGCCGACCAGCGTGCGTCGGCGCTCGACGCGAAACAGCGTGTCGGCAACTTCGGCCAACGGGGTGGAGCGGCGCTGCCGCAGCCGGATCACCGGCAGCGGCTCGTCCGGCAATTGGTGGCCGCGAGCGCGGAACGCCGCCTCGATGCCGTCGAGCACCGTTTTCGCCTCGTCGATCCGGCCGTGGGTCATCAGCCAGCGCGGGGATTCCGGCAGCCACAGGCGCATGAAAAAGATGAGCAGGCCGAGCACCGCCCCGATCAGAAAGGCCAAGCGCCATCCGAGATCCGGCGCCAGTAGGTTGGGATCGAGGAATATGAGCGACCCCGCCGCGCCGAGCGCAGCGCCGATCCAGAAGCTGCCATTGATGGCGAGGTCGCTCCACCCGCGATAGCGCGCCGGCACCAGCTCTTGGATGGCGGAATTGATGGCGGTGTATTCGCCGCCAATGCCGGCGCCGGTGAAGAAGCGAAACACCGCAAAGCTTGCGAGATTCCACGACAGCGCCGTCGCCGCGGTGGCAAGGAGGTAGACCGCGAGCGTGATGAAGAACAGCCGCTTGCGCCCGAGCCGGTCGGTGAGCCAGCCGAAGAAAAGAGCGCCGAGCACCGCACCGGCGAGGTACGCGCTGCTCGCAAGGCCGACGTCGGCATTGGAGAATTTAAGCTGCGGGCTCTCTTTGAGCGCCGGAGAGATGGCGCCGGCGAGCGTCACCTCGAGACCATCGAGAATCCAGGTGATGCCGAGCGCGACCACCACCAGCGTATGAAAACGTCCCCAGCGCAGCCGGTCGAGCCGTGCGGGGATGTCGGTCGCGACGACTTGAGCGCTTGCCTGCGCCGGCGCGGGCGCCGCGATCGGCATACTCACTGCCATCTTTGCCTCATTCGTGCCGCACCGCGCCAGGTCCGTTCAAGGCAACGATTTGTGTGCCGACGCGTTCCGCCGCGCCACGCCGCGCGCCGCTTCCCTTCGCCCCTGGGGCACCATACATTGACGCCGGCAATAAACCTTCCGAGGAGTTCTTCATGTCCTCCACCGCCGTCACCTGGATCGTCATCGGCGTGATCATCGTGCTCGTGCTGTGGATCATCACGATCTACAACGGCCTCGTTGCCATGCGCCAGCGGGTCAACCAGGCGTTTTCCGACATCGACGTGCAGACCAAGCAGCGCCATGACCTCGTGCCCAACCTGGTCGAGACGGTGAAGGGGTACGCCGGGCACGAGCGCGGCACGTTAGAAGCGGTGGTGCAGGCGCGCAACGCGGCGGTCGCAGCGCAGTCTGGAGGCGTCGCGGCGCAGGCCGCGGCCGAAAACGTGCTCACCGGAGCGCTGCGGCAATTGTTCGCGTTGAGCGAGGCCTATCCGGACCTCAAGGCCAGCCAGAACTTCCAACAGCTTCAGGCCCAGCTGTCCGACATCGAGAACAAGATCGCCGCCGCGCGGCGCTTCTTCAACAACGCGGTCCAGGAGTACAACACCGGCATCCAGCAATTCCCCGCGGTGCTGCTGGCAGGCCCGCTCGGATTTGCGCCGAAGGACTTCTTCGACGTGGGCGTCGAAGAGCGCAAGGTGCTCGACCAGGCGCCGCAGGTGAAGTTTTGATGCATTCCGATTCCGTGTGCCGAGAGCAGGCTCTCTGCCCACGGCAGGGAAGTGACATCGGCGCTGAATTTAGATCGTCATTGCCGGGCTTGACCCGGCAATCCATCCATCTTCGTAAGAAGCTTCTTGCGAAGACGATGGATGCGCGGGTCAAGCCCGCGCATGACTAGCCGGATAGACACACGCACGATCCGCCAATGGCCGCTTTCGGACTCTATACACATATCCAATCCAACAGGCGGCGCTCGATCGCGCTGCTCGTCGGCCTGTTCTTTCTCGTTTACCTCATGGTCTATGCCGGCGCGCTCATCGGCGAGGCGCTCACCATCGATGCGCCGCCCGACGAGCTCCTGCGCCGCGCGTTGATCGACGCGCTCTACGCCGCGCCGTGGGCGACGCTCGGCACCGCCCTATGGATCCTCATCGCTTACAAATTCCATCAGAGCATGATCGACGCGGTGACCGGCGGCCGCGAGGTGACGCGGCAGGAGGAGCCGCGCCTCTACAATCTCCTGGAAAACCTCTGCATCTCGCGCGGCATCACCACGCCGAAGCTCAAGGTGATCGAGGATGACAGCCTCAACGCTTTCGCCACCGGCATGAACGAGAAGCAATATTCGATCACGGTCACCACCGGGCTGATCAATTCGCTCAACGACGCCGAGATCGAATCGGTGCTCGGGCACGAATTGACCCACATCCGCAACGGCGACGTGCGCATGCTGGTGATTGCGGTGATCATCGCCGGGGTCATCGGTTTCTTCGCCGAGCTCGTCTTCCGCCTCATGTTCCAAGGCGGGTTGCGCTGGCGCGTCGGACGCGGCAGCGGGGATCGCAAGGGCGGCGCGGGCGTGGTGATCCTCATCGCCGTCGCGTTGATTGCGGTTGCCTGGATTCTGTCGATCGTCATTCGCTTTGCGCTGTCGCGCAAACGCGAATATCTGGCCGACGCCGGCTCGGTCGAGCTCACCAAGAATCCGGATGCAATGATCTCGGCGCTGCGCAAGATCGAAGGGCGCGGCGAGCTTCCCGGCGCGACCTCGGCGGTGATGGAAATGTGCATCGACAATCCGCGCGAGGGGTTCTCCAACATTTTCGATACGCATCCGCCGGTCGACGCTCGCGTGGCGGCGCTGGTGAAGTTCGCGGGCGGGCATGATCCCGGTCCACTGGCGCTCCCCGCGCCGGGCGAAGAGAGCACCAGCGAGGAAAGCGAGACCGCCGATGAGCCGGGCGGGCCGTGGGGTGAAACGCAACAAGCGCCCGGCGCCAAGCCGTTCCTGCCGGACCGTCCGCCGATCGAGCTCGGCTCCTCACCCGGTCCAGACAGCGAGCCCGGACCCTGGGGGCCGCACCGGAAATAGCCGGGCGCTCAGTGCCCCTCGAAGCTGATCAACGTGCGCACCGGCACGTCGAGCTGGCGCAGCTTGGCCGCGCCGCCGAGATCGGGCAGGTCGATGATGAAGCAGGCGGCGAGCACCTGGGCGCCGAGCTGGCGCAAGAGCTTGACCGCGCCCTCGGCCGTGCCGCCGGTGGCGATCAGATCGTCGACCAGGATGACGCGGTCCCCCTTCTCCACCGCATCCTCGTGCATCTCCATCTCGTCGAGGCCGTATTCCAGCGAATAGGCGATCGAGACGCGCTTATGCGGCAGCTTGCCCTTCTTGCGGATCGGCACGAACCCGGCCGACACCTGGTGCGCCACCGCCCCGCCCAGAATGAAGCCGCGCGCTTCGATCCCGGCGACCTTGTCGATCTTCATCCCCGCCCACGGCTGCACCAGCTCGTCGACCGCGCGGCGAAACGCGCGCGCGTTGCCGAGCAGCGTGGTGATGTCGCGGAATACAATCCCGGGCTTGGGATAGTCCGGAATGGAGCGGATCGCGTCCTTGAGGTCGTGCTCGAATTGCATGCTGACTATCGGCGCCTCGGGTTGAACGAGCTTACGGGCTTGCGGACGACCCCACTCTGGCGAAGGAGAGGGCACTCGTCTTTTAGCGCGAATGATTGAGGATTTTCGTCACGTTCGACAACGTTTGTTCGCGCTTGGTTGCGGGTATCCTGTGGCGAAGCTGTGGCGGACGGTCAAGTGCCGCGCACGCCTCTCTCATGTAGTCGGGATGGTGGTGGCCGTAGGTAGCCTCGAATTGCTGCACGGTCATGCCGAGGAAGCCCGCCGATTGCCAGATGGGTGCGCCCGATTGCGCGAGCCAGGTGCCGCAGGTGTGGCGCATCACGTGCGGCGTCACGTCGGGGAGGCCAGCTGCGAGGGCAACGTTGCGAAACGCCTTGTCGCAGTCGTGCACTGGTTGCCCGTTCCATTCGACCGCAAACCGTTGTCCAAGCCGGCTCCAGCGCCGCAAATGCGCCAAAAGCCGCATCGGGAGGGGGACAGGCGGACGGCGCTTTTTCGTTTCGCGTGAGCCTGCGGGACGGCGGTAGAAGATGCCTCGCTCGACGTCCATGAAGCCCTTGCCCTCGATCGGCTCGAGCGCGGCCGCGCAAGCGGCAGCAGGGCGCGTGCCGGTATAGGCGGTGACCAGTAGAAACTTGGCAACATGCCGCCAGGGCCAGAGGGCCGTGGGCTCGCCGTTCCTGGGATCAACCCGCTTCGTGCGCCAGGCGGTGCAAATTAGCCTGGCCACCTCAGAGCGCGTGCACCAGCGTTCCCGACTCGGCTGCTTGTCCGGCATGACCACGCCGACGACCTTGTGGCAGTGACCCTCCTTGCGGTGATAGTTGATGGCCGCCCGCAGCACCACGAGGTCCTGACGCGCGCCGCTGTCCGTGCCACGAAACTTGGCGAACTCACGGCACAGGTCGCCATTGATGTCATTCAGCGTCTTGCCGCGAAAGAAGGCGAGCAACCGCTCGATCTTGTGCGCGCTGTCTCGCGCGTAGGCGTGATTCGGAGCAACATTCGTGGCATAGAGGTTTAGCACGTCGGCAACGGGGATTTGATCGGGATCACGCGCGCTTTTCTTCGCTTGCGCGGCGTGCTTTCGGTTGAGGTAGGACTCGAGCTTTCTTTCAGCGCCGACACGGTCGCTTCGGCCGCTGCCTGTGCTCTCTTGATATTTTCCGTCGCGGACGACCCAAACGGCAGCGTGGGTGACTCGTCCGTCTTTGTCGCGACGGGCGTTCCGTAGCCACAGTCGCGGCCCTTTGGGTTTTGCCGGCATAGCAGCCTCATGTGTTCAATGGCTAAGAGCGTCGTGTAATCCTTGCCCGCAATCCGCTCGGTCACAAGTCGGCCCCTCCCAGCTTCTCTGCGTAATCCACTGGCAGTCATCGAGCCATCGGGGAAGGCGAGCGCGGCCGCCACGGCCAGCCGAAGCGGCTGATCGTCGCCAACATCTTTATGCGGAGGTGCTTTAGCAGCCCTCATTCGCTCCGCCTTCGTGGGCACGCGCGCCATCCTTAGCAACCGCTGTTTCAAAATGTCCGGCTGGTGGGAACTGTAATGCTCGGCCAACTGGTTCAGTCATCGCGTCTTGCCCTAACCTCGCGGCGAGGGGCTCTCAGGTGGCTGCAGAAACTGCAGAATCCGTAGAAACCTCACAATTTGAGAGTTGATGTTTCTGCAGTTTCTGCAGTTTCTGCAGCCCATAAGAGAGGATTGACTTGCCAGCGACGGACGGGCTTACCGCCCTTAGGACCAGACGGCTTCGCAGCCTCGGGGCACAACCAACCGGACCTAGTCAGCGATTGCACAAGGCTCTCCGTCTGATCGGCATCAAGGGCACCGACCAGCGCATCCCGGCGAATGTCCTTTATCGAAACTTCGGTCTTGCCGGTCGCCTTGATCCACCGCAGCACACGCCGTGAGTTGGCATGGCGCTCGCTCAGTCCGATCTGGCGCAGCGCCGCTCGGCTATGCGGCCAGAGATAATCGCACGCTAAGC
>Ga0306920_100000479_pt1 | contig 46394 bp, 36 predicted proteins | sample flu12Cox44000170_FD_204666 | JGI IMG/M metagenome (GOLD analysis project Ga0306920, IMG submission 204666) | Lab enrichment of tropical soil microbial communities from Luquillo Experimental Forest, Puerto Rico - flux4day.12C.oxic.44.000.170 (v2)... | ecosystem: Environmental > Terrestrial >... | reverse complement strand
GCTAGACGGCATTCGTATAGGCGCGTTTCGAAAACAGGGTCATCACGATGATTTTGATATCGAGCAGGAACGACCAATTATCTACGTAGTATAAATCGCACTCGATGCGCCGCCGCATCTTCTCGATCGTATCAGTTTCTCCACGGTGGCCGTTTACCTGGGCCCAGCCGGTAATGCCCGGCTTCACCTTGTGGCGGCGCGAAAGCGGCGAAATTCGTTCCGCGAACGCCTCATTAAGGGCGATCGGATGCGGCCGCGGACCAACGATCGACATTTCGCCGAGCAGCACATTCACCAGCTGCGGGAGTTCGTCGATATTCGTACACCTCAGAATACGGCCGACGCGCGTAACGCGGGGATCATCCCTGACCGCTTGCTTGAAATGGCGACCATCCTCGATCGTGGTCATCGATCGGAATTTGAAGACCTTGATGACTTCATTATTGAACCCGTGCCGGGTCTGGCGGAAAAATACGGGACCGCGAGAATCAAGCCTGATCGCGAGCGAAACCGCGAGCAAAAGTGGCGAGAACGCCAGCAGGGCTGCGACCGCGATGCATATGTCGAATGCACGCTTCGCGAACCGATCGAACGCAGACAGCGGCGGGTGAAGCACCTGGACGGTGACGGTTCCGCCGAAGTTGACGACCTTGGACGACGCCCAAAGGTCGCTCGCACCTATCGGAATGATATGGACCGTGACGGGAAGCTCCGACAGGGCGTCCGCTGCGCACGCGATCCGAGGCAAGTCACAGGGCGTGGCCAGGAAGATGATGTCATCAGGCTTGAATGCGCGGCATCTATCCACGAATTTCCGAATGTTGTCCGAAAACGCCCCGACGCCCGGAACAGTGTTGCCATGAATATGAGGAAGGGGAAGGTTACCGACCGACCGGATGCCGGACTGTCGCAAATTGTTGAGGATGTCGCGATTCTCGTAGGGGTCGCCGATAACGACGGCCCGCCTGGCCTCGACGGCACCGGAGGCAATCGCGTGGCGGATATGGGCGTGCACCGTCCCCCGCGTAATCAGCATCGCGATGCCGGCGCCAACGAACTGAAAAAAGAATGTTCCGCGCGAATACCAATCCGCGATCTTGAACACGAACAGCAGCGAGAGGAACAATGAAAACGCCAGGGCTACGGCCCCAATCCCGCTCCACATGAACCGGTCACGCGACTGCGCCTGGACGCCGACGTAATGTTTGAAGCCCAGTGCCGTGAGCAGCACCAGAAGCGCAATGGACAGAGCACCAGGGACGTATTGCTCGATTGGGGGCCATGTCGATAGGAACGTCTCGTAGTAAATTGCACTGGCGAGATAACTGGTGCCGGCGATCACGAGAAATTCGAGTGCAACAATCTGTACCAACAGTCGCTCGAGCCGGCCGATCGCCGTCGACGCCGCGTTGTCACCCAAGGATGTGGCGTCGACGGGCACGCGGTGCTTAACGCCTGACGCCGAAAAATTTATCGTCATATCGCGCCTCAACCTGGATTCGCGACCCTCAACTGAGATGTTTGTTATCGCCATGTTATGCTATATCGAAAGTTTAACACTTATACAACACAGCTGCTGCCGGAGATCGGTATTTTGGTACAGCAACAAAATGATCGCCGACGCTTATCGCCCGCTGTTGTTGACCGCGGGTTTTTTGGAACCAGGAAAGCCTGGGACCTCGGTTGTGGACTAAACAGCGACAGCGATGGCTGCTTCTCGCGCCAACAGCCCCTCGAAATATGCAGCCGTTTTCGTCAACCCAACCCGCAGCGGGACCGTCGGCCGCCAACCAAACAGTTCCTGCGCTTTGCTGATTTCTGGCTGGCGCTGTTTGGGATCGTCAGTGGGAAGCGGGCGGTGAACAATTTTCGAAGCGGAGCCGGTAATGTCGACGACGATCTCCGCGAGCTGGCGAATCGTGAATTCTTCCGGGTTTCCGAGGTTCACCGGTCCAACAACGCCGTCGCCGGTTTCCATCAGCCGAATGAGACCTTCGACGAGATCGTCGACATAGCAGAACGAACGCGTCTGCATGCCGTCGCCGTAGACGGTAATGTCGTTGTTTCGCAATGCTTGAACGATGAAATTTGATACCACGCGACCATCATTGGGGTGCATGCGCGGGCCGTATGTATTGAAGATTCGCGCCACCTTGATGCGCAACTTGTGCTGGCGGTGGTAATCGAAGAACAGCGTTTCAGCACAGCGCTTGCCCTCGTCATAGCAGGAGCGTGGGCCGATGGGGTTCACGTGGCCCCAATAATCTTCTGTTTGCGGGTGAACCGTGGGGTCTCCATATACCTCGGAGGTGGAGGCTTGCAGGATCTTGGCTTTCACGCGCTTGGCGAGACCGAGCATGTTGATGGCGCCGTGGACGCTGGTCTTGGTCGTCTGTACCGGGTCGAATTGGTAGTGAATCGGCGACGCCGGGCAGGCGAGATTATAAATCTTGTCGACTTCGACATAGAGGGGAAAGCAGACATCGTGTCGAACAAGCTCGAATCTGGAATTGAGCATGAGACCGGACACATTCGGCCGCGTCGCCGTGAAGAAGTTATCCACGCAGAGGACCTCGTCCCCGCGGCCCAACAGTCGCTCACACAGATGGGAGCCTATGAATCCGGCGCCTCCTGTGACAAGAACGCGGCGATCGCTAAACATCCATTTGCCTCATTTGCTCTCAGGTATATAACGTTATGGCGCCCAGGAACCGCGGGCAGCAAGGGATAATATATGATAATCCAAGGGGTCTCGTATGATAATCTTGTGATATATGATAAGATTGTGATCGCGGTATTTGTGGGTGGACCTCGAGGCACAAAAAATTGGATCTCTTGGGGCGACGCTATTGAGACAACCCTTTGATCTGATAATGGGATGTTCTAGGCAGCACGAAGGGATCACGGGTGTCGAAAATAACCCATGCCGTCAAGGCAGCCTTCAACTATTGCGGTCTTGAGCTCGCTCGATCTCGACCGGCTCTGTCCAAGCAACGGCGCCTAGAATTGGATTATGACGTGCGTATCGCTCCGCGGTGGGGATACGAACTGGAGGCCAACAAGCACATAGAAAGGGCGATCGCCGCACACCGCGCACTTTATGCTCAGACGCTAAACGGATTTCTGAGGTACGGGCGCGCGATCTCTGCTATTCCCGGCGACAGCGCCGCCGACGACCCGGTCTCGCCTCAGTGGAATAATCCTTTCTTCAGTGGCTTAGACGCAGCAAGTCTGGTCTGCTTCGTTCTAGAAGCACGGCCACAAGTGTATTTTGAGATCGGTTCGGGGAACTCCACGAAGTTTGCCCGTCACGCGATCAAGTTCGACGGTTTGCGAACTAAAGTCATTTCGGTCGATCCCCAGCCCCGTGCAGAAATCGATGCTCTCTGCGACGAGGTTTACCGCATGCGGCTGGAAGACTCCAACCATCAAATTTTTTCGGTCATACAGGCTGGTGATATTCTTTTTTTTGACGGATCGCACCGCGTCTTCACCAATTCTGACGTCGCGGTATTTTTCCTTGAGATCTTACCAAGCCTCCCACCCGGAATCCTGGTCCATATTCACGATATCTTTTTGCCGCTTGATTACCCGCCTGAATGGAACGATCGATTCTACTCCGAACAATATATCCTGGCCGCTATGCTGCTCTGCCGAGACAGGCCGTTCGATATTGTCCTTCCGAACTGCTACGTAACATCTGATCCCGCACTCTTCAGGAGTGCCGCCATGCTTATGAGCGGAACTGGCATTGATCCCGCGCCCGCTGTCTCGTTCTGGATCCAGACGAGGACCTCTTGATGGTCCGAGAAATATTGGCGCTGATAAATATAAAGGCCTGAGTCGAGCCACCCGGAACGATCGCCATGCATAGCCGTCAGTCGGGCACCAGATCCAGTTACTCAGTAGAATGTCTCAATGACGGCGAGACGCAAGGAGAGCAATCGCAACGTACATGTTGTGATCAGGTTCCTTAATATCCACCACACGATTAGCAGCAAAGCTTATATCGCATGTCTCATGCCTGCGTCGGCTGCCAAGTCGCCTCACCGCTCGAACACCGATCGAAAGCAACTTTCCGTACGCGCCGGCGGCACCAAACCGCAGCCGATGAAGCTCCCTTTCAGCCAGGAATACTGCGCTTCGCGGCCCTGTGGTTAGTTTTTTTACAGCTTCAACTTTCAGGCCCGAATTCTCGACAAGCCGTTTGAGTCCATAAGCAGTCCATCGCCAGTAGTCATAGGGACACGCATGATCTTCGTACAGGCCGTGTGTCGTCAAAACCAAGCGCCCGCCGGGTCGTAACACGCGATAGCACTCCCGTAGATACGTTTCTGGATCCTCGACATGCTCAAGGACTTGTGTAGACAACACACAGTCGTAGCCCGAGACTTCCGACGGCAATTTCGAGTCGAGGCCATATTCAAAATCAAGATTGTTGTTACCAGAGAGATCGGCGCGATGATAGGTGCAGCTGCCGAATAGCGGCCGATAGGGCGACCCGCCGCAACCGTAGTCGAGGACCATTGAGACGTGTGTCGGAAACAATGCCTTCAACGCAATCAAGAGATCTGAAAGGTGCAGGTACAACTCGTCGCCGGGTTGGGGGTTCAGCCTTTCCCTTAGGTATCCGGCCTCACCAAGTCCATCTTGAGCCGTTAACCGGGGCATGACCAGGTTTGCCGCTGCAAGTCTCGTGCTTGTCATCTCGACAATCGTACTCAGCTTAAGGACTAGACATGTGCGACGATCTCTTGATGGCGATAGGTGCCTTTCTCACTGCTTGCACTTGATGATTAAGCGGCCGGTATCATCAATTCGATGTAGAAAAGGATAGAGGCCTACCTCTCGAAAATATTGATCTACCGCTTTCCTAGCGCCCGCCCAGTATCCATAATCGTCGATGATCATGACGCCGTTGGGGACAATACGGGGCCAAAAATGGAGAAGTTCGTGGTAGGTCGATGTGAACCAGTCAGTATCAAGCCGTAGAAGAGCAATCTTGTCGGGTGAGAATCTGGGTATTGTCGACTCGACTGGCCCCACAACATACCTGACAAGGTCTTGCTGATATCCGATCTCTATCATGGCGGCCCTTACATCGTCCAACGAGCTTCGCGCCCAAACAAGACTCGTCTCCGGACTTTGTGACGCCATTAATTCAGCGGCGCTTTGCCCCTGAAAGTCTCTGTCTTCCGGGCCTGGCGGAGGCATTCCAGAAAAGGTGTCGAAGAGCCACAGTGAGCGCCTGGCACCAAGTCTCAAAAGCGTCAGACCCACTGCCATCATTGAGCCTCCACGCCAGACTCCACATTCCACGATATCGCCAGGAATTGAGTTTGCCTCGATGTATTCAACCGCCCGCCGAAGTGCATCAATTCGATAGATGCTTGTCATCGTTCGAGATCGCACTTGATTCCAAAGGATCTGTGTCTCCTGATCAAGGTCGTGTTGATCCGCCTCTTGATCGCTTTGCTCCGAGTGGGGCTCCACAAATCTTTCTGCCCGCGCAGGACTACGGAACAATACCTTTCGGAGCCTTGTTATCATAATAAGGCCTATATCAAATGAACCTGCCTTTGGTGGTGGAGGCGGGCATTGGGCTCCCCCAATCTGGTGCCAGAGTTATCCAACGTTTTGGTATGGTATATCATCCATTCCCATCGCTCGTGGTAAGAACAAGCTTCGGGATGCCAACCCCAGAGCATGACTTCGTCTGTTCGAACGACTTCAAAAGGGCATATCCCGTCAAGTTGCTCATAATTCTCGCCGCCCGGTGGCTCCGTTAGATACGTTCTGAGGTAAAATTGGCCGACGTTGAGCCGAAGCGAAGGAAACTTACAAACAAGAACAGTCTCAGTCTCACCTTCCTCGGTTCTAATTCGTACCTTCGGATATAAGGCCCAAGCGTGAAGAACAGGATGCTGAAATTGATTGACAATCTGAAATGAAAAGCATCCTCTCGATATTAGATCAGCATTTTTGATACAAAATTTTACCTCAAGCGGCTCGCCGAAGCTGTGTATGCCATTCGCATTTGACGTAACAACTTCCACCCTGCTTACATGCGGGCCTTTGTGCTTTTGCTCTGCGCTCCGCTCATAAATGGCGCTTCTTGCTCCGTGCGAAAGATATGTCGAGATTGCACGCGTCACATCTCCGTCAACTTCGACAGCGCCAGCATTCAATAGAACTGCGCGGGTCGCAAGCTCACTGATGGAGGCTAAGTTGTGACTGACCAACAAAACGGTTCGCCCTTCTCGGGATGCTACATCGTGCATTTTGCCCAAGCATTTTTTTTGAAACTCGTGATCACCGACTGCCAGGACCTCGTCAACGACGAGAATCTCCGGCTCTAGGTGGGCAGCTACGGCAAATGCAAGGCGTACATACATGCCGGATGAGTAGCGTTTCACCGGCGTATCGAGGAAACGCTCCACCTCGGCGAACGCAACGATCTCGTCGAACTTATTGCGAATCTCGCGTTGCGTCATCCCGAGAATCGCGCCATTGAGGTAGATGTTCTCGCGACCCGTGAGCTCGGGATGAAAGCCCGTCCCGACCTCAAGCAGGCTCGCGACACGCCCCCGAACCATAACGCGCCCCTCGGTCGGCTCCGTGATGCGGCTCAAGATCTTGAGAAGCGTGCTCTTTCCCGCGCCGTTGCGGCCAATGATACCGACAACCTCACCCTTCGTGACCTCGAAGCTCACATTCTTGAGCGCCCAGAACTCCTCTACCTCGTCGCCTTGAACGACCTGACGCCCTCGGAACACGTCGATTGCCTTGCGCGTAAAGTTGCGGGCCTCGCGTGCGATCATGTCGCGCAGCGTATGGTTGTACCTAACCCATTCGCCAGTTCGGTGGCCGAGCACGTAACTCTTGGACAGATTTTCAACTGTGATGACGGCATCCGGCATGGTGACGCAATCCAAGCTCAGATCAGATCCGCAAAACTCTTCTCCATCGCTCTAAATCGACGGATCCCGAACCAGAGGAAAAACGCGGTCATCCCGATACTCATTGCCAAGCCTGGCGCATAAAGTCCGCTTTGCCCGCCGAGGATGCACCAGCGGAAGCCATCAATGACTCCCACCATGGGGTTGAGTGAATACAGCAAGCGCCATTGCTCGGGCACCACGCTCGAGCTGAAGCCAACCGGTGACACGTAGAGCCCGAACTGCACGATGAATGGGATGACGTAGCGGAAATCTCGGTACTTGACGTTGAGAGCAGTGATCCACAGTGCCGGACCGACGCTTGCAAAGAATGCCAACAGAACAAAAATCGGCAGAACCAGGATCTGCCAACTCGGTAGAAATTGATACCAAGCCATCATCAGAACCAGAATAGAAAAGCTGATGAGGAAATCAACGAGCGCCACTACTACTGTCGCCGTGGGCACGATCAGCCGCGGGAAATAGACCTTGCTGATCAAGTTGGCATTATTGATCAGGCTGTTGGAAGCCTCGCTCAAGCCGGTCGAGAAGAAGGTCCACGGCAAAATACCGGCGAGGACCATTAAGGGGTAAGGTGCCGTTCCGTCGGACGGCAGGCGCGCGATCTGGCCGAAGATGACGGTGAAAACCAACATGGTGAGAAGGGGTCGAATCAGCGCCCAGAGTACTCCGATCACCGTTTGCTTGTACCGAACCGAGAGGTCGCGCCATGCGAGCACCCGGAACAGCTCGCGATAGCGCCAGAGATCGAGCCAGTAATGACGCTCGCGCCGCCCTGCTTCGATAAGGATCAAGTCCTGCATCAAGTTGGTTCTGCTCGCTGCCCGTTGGTTCCCCGAAATAACGGGCAATTGTTAAGTCTGTCAAGTTTACCACATTGTATGTTAATCTAACACCCGAGCAAAACACGAGAGGCCAGCTCACCCCTCATCGGTACCAGAATGCTACCAACTACGCCTCTCAGGTAGAACGAAAATGATGATATTCAGGCCCCGGAATGCGCACCACGCGGCCGACGCCCGGCATCCAAACCGTTCATGCCTGACACGTTGTTCACAACCAATATATCGCGCACAGGCAGCCTTAGCCGACCCAAGGCGCGGGGAACAGCGCACGCTCAAATCCACCTCATCAATCTTCGAGCTCTGGAATGATAGCTAGCGGTTGAACCTATGGACGGAATGACTGATGGTAATACTAGGGGTCACGCCTTTGGATGTCTCTCACTGGACTACTACTCACTGACGCGCAGCTTCGGCCCGACCTATGGCGAATTACGGCTTTTGCACAATTGTGACGCACTCACATCTCAAATATGCAGCCGCCCTTGCCGCGTCGCTCGGGCGCTATCACCCAACACCTAAGCTGTGTGTCCTTCTCGTAGATCCTGTCGTCGACGGCCAAGAGCTGCGCGGCAACTCGTCGATTGACTTGTTCCGTCTCGATGAGATCGAGGTGCCTAAGATTGAAGATATGAAGATTTACTTTAATGCATTTGAACTGTCGAATTGCCTGAAACCATTTTTTATTTTCCACCTGCTTCGTAAAGGATTTAAGAAAATCGTTTATCTCGATGCGGACATTCTAGTGGTCAATGACTTTAGCGATCTTTTTGAGATGCTGGACCGATACGCCTTTGTTTTATCCCCGCATTGGCTGCACCCGCGACTAGTGCAACATAGCGACGTATCAGTTCGCCAGATGGCTGACTTGGGAATCTACAATGGGGGTATGTGGGGCGTGCAACACGGGCTCGGCGGCATGGCTATGCTGGAGTGGCTAATGCGAGTTCTTCCTGAGGTGGGATTTGATGATCCGCATAATGGCATGTACGTTGATCAGAAGATACTCCCGTTGGTCGCTCAGCTGTTCAGCTCGCAGGTCGGATGCATAAGACACCCGGGATACAACGTTGCGTACTGGAATTTGCATGAGCGGGAAATCGCAAGGGTCGACAATAGATATCTGATCAATGGTCAGCCCGCTATCTTCTTCCACCTGAGTGGCTTCCGTGCAGAAGATCCGAATACTTTCTCGCGATACGGTTCGTGGAATTTCGAACGACTACCAATACTAAAAGAGATTGTTGCAGAGTATCTGTCGCACATTCCCTCAGGGCTGACAGTCAAAGGAAGCGATTATTCGTACGATTATATCGACTCTTACAGATTGTCGTCTGATCTCAGGCGGTATTATTTTGTCCACCGCACCCTGGCAGGGTATCGAACAACTCGGTTTAAGGGGAGAGTGCGAAGATGGCTGGGCCTTTACTGAAGGAAGCATACGCCCACGGGGCCACCATTATTGCTGAGCCCGACTCTCTCGTTCATCGTCCGACGGGCGCCGTCTGCCTATACGCGCTGCGCTCGACCGTCAGTCGCGGCTCGATAAGAATTGGGACGAAGCGTTCGGGACCAAGTCGGAGCGCGCCGCGTCGAGTCCACGTCGCGGTCCCAAGGATTGTTTATGATCAATTCAGATCGTCCAGGACCCGCGTCTGAGTTGCTATTGTCGAATTTTGGTCTAATCGACTAGCTGCGATGACCCGCCCTGCGGTAACCTCGGCTCGCACACTCGCGAGATACATGCGTCGATCAATTCCCTGCTGTGTCACCAGATTTCTCAATATTGATATTAGGCCCCATGGTCGCAAAGGGCGATTCGGGAGTCTCCCTTCCCACTTATATGCAAGCAGCAAATTTGAGGTGGTCGTGCCTTCAAATACTTTGAGCAAATATCTTACGGTAACGCGCTCTTTGGGGATTAGATGGGTCAGCCTCAGTTGGGGAAAGGTTCCCATGCCATTGCCATGATCGCAAGCCACATAACACATCTCTATATCTTCGCCGCTCAATAGACCATTTTTGCCCCGGCGGCTCGCGATGTGAATTATTGACTTATCGCAACACTCACGGTACGCAGCAGCCACATGCGAACGTAGGCACATACCTGCCCCCCATGGCGTGGCCTGAATACACGGGAAGACGTTACTCCACTGCGGCTTCGTTATCTCGCGTAACGCCAAATACGACAATAACTTCGCAACATATGGTTGGGGCGCAACCTCGAATTCCGGAACTATCGCACCGCTACCCCAGACACCTAATTGAGGCCACTCGCGCTTTATCCGGACAGCCTCCAAAAGGTAGTTTCTATCCAAGACATTATCGTCATCCACAAATATCAGGAGGTCGGTTGAGGCTTCCAGCATGCCCCTACGACGCGCGATAGCCACTCCTAGCTCATTTTCAACGATGTGACGGGCGTTAGGGTGCCAAGAGAGGTCCCAGTGGGGCGCCAATGGGATCTTAGACGCATTGTCAATAAGCAGAAGCTCCCAATGAGCAGTCGAAAGCGTCTGATCCCTAAGCGCCCTCAAGACACGCTGAAGATAATTCGGCCGTGGATTGTGGGTGCAAATAATGATCGAAGCCTCACACATGGCAAACATCATTTTTCTTGCATGCGGGCCTCTCGCTAGGCTACGTAGTCTCGGGCTTCCTTCGAGCGGACTCTGCGCCTTGCGACCGTCATGCGAACCTCACTCCAAAAATGCAGAATCCCGCGTGCATGACGTCTCGCCTGAACCAAGGATGGCCCTTAGTTCCGACGCGATTCCATCGCGTATCGCCGGCCCATCGTACATCGATTTTGCTTTTCTTCGGGCGGCCTCTCCGAGGCGCGCGCATAGGCCCTCGTCCTTGAGCAGCCGAACGCAAGCTTCCGCAATTCCTATATCATCATCTCGAATCAGAATTTCTTTTTCGTCCGCGAATGATAGCCCCTCAGCTCCTACGGTTGTCGATACCATCGCCTTTCCATGGCCGGCGGCTTCGATCAGCTTTACGCGTGTCCCACCGCCGTTTCTTAGCGGACAGCAGACCAGCCTCGTTCGTCGATACAACACGTCCAGGTCACCGACTAGACCCGTGAACTCCACGTTTTTAGGGGCTGACCGATAAGATGGAACGCTCTCAGGTGACTTCCCAGCTATGATCAGCTGCGCCTGCGGACACGTATGCAGCACGAGAGGCCAGATCACACTCACGAGCCGTTCCGCCGCCTCTGAGTTTGGGGGGTAAGCAAGAAACCCCAAGAACAGCACTGTCTGTGCAGCAAAGAATGGTGGGCATGAAGACGGGATAGATGTTGCGTTTGGAACGGTCACTACCCCCCTGCCGAAACCAAGTTGCTGCAAGTGGCGGCGGTCATGATCGGAACATACAAACAGTCTCTCGGATAGCCTCGTCGCCTTTCGCTCTGCAAGAAATATTGCCAGACCCTTCAGCAAGCCAATTGATTTGGAAAACCAAGAGCGGCGGCCTAATGCAGATCGAATTGCTACCCGATGCTCTAGATCGTCAATATCGAATACTAAGGGCGGCAAGCCATTACGGGGCAATCGAAACACCGCAGACATGCAGGGCAGTCTATGAATGAAGATCATATCATATCGACAATGGAGGCGCTCCTCTAACGCCTTCACTTGTGCCGTTCCGCCAAAACCGAACGGCACATCGCGGTATGAATAGGCCAGAGACGCAAAGACGCGGTGCCACCATCGTCGTTCCGAATAATGGCGGAGCGGTAATAGAGTAGCCTCTACTGGAACTCGCCAAAACTTGGATTGTTGCTGGTTAAACTGTGTGGAAGTTACTTTGGGTAAAGGGTAGTCCGGGTGCACAAAGTGTATAATCTCAATTTGACCGGCAACCTTTGAAATTCCATCAATAAACATACCTAGGCGGCGATACGCGCCCTGGACGTCCTCTCCTACTGTACCCGGATGAAGCGAGGTCAGAACAAGAACTTTCATCATGCGCTCATCTTCATTCCCAAGCGTCCTTTAAAAGTCGCGAATTGCACGTCCGCCATCACTCAAGATGATCGATCCGACTTCTCACCGCCTTCATCCCCAATTGTGCAACTGACATTAGAGTGTAATAAACAAATCTCGCCGTATAACGATCGTGTTGGAGAGCCGAGAGTCTTATCATGTGCCACGCCAATTTCGACCAACGCCGATCGGCTACGAGCCTTGGCCAAGCGTAAATCGAGTCGTCGAAAGAAATCACCGGTGAAAGGTTGTTCTCGACGAGCTTCCTATTCAAATATTCTTGTAACGTGTCGGAATAAGTCTGGGATATCCGCTGGTCTGAACCATGCCAGTTGTTATTTCCGTGAATTCGATATCCACCAAGTATCTCCTTGAGCAAATACGCTTCGCCAACGAGCGAAGCGCCACATGCAATGAAGGCATCTGCTGATATACGGGCCCGTTCCGAGATGGGAAATAACCGATCAGCCAATCTTCTATTGATGGACATACTCGTTGTGGGACCAATCTCATTCCACAGAAATCGATAGCGCTTTGCGAAGGCATAAAGGTTCATTGGCGAGTCATGGGTCCTTCCGAACACGTCTCCGTGGAGGTCATTATCCGCGTGACTCTTGATCGCCAGAAAGTGATGGACTAACAGAGGCCTTGAATTCGTGCCGTGCCGGTAAAACGCTGCGGCCACACGCTCAAGCTTGTCCGGGTGGAAAAAATCATCGGAATCGAGGAAGCACAGAATGTCGCCCTGGCATCTTGCTACGCCGGCATTGAACGCGGAGGCTTGGCCTCCGTTTTCTTTGAAAATTGGAATGATGCGGTCGCCGTACCTAGAGATGATCTCGCGAGAATTGTCGGTAGATCCGTCATCGACCACTATGATTTCTTTCCTGGGGTAATTCTGACTCAAAGCGCTATCGATCGCCTCGTCCAAAAAGCGGGCGTAGTTATAGTTGTTGATGAGGATACTCGTTAGCGGCCTGGACATCAAAGCTGTGCCTGCGACATCATGCGAAACCATTACTCGCGTTCAATCACTACGGGTCCTGAACGCTTAATTGACCCCCTCCATTTGCTTGCGCCGAAACTGAAACGGGAGCCTAGAACCGTAGCTGTCGCGGATGGACCAAAGGCTCTGCACGAGAACTTGGCAAGCTTGAGCGCATATCCCGCGTCCCCCACCGCCAAGGCAGCCCGAATTCGCCAACGAACCTGTGACGCAAATGCTACGCGCACCGACAGCGGCCAGTGTGTGGAACGAAATGCGTGCACGATGTCGCCACCTGAACTTTTCTTTGCGACGAGATCTGCAATCCCATACCGACATCCAAGCAAGCCGGTCGCGATCGTCAGGTCCACGGGATCGGGAGAGCGGTCACGAAGGTCGCGGCGATACTCTGTCAGCGCCCGTATTGCTCCGTCGTAAACCTTTCGTTGAAATAGGATGATTCCCTTTTGAAGAAGGGCCAAGGCCTGTTGGTGCAACGAACGGCGTTCGTCCTGGAAGGGGCGAAAGTCGCTTAGACTCCACTCCCGATCGAGCTTCTTGAAGAGGAGCGCATCATATTTCATCCACTTCCCCACCGTATCGACCTTAAACGTCTCCTCCGCTGACGGCCCTCGGCATCCTAGATGCTTTCGCTGATAGAGCACCGCGTCGTCGATGAATACACCTTCGTTCTTTCGGGCGAGCCGCAGAACCATGTCGTAGTCGTGGCTGTAATACATGCTCTCATCGTAGGGCCCGACCCTCATTTGAGCTTCCCTTCGCACTGCCCAAGCCGGATTTGGAAGAAAGCAATTCTCCATCAGCTTCACGACCAGCCGGCGGGGGTCGTGCGTTGGAATAAATTCCTTGTCCCAGAGGTCGGTAGGTGACGGCGGCCGGTCACCGGAAAATCGGACAAACCGGCCAAAGGAAAAATCCGCGGCAGCATTTCGTTCCAGCGCCTCGGCATGCTTCGCTACGGTCCATGGTGGGAAGAGGTCATCGTCATCCAATACGATTATGGCGTCTCCTGTGCTCGCCGAAATGCCGAGGTTGACGGCGGCCGACTTTCCTTTGTTCTCCTGTCGAAGATAGCGTACCGCTTCTCCAAACGTCGACGCCACGTTGCAAGTGTCGTCAGGGGACCCGTCGTCGACGACCAGGATTTCCCGATTAGCGTGCGTTTGTGCCAGCGCCGCTCGGATCGCATCGCCAAGCAATTGCGGGCGCTTGAAGGTCGGGATTATGACTGAGAAACGCATCTGGGATGCAGTATTGACCTGGTATGTCCCGAGGGGTTCAAGGGGCCTCACAACACGAATAGACTCGCTGCCCCGGTCGCCAATTCGATGCCGCCGCTCGCCTGCCATCCGCCGTATCGGGCGACATTGCCACAACTACACGCGATCGCTACGGCTGCATGCCGAAGATCAAGCCGTTGCGGGTCAGCGCGGTAATCGCAGCGTGGTTATGTTATCTTAACATGTACCGAAGGGCAAGAATCCTTATCTAACGGGACAGTCACGTGGGATAGATATGTTATATTGATATAGGTACATTGATATGGTAGATGATATGATATCAGGACGACCTCAGTAGGGAGATTTGCGGGGAGGCGACCCAACACATTCATTTTTCTGCAACCCATGAAAAGACGGCACAGGGGACGAACACTACGGGAATAGCTTACGTGTAAGATCGTGCATCATTTCAGGAAGTGTGACGATGTGTGGGATAACGGGCTATTGGGGGTGTGCGAAAGCAGATCTTGCTCGGGACACCTTCGAGGCCTTCACCAACAGTCTTGCACATCGAGGTCCGGACGATTTCGCAATAGAGCATTGGCCCGATGCCCGCCTGTGGCTTGGGCATCGGCGTCTAGCCATCATCGATCTCTCGGATCGGGCCCGACAGCCGTTGTCGTATGCCAATGGGCGATACTGGATTACGTACAATGGTGAAATCTATAACTATTTGGAATTGCGCGACGAGCTGACAGACCTCGGTCATCGCTTTGTCTCAAATGGCGACACTGAGGTTGTTGCCGCCGCTTATGCGCAGTGGGGCGCCGACTGTCAGCTGCGCTTCAACGGGATGTGGGCATTTGCCATCTGGGATGCCCGCGATCAACGACTGTTCATTTCCCGCGATCGGTTCGGCGTCAAGCCGCTGCACTATAGTCTTCACAACGGCGCAATCGCATTTGCGTCGGAGCTGAAGGCATTCCTCACCCTGCCCTGGATGGACGGCGGGTTCGATGACGAAATTCTTTCCGAGACGCTCGATAACATAGCTGGACAAGCAAGCTCGATCTACACTTTGTTGAAAGAGGTGCGTCAGTTACAAGCTGGCCATACGATGCTTGTCACCGGCGATGGCCGGGTTCGCATCGCAAGATGGTGGAACACACTCGACCATCTGCCGACGATTGGAGCAGATCTACAACAACACGCGGATGAATTTCGACAGTTATTCTTTGATTCTTGCCGAGTACGACTGCGTAGCGACGTTCCGCTGGCCACGAGCCTAAGCGGCGGCATTGATTCGAGTGCCGTCGCCTGCACGATCTCGGAGTTGGGCCGCCTGGGCAGGGCGTCGCTTGCGCCCAGAGATTGGCAGCGGGCTTTCGTTGCCTGCTTCACGGGCACGCCGCACGACGAGCAGGACTATGCGCGCGCAATCGTTCAGCACACCGGGATGACGGCACATTATGAGAGAGTAGATGAGGCTACGGCAGTAGGGCACATCGAGAGAGCCATTTTTGATATCGAGGGAATTTTTTCTCACCCGGCGGTAGGAACTTGGATGATCTATCAGGCAATGCGCGCCAACGGAATGCGCGTAAGCCTAGATGGACAAGGTGCCGACGAGCTTCTCGGCGGGTACGAGCACCTTGTGGACGCAGCGCTCGACGCGGCGATGATGAACTCCTTCAATTTTTCTCGTTATTCCGATCTAAAGATGGTTTTGCGGGGAGTTACCGGGGATGAGTTAGGGCGCGCTGGTAACCTGCGCGACATTAAGTGGCTCCTCAAACGAATCTCGCGCAAGACGAAGCGGCTGGTCAGACATAAGATCAACCGAGCGCCGCTCCTCAGGCCACTGCACGCCGTCCATGCCAGCATTCGCGGGGCGCAGTCGCCCCTGCGTCCCTACCTGGGCCCGCGTCGCCTTTATTATGCAGAAACGGATTGCCGGATCTTGGGCATGACGCCGCTTCAAGCCGCGCTGTTTAGCTCGTTTCACGGCAGCATGTTGCCAACTCTTTTGCGGCAATTTGACCGCGCATCAATGGCGCATGGCATCGAAACACGCATGCCCTTTATGGACTGGCGTCTCGTGACTTACGGGTTTTCGCTTCCGGAGACGAGCAAGATCGGGGGCGGAGTTACAAAGCGAGTGCTACGCATGGCGATGCAAGGAGTGGTGCCGGACGCGATCCGCTTGCGAACGAACAAGATCGGCTTTGTCTCCCCAGTTAGCGCATGGACGCGTGGGACTCTCAATACGTGGCTGCGCGACCTATGTGCAAGTCGATCCTTTCTGGATAGCGAGGTTTGGAACGGCGCGGAGGTCAGAATGGTTCTCGAGCAAGCGATCTCCCGACAAACCGGCATTGACCCGATTTGGCCGATCATTCACGCACACGTTCTTGAGCAAGCTTTCAAAGCGCAGGCTCGCCGATACCGGTCCGCCCCTTCGTTGGCTTCCTCCCGCCAGAGGCGTCAAACGTATGAGCAACCAGCCATCTGAATTGAGTTCCCTCAAGTCTGCTCACATCTTCCAAACCGCCTCCCGCCAACTGGTGTCGGACTCCAGCCATCTCGCGAGGTGAAACGTGCGCATTAGTATAGCAAAAGATTTCTCGCCATCGCGCTTATTGCCACAAACGATCGAGGAGGCAATTGCGCAACACGCCGTGCGCAACCCAAACCAGCCCGCGATTGTCGGGACACAGTTTGCTCCATTTTCGTTTCGTGGACTTGACCTCTGGATTAAACAGATCGGGGAGCAACTGCGCGCGGTCGGGATCGGACGTCATTCTCGAGTCGGAATTATGCTGCCCCGCGGGCCGGAAGGCGCAGTTCTAGTCGTTGGTGTCGCCGCTCATGCCATCAGCGTTCCCCTCAATTCCAACCGTCCCGAAGCCGAGATAAAGGAGGAACTGACGAAGGCTGGCCTCGATGCTCTCGTGCTGCCGAACTGGGTCGAATCACCTGTCTGGGCCATCGCGCGGAGGTGCTCCTTTGGACTGATCGAAGCCTCGCGCGCGGCCGGCTCTCTTTCCAGCGTGGCGTTGCGACCAGTCCGCGAAATTCCAGTGCTGCTTCCAAGGCCAGTCAATCTCGCGTTGGATTCCATCGCGCTAATTTTTACCACATCAGGGACGACAGGGTCTCCGAAGCTAGTCCCCGTCACACACGAAAACCTGCTCGTGACGGCAGACAAAATGCGGCAGTGGTTCAATCTGTCGCCAGAAGATCGGACCGCTTTCGTTCTTCCCGGGTATTACGGGGCAGCCATAAAGATTTCCCTCCTTGCACCGCTTCTGCTCGGCGGCAGCGTGGGGTTTCCCGCCACTCGGCGCATCCAAAATCTGGTGGAATGGGTTCCAAAACTCTGCCCGACTTGGCTTTGGGGCAATCCTACTTTCTTCCAAGCAGTATTGGACGGACTTCGCTCCGGAGCGGGAACCAAGCTAACACACTCCCTCCGTTTTGTGGTGTCGGGAACGGCCTATCTTCCTCCAACGTTGCGCGCGGAATTGGAGGCGACGCTGGGCGTTCCGGTGCTCCAGTCTTACGGTATGAGCGAAGCTGGAATTTTGGCTGCAGACCCTGCTCCGCCGCTCAAGCGCAAGCCTGGCACGGTAGGCCTAATTTCACGTGATGAGCTGACCATCGTCGGCCCAAATGGCGACCTCCTTCCCGACGGAGAGGTCGGTGAGATTCTCGTGCATGGTCCCACCGTGTCGCCCGACATTGGCGCTGAGGCCGAAGCCCAGTGCTCAAACGAGCGGCGGCTATTCACCGGTGACTTGGGGTCTATCGATTCGGAGGGCTATCTCACGGTCGTAGGAAGAACCAAGGAACTGATCAACCGCGGCGGAGAAAAAATCTCACCTTACGAAGTCGAAAAGGCACTGTTGCTGCACCCTTCCGTTAAGGAGGCAGCGGCATTTCCAGTTCCCCACCCTCGCTTGGGCGAGAACGTGGCGGCGGCAGTTGTCCTGAAACCGGAAAGGAATACGCCAACACGGGACATCAAAACATTTCTCGCCGATCATTTGGCGCCTTTCAAGATCCCTCAGAATATATTCGTGGTACCGCACCTGGTGAAAGGAGCCACTGGAAAGGTTTCAAGATCGGAGCTTTCGGAGGCGATGGCTCATCGCATCCGAGATGTGGCGCCTCCCGAGTCGCCACTTGAGTGCCAAATCTTGGATATTTGGCAAACACTACTTGGTCGCGATGACGTTGGGATTGACGACGACTTCTTCGAACTCGGCGGCGATTCACTGCTGGCTGTTCAAATGGTGCTGGAAGTTGAGGCGATCGCGCGCCGAAAGATACCACCGTCAGCTCTAAAGGCGGTTTATACGGTTCGCCAGCTTGCCGACACGATCATACGCACCGCGAGGACACCAGAAGAGCTTGTGACCTGTGCTAAGCAAGGTGAGGGAACGCCGTTCTTCTTCTGCCATGGGGATTTTGCCACGCGCGGGTTGTGGGCGTTAAGGTTAGTAGACATGCTTAGGTGCGATCGGCCGGTCTTTCTGGCTTGGCCGCATCGTGACCCGGATCCCAACTTAAGCATTGAAGAAATGGCAAAGTCCTACCTGCCGCACCTGTTGGCAGCACAGCCGACCGGCGCATTTTCGCTTGGTGGCTTCTGTAATGGCGGCCTGATTGCGTGGGAGTTAGCTCACCAGCTGGAGAGTTTAGGCCGTAAGGTTGAGCTCGTTGTATTGATTGACACGCGGTCGTTCAACGCAAGGCTACCTATTCGTATGACTGTCCGCCTTATGCGACTCATCGCTGCGGCTACTCCAGGAAAAATTGGCGAAAAGTTCAAACTCGACGCAATGCGTGCGATCTGGAACAGAATGAAGCGGCAGGTCTACTACGGTCCGTATCTCCGCGCTATGTCCAATTATCTTCCTTCTAGATTGCGATGCGACGTAGTTGCAGTCCTTTGCGAGGAAAGCCGCGGGATAAAGGAATTCTCTCCAATGCCTTGGAGCCGCTTAGCCCCGGGCGTTCATTGCAGATACGTTGCGGGCACGCATCTCGGCGCCATCACAACACATGCCGCCGAGCTTGGGCTTCTCATGGACAGTTTGCTCTCTGCTAGCGTCCTCGCGATTCGATCAGCTGGAACCGAAGATTGATGAGGCATCAAGGGCTATGCTTTCTGACCTCGCTGTCGACGCTGAGCAGGAGCACCCCTCATGCTCCAGCAACCCAACGTCTGAGATGATTGACGGCTTGCGCAGACGCATTCTCGCCGGCCGGAGGCGGCTGGGACCCGCTCGCTTGGCGGCACCAGTTGGCATCCTAGCTTTTGTCGTGAAGCAACCTGTTAGGAAGATGAAAAAAATGTCGCGGACCTAGTTTGATGCCCGATCCTGCCATTATCGTTGAAAATCTATCCAAATGTTATCTGGTCGGGCACAGGTCTGGCGAGTTTGGAAACAGATCTGGCGGGCGAGCACGATACAAATACACGGCGTTGCGGGACGTCATCGGACGCGAAGTCCGCGGTTTTACGCGCAAAGCCCTCGATGTTGTCCATGGGCGACAAGTTGTTCAGGGCGACCAGGTGGAGAAATTTTGGGCGCTCAAGAATATTAGCTTCGAGGTCAAACACGGCCAAGCCGTCGGGATCATTGGTCGCAACGGCGCCGGCAAGAGCACGCTGCTCAAGGTTCTGAGCCGCATCACTGCGCCAACAGAGGGGCGGGTCCTGCTGCGCGGACGCGTCGCAAGCTTGCTCGAGATCGGAACAGGTTTTCATCCGGAGCTCACGGGTCGCGAAAACATCTTTCTTAACGGCGCGATCCTTGGGTACTCGCAGCGCGAGATCCGCAAGAGATTTGACGAAATCGTGGCATTCGCCGAGGTGGAGACATTTCTTGACACGCCGGTAAAGCGCTATTCGAGTGGGATGTATATGCGGCTCGCATTTGCCGTGGCGGCACATTTGGAGCCAGACATTTTAGTGATCGATGAGGTGCTAGCAGTTGGCGATGTTGAATTTCACAAAAAATGCTTTGGGAAATTGGATGAAGTGTCTCGTCGGGACGGCAGGACGGTGCTCTTCGTAAGTCATAATCTCGCGGCAGTTTCCGAGATGGCTGACCGTGCGCTTCTCCTCGATGCCGGATCCATTGTCCTCGACGGCTTAGTATCGGACGTTGTTTCCAAATATCTCTCGAGGGGAGCAGGGCGCGCAATTTACGTTGCGCCCGCTGGGAGGAAGATCAAGTCGCCGCATGTCAGTAGAATCCAAGTCCATACGTCCAATCCAAACGGGGTGCATCAGTTTGGAAGACCGCTTGAGATCAAAATATGGATTCGTCACGACGAGGTCATGTCGCAAGGACGTCTTCATGTCCAGATTTTCAACCAGTATCAGCACCCTGTTATCCACGCATATGCACTTAACCCAAACGTCCGGTTCGGTACCGCTTCCGGCGAGACTGAATTGATCTGTCGGTTTCCAACGTTGAGGCTTAACGTCGGTAAGTTTCATTTGCGTACTTATTTATCTGAGCCCCCCGGTCGAGAGGTGTACGAAGTACTGGATGGGCTCTGCCCTTTTGAAGTTGTTAGGACAGAAGAGATGGTGCCGTGGGATTGGCCTCCAAACCTTTGCGCCTATCATGAAGAATGGTCTTGGTCAGTCGCCGAGACCGCGGCGTAAGGCGCGGACAGACGACGGACAATGTGGTGCAGAAGGTGCAGGAAGGGGCTGCCGCCGACATACGGTAAAGGACTCGGTTTGCCAAATTAGAACCATGGCCTCTGACACCCCATGTTGATGTCCTTTCTTCACCAAGTCCGCGTCGCGTTGTTTTTGTTTTGGCCAATATGGATCACCATGACTGCCGCGGCAGCGGTCTCCGTCGCGTACGCCGTCGGATGGACAGCGAGCTCAACAGCCCAGAAGCGATCGATCAGTTTCATGCGGACCGGGTGGAAGGTCGGATCGGGCGAAGCTCTCGCCGCGATGATGTTGCTGACCTTGTTCCTAGCGGTCTACATCGCAATGATTTTGGCGTGGGAGAATTTCACCTACCATGACAACTCGATTTTTACTCTCTATACACTCAGGGGCTACAACATTGGCCCCCCGATTATGCCGGCGGTCGGAAGGTTCTTTCCGCTTGGTTTCCAAGAATTCAACCTCGTACGCCACTTTACCGATACAATCACCGGCTATCATGCCGTCCGTATTGCACAGCTTCTGATCTTATCGTGGATTCTCTTTATCCTCGATGAAGACCTTAGCATTAGGGCGCGCGTAGCACTTGTCATCCTTGCCCTGATCACTCCGAGCATTCTCACCAGCTTCAGCTGGCTTATTTATCACGAAGCGAATGTTCTGCTGTGCGTCGTCTGCCTTGCACTGTTCGTTAAGCGATTCGAGCAGACTCAGTCCGCTGGCTGGGCAGTCGCCGCAGCGATTTGTGCGCAGATCATGATCTACTACAAGGAGACGGCATCCCTTTTGCTCTTGGGTTTTGCAGTAAGTAGGCTGCTGTTGCGCTGCAGGAACACTGACTATTCTCGTCTGTGGGACAAGGAAAGCCGTCTGGATCTGTGCCTCGCCTTTTTTGCGCTGCTGTTTTGGCTCTACTATCTGGCAGTCATGTTCCCCAACCCGAACAGGCAATACGCCGAGGACCTTCGGCGGCCGCTGGTGGACGTGTTTCTTGGGTACGTAAAAGTAGATCTGCTCGCATTGTTATTTGTGGGCACGGTGCTGTGTAGGACCTATCTAATCGTACGAGGGAGAGTAAACCCGTCTCTATTGTGGGATGGCTTGGCTTTTGGCGGCGTAGTTTGTTTCATCGGGTACCTCGGTCTTGGTATCTCGGCCGCTTACTACCTGGCACCGGTCGACCTCATCGCCTTGTTGTACCTCGGTCGCCTGGTAAGTCTCTCGGCAGCAAAGATGCACTTGTGGGGCAAGCTGGCGATGTTGGCCCTGCTCGTTGCTGTCGTACTCCAAGACATCGCCCTCTCGGCTTTCCGTGTATTCGAACAAAAGAACGTCATCCACGCGAAGAATGAAATAGCACAAGTAGTTCGACTGCAACATCAGAAGACCGCGGGAAGTATCCAAAGGCTCTTCTTTCCGTTTGCAAGTCCGTACATGATCATGGAATTTGCAGCTTATCTCGACTACCGGGGTGTCCCCGTGGAAGGAATCACGGACGCAACTGGGAGACAAGGCAGCATCATCGTGGTCACCAGGTCCATGACGAAGGATGGCCCATGCGTGGGCTATAGGAATCTTATCTGCTACGCGGCTACTACGCCCGATCGGGGCGATCTTGTGATCGTCCTGCCGGACGACAATCCGCTGCTCGCCGATATAATTTCATACCGAGCGCAAGGAGAGCCGCTTTTCTACTATGAACCCGGTGCTCCCCAGTGGCTGTATCCTTTCATCAAGGGCCTTCGCATCGTCTCTCCTGGACCCCTCGTGCAAAAAGAGCTGCGGGACGGCTGGTTACATGCCTCGGTCACGAGCTGGAAATAACCGTCATAGATAACCAGAGCCAACTGTCGCATGTGCGGCTGCACCCTTTTACCGAATTGAGCTCGGAGGGACCTCGGCTGCAACCGGGGTAGTGGTGGCGGGACGAAACGTTCGTATCCAGGGCCTTGTCAGCTGGGTGCACGGCGTGGGCACCAGCCGAGCGCCGAATCCCGGGATGCTATCTTTTCTGAACGATACTGCGAATACGTTTAACGATATTAGCCAGCATCGCCTTGCGTTTTGCGCCGAAGTCGACGTTGGCAGCAACCCAATTGTTCACCTCTATACACCGGTTATAGCGTTCAAAATATTCCTGTTGAGACATCGAGTCGATGTAAGCGTATATTTGTTCGACACTTTGGAAATCAGCAGCGTCTATGAACGAGTTGCGTGGAAACGTATCATAGATACGATTTCCTCGCCCGTAATAGATCGGCAAGCAACCTCCAGCAAGAGATTGCCAAATCTTTTCAGTGCAATAGTAGTCATACGTGGTGTTCTCCAGGGCCAGGCAGATGTCGTATCCCCGGAGCAGCTCAACTTTGCGGTCGTGCCACGCTGGCAACCATCGCGAATCTTCCTTTGACATGTTATCCGGCCAACCCGGCCCAAAAATATCAACCCGCCCCGACCTCCAGCCTTCATTAAGCAAGGCCATCCGCAGCCAGTTCAGGTCGCGGTTGACACCCCGAACCACCCTCGGTTCGGGGCTAGCCACATACCTCATGATTCCGACAATCTTGGCTCTTCCACGTGGCGGGCATTGGTCTAAACTTTTGCGGGGCAAATTATTCCTTATAGCCCAGTAAAAGAATGTAAAATTGCTTAGGTATACATCGTTCGTATACAGGTTCATGACGTGAGCTACCGGCTGGAGCATCGACCACCTAAAGGTTGGTTCCACGATCGTATTGTAGGGCTCATTCGACCAAATCAATACGTGCCGTCGCCATTGATATCGGAGCAGCAGCTGCGTTTTTCGTGTCAATGCATTCCACTTCGTTGGCAGCGAATGACCGGTGACGAAAAGATCGCAGTGCAGCGGATTGTCTGTAAATCCAATTCCATTATTGCTGAAAAACGAAATCGCATCATGCTGATCGGGATGAAATGGGGTAACATGGAGAATGCCGGTTCGGTAGAGGCGTATCATACATGCCGCCTCTGCCGCCCTATCTGCTTTTGGCTAGAATCGAGCGAGCACCAAGCATACCATCGGAAGACCCGGATCGCTTGAGGCTGCAAATAGTTACCAAGGCCGCAAGCGGGAACAGCCAAGTCATTCTCGCTTGATATCGATCAAACACGCCAGACGCAAAGCTGCACAGCAGTGCGTTGGTGACGAAGAAAACGAAAACAAGGATGACAAGCCCAACGGCGTCCCAGAGACCCCGACGTACGGCGAATAGTCCCGCCGTCAACATTGACGCCAATGCGAGCGGAAAAGTCACATCGTCCACGACTCTCAAAAAGTCGAGGGGAATTAAACCATTTGATTGCAAGCTCTCTTTGTAAGCGCGAACGGTCGACGGTCCGAACTTTTTGCTTAGGACATCGACCATCCACTCGTCTGTAATTAATGGTTCAAGCTCTGCAGCCGGCGCGTGGGTGACGAGTGCGGAGCCGGCGGTGCGCTTGGCCATATCAAGTACGTCCCATGGGCGGGCTTCGATCGTAGCCGCTACGATCGATCCCGCCTCGTCTCGCATTCCGGCGAACCCACCGAGTTGCCGGAAGGCCTGACTGTTCCAAAGAAATCGGTTTGCGATCCAACGAGAGCCGGATGGTTCGCACCAGTCACCCCAGTGGGGATTTGTGAGGCAGTCATTAATGGCCGGGCAGATCTTATATCCGGCAGCAGGGCATGCCTCCTGAAGATAGCTCCTGGCCGGCCCATACTCGATCATGTTGGCAAGCAGCAATGTCGATCCGGCGGCGTAGATGGCAAATACACGATGAATAACTATGTTGTTTACAAGTATTGCCAAGATCGCGAGCGCAATCGGTATCGATGCGACCCCGGTGCGAATCAATATCAACCGCGGCGGCACGTGGCGAGCAATCTGAAGGACAATAATACAGGCAATGGTAACCAGCGCCAGCGGAGGATGGGTCAAATGAGCGGCGATCGCAACGCATGCGAGCAGGAGAAGGTAACATCTTTCAATCTTCGTAAGATCGGGCCAGTGGAGGCACAAAATGTACAAGACGAGCAACGTCACAGGGGTAAAGAAGTCGGCCATTATGTAACCAACGAAAATTGGCAGGCCAGAAAAGAGTGAAAGGACCAGAATAGACAGGAAGAAATACGAAAAGTCCGCTCGGCCAGCGAAGATACGAACGAGGACCCAGATCAAGTGGCTCGCGATGACAGCCTGCACCAAGATTGGCGCCCAGATGAAGTGGTTCAGATGAAAGAAGAAAATGAATAGGCCGTAATAGGGACTGCGATAGGGCATAGGTGTGAAAACCAAGTAATCCTCGGAATCCGGAAACACGAACGGAAAGCCGTTGATCAGCGCGGGTAACAAGAGAAAGGCGGCTCCCGCCGAGATCGCCACGGCGGCTCCGAACAATCCCTCGGTAGGGGCAGAACTCATTGTCTCAAGACGGAGACTCATTCAGTCCCCCGATCGATCACAGCTTGTGTCGCTTTGACACTCGCCAGTAAGATATAACATATTGGCAGAGTGGATATCAGAGTAAACTGCGATATGCATCCCGGCAAGCATCGCCGGAGTGCGGGTGGAGGTAATTTGTTGACGATGCGCCTTGAATCCCGAGAATGGCGTCGCCTTCAACCACAACGCCTTCTTCCAGAAGGCTCAAGCCCCGTACGAGCCGCCGACAAGTGGTCGCGACCTCGATGACCGCGTGCATTTGTCGAAAGTCGCTCTGGTGTAATGTTCACAGGCGCGTCCGAAGCTCAACCTGGATCAAAATGTTATCTAGTCGCTTGAGGGGGGAGCCTGCCTGTGCAAATCACGCTACTTGATCTTGTTCCTGCAAATCAAATTATCCCAATCATTTATTGGGCCGGCCGGACAGAATGCCGAACAGTTTCCGCGGGCGTCGAGTCGCAGCGATGAACCAGAACATTGTGGACGTACTACTGCCAGTGTTCAATGGCGCAACGACGATATCAGAGGCGATTGAAAGCCTTCAGCGGCAGACATTCACGAGCTTTCGCGTCATCGTAGTTGATGACGGGTCGACAGATCGAACGCCCGGAGTGCTTGCCGCGCTTGCGGCGCGTGATAGCCGAATTACGGTTCTGACCCAGCCGAACGGAGGAACTGTCGATGCGTTGAACGCCGGATTACGTTTGTGCCAAGCAGAATTCATTGCGAGGCAGGATGCGGACGACATTTCCGATCCATCCCGTTTGGAAGCGGAACTCGACCATTTCAGAAGCCATACGGACTGCGTTGCGGTGTCTGGCGCCGCGAAACACATCGACGAACGAGGTCGATTCCTTGGAACGGTTCAGACTTTTCCGCGACCCGATTGCGCAGATCCTCGCTGGGCGCCGTCACGGGAGCCGTACTTGATGCACCCATTTCTTATGGTGCGACGCGCGGATCTCCAGGCGATTGGTGGATATCGATATGTCTACTACTCCGAGGACACGGATCTATGTTGGCGTTTGCAAGAACGCGGAGCGATGCAAAATCTCGACACTCCGCTGGGCGAATATCGCGTGCATACGCGCAGTATATCCAGCGCGTCCGTCATCAACGGCCGCATTATGGCATTGAGCTCGCAATTGGCCGGGTTGTCCGCGCTACGCCGACGCACGGGTCGAGCTGACCTTCAATTCCCAAAGGAGGCGATCGAAGAGTACCGAAATGCACAGACATTGTCGAAGTTATGGGAAATCGGCAAGCGCCAGCTGGATGACGATGAAGCCGGATATTTGCGGATCGCGCTGGCGAGCAAGCTGCTCGAACTGACGGCTTATCGGCCCTACGAGCTCGAGTTCAGTGATTGCCAGTTCATTCGTGGCGCGCTTGACGAACTTAGCCGCCTGCCCTACCCCAATCGCAAGGATTTAAGCCGTCTCTATGCTAGGGCGGCTGCACGCCTCCTCATAGGCGGACGACTTCGTGAGATGGCCGCCCTTACACCCCCTTGGCTTTACTTACCAATGATCCTACGTGCCGCATCTAGATTCCTTCCTGCTTCGACGAGGAACTTCCATGCTCATGTGCGAACAAGGACGTTGGCTTACTGACAATTCTAGGTTCCGATCGAAGGACAACTCCAGCAATCATTAAATGCAGCCAAGCGATAATGCGGGGATGGCGCACGGCGCTTAACTGCGCAGGTGGTTGAACTTGAAAGGGCTATTATATCTCGGTCTCAATAATTGCAGAGAGAAATGCTGTAAACGCGAGCTGCAGCGCTAGAGCGATGCTCGCGATCGAGACGGTCAATATTTTGATCATCGCGCCATATTGAAGCGGACCGAAACCGGCATCCGCCCATTGCCCGACACACCAAACCATGCCGCCGAGGCCAAGCATGCCAATGAATAGCGCAACGACCAGCACGCGCTCCAATGTGAGGGGAACCAGGTACCGCTCTACGACCTTGGAACGCGGCAGCAGCCCGCGCGCCGCGGCATACCGACGCACGATGACCGCAAAAGAGATGCACTGCATCCCGATCAAGATGGTGACAGCGCTAACCAGAAACGTGTGAATGTCGAGGCTGATGTTCGGCGTGATGTAAACCGGACCAGGGAGAAGGAGGATCGAAAGTGCAGCTCCGAAGAGTAGGAGCGCGAGCCCTGGATAGAAGAAGAGCCAACGGGGCGAGAATATTAGTAAGAATCGCAAGTGCCGCCAGCCGTCTCGCCACGTGCGCAGATGCGGGCGTCTTGAGCGTCCATCTTTCTTCAGAGTGGTCGGCACTTCCGCGATACGCATGCGTGCCAAACGGCACCGCACGACCATCTCACTGGCAAATTCCATCCCGCTACTGCGAAGCTTGAGTTCGCGGATGGCACCTGTATTGAAACCACGCAGCCCGCAGTGGAAATCGCCGAGTTCCGCATGGAAAAAGATACGGCCGATGAAGCTCAGGAGAGGATTGCCCAGCCAACGATGGAGCGCGGGCATGGCCCCCCTCTCTATGCCGCCTTTGAACCTGTTTCCCATAACAAGATCGTATCCTTCTCGGAGCTTAGCTACGAAGCTGTCGAGCTGCGAAAAATCGTAGGAATCATCGGCGTCCCCCATGATCACGAAATGCCCTTTCGCTGCTTCAATGCCGCCCGTAAGGGCCGCTCCGTAGCCGCGTTCAGAAATCGATACGACGCGCGCGCCGAAACGTCGCGCAATGGCCTGGGAACCATCGGTCGAGCCATTGTCGGCGATCAATATCTCGCCGCGGATGCGAGACCTCGACAAATAACTCGATGCCTTCTTTACACAGACGGCAATAGTTTCTGCCTCGTTTAGACAAGGCATTAGGATTGTCAATTCGGTAGGAGTAATTTGCGTATCATACAGCATCGCTGGATTACTCACAGCATAACGTACGTCTGCGATGACGCTTCCGCAGGCAATCCAGCAGGAAGATCATACCGGTAGTCAATAAGCCGTCACTTTCGCAACCGGTTCCGCATAATGTTAGTATGTGTTCATTGAATGATATGATAACATACGGAAGATCAAATTTGAGTGACAGTCGCGATCGTCAACCTCGACTTGGATTCTGCGGTGGCCGCCAAAATTGCCTATTTCAACCACGATCTTTCGGACCCAGCCGTTCAGCGCCGCATCCGAATGCTGTTGGCCGGCGGGGCGGCCGTCACGGCAATTGGGTTCCAGCGCAGTTCTGAGCCGGCAGCAGCAGCGATCGAAGGGATCGTCTCGGTCGACCTCGGCCGCACCGCGGACGGCATGCTGCTGAGACGAGGGTTATCGGTCGCTGGAACTCTGGCCAGGCTGGGCGGCGTCGCTGAGCATGTGCGCGGCGCCAACGTCATCCTCGCCCGCAACCTCGAGATGCTGGCGCTCGCAATTCGCGCTCGGAAGCTTCACGCTCCCACGGCGGCAGTCGTGTACGAATGCCTCGATATCCACCGCATGCTCCTGTCCAAGCGCCTCGAGGGGCGGTTGCTGAGATCGCTCGAAACCAGGCTTTGGCGCGAGGTAAACCTGTTGCTCACGAGCTCACCGGCATTCGTCCATAATTATTTCGTTCCCCGCGGCTTTCGCTCTCCGATACGTGTCGTCGAAAATAAAGTGCTCATGCTCGATAACGTCCACGAACCAGATCGAAAGAGACCGCTATCGGGGCCACCTTGGCGCATTGGGTGGTTCGGGATCATTCGCTGTCGCCGAAGCTTGGACATCCTGTGTTCGCTGGCACGAGGCGCTGCCGGTAAGATTGAAATAATAATCCGAGGCCGCCCGACCAAAGTGGTCTTTCACGACCTCAATGAATTGGTCGCCAGATCTCCGCATGTTCATTTTGCCGGCCCCTATCACAACCCAGCCGATTTGCCGGCCATTTATGGCGACGTTCATTTCAGCTGGGCCATCGATTATTATGAAGTCGGACAGAACTCGACCTGGCTGCTACCCAATCGCATTTACGAAGGAAGCCTCTATGGCACGGTGCCGATCGGACTAGCGGGGATCGAGACCGGCCGCTGGTTGGCGAAGCGAGGAGCGGGAGTCGTCTTAGACGAACCCCTGGAGCAACGCCTCATCGATTTCTTCCGATACCTCGACAATGAGACCTACTCGAAGCTAGCAGGCCAAGTGGAAGCGCTGCCGCGCACAGACTTGGTAAGTGACCAAGCCGACTGCTGCGCGCTCGTGGAGGCGCTACGTGCCGCTCAATATAGTGTTCCGGTGGCTCGGTCAGAGCAAACAATGCCTGAGACAAGCTTGAAACACTAGAGCCAAGGGTATGCCGCTCACCCAATGGAGCCAATGAAATGCGGACTCAGCATTCCACCTCGTGCTCTGCACGAATACGTTCCCGTCACCCATGGGTGATTTAGAGTATGGCGAGCCAACTACATACCATATCTTCGCCGGCACTGAAACGTAAGGGCATGGCCATACACGACCCGGCAACATTCAAAGCCTCGACGGCACCGGTCCTGGTTGTGATTCCCTGCCTCAACGAAGAAGAGCACCTGGCGGGGGTGATCGACCAGCTACTGGCCGATGCAGACCGCATCGATCTAGCCATTATCGTTGCTGATGGGGGGAGCACCGACGGCAGTCGTGCTATTGCGCGCGATTACATGGCTCGCGACCGCCGCGTCGTACTTATGGAGAATCCGAAGAGAATTCAAAGCGCAGGAGTGAACCGTGCGGTTGAAAGGTATGGCAACGACTTTGAATTCATCATCCGTGTCGATGCGCATGCGAGGTATCCGAGTCGGTTTTGTGAACGCCTATTGAACGTGCAAGCCAGAACACGGGCGGATTCCATTGTTGTGAGCATGCACAGCGTGGGAAGAAGCTGCTTTCAGCGCGCGGCCGCCGCCGCACAAAATTCGATCCTCGGCAACGGCGGCGCGTTGCATCGCAATGTCGCCCGGGAAGGTTGGGTCGATCATGGGCATCACGCGTTGATGACCATCAGAGCCTTCAAGGCAGTAGGTGGCTATGATGATTCATTTTCTCACGTTGAGGACGTTGAGCTGGATACCAGGCTGAGGGCCTCCGGATTTGCGATCTTTCTGACCGGTGAGGTTGAAGTTGCCTATTACCCTCGCGACACAATGGCTGCTCTCATTCGGCAATATCGAAACGTTGGTTGCGGCCGAGCCCGTAATTTCCTCAAGCATCGAAAGAACGCGAAGGTCCGACATCTGATTCTGGCTGGAATTGCTCCTGCGCTGAGTTTGCTCCTGCTGGCGCCACTCTCTTTCATCTTTGCCCTCCCAGCGCTGAGCTGGGCACTGTTGTGTCTTGGCTATGGCCTTCTGCTCGGCGTTCGCCAACGGGACCCCTGCGCCGCCGCGGCAGGCGCCGCAGCCATCGTGATGCAGGTCGGTTGGTCAGTCGGATTCTTTGAGGGACTGAAGGCGGGACTGTGGCGAACCCATAGTACTAGGCAGGTCGACATCCGCACCGACAAGACGCGGACGCGCGACCGGATCACCCGATGAGAGCATCAGACACGCACGAGCATACGGCGCCTCAACCGACCGTCAGCGTTATCATGGCCAACTATAATGGCGCGGCGCATCTGGCCGATGCCATCCGGTCGGCCCAAAGCCAAAGCTTGCGCGATCTCGAAATCATCGTTTCCGACGATGCGTCGGCCGACGATAGTACCGCGGTAGTGACGGGATTGATGGCGGAAGACCCGCGAATTCGCCTGGTGCGGAGTTGTCGTAGGGGAGGACCAGCTGCCGCGCGCAACAGGGCCCTCGCGCTTGCGCAGGGCGCATGGATCGCCGTCATGGACAGCGACGACCTTATGCATCCCGACCGGTTGACGACGCTTGTCGAAATGGCCCGCCGCGATAACGCCGACATGGTGGCAGACAATCTCGTCGAGTTCGATACGAGCGGTTCCAAGCCGCCACACCCATTACTCTCGGGCCGGTGGGCACAGGAACCATTCTGGGTCGAAATCTGCCGCTATATCCAAGTCAATCATTTGTACGGTCGAGGACCAGCGCTCGGCTATCTCAAGCCGTTGTTCCGGAAAACTATCCTGACTGGTCCAACAGCCTACTACGACGAGACGTTGAGGATCGCCGAGGATTATAATTTGGTGCTGCGGTTGCTTTATTCAGGCAGGCGAATGCGAGTCTATCCCCTGCCCCTATATTTCTATCGCAAACACAGCACCTCGATATCCCACCGCTTGAATGAAAGGGCCCTCGAGGCGCTCAAGGCGACTGACGTGCGATTTCTCGGCAAGATTTCTCGCGAAAATCAACCGGTTGCTGAAGCGGTCAAACGCCGTATGAGGTCAGTCGAGACTGCCTTGGCCTTCGAAAAGCTGCTCAATGCACTCAAGTCACGGAATTGGCCGGCTGCCATGGGCATCGCATTGACAAAACCACGGGCCGCCGCGCTGCTTCGCCTCCCGCTCGGTGTTCGCCTGCGCGGTCTCGCTCCATCGCGAGTAGCCCGCATCACTGTCCCTCATCCGCTCGTTCTAACAACGTCCAGGTTGTCACATGAGAATCAAAGAGGCACCCGACCTACAACAGACCTGTCGTGACTCAGCACCGCAGGGATCCCAAGCCTACGCCACCCGACGAAGCAAATGCGCATATAACATGCCGCGCCGAGTACTTCTTCTAATAGCCGGTATGCTGCTAATCAGCGACTTGGTGACCGACAGTCCGACAGGTATTAAGAATGCCGCCTATCTCAGAGGGGCCTTTGCGCAAGAGTCACCCCCAAAGGGAGACTTAATCAAAGGCGAAGTCAAACCCTATGGCGAGCTCTATGTCTTCGACATCCGGCACGGAGTGGGCGATAGGATTATTGACGGATATAACGCGCAGAGGGGCGACAAGATACGGCTGCTAGACTTTGACCTGACGGATTTTAACAGAGTACGGGGCATGCTGAGGCAAGTCGGAGGTGATGCCCAGCTGAGACTACCCGGCGGACAAATCCTGTGGATTCTCAAGACCCAAATCGACAGCCTAGGCGCCCACACGTTTCAATTGCAGCTTGATCGTCGCGGTCTCGTCCCGACGTTCGCCGATGAATTCAACGAGTTCAGCTGGTACGCCGAAGGCTTGAACGATCACCCGACGGGGGGAGGAACTTGGAGGACTAATTTTGGATACGCTCCCGTGCAGCATCTCGGGAGCAGAACATTAGGCTCCAACGGAGAATTGCAGGTCTATTTTGATCGCGGCTTTCGCGGGACGGCATCCACGCCGCTCGGGATCGAGCCTTTTCGCATCGTCAATGGCACGCTTGAAATCGTCGGCGACAAAGCTCCGGAGAACGTCAAACCCTTCATATCAAATTACGAGTACACCTCCGGCCTCATTACAACCCAGTTCTCCTTTTCGCAGGTTTACGGGGTGTTCGAGATGCGAGCGCGCATGCCGAAGGGGACCGGATTGTGGCCAACCTTCTGGCTCTTGCCAAAGGATCGCTCATGGCCCCCCGAAATCGATATTATTGAAATTCTCGGGCAGGAGCCGACCGTGCTGCATACCAATGCCCATAGCAAGGCGAACGGCGTGCATACTGATGCTCCCGATGTCATTCGTGTTCCAGACACGTCGGCGGATTTTCATTTATACGCAGTCGATTGGCAAAAAGATGAAATCAGATGGTATTTCGACGGCTTCGAGGTGGCTCGCGCCCCCACTCCGGCAGACATGCACAAGCCAATGTATATCTTGGCAGGTCTTCCGATCGGAGGACATTGGGTCGGTCGGCCCGATGACTCCACCCACTTCCCTGCTGTTTTGACAATCGATTGGATACGCGCGTACCGGCGTGCCACAGAACCGTAGGAGGCGTCCCGCCCCGTTCCGTTCGCGCCCAAGGAAGGCAGAGCAGACGACCCGTAGCTTCTGAACGCATCAGATGGCAAACTCTACGCATTCCAAAGCAATTGAACTGACAGTCTGTATTTGTACTTTCCGAAGGCCGAGCGTTTTGTCCGCGATCGATAGTATTGCTAAGCAGTCAGAACTGCCGAACGTAAATGTTCGCATCCTCGTCATCGATAATGATTCCGCGCCGACGGCTTTCAACATCGTAACAGACTTCCGTCGTCGAACAGATATTCACGTGGACTACAAACATGTTCCTGGCCAGAATATTTCAATGGCGCGGAATGCAGGCCTCGATGCAGCCACCACACCTTGGCTCGCCTTCGTGGACGACGATGAATTCGCCTCAACAAACTGGCTTGCTGAGCTAGTCGCGAGTCGGGACGGCGCTAATGCCGTATTCGGCCCATGCGAGGCGATGTACGACGATGGGACTCCTGATTGGATCAGGCAAGGCGACTATCACTCCAACCGAATTACAGAACGTAGCCGGATCACTACTGGCTACACTTCGAACGTGCTGATTGATATGGCCTTTGCTCGGCGACACGGACTTCGATTCGATCCTGAGCTGGGCCGAACGGGGGGAGAAGATACAATGTTCTTCCACACGATGTACCGCAAAGGCGGCGTGCTGAGGTATGCCTCGGGTGCCGTTGTGTATGAAAGTGTCGTTCAGTCCCGTGCCAATTTTGCATGGGTCGTGAAGCGTCGATATCGGGCTGGGCAAGCTCGCGCGCTCGTTTCGCACAAATTTGACCATCCTGAGTACGTCCGTCTCTCATGCACGGCACCGTTGAAAGCTGCTATCTGCGCCATAATGGCCGCCGTCACGATTCCAAATCGCGCGCGCGCGATGTGGTGGTTGATGCGCGGCATCTTTCACTGGGGAACGATAAGCTACGCCCTGGGAGCCGGCGTTTACGAGGAATACGGCAAACCGATTGAACCCACCTGATCTCAGTCCGTATCCACCTTCACATCACAGTATCGAACAACGCGCCGCGGCAAAGTTCGAAAAACCTGTTTCAAAATAAGATCGCTCCGTCACGGTTTTGAAGCCGGGCGACTGCTGTTCGATCGTTGGCAGAAAATCCTCCCGCCAAACGAAAGAGATCCGCTGCAGCTGCGAAAGGAAGACCAACAAGGGGTGGATACCATAGGCCAAGCCCGCGCAAAAAAGAACCGAAGATCGAATGTGACTGCATCCACGACGTGTCGCTGCCTAAATTTTCGCGGTATTTGCGCGCGGCAAGAGTATAAGGCGACAGGTCGAGGTGCAACATCTCCCAACTTTCCCTGACGCTTGCTGCCGTTCGGCGCTCCCAATCATGAATCCATGGCTTTGGGCCTTGTGAATGGATGAAAGTGGGCGCGCCGAGTATGACGTTCGAGAGTCGTTCAGGAATTGTGTAGCCGTGGGACCCAAAATATTGAATAATATCTTTGCCCCGCTTGAGTATTTTTAAGGGTACATTTGTGTACTCTTGGGATGCAAGAAGAGCGGTCAGCACGTCTTGATCGGATATCATGTGTGGGGGCCGGGATCGCCAATCAAGCCGCTGGAATTTCGCATATTGGTCAGACTCGAGAAGCTCGCGCCATCGGCTCAGGAGAGGCCGATGTAATTTTGTGCCGCGAATTACACCGGTATTGAGAACGAATGGATGAGTTCGTCCGACCTTAAAGCCCCAGAGACGAGCCCGCAGCCCATCCGGATCGTAGCGGGCCCTGCACATAGCTTCCTCTGTGATGACGAGCACATCAGGGTCAAGCTTGTGGAACAGGTAGGAAATATCCCGCGCAACAATAATGTCGGAATCGATCCAGACGATATCGTCGTGGCCTTCGTCCATCAGATGCAGGAGAGCTTGCGGCTTCACGTTGTGGCTATACGCGGTCGGCAGCGGATCGACATCCAGTCTCACTTGTTCATATTGCCTGACCCACGAGACGAACTCTTCTTTTACCGGGGAAAAGAACAGACGTATCGGTAAGTTCGGACAATGCCTCGTCAGGCTCATGAGAAGAAGCTTAACAGAAGGCTCGAAGCTCGGGCGATTTTCTGCAATGCAGATTATCAATCAACTCTCCCAATGTCTTAACGTCGGAATGTTATCTTACCACAACGAAGCCGTCCATTCACGATGCATTATTCATGGCTACCAAGACTCCCTGATACCGCGGAGCGATAGGCTGGCATTTACGAAGGATATTGACGGATTTCGATCGGTCGAGATGGACTGTGGTCGGGTCTCAGGGAGAATCCTTGATATTAGGAACTTAAAGGCACGCCGGTCGTCGAACGAGCGAGGACCTCGCAATCGCTATTGCCTATGTCCGCTGCGACTTAGTGGCCGCCATGCCCAAATTGTCACTGAATAGCCTTCCTCGAAGCAAATTCAGCGAAGCTTTTTGCCACGTTGTTCGCGCTTTCGGCATCCATCCGCAGTTTGTATAGTAGAAATACGGCTCCGAAAATCCTGTCTCTTGACACATTCGAATAAGATCGGTGCGCAGTAATGCGGTTATGTGGGCCGGATAGTCGTGTTCCTGAAACGACGCGAAATGACCCCGAAAGATGAGCGTTAAGAAAGAACGCAGATTCTCCTGATTGGGCATCGTCAATACTAACTTCCCGCCCGGCCTCAGCGCTGTGAACAGATTCCTGAACACAGACCGCGGATTTTCCAAGTGCTCGATAACTTCGCTGCAAACGACTGCATCGAAATATTCCGGAGCACATGGAAGTCCATCATTTAAGTCCTGTTGACGCCAACTTACCGCTCTCGGAAGGTCTTCAGGACGATTCATAATGTCAACACCGTGTAGCTCCATATCATCGATACGAGACAATAATTTGATCAACTCACCTCTTCCCGCGCCAAAGTCCAGTACGCGCCCCTTGATTCCATGAGCCGTAATAATGTCCATCACCATCTTCTTTATTTCGCTGTTGCTAGTTCCGCCAGACAAGTTAGCGGCCAGAATTCGGAACTGAGCGAGGTCTTTTATCATGCTCGAAGTCCGGGCGCCTCCATACGAACTCTCCCTTCCGCTTTGCTTCGCTCTCGCGATTGTCGCGCATAAACAAAGGCCGCGAGGAAAACGGCGCCCGTAAGTGAAAATTGGGCGAATAAATCGACCTCCAACATAGACCGCAGAATGATAAAAGCCACATATCCAAGGAAAAAACAGCTCGTCGGACTAGGCGAGTGGACTACCCAGCGCGCGACTTCGATAGCAGTTACAGCAACCGTGAGAAGCGCCAAACCAAGTCCTATATAACCGAGGTCGACTCCCGATTGGTACCAAAGATTATGAAAGTGATACCCCGCTCGCGCTGGTTGGAACCGGCTCCACAAATCTTCAGCGTGCGGATTGCCGTGCTGCCAGAATGCTTGATATCCAACGCCCGCAATGGGATGTTCTTGCATCATCTTGTTAGCTACGTCCCAAAGAGGCGCTCGGTCCGACAAGTTGACGCTCTTTCCACTGAGCTGGAGCGCCGCTTGAAACAGCTCGTCGCCGAAAACAATAAGAAAGCTGCACAATATCGCAGTTAATAGGGCGCCGGCGCACAAAATGACGACCCGCGAACGGGGCCGGAAATGGCGCAAGTTAAATGCCAGAAGCGAACAAGCCAATGCACCGGCCAGCGCCACAACGGCGCCCACGGACAGCGCGGCCACGATCAGGATGGCCCCGCCAACCACACCGATAAGCGCTAGCGCACGCATAAGCCTGGGCTGCCCACGGTCCAGAAGCACCCACACGCCAACTTGAATCAATAAAGCTTGCATCAAACCGAAGCTGTTTTTCGAGCCGAAGATCCCAATCATAGCCAGTCCGCCGGCGTTCCATGCCATTCTCGGATTCGCTAGGCTCACCGCATCCGCGAGCAGGATCGCCGACAAATACACCGTCAGGAACGATTTTGCCGGCAGTGCCCGCACCATCACCAGGAAACCTCCAGTCGAAAATGCGAATTGGATCGAAGCCCGGAGCGTCCAATCGGGATATTGCGACCAAAATACCGACAACGCCGCGAAGATCACATAGATCCAAAGTATCCAGGAACTACAAATGGCGTTTAGGGCCAAGCCCGGGCGTGCGAGTGCATAAACCGTCGCTCCAACCATAAACACGATCACTGGTAATGTTGGAATAATATCCAAGAAGAAGAGAGCGGCAACCGCAATAAACCAGACCCACCACGAGACGTCCAAAGCTAAGCCCCGGATATTCCCGCTGGAAGACCGAACAACTTGATGTAATGTCACGACGAGCTCGCAAGCTAAGGCTAGATTGAATGGTTTGGCATGGAGGCATCAATTTGACCTGTGCTACTTAGCGCCGCGGCAACCTGGTCGCGAGACCAGAGACCGAGATATCTGGGAGGCTCGGGCGCGACGAAATCTGACACCATCGACAACGGTGGGGGAAGCATAAAGGGCGGCAGCCTTAAGTTTATAAAGCGAAACCCGCCGGCCCTTACATCCTCGTTTTTCCTAGAGAAACTGTATGTCGTCGTAAGCATGTAGGGTATGGCAGCAGCGACGAAGTTTCTGAAAACTCTCCGGATATCTTGATTAGGCAAGTGGAAGAGTACGTCTCGACAAAGCCATAGGTCAGCGTTCGGCAGAGGTCCTTCTACAATGTCGATTGCATGGAAGGAACATCTTTCGTTTCCATATTTTTGTTGCAAATCCTGGACCAGGGGGGCGAGAATATCTCCGCCTATATACCGGGTTCCACGCGGCAATGTAACGTGTCTCATCCAGTTAAAATCTCCGCAAGGTACATCAAGAAAAACCTCCACATTAAGTGTCTTTAGATAATGCTCTAGCAACGGCCTCAACGGCTCGGTATACGCGACGGTGCTTCCCCTACCGCTTCGTGACTCGGATGATCCCCATCGATTTTCCTCAAAGATCGTCTGGAAAGCTTCCTCACCATTGAGGTACTCCGAGCCAAAATATTTCCCGTCGCGGCGATATATCAAAGGATAGAGAAATGCCCACAGCGGGTTGAAGATCGCAGGGTTACGACGCATGAGGTTCTTTACGACGAGACGCATCCAGCGCACGACTTCTCACCTTGATGCTCACTACTCATCAACGAGAAATATGCACACGAGTATATAGATGCCGATTGCTGCCAGGAGAGATTGCACAATACATATCTTCTTGGTTGATAACAGCTCATGTGGTTGAGAAATCGATCCAGCGTTTGTTCTAACTGGGTAAGATCGGCGAAACGATCGCCGCAGTCCGCGGAAAAAAAAGGTACCGACGATGCCGGGATCATCACGTTGCTGACCTCCTTCCAAAGCGGGTCAAGCCAATACCCATTGTCCCACGCGAGGACCGGAACGTTCGACGCAAGCGCTTCCTGATAGGCCAAGCCCTGCGTCTCGTGCTCACAGACGAAAATCATGGCACGCGACCTCTCCAGAAGTCGCCGATAAGTCTTGTGATCATGATATTTGTATCGGATTACGTGGGTCCGTAATCCACGGCGAGCAAGCACATCGAGTATTGGCTGTAGCAGCTCGACCACCAGCCTTTCGTGACTCCACCGGATCTTGTCGTAAACGAGGAAATCGACGTCTTTCGCATACGATCTCGTATCGACCCATTCGTCGGTATCGATCCCGGCGTACCATCGAACGCATGCATCGCCGTAGATGGGGCGAAACATGTCGTGCATCCATTGTGCGAGAACGAGATAAATGCGAAATCGAGGATCTTCCATCAGACGGGGTGCAAGCATCGGGTGGTCAAACATGGAAGGCCCCAGGATCGCGGGATTCGGTAAGTTCCAGCCTTCCAAAACGGTGGGAAATCCAACCAACCCGACCGGGTACTCAGGATGCTTGCGGGCAAGCGCATGGTCATTGATCCGCACAAGCCAGCCCTGCTTTTCGAGGGCCTGTTTAAGAAGCTCGAAAGAAACGCCAAATCCCGTTTTCTTCTGCCTGGTGTGGGTGAGGTCATAGATTGGCCGCACGACGCGCTTGAGGTAGCGATCGTACATGAAGAACTTGTCCTTCTCGAATTCCTTATAGAAGAGAAGGATCAGTCTTCTCTCTGCAATAGCTCTTTCGAGCGAGACAGGCGGACGGTGCAGCATGGGTGTTCACATCGAGAGCCAGTGAGCGTTATATGAGGCTCGACGCTGATATGTTCGTGCCCGGCGGAACTTAACGTCACCCGTAGCATAACTTTGCCGTGTGATATGTGATTAACATACGCTTGGAACCTTGTCATCTCCTGGTAGGCAAATGACCAGGCTGTGCGATTTGATCGTGGTTGATTCCCAGCTCAGGGCCTGCCAGCGAGGCATCCGTGTGGTATTCCGTTCCAGGATGCTTTCAGTTATCAGTCGGATGAGTTGCGCTATCCTCGGCATCACACTGTTTGCGGCAACCACTCCGTTGGCCATCGCGCAGGTCGACGATGCCTTTCATTATAATCGCTTGCTCGGCCGGGGCATCAATCTCGGGAACGCCTTGGATGGGCCACAAGAGGGAGCCTGGGGGGTCACGCTCGAGGCCAACTATTTTCGCTCGATAAAGGAGGCGGGGTTCGATTCGGTGCGCATTCCCGTCCGCTGGTCGGCGCATGCCAGCACCACGGCTCCATACGACATCGAAATGGACTTCTTCGAGCGGGTCGATTGGGCCATTAGGCAAGCGTTGTCGAGAAGTTTGGCCGTCGTCATCAACGTGCATCACTACGAAGAGATGAACCAGGATCCGGTCCAAAATCTCCCGCGCCTGGTGCAACTCTGGAAACAGATCGCGCTGCGGTACCAGAATCAGCCCAAGAGCCTTATGTTCGAACTCCTAAACGAGCCGCGCGGCCAGCTCGACGACGAGCGCTGGCAGGAGGCATTTCCCGCGCTCCTCAAGGCCGTTCGAGAGAGCAATCCAGACCGCATAATCCTGATTGGCCCGGCATATTGGAATGCCGTCGACAAGCTGGACAAGATGCAGTTGCCGCCGCAAGACCGGCGGATCATCGGTACGTTTCACTACTACAAGCCACTCCAGTTCACGCACCAGGGTGCCTTCTGGCTCAACGACAGTGCGCCCTGGCGCGGGACACGATGGACGGGCATACCGCAAGAGCGAGAGGAGTTGCGCAAGGACTTCGAGCGCGCCGCGGCATGGTCCCAACAAAACCACCGCCCGCTCTACCTTGGAGAATTCGGCGCCTATCGGGAGGCCAACATGGACGATCGGGCGCTGTGGACGCGAGCTGTCGCGCGTGAGGCCGAAAAATGGGGCTTCAGCTGGTCATATTGGGAGTTCTGCTCCGAGTTCGGCGCGTACGACCCAGCCGCGCAGCGGTGGCGGCGACCCCTTCTTAATGCCCTTCTAGACAAGGACTGAGACACGGACCGCGGGATGACGGCGAGGCCGGATACCCGGCAGCGTGCGTCGTTTACGCTGTCCTCAATCCACGTAACCGTACCGTGCATAGTACCGCCTGTCGTAGTAGTGGCCACGATGGCCTTCGTAGCGGCACAACAGGTTGAGATCGGCCTTGTTGAGGACGACTCCGAGCAGATTGTCGTATACGCCCGGCGCTTTCCAGAGCGCATGTTCCACCACGTCGATCTTTGTGCGTCCCCACTCGATCACGAATACAAACCAATCGACGAGGTGCGTCATCGCACGAACGTCCGCCACCGGCGCCAATGGCGACAGATCGACGATGATGTACTCGTAGGATTGGCGTAGCCGCTCGAATAGGATTTTCGTGGCTTCGCAGGCGAGCACCTCGCTGCTGTGAGCTATCCGCTCGTTGACGACGGCGGGCAAAAACACTAAACGCGTGTCGGGGTCCACGCACAGCGCGTCCTCGATCCTCACCTGATTGGCAAGAACCTCCAACAAGCCGACTTTCGCCTCCGGGATCAGTTTACGCGACAGATCGGGGTTGCGCAGGTCGGCGTCTAACAGGACCACCCGCCCGCCGACACTCGCGATGCTTTGCGCCAGCGCCATTGCGGTCGTCGATTTGCCTTCGTTCGGTAGCGACGCGGTGAACGCCAACACCTTGCTGCCCTTGGCCGACCTGTTGAGGTCCGCCGCGATTTTGATTGCGCGGATCGACTCGGCAAAGCGTGAAAACGGCGAATCAACAACCGCCCAGAACAGGCTCTGGTCACGCTTGATGATTCGGTGCTCCAAGCCCCCATAGTCTGTCGTTGGCGGGTGCGGCCGCAAGGTCACCGGCCCTTTGACCTTTGGCAGCACCGCTATGCAGTCCGTGTGCAGGATGCTTGCAACCTGATCGCTGGTGCGGAAGACGCGATCCGCTATGTCACGCAACAGGCCCAGCCCAGAGCCCACGATCACACCTCCGGCCGCCGCCATCATGAGGATGAGCCTGATCCTGGGATTGCTCTGACTCAAGGGAGGCGTGGCGGTTGTGATGAGCCGGGCTTCGGTGATCGGGAACGATTGCTGCTGAACCGATTCCATATAGCGCTGCAGGAAGTTGTCATGCAGCGCGCGGTAGGTCTGCGCGCTGCTCTCGAGGTCGCGCAGCGCAATTTGGGCCTGATTGGCAGTCTGCGATACCGAGACAATATCGGCGAGGCTCTTGCTGATGGACTCTTCACGTGCCTTGGCAATCTCGTGATCGCTCCGGTAGGTCTGCGCGATGCGACCAAGTTCGTCAACGATGACTTTGCGAATCTCGTGCATCTGGGTGCGCATATTGACCACCGAAAGGTGGCCGGACCCATACTTCACTGAATATTCGGCCTCCTTTCGACTGAAGTCGAGATACTGCGATCGCAGCTTGGTAATGACTTCATTGCGCAAGCTGTCGGTGACTGTGGCGTCGGGCACCTCCACGCCCGAACGCAAGATTTCGTCGACGCGACTAAGCTTGGCCTTCGCCTCCGCCGTCTGTGCGCGTGCCTGAATCAACGAGCTGTTGAGTTCAGAGAGCTGCTGCTCGTTCATCAATCGGCCGCCGGCAGCGACGATGTTATTCTTCGTCTTGAAGTCCACCACCGCGCGCTCAGCATTGGTGGCCTGATCACGCAGTTCTTTGATGCGGTCCCGCATCCAGTTGCCGGCTCTCCGCGTCGCCTGGTATTTTGCCTCTAATTGGTCGTCGATGTAGGCCTCCGCCACCGCATTCGCGACCTGCGCCGCCCGTTGCGGATTGTGTGATCGGAACCCGATGTTGATGACATAAGTCAAGCCCGCGCGACTGATGATCAGGTGCGATTGCAAGCGTCCTATCGCTGCTCGGGTGAGAGCAAATTCGGAAGGCTGCTCTTCTGACGATCCAAAGGGGTTCAACACCCATCCCTTGATCGTGGAAAAAAGGCCGTCATCCGGCGCGACGAACTCGGGATCCTCGGTGAGGTGCAGGTCCTTGATGATCGCGAGCGCCACGTTTTCCGACAGCAAGACCTCGACTTGACTATCGACCGACCACGTGTCGGGGGGGGTATCGCCCAGCACCGATTGCTGCTGGAACAGCTGGACCTTACGGCTGTCGATCATCAATTTCGCAAAAGCGGTGAAGCTCGGCGGCGTGGTGAGGAGATAGACAGCGGCGAGCGCCATGATCAGCAGAAAGCACGCTACAATGATCGGGTATTGTCGGTGCAGGAAGCCGGTAAAAACCTTGAACAGTTCTTCCAGCGATATGTAGTCAGGTCCGGGCCCGGAGGCAGGTGTTTGGGCGCCACGGTAGGGAAGCGTCGGAGCTTTGAAGGTCTGAAGCATTTCTTGAACGCGACCGCCTAATGATTGTTCGAACCCAAAGCGCAACCGTCACACAATCAGCACGCGCTTTCTTATGCGGGGTGGCGACGAGGCTATCTCGACTCCCCGGCCATGGAGGCCAAATATCCAGAGTCCGAGCAGGCCTGTAGTTGCCATTCGATCATCTCCTGTCCCATTTCACAACATTAAATATAACACAACCGTCGGCGAGATTGGCCGAAATTATGTAGTAGGCGGCAGCCTCTCAGTGCACGTGATTAACATAATTAACATACGTCGCACCAGACTATGTCAAATGGACGATCTCCCCGAGTGGGTTCCGGCTCTTCCGTTAAAGACCTCCTGAATCTGCAAGCATAATCCATCAAAGCACGGAGGGCGCGCACCGCTGGCCGCCAGCGCCCCCTGGCAAAATGAAGGCACATCAACGCTTGAGTGCTCCGGGACGGCGAAGGCGTGCCCAGCCGAGCGGAGGAACAGCGAGCTGATCTTGGTCTGACCGCCTCAATGTGGGGTCTGGGAACCGGACGCCAAATTTTGAGGTCGCTTCGACGCCGCGATGACGGGCGCTCACACTTGGGTTAGAACGGCGGTGAGGAAGAACTCCCTATGGGGAAGCGATTGTTGATCCTGGCCACAATGTTCAAATTGTAGGCGTTCGTTGCGGCCACAATCGGGTCGTTGACCGTGGCGACTGTCAGTCTGAAGTAGTTCAGCGCCTTGCTGATCTCGACGCTAGTCGCATTCGCAATGTAAAGGACGTCCTTGTTCCGCATCTGGAACTTGGTCGCGAGCATAAAGCCGTCGGGATTGCGTAAATTCAGGTTATAGATCACGGGAATGATCGGTCCAGGGAAGCGCGTGCAGTCGATCCCTAGCCGTTGGGCCACTTCCCTGGTCTCTCCGCGGTAGAGGAAGACCGCGGAAGGCTCGGCCAAGTTGTCGTTCAGCCCACCGGCTTTTCCGATCCCCTCCGCGAGCGAGATCCGCCAGGCGTCGAAATTGACCACGCCCTGCACCCCTCCCGTAATCGTGTTGGCGGACACTGCACCGAAGGCAACGAAGGTCTGCGGCTCGCGGTAGAGATAGATCGTATCGCCTGGATGCGTCCAGATATTGTTGGAGGGCTCATAGACCAGCGCCCCGAACGGGGCTGTGGCGCGGCGTCCCCCGCGCTCGAGCATCACCCAGGTCTCGTGTCCTTGCGCTTTCGGTCCCGCTGCGCGCGTAATCGAATCGAGGATATGCTCACCCGCATAATTCGCCGGGAACCGATTGGGATTGTTCACTTCGCCAAGGACGCTAATGAGCGAGGTCCGCTGCTCCACAAGCGACACGACAGCCTGCGGCTCGATCGCGCGGTTCTTGATGGCATCTACAATGTCTTTTTGAACTTGCGAAGGGGTTCGGCCCAATGCCCGGATCGCGCCGGCGTAGGGGACTGATATGTTGCCGCTGGTGTCGACATTCTGGTTGGGCAGCGTGATGAAATTGCCGGGCCTGACACCGGCCTCGATCGGTATATATAAGCCGCCCGCGGCGGCCTCGAAGATCGCGACGCTGACGCTGTCGCCAATGCCAAACGTGATCTCTCTCGGGGGACGCCGATCGGGGAACACGGTGCCGATCCTGGGCGCGTAGCTTGCGAGGATATCGATGACCTGCGGCGTGATCTTGACCAAGACGTAAGGCAGTCGTGTCGGGTCGTCCGTATTCCCGCCGCGGTAAATTTCACCAATCTCGGGCCCCGTGGTTGGCATGATGGAGCAGCCGCCGCCCGCGAGGGCGAGAATGCCCAAAATGGCTACGCGCGCAAAATGCCCTTTCCCACTCACCACGCAACCCCACTCCGTAGACATGTTAACGATCACATTCGCTCGCTTAACGAGAAACGGTCAGTATTGGCCCACAGCCTGGTCGTCTAGAAAACCAGAGTTCTACTCATCGGAGCCCCCAACCGGTGAAGGTATAGGCACCCCAAAACCCAGTACCTCCATAGGGCCCATAGGCGCCATAGAGCGAAAAGCACGAGTATCCGCCCGGACAGATGCGCTGGCATCGCGCCCCACATGGCGCGTAAGGCGCGCATCTCGGACCCTCACAAACATGTCGGACTTTCTTGGTTTGACGCCCGTCAGCCACTGCCTCAAGCGTGAAACTTCCAGAGTTCACAACTGCAAGAACCGCCGTCATCACAAACACAATGTTACGCACAGCGCTCCCCTAATGCCTTTGCCAGCATATACATAAACGGTATATTGCGGCACTTCGAACGAAAATAAGGCATCCTATTACTGATTATCATCCGCATAACGAACCGCGCCCTATTTTGGAGCATGCATTATCAAATTTATCACCGGGTTGTTGCCATTCAGCAACACTTCTGCATGTGAGCAAGAACATGTTACCAACGGTGCAACGGGCCCGACATTAGAGCAAGTTACACCGAGGCTTTTGGCACTACCGTGAACGATTGGAGTCTCTCGCAAGAAGGATCACGGAGCAGTGGTCCCCGCCACGGACAGAGCTGGGGTCAAGGATTCGGCCGGGCCCGGTTGCGTATAGATGCCAATAGGCTGATGCGTGGAAGCCCGTCCGACGGAGGTATAAGCGAAACGGTGTTTCTTCATCTCTTCAGCACGATAGATGTTCCGCAGATCAACCACCACGGGGCAAGCCATCAAATCCCGTAGCCGTTCCATGTCGAGCGCGCGGAATTGCTCCCATTCGGTGACAATCACGACGGCATCGGCTTCCTCGACACAGTCGTAGGGCCCTCGGCAGTAGGTCACGTTGGCGAGGATCTGCTTGGCCTGCTCCATCCCCGCGGGATCATAGACGCGCACCTTGGCGCCCATATCCTGGAGGGCAGTGATCAGTGGAATAGACGGCGCCTCGCGCACGTCGTCGGTGTTAGGCTTGAAGGTGAGACCCAAGACCGCAACCGTCTTGCCCCGCAGCACCCCAGCGAAGGAAATCGAAACCTTTCGCGCCATGGCGCGCTTGCGCGTCTCGTTGACGGCCTCGACCGCCTCGAGGATCCGCATCGGCACATCATGGTCCTGCGCGGTCTTGATCAGAGCAGAGACGTCCTTTGGCAAGCACGAGCCGCCGAAGCCCGGGCCCGCATGTAGGAATTTCGGCCCAATTCGATTGTCGAACCCAATCCCGCGCGCAACTTCCTGCACATCCGCACCGACGCGCTCGCAGAGATCGGCTATTTCGTTGATGAAGGTGATCTTGGTGGCCAGAAATGCGTTCGCTGCGTACTTAATGAGTTCCGCTGTCCGGCGGCTAGTGTAGAGGATCGGAGCTTGGTTCAAGTACAACGGACGATAGATCTCAGCCGCTACTTTCTTGGCATGCTCGTCCTCGGCGCCAATGACGATCCGATCCGGATGCTTGAAATCATGGATCGCGGCGCCTTCGCGCAGGAATTCAGGATTCGACACAACGGCAAAGTCCGCATCGTGCCTGAGCTCTCGAATGATGCGCTCAACCTCGTCCCCGGTGCCGACCGGCACCGTTGATTTGGTGATGACGATGGTGAAGCCCTCGAG
>Ga0306920_100000475_pt1 | contig 46600 bp, 32 predicted proteins | sample flu12Cox44000170_FD_204666 | JGI IMG/M metagenome (GOLD analysis project Ga0306920, IMG submission 204666) | Lab enrichment of tropical soil microbial communities from Luquillo Experimental Forest, Puerto Rico - flux4day.12C.oxic.44.000.170 (v2)... | ecosystem: Environmental > Terrestrial >... | reverse complement strand
GCCAGCCTTTCCGGGCGGGATTGACTACCCGCTGGGTCCAAATGAAAGGTTTCAGGTTTTGTCCATTCTCCTTTCCCAGGCTTCGCCTGGCGCACTAATAATTCAACGCTAACGCCGCTTCCAACTCAGTATGGGGGATTGCAACGAGCCCGACACGATGGTTCTCTGCCTCGTAAGCGGCATAATTGAGACACAGTGAGAGAACCCTGCAACGAAAGGAGGTCGGAGTCGGTCCCCATCTCGCGCATAGGTTTTGTGTTCGCGGCTAAGGGCTCTCTATTGCGGGCAACGCTAGCGAGAGCCTCAAGTGACTGCGCCTCATACGACCATCGGCCATACAATTTGCTGATTAGACCACGCCTTGGTTTATGGTTTGTTCATTCTCAAGTATTCGCGCATTCGCAACCGTATTGATCGTGTCCTGCAAGTGGGCATTTTCGCGCAGAAATTTGTTGAAATCTTCCGCCCGAAGCACCAGTAACTGGCAATACTCAATCGCCGTGACATCGCCTTGACGGCGTCGGCCTGTCACCAGTGCCATCTCACCGAAGAAATCGCCCGGGCCGAGTGTCTTTCTTGTTCCCATTGCAACTACTTCGACTACGCCCGAAGAAAGAAAGTACATGGCATCGGCTACTCCACCGTCACGAATAAGCGCTTCTCCCGGAACCGCGAACCGCGGTCGGAGCAAACGAGCCACAGAATCGAGATGTTGTTCGGTTAGGACGTTGAGAATGGGCACTTTGGAAATCAGCTGCCTGGATTCCAGACCGAGGTCGAGAGGGGGCCGCCGCTCGAGCTTAGCCCGGACGGCGCTTACCTCTCGTCTCAGTGTGCTGTAGAGTTCGGGGCCTATTACACCCTCCTCGAACAACGCCCGATATTCCATGTCCTCGCGACGCAGCCAAATCTTGTCCAGAATACGGCGTTCGAGCAGATGAGCATATTCCGGGTACTGTTGTCGCAGTGCGTAGAGTGCACTATTTGTCATCTCGCGCCGCTGACGAACGATCCGCAGAATTCGCTCTCTCGCTTCACGACCGATTATCAGTGTGAGTTTTCCGCTCACGTAAGGCTCCAGTTCTTCCAAGACGATTCGATGATTAAGCAATAGCTCGAATCGATCAGCGAGCCGGTCGACGAGCGGGCCATCTAACGAGAACTTGCGGTGGAGGAAGTGTGCAATGCGGAAAGAGAGCGAGAAATCAACCATAGCCTCAACTGCAAGAATGTATTCTCGCTCTCCGCCCGCCCGCGTCCGGTCGATTAATTTGCCTACCGCCGAAAGCGAATGTTCGATGATTCGCCCGGACACGGTTCGTTCGGCGAAATGGGACAACAGGATATCCCGTTCGTGGCTGGCCAATGCAATAAGGCCAAGCACAAGGCCATGGTCATCGTACCCTTCCTCGGAGGCTTTCGAAGCGGCTGCGGCTGCATTTGTATCCGGCGCAGCGCTCAGGCGGGTCGCCTCCGAAACCAGAGTGTCTGGAAATTTATATTCCAGCGCCATCGCTCTAACCGCGTCCAATACTCTTTCACGCGAGAGAGCGAGCACCTGCGTTCGCAGGGCCTGGTCGACGGGTGATAACTCATCAAGCCCGAGTATGCGAATTAGCAAGCGCAACGTGGTGCCATTGATCAGAAGCGTGACTAAAACAAAACCGGTCGCGAGAACTCCGATGAACCGGCGTACTTCGGGCGCCACCGTTGCATCTTCCGTAACCGCCAAGGCCAGCGCCAAAGTCACAGCTCCTCGCAACCCACCCCAGAGGATCACAGTCTTAAATCGATTTTCGACTTTCTCGCTAAAGCGCAGTCCACTTAGGATCGGCAGCATGCCGAACAACACGAAGGCACGAGCAGTCAACGCGGCGAACACAAGGACAAGAAGTAGTAGCAGATCGTGCCAACCAACCTGGCTCAGCATTCGTGGTACCAGGAGTGCAGCAAGGATGAAAATAAGCGATCCGGCCCAAAAGGCGATCTGCTCCCAGATGTCGTGCAAAAAGTGCCAGTCGTCAGGTGACATTCGTCGTTGCCCTACCGCGCTCATCACCAGTCCTGCGGTTACAGTCGCCACCACCCCCGAGACGCCGAGTTGGTGTTCACCAATAATGTAGACCAGAAAAGGGAGCGCCAAAGTGAATGTAACCTGAGCGAGACGCAGGTCGAGCAGTCGCCGCATCAAGTTGAGAATGACTCGGGCTCCAATGTAACCTTCCGCGATCCCTCCGGCGAAATTTCGTACAAACTTGAGTACCGCCTGCCCGATACTCGGCGTACCGCCTCCGCTCAGCGAATCGAGCAACAGCACGAACAAGGTGATAGCGGCCGCGTCGTTAAGTAGGCTCTCGCCTTCGATGAGTCGGCTCAGACGGGCTGGAGCACCGACCTCTCGGAAAATGGCGACTACTGCGACCGGATCTGTGGTAGCCACTATCGAACCCAGCATCAAACACGCGGCGAGAGGAACGTTAGTTATTGCTCCTAATGAGCCGCCAATCATTAAGGTGGCGACCAACACCGCAACAACGGCCAGAAGGAGGATGGGTCCCGCGTCCTCGACGATCCGGTTGACCTCGATGTTCAAGGCGGCCTCAAACAAGAGCATTGGAAGAAAAATGTATAGAAAGGCGTCAGAATGAATTGGCAGAGTCGCGATCGGTCTTGCTATAGGCACAAGTCCGGAAAACGCATTGCTTCGGATGAGAATCGTCGAGCCCAGACCGATAGCTACTCCAATCAGGGCGAGCAAAACGGTGGGCGACACTCCCAATCGCGCCGCTAACGGCTCAGTCAATCCGACAACGATCAGCAACACCGCAATTATGAGTAAAATGATATACAGATCCATTGGTAGACTCGGACGGCTAGCCGCGGAATTACGGGGCGCCGTCTGCTGAATTTCGTTAGCAAACAATGTGAGTGAACGCACACGACTCGCATTAGATGAGCGCCGGAGCCATGTGGGTTCGCGCACGACCCCTCCTGAATGGGTCTTTAGATTTGCGGGCGTTCGGATTGCACGAGAGAAATGCCGGAAGATGCATCTGTTCGAAATTGCGGTTCTAAATTCTCGTCATCCGGATTGCATGCACGTAAGCCTTTCATGACATTAAATTGCGCCCTCAACGAGGATACGCGAACGCAGCGGGTTGGCAAAATTACCGGAACATCAATAATAGGCCTGGTTGTTCCGGAGGGGGCATCCCTCGCAACGAGGATTGCCAATCGCTGCGGTTCCGTGGTGCCGTGCGCGTACATGCCAGCGAGCGCAAGATTTGCGACCACCACGAGCAGCGCGCTGATAAACCTTCCCAACCGTACCATTTCGCTTGACGTATAGTTGCCCTTGGGTAGTGTTGGCAAGACTCTGTGCGCGTGATAGGCGGCCAATGACCGAAGCTCTGTGCATCGCAGTGTTGATTTGGCGAATGTTACACTGCTAGTTGAGGACTGAGTGGCATGCCAGCTCAGTTGCTCCGATAATGTCTAGTCCGTCGACTAAACCCGGTCCGGTCGCCGCCTCTGTCCGTTGGCGCGTCCATCAATCCCGGTTGCGATCTATCCGCTTAATAGTTCTGATTCTAATGTTCTCCGGCGCCCTCGGGGCAGCCGCTCTCTGCGCTGAGTTTGCTGTGGGAAGCGCTCCGTCATGCCCAAGGCATGCGGGCAGAAGACAATTCCGCAGCACAGAGATTCGAGCTGCTGATGTCCGGACTTATATCATTGGCACCGCCAGTCGCCAAAGCACCTCTTGCCGAAGAACCGCCGAGATAGTGGTACGCCGGGACGGTGCCACGAATAGCTTCATACTGTCGGCCGCTGATCAGCAGGACGACTTCACGATTGTGGACTTTTCGCCGGACCGCTCTCAGCTCCTTCTGTGCCGAGAAAAGATCCAGAAATATCCTGATGAAGAATTCAGAAATGTCGAAATTGCAATGATGCCAATCGCCTCCGCCGGTGTGTCATGGCAGAACGTGTGGGATCTGATGAAATGGAATGAATGCGACGCCGCCATCGACCCTTTGGGCTTCACTTCGGATGGCAAGGTGGTTATCAGGGCACGCCCGGCTGTCATGGCGTCGCCGCGGCGTCGCAGTTGTATCTCCGAAGCTGGCCGCTTCATCATCGACTTGCCGTCAAGAACCGTAGGCCAGTTGCCGGACACTACGAACATCACCGCTTATTCAAAGCCTACCGGCGGGCCTTGGCAGACCTGCAAGGGTGATCCTGATCTGACCGGCGCATGCTTCGCGATCCACGGCCGCCTCTCAACCTGGAACGGGGCTCCAACGTATCGAATTTGGCGGATCGGTAGCAGGCGTATTCTCGGCGTTTCAAACGACCTCTTGCCGGAGTCAGTCGCTGCGAACATGGGCTGGGACGTCGAGGCCTACGGTGATTTTCTTGTTTGTCCCTTCAGCCGGGAGCGTCCAGGCTCGATGCAACAGGTTTGTGTCGAATCAGCGGGAAACCTCAAATATCGAAGGCGCTGATGCCACTAAACAGAGCAAACCTTTCAGAGAGGTTGCACTGCCCGACCGTTCGATGTGGACTCTCCTCGACGCCCATTGGCCCGGCTGAATTGCGTTCCGTTAAGACCCGCCAGCATTAGCAAGGTCTGACGAAAAACCATACGGGCGCGAGACCGATCAAATCCTTTATAGAAGTAGGAATTAGTTAAGAGTCCGATCCACATTGAGGCGGCGAGTACGGCAGCGTCCTCCGCGGATAAATTAAACGCGCGCGGGGTCTTTGCAAACAGATCTCGAAGGCACTCGATCACTTTGCGCGCATGTTCTGAGTTACGGCGGCGAAAGCGCGGATTGTGCAAGGCGATGCCAATCATCTCCAACGCGATGGCGCTCTCGCCCAAATCAATTTTTGGTTCGCGGAACGCATAGTTGGCTAATCGATGACACTGTTCCACCGGCGGCTCGTCTTGCTGACCCATCAAGTCTGACAAGAGCGCATCGGATAATGCTGCGAAGAGTTCCAGCAGAATCCCCTCTTTAGTGGGAAAGTAGTAAGCGAGATGACTCGGCGACAATCGCGCTTTCCTGGCGACATCTGTCATCGAGGTGCTCGCATACCCTTTTTCCAGCATCAGTCGCCACAACGCGCGAAGGATGACAGTGCGGCGATCACTCTCATCTCTGCTTAAGATTTGTCGAAGAAGTTCGCCACAATTGCCGGCGCTGAGCTTTGTCCGGGCGGGCTTTGGTACCATTCTGACGGCTCCCTTACGTAATCTAGGTTAGGCGCGGACGACGATCAAATTATACTGCGCGTATTTTACGGCTTTACAAATCCGGATTGTGCGTGTGGCTCTGAAGCAAAAGTGTAGACCGGCCTGAGATCCTCTTTCTGTCGGCACAGCCATAAAATCCCTACGTTGTCGCACAGGTGAGGCCAACGCCACCTGCGTCTCCATGGCCGCAACTCTCTGGCGATGAGCGTGCTAAGCTGAGGCCCTTTTATGAATTTGACAAGCTGATACGACTTGAATATTTTTCAAACGGTCTCGCTTGAATGTTTTACAAAAAGAGGGTCTAAGGACCCAAAATCGCGTATGAGCCTAGATGTAGCGTTGGAGAATCCGGCAGGCGAATGCGCCGAGTGATTGGCCCGCGATCCAGGCTGAGAAGGTTACTTCCCCTTAATTCAGAAGGGGTTTGGCAGTGAGATTTTCCAACAGACCCTGGAGAAAACAGTTCAGGAGGGAGGAGCGCAGATGGCGGAATTTGACACTATCATTCGTGGTGGAGTCATCATCGACGGGACCAGGCTGCCTCGATTCCGGGATGACATAGGAATCAAAGATGGGCGTGTTGCCGAGATCGGAAGATTGAAAGCACACGAAGGCGCGCACGTGATCGATGCAGATGGCGTGATCGTAGCCCCCGGGTTTATCGACCTCCATACCCATTATGATGCACAGTTGTTCTGGGACCCCTACTGCAGCATCTCGGGCTGGCACGGGGTGACTTCGGTGGTAATCGGCAACTGCGGCTTCGGTTTCGCCCCGGTGAGGCCGGATTTCAGAGAACGTGCGATGCTCACCATGACTCGCAACGAGGCCATTCCGCTGGCCTCAATGAAGGCCGGCATGCCGTGGGATTGGGTGACCTATCCCGAATTCCTTGACAGCGTCGACCGCCATGCGAAGGCGATCAACATCCTACCGTTTATTCCTTTATCGCCGCTTCTGGTGTGGGTAATGGGCCTCGACGACGCCAAAACCGGGCGCCGATTCACGGAAAAAGAAGAGCAGGAAGTGCGTCGTCTCGTTAATGAAGCCATGGACATGGGGGCCTGCGGCTGGTCGCTGCAGCGCTTGGGCAAGGTTAGCCTGCAGCCCGATTACGACGGCACTCCGATGGTTACCGATGTAATGGATGACGAGAACATCCTGTTCTTCGGCCGCTTGCTCGCCGAGCGCAACGAAGGCTTCATCCAGATAACTTATGCTCCTGACTTTCAGGGCGATGGCGATATAGAGGAAGGCCTTAGAAGGCTGCAAAAGCGCCTCGAAACATTTCATGAATCGCTCGCCGAAGTTTCGGACCGGCCGATTCTATTCAATGCAGTAGCGGTGAACGACAAATTCCCGCAGCGTCATCGTCGTTTGTTGAAGTGGCTCGAAAGCTGCCGCCAGCGGGGCCTGAAGATCTACGGACAATCGGCGACGGTCGAAGAAGGTATGGCCTTTACCTTCACTGATTTCAACTTGTGGGAAGACGTTCCGGCGTGGAAAGAGGCAACGGTGGGCAACTACGAGGCGCGCCTTCAAAAGCTCTCAGACGTGGAACGCAGACCTTCACTGCGCGATTCCAGCCCCGTACTGACTAACGACTGGAAAGACGTGTTCATCGTCGCGGTCAAGAATCCGCAGTTCAAGCAGTACGAGAACATGAACATCGTCGAGGCTGGCGAACGGATGGGTAAACATCCGGTCGATGCCATGCTCGACATCGCGATTGCCGATGGCCTGGAAACCGAATTCTATTCGTCGGCGCTTAACAAAGATATTGGCGGCTTCAAGGAACTTGCCGCCTCCGAACTAACTATCCCCGGGGTATCCGACGGCGGAGCCCACACCAAATTCGTGGCCGCCGGCATGTATCCCACGCAATACCTGATGAAAGTGCGCGACCACGAGATCATGAGTCTCGAGGCAGCGCACTGGCGTTTAAGCACCCAGCCCGCGCTGTGCGCTGGGTTTAAGGACCGGGGTACGCTCCGTGAGGGAGCGCTGGCGGATATCGTTATCTACGATCTGAATAAGCTCGATGTTAAGCCAATGGAAATCGCGCACGATTTTCCAGGCGGAGAATGGCGCCGGGTCAGACGGGCCGAAGGCTACCGGCAGATCCTGGTCAACGGCCAGGTGACACTCGAAGATGGCAAGCCAACCGGCAGCATGCCCGGAAAACTGCTGCGATACGGCCAGTAACAATTTCCCTCGGGCAGGGTGTTGAAAATACGGCTGGCCTCAAAGGTTGGCTGCTGACCTCTGATTCGACACCCTGCAGAGCGGCTGCATTCCTGTGCTTGTCCTGCTCGGGCAAGAAACTACGGCGACTTGGAATCGACCTTGAGTGGGGTCGAGATGAGCTGCTGTCTTGAGGAGGTTCCCCATGACCAAATCGCTCAGCATCCGCATCGACAAAAACGTCGCCATGCCGATGCGCGATGGTGTCATTCTGCGCGGCGACGTCTGGCGTCCCGACGATAACAACTCCTACCCGGCGCTCGTTTCCCGTACTCCGTATCAGAAAGAGCGAATGGTGGGAAATGACTTCTTGCCGTACGACCGGGCGGCGGCGGCCGGTTATGCAGTGGTGGTACAAGACACGAGAGGGAGGTTCGCCTCGGATGGCGAATGGGAGGGCTTCATGTGGCATCGCGAGGCCCCCGACAGCTACGACACGGTCGAGTGGGTCGCAGCGCAACCCTGGTGCAATGGCAACGTTGGCCTGTGGGGGATCTCCTATCTCGCCGCGCTCTGCTGGCTCGGTGCCATGGAGCGTCCCCCCCACCTCAAGGCCATCGCGCCGGCGATGGTGTCGGATGGTCCCCTCGGCACGATCGAGGTCGGAGGAGCCTTTCGTCTTGAAACGCTAATGAACTGGTTCATCTTTCAGCTCATCTCAGACGTACTCCCCAAGCATATCACAGCTGGAACTGCTACTCCGGAGATGATCGCCAAGTTGAATGAGGCCGCGCGGAACCCGCGACTCGTGACCGAGTACTTACCGCTTAAGAAGAGCCCCTATCTGGACGTTCCGGGCTGTCCGGTGACGCTAGAGCAGCTTTTTTCAGAGGGAATCAACATACCTGCGTTCCGGTTCGAGGATGTCGAGGTCCCAGCGCTTCTGGTCGGAGGTTGGTTCGACATCGCCCCGAATGCTCTTGTTGAGGAATTTCGCGCACTCCGCTCCCGAAGCGGTGGCGGCGAGAAGGTTCGACAGGCCCATCGGCTTATTATGGGACCTTGGACTCATACAACTGCACTTTCTGGCAATCAAGGAGAGCTCAACTTTGGCGTTTTATCACAAGGGATTTTTGAGCTCGTGCCCGCTCACTTGGCGTTTTTCGACCAGCACCTCAAAGGGGTGGAAGCGAGTCTGCCCCTGGTCCGCTACTTTCTCATGGGAGCCAATGAATGGCGCAACGCCGAGGATTGGCCTCCACCGGGAGCCGTCCGGCAACAGTGGTACCTTCACTCGCGCGGACGCGCCAACACGGCTGAGGGCGACGGGACCCTGACGAGTAACTCTCCGAGCGCCAACGGATCGCCGGATCACTACCGCTACGACCCAGCCAACCCGGTGCGAACCCATGGAGGCAAGGTCCTCTCCTTAGGCGAGTCTGTCGCAGGTCCTTTCAACCAGCAGCATCTGGAGACGCGTCAGGACGTTCTCTGCTACAGTTCTGAAGTCTTTGACCAACCCAGCGATATCGTCGGTCCCGTTGTCCTGCGTTTATACGCAGCAAGCAGCGCAAAGGACACCGACTTTATGGCCAAGCTGATTGATGTCTTCCCCGACGGCCGTTCGATGCTCGTCTGCGAGGGCTGCCGGCGCGCGCGATTCCGCCACGGGTTTGACAAAGAAATTTTCCTCAACCCTGGTTCAGTCGAAGAGTACGAGATCAATCTGGCTCACACGGCCTGGAGAGTAAAGCCCGGCCATCGCTTGCGGATCCAAGTGACAAGTAGCAACTTTCCGCACTTAGACCGCAACATGAACACCGGTAATGCGATTGGTGAAGATGCTGAGGGAATTATCGCCGACCAAACCGTTTTTCACGATGATCGGCGTCCTTCGCGCCTGGAGTTCTACGTATTGCCTATGAAGTAAAGGACAGCGCCGATCACAGCAGCGGCAATGGACTGATGTGTGGGACATTTGAGATATCGCCCGCTCTTGGGGTATGAACGAGCAAAGGAGTGAGACAGATGGCCAATGATTTCGAATTCACGCAACTGCTTCGAGCCTATCGGCGAGGAGTGATCAGTGAGGCTGCCTTCGAGCAAGAAGTGGCAGCCATGGGCAACGGCTCAGAAGCCACAATGAATGCGGGTGCCACCAGTGCAAGCGGCTTCAGTGCATTCGGCAAGATTTACGCAAACGAACGCGAGGCGATTCTCGAGTTTCTCGACAAATATGGGGCGGCGGAGGCCGCCGCGGAAGTATGCTTGAACAAATGGGTCGATCTCGCCAGGAACGACTGCGTACGCGGTGGGATCCAGATGATCGCCGAGCGCGAGGGCTACCATGGGCGTGTCTTTGCCCGGAGGTTACGCGATCTGGGAGGCCAACGGAAAGATGACGGCACGGAGACGTTACGGGCGCTGGAGTACGCGAGCGATCCTAACCTCTCGGACGCGGAAAAGCTGCTGAAAGCTACTTCATTTGGCCCCGACCCTAAAGCACTGTTGCAGCCTATCTTTGACTTTGGCGACGCGATCAAAGAGGACCAGCTAACCAAGCAGTTGGTGCAGCTCTATGCGAAGGACGAACTCGGCAGCGCGACATGGGTGTATGAAACCTGCGCGATGATCAATGGCAAGGGCAAGGCCGCTCAAGCAACGGCCTAGCTTGCCCCCGACCAGGCCCGGGTGCGGCCTATCTGGGCCTGGTCCCGCACTATCGCGCCGCCCGCTGCCGCACCCCAATGTTGGCGTGGGGCTGAACTCAACCAGATTCAAAAGATGAGCTGCTATCAGACCGGTCATTAAGCCGGGCGGCCGGTAGCCGGGTTCAAAATCAACGTGCTCGAGTTGAAATGACTGAAGTCGAACATGTTGTTGATGGGGCCCGCAATCGCATCGAATGAGCCTGCGCCCAAGCGTGTGCCGCCAAGCCAATTATCCTCGATAAAGCGAAGAACCGAGGTCTGGTCGGTCAGCGTATGATCAACGAAGTTCCTCTTCGACCAGCCTGAAATCACCAACATTGGAGCACGCGGACCGTAGCCGCACCGCCCTTGAGCATGCCGCGTGCTCGGATTAACACCCGGCAGCGAGCTGCGGCCGTCACCGCACGCGCCGTTGCCGGTGAGCTGGTCAGCGGTCGTCTCAGAATGGTTAACGATTGGGCTCATTTGATGGTCATACCAGCCGTCGGAATCGTCATACAGAATGACTACCGCTGTACTGTTCCAGAAGCTGCTCTGCTCAAGCGAATTGACAATTTTGACAATTGCTTGTTGCTCGTCCAGCGGCGACGAGTAACCGGGATGCCCGTCCTGGATGGCGATTGACTTGAGAAAGCTTACTTCCGGTAGGTTGCCGGCCGAGAGCGCGTCGAAAAAGTCCCTAATATCGTATTGATGATTTGCCCGGTCTGTACTTCCAATAGCGGCTACCGAGGTCGGAGGCAAATGAGTAGGATTGGCCGTCGAAGCATAGTACTGGAATGGCTGGTGATGGGGTATGTAGTCAGGGGTAGTCCCCACGCCGGTTAGGGCGGGACTACTACGTTCACAGCCGGTCGTGCCGTTGGCGTTGACGATCCTGAGGTTAAATCCGCCCTGAAACCATCCCCAGGTGAGTCGGGCCGTGTTGAGCCGTTCGCCGATGTTCGGTCCACCCATCCGTACTTCGTCGCCACTTGAACAGACGTCACCCAGTGGGTCCGGATCACCGATGACAGTCAGCCCGCCGTTGCCGTCGCCGATCCAGTCAGACGAAGGGCCGTTTGCGGTTTGGGCTACACCGTTAGTCTGACCCGAAATCAGATTCAGAGCGCCAGGAGTCGAAGGGCCAAAGACGGTGTTATAGGAATTGTCGTTCAGACCAAAATGCTGGGCGTAGTTCCACAGCGCGGTAACTGTGTTGCCATCAAAATAACCCATTACCAAGCCGGTAGTCCCGACTACGGTGGGCGGGGCTGACGGCGGAGGTCCTGCGACGCCGGTGAATTCGGGAAAGGCGTCCATCAGACCGAAGTCAAAGGCCTGCTGTTCTGACGAGTACCCATGATCCTGGTCCATCGTTAATGCTTGCGCTGGACGAAGACGGAACGGATTGGCAGCGCCGGTGCTATTCGCAGTGTTGAGGAAGTTGGGATTTCGGGTGAGCAGGGCGCCAGTAAGACCATTGACGCTGGGAGTGTTGGGTAATGGTATGAACGGGACCCCTCCAGGATTGGCAGCATTCGGATAAGTGCCAAAGTAATGATCAAACGAAATGTTCTCATCGAAGATGACGACCAAATGCTGAATGGGGGTTGCGGTTGCCCAGCCGTGGGCTGGTGCAATTCTCACCAGCATAAGTGCCAGCCCTAGTGTGGCGAGCATCGCGACCTCCCGGCGCAAAAAGGATCTGAAGTTCATCCGCATAACTCCTCCCTACGGCCAACTTAGAATGAGAGGGCAGGAGTATGGCGGTGTATAGTTACGGCCGGTTTAATCGTGATCGACTCGGTGGTTAACAGACAGTGAATAGTTATAAGTGGCTTCGACCCGCCGAATCTTGAGAGGCCAAGGCGTTGCTTGATGAGTTAGGTTGCTGACCCGAGCGGGCGACTATGCCCTGGGCAAACTGCTGCTTCATGGTGCAATCAGGGGTCTCGGGGCTCAAATCCACTGCGCTCCGCCGGCCAGTCGGCGGTCCGCGCATTTTACACTAAACGGGCATCGCGGTATCCGCAGCTCCTCAATATGTGCTAGCAGGACCCGGCGGGATGTTGCTGTAAGCGCAGCTCACAACGCGACCGGCATAGTGGAGGTCACCATCCCTCGTAGTATCCGACCAGGGCGGAATCGACGAAGACTTTGGGGAGCAATCGACCATCGCGCCGCTCGGCTCATCTCATCAGGACCTACTAGGTTGCTCTGGCGATTTTCTCCAGAGACATATTCAGCTGAACCGGAAGCGCAGCAATAACCTTCTCAAGCATGCCCGCGTCGACCGGTTTAACCAGATAGTCCTGGAATCCTGCGATCTGGGCCCGCGTACGATATTCGCCTTGCGCATAACCGGTCAGTGCGGTCAACCTGGTGGTGCTGCAACTAGAGGCTGATCGGATACGAGCAGCCACTTCATAGCCATCCAGTCCAGGGAGGCCGAGATCGATTAGAATGACGTCGGGCTTCAGTTCGAGCGCCTCTTTCACGCCGGCAAGACCGTCGACAGCTTCGTAGACTTCGTGACCCGACCCCTCCAGCAAAAGCCGGAGACTCGCTCTTGCGTCATCGTTGTCCTCGATGAGCAGAATTCGGCGTGGCCTGATTGGTTCATTAGGCTCGGCATCGGCTTCGCGGCTGTGCGCTTGAGGAATGGCAACGCGCGGGAATCTAACTGTAAACGTGCTGCCACAGTTCGGACCGGCACTGGCCGCTTCGGCCCTGCCCCCGTGGAGTTCTGCGATCCGCTGTACCAGCGTCAGGCCGATCCCTAGGCCGGCCGGTGAACGTTGCAATCCGAATTCGCCACGGGCAAAGATGTCGAAGACGCGGGGCAAAATCTCGGATGAAATGCCGGCGCCGTTATCCTGAACCTGAATCACCGCATCTTCATCAGCTTTAACGCTCACCCAAATTTTCCCTCCCGGCGGCGTATATTTCATGGCATTGCTCAACAGGTTGATGACGACCTGCGATAAGCGGTCAGAATCTCCGTTAACCCATACGGCTTCAAAATCGGTCTCGACTGTATGGCGCGCCAGTTGCCCGGTCTCGCGCAAATTGCCGATGCACTCCGAAACCAAGTCGGCCAGATTCAGTGGTCGACGACTTAGCACAATCCTGCCACTGGTCACTCGCGCCGCATCGAGAAGATCCTCAACCAGCCGCGACATGTGTCCGCCTTGTCGGGCAATTATCTCGCGCGCCTTCTCAAGGCTGCCCGGGTCTCGAAGCAGCCGCGAGGCCAGCGAGATCGCGTGGAGTGGATTGCGCAGCTCGTGCCCCAGCATGGCCAGGAATTCGTCTTTGGCCCGGTTGGCGGTCTCGGCCGCTTGTCGAGCGACCTCGGCAGCTTCACGCGCCGTGCGTTCCGAACGCAAAAGAGCTTCGCGCTCCTGGCGGGCCTGCTTCAGCTGAGTGATATCGCGAGCGATCTTCGATGCACCGATGATGCGGCCTTCCCCATCTTTCACCGGCGACACGGAAAGGGAAACGTCTGTTCGCGTGCCGTCCTTGCGAAGACGGACGGTTTCGAAAGGCGCCGTAGTTTCGCCACTGTTAATAAGCGCCAAAACTTCCGCCGACTCGCTCATCCGTTCAGCGGGAATGATGATGCTAATCGGATTTCCGATCGCCTCTGCGGCCGTATATCCGTACAATCGCTCGGCGCCCGCGTTCCAGTCGGTGATACGCCCCTCAGGTGTGATCGCGGTAATCGCATCATCCGAGGATTCAACGACGGCCCCGAGCCGCGCCCGAGTTTTATCGAGACGCCGTCGCTCAGCAACTTCAATTGCGACAACCAAGTGAGAGGTTCCGGCCACGGCCACGAATGCCTGCACGAGCAGTAATGCTTCATTCCGGCCGCCTTGGCTAAATGGACCGAGATTGCTCAGCGTGCCCGCGATTGCGGTTACCGACAAAACAAACAATATCGTTGCGGTATCTCGTGGCCCGAACCGAAAGGCCGTCCACAGCAACACCGGAATGCACAGGAAGGCATTCGGATATTGAGGACCCCAGAATGGCAAAAGTCGCCCGAACACCACTCCTATGGTTAGCAGCAGGGTCGCGGTCAGGAGGACAGCTTCTAAGATTTTTTGGCGGTTCCAGTCAGTGCGCGGAGTGCGAGCCCACAGAATCAGCAGTGGCGCAACTATTAAATCGCCCGTGGCGTCCCCTATCCACCACGTGAGCCAGATCCATACGCACTTCGACCATAACGCATAGCCGCCAATACAGAGGCTTGTTACGCCGATAGTTGCGGACACCGTCGTACTGAGGGCCGCTGCGAGGAGGACGAACCTAAACGTGTCAGCAGTGTCGTTAAAAGCATCTCGGCCGCATGCGAAGCGTCGCACCAGGTATGCTCCGACAAGCGCTTCGACCGTATTACCGATCGCTATTGCGATTGATGTCGCGGCAGAGCCGTAGGTGGTGGTGTTGACCAGAAAGGCACCGGCAAAAATTGCGGGCCAAATCCAATATCCGAACAAGATGCAGGCCGCCAGCGATATGCCTGAGGGAGCCCATATGGCGGAAGCGCTCGGGTGAACCAGCGCCAATCGGAGGCCTAACTTCCCCGTCAGGAAGTAAGCTATGGCTACACCCGCTGCAATCGCCAGTCGCCTGGAGAGAATGCGTGGCGAGGGCAAGTCACCGCGCGCGCTTATCGCTGTCAAGCTCACCCTCCTTCGAATGACCCCGTGTCCCCAGACACAGGTGCTTCTATTCCCGCGATCTTCTGATCCGCACCGCTTCAGAGCAACACTTTGATACATGAGCTAATTTGGTTGATTCCGAGCTGCTTCTCCAGCACCCCGATGACCGCATCATCCCAGGCGTAATGTAGATTCTTCTGCGCGGGCACGACGTTGACCTGCTGGCATGTCCCTCGGCGATCCGCGTTCGTCGTCGTGTGAAGAGGCGCAGATCGTCGGTCCGAGCGTGGCTATATCTCAGATTACTTCGGGTTATATCCTTCCAACAGTCTGATAGCACGCGGCGGTGAAGCTAAGTGGATCCGTGTCGGATCTGGGCGCGGCATTGCAATAATTACAGGCGGAGATTGCAATAATTACAGTGACAGAGCATTGCTTTTGCCCTCGATGCGGCGATACGAACAGTTGCTGTGCTTGCGTGATTTTGGAACTAATGAACCGAGCTCGACCAAGGCCTTATATCACAGAAAATCTGGGACGATGAGGGGTCTCGCGGGTTCATCCAGTCCCTGCTGCGCCCTTTTTTGCACTGCTCGCCACGGATTTGCTTTGTCGAGCGTCGGCGCCCGGTCGGGAGCTGCCGTTCATTTCTTTTTGTGGGCAATCTGCCCGATCTATCCTTCGAGGCGTTGGGGAATGACGCCTCGCGCGAAGCAGTCGCGCGAATATACCGGGGTCTGGCTTGATGGCCTCTTCCCGAGGCACACCGATTGCTCGATAGCCGTATTTAGGAGTGGGTCGACTGCTATTGCCTACCGTGTAGGCTGCCAGACGCAACTGGCAGCGTCACCCAGGCGGCCCGGTCGATATGCGGACTCTCCGCGTCGGCGAACATCGACCAACGGCGGCGGTCGAAGCAACTGTTCTATGTCGCCTTGGACGATAGCGACGGCATTGCCATCACAGTCACGCAACCGCTCCGGCGCAACAACTAGAGTCAATACCAGGCATGTAGGGGTCCAATATGCCTCCGATCAATCGCGAGAATCTACGCGACGTCCTAATTGCAATCGTGGTCGCTACCGGGCTGGCGTGGGTTGCTACGGCCTTCCAAGATTACGCGGCAAATAGTCCGCCACCGTTCCCATCCACGATCGCTCAGCTCGTCCGTTCACGAGCGCCATAAGAGTGTGATCCGCAAGCACGCGCAGGCCATTGTGCTTTACGCTTTCGACTTGCTGATGCTACGCGGCCGCGAGTGGCGCCGAGAACTCCGCTGGGCCATAAAGGACCTGATGTAATCCGCTATTCCGAAACATTCAGCGTCCCGCTTGCCGAGCTCGCACGCGCAGTGAGCGAGGATCAGCTGGAAGGCATCGTCGCTAAGCACGCCGGGGAGCCAATACCGCTCCGGCGAGCGCTCCGCAGATTGGGTCAAGTGGCGGGCGAATCGTGGTCAAGAGTTCGTCATCGGCGGTTATATTCCGAATGGGAGCGTCCTCGATTCGATCCTTGTCGGATACTACGAGGGCCGTGATTTCATGTGCGCTGCCAGCGTTCGCGCCGGCATTCCGTCGGAGTTCCCCCGGGCCTTGCTTCCGCATTTAGAAGAACTACGGGAGCCGCGATGCCTGTTAGCTATCCCGCCCGAGTGCACTGAAGGGCGATGGGGCGAGGGTCCTCCCACCGCGAAAATGGCTTTATGCCGCTAGCCGGATCCGTTCATTGTCGTTCGAATCGAGTTTCTTGAGTGGACACGGGAGAATCGATTACGCCATCCTCGCTTCGCCGGAATCCGAAGCGACAAGGACGCCCGTGACGTAGTTCGAGAATGAGAGACGGCGGGTTAGAGCCTGCTAGTGCTCGAATAAAGCAAGGCGGTCTTTTTGCTGAGCGCAGGTAGTCGGCACCTGATCCGTCGCGGTAAAAGACGGCCGGTGCTATTGGAGCGTCTCGCGCGATCGGCGCTTTCTCACTGGCACGGCGACGAGTCGTGGGCGATGGCGCACGAACAATCACTAGATCGGTAATCTGGAGTCCCGATTAGTAAGCCACCGTTCGCGAATATTGCGACTGGCCAATAACTGCTAGTCACGAATTCTTGACAGAGCTGGTGGCCCCTGCTTAGCTGCTCGGCAATGTCGCTCTCGAAGCAAACGATAGCCGTCTTGCGCTCGGAGCTGGCGGACGAAATTCGCGACCACGTTGCGTCGATAGTTAGAATAGGCAGTCGGATTGGGCGCCTTGAATTATTGCCAGAGGCGCAACTCGCGACTTTTCTACATCATTTAGCGCAGGCAAACCGGATAATGAGACGAGTCGCAGGAGAGTTAGCTGACGGGAAAGTCAAAACGCCGGATCTTGCGCCAGAGAGTTCGGAGAAAAACGAACGCTGGACCTCCAAGCTGGAGCCCCGCCTACTGAAATAAACATTGCAGTTAAAGACTGGACTGCGTGACCTGGGAGCCCTCGGCCTGGGCTGGCCGAACGGGGGACCGAGCTTCGGTGAGCGCTCGCAAGCCGTCAGACCGGATAGCTCATAATTTAGCCTTCGCTCATGTGGGCGCAAGAATATAGCCGTCGAGAGAGATTCACACAGCACCGCTCGGACAACACAGTCGAAATCCTCAGCTTTTATCAGGTCCGCTTGGTGGCCTTCACCCGCGGTTCGGTGATACAAACAGCCGTTCGGTTGATTTTCAGGTATGCCGATGCGCTGCTCGAATTGCGGAATTGATAATCAAGCGGGCTCGCGCTTTTGCAATCAGTGTGGAACGCCATTCGGTAAGACCTGCCCTAAATGTGGTGCGGAAAATCCCTGCGACGCCAAATTCTGTTCACAGTGCGGAGCGCCGCTGGAGCCTCTCCCGGAGCGTGGCGCCGAGCCTCAACCTCGCGAGCTCGGCCTGGCGCGAGAGCGCGCCCTCGCGGGAGAACGGCGCCACTTGACAGTGTTGTTTTGCGACTTGGTCGGCTCGACTGAGATTGCCGCCCGCCTAGACCCCGAAGAATGGCGTGAGGTGGTGGCTAGCTATCATCGCGCCGCCGCTGAAGCGATCACTCGTTATGAAGGCCACGTCGCGAAGTATCTCGGCGATGGCGTGATGGCCTATTTCGGGTGGCCCGAAGCCCACGAAAATGATGCGGAACGTGCCGCCCGCGCCGGCTTGGATATCCTCGAAACAGTATCGCAACTGAACCAACATTCGACGAACCCGAAAATCTCCGTAAGGGTCGGCATCGATTCAGGTGCGGTAGTGGTTGGTGCCGGTGCCGGCAAGGACGCCGATGTCTTCGGCGAAACTCCCAACATCGCCGCACGCGTCCAGACCGCAGCCGCTCCCGACACCGTGCTGATAACCGGCGCGACCCATCGGCTTCTCTCCGGCCTGTTTGTGGTTGAAGAGTCGGGCGCGCAGCAACTCAAGGGCGTGTCCTCACCGGTTGAGCTTTATCGGGTATTACGGCCAACCGGGGTCAGGAGCCGGATTGCGGCGCGCGGACTCACTCCGTTCATCGGGCGCGAGGAGGAGCTGCGGCTCCTACTCAACCGCTGGCAACAGGTACGTGAGGGCGAGGGCCAGGTGGTACTGGTGATAGGCGAGGCGGGAATAGGGAAATCGCGCCTAATCGGGGAGTTCCATGAGCGCATACGCGACACTCCGCATACCTGGGTGGAGAGCGCAGGAGAGCAGCTGTTCGAGAACACCCCCTTTCATGCACTTACCGAAATGCTTTCGCAATGGCTGGAACTGCAAGCGGGCAATAACGTCGACGAGCAGGTAAGCCACTTGGAAAGAGCGCTGGCATTGGCGGGACTCAAGCTGGCCGAAGCTGCACCACTGATAGGCGACCTGCTGCAGCTCCCCCCGAGGCAACATTACCCGGCATTGACCTTGACGCCCGAACAAAAGCGGCGGCGGCTGCTGGCGGCGTTGGCAGAATGGCTTTTCGGGGCGGCGAGGCTGCAGCCGGTAGTCATGGTGGTCGAAGATCTGCACTGGCTGGACCCGTCGACCCTTGACCTGCAGCAAGTCCTAGCTGAGCAAGGAGCGACCGTGCCATTGATGCTCCTATACACAGCACGACCTGAATTTCGTGCGCAATGGCCTCTGCGGGCGCACCATACACAGGTCACCCTCAACCGTCTGAGCACCCGCAATGTACGCAGCTTGGTGTTGCAAGTCGTGGCGCACAAAACGCTATCCGAGGAGACGCTCGCGGCCGTGGTCGAGAGGACTGGCGGGGTTCCGTTATTTGTAGAAGAGTTGACGCGGGCGGTGCTCGAAGGCGGTGATGCAAAGTCGGTTGGGCGCGAGATTCCCGTCACCCTGCACGACTCTCTGATGGCCCGGCTCGACCGGCTGGGACCCGCCAAAGAAATCATGCAAATCGCCTCGGTTATCGGCAGCGAATTTTCCTACGAATTGTTGCAGGCAGTACATCGAGTGGCAGATGACGAGCTTCAGCGCGACTTACGCAGTCTGACTGATGCGGAACTCCTTTACGTGCGCGGAATTGCGCCCGACGCCACCTACCAATTTAAGCACGCGCTTATTCGTGACACGGCCTATGAGGCCCTGCTCAAGAGCCGTCGAAGGGATTTGCATCGATTAGTGGCGAGTACGATCAGAGAGAAATTTCCCGCCTTCGGTGAGGAAAACCCCGAAATCCTCGCACGTCATTGGACGGCAGCCGGCGAAACCGAGCCCGCAATAGCTGAGTGCTTGAGGGCAGGCAAGATCGCGCGGCGTCGCCACGCATTCAGAGAGGCGCAAGAAAATTACAACCACGCTATAGCACTTCTTGAGCTGTTACCTGAGTCGCCGGAGCGTGACCTGCGCGAATTGGAAATCAGGCAATCGCTGGTTCAAATGCTTCATTTGACGAGAGGGTACTCTGCCCCCGACTCGATCGACGCAACCCGACGCGCCGTGTCACTAGCGCAGAAGAGCGGCAACGTAAGACAACTCCTAAATTTGATGATCGCGATGGGCGTCAACGCACTTTCTTTGGGTGACTTGCCCGCTGCCGGCAATCTCGCGGACCAGGCACTTGATCTGGCTTCTCGCGAAGGAGGTTCCAGCAGTTTTTTTGGTCGTGCACACTCGCTCCAGATGATGGTGTGCTACTACCATGGCGACCTCGCCGGGGTGGAGAAACATTTCACCGCTGGACGCCAATTCTTCGAGGACGCCAGCTTCAAGCAGGTGCCGGGGGCCGGGGCAATCACCTTTGGATTCGCAAGCTGGAATGCATGGACACGGGGAGAGGCGCAATCCGCTCGGCAGCGCGAGGCTAAAATGATGGCCATCGTGAACAGGGATAATCCGTTCGAGATGGCGTTCTTAGGTTTTCTCGCCGCGCAATTACGAATTTGGAACAGAGAATATGATCAAGCCGAGGCCTTGGCAGCACGAGCAGTTGAGCTCTCGGAGGAGCGTCAATTTCCCTGGCTGGCTGCACTATCCCGCGCAGCTCTCGGTCATGCACGAGCGAGACTGGGTCGCACATCAGAGGGGATCGCACTTATTCGCCAAGGCATGGCTGGATTGCTTGATACGGGGTCGCGCTTTGGTGTGACAAATGTCGCTGCCTCGCTCGCGGAGACATGCGAGTGCGGTGGAGCAATCATGGAAGCACTCGAAGCGGTCGAACGAGCTCTCGAGGCGAATCCCGACGAACTCATATACCGGCCCGAATCGCTGCGAATACGCGGCGAACTGCGGGAAGAGCAGGGGCAGACCGGACAGGCCGAAGCCGATTTCCGCGACTCGATTAAGCTTGCGCGCAGTATGGGCGCGAAGGCGTGGGAACTGCGCGCGACTGTGAGCCTCGCGCGCTTGCTGGCGAAGCAGGGCCGCCCCGAGGAGGCGCGCGCAGTGCTCGCCGAAATCTACAACTGGTTCACCGAAGGCTTCGATACCGCTGACCTGAAAGAAGCTAAGGCGTTGCTCGGCGAATTGAATAGTTAAGGCCACGATCGCAATACTGATGAAACCCAGGAGGTAATGTCATGCCAATATATGTTCATCTCGTGAAGATGACACGGGAAGGTGCAGGTAAAATACGTAATTTGACCCCGGAATATGCCAAGGTAAAGGCATTTCAAGACTCGTTGGGCGCGAAAAGGCTGTGCACTGTCGCGTGCTTCGGCGAGTATGACTTCGTGGACGTGCTGGAGTATCCTAACGAAGCTGCGGCCCTGAAAGCGGCGGGTTACTCAGCCTCAACGGGTATGGTTCAAGTCCAGACCCTACCAGCTTGCCGGATCGAAGACTTCTTGAAGTTAATGAGCGAGCTACCGACATAGGTTCACCCGGTCAGATCGCGGGCGCGGCACGCGCCAGGGCAAAATCGCAGCCAAGAGTTGCCTCGGTGAGAAGCGCGCGGATGTCAGAGGGTAATCTTTACCCTTCTGGTAATTGGCAACGGCGGATAGCAATCGTAACTGCGTTATCAGTCGGGCCAAGTTCTCGAAAAGCGTCGCCGAGATAGCACTGCGGGAATACTGCCACGCGAGCTGTGGCATTTATCCACGTTTGTGAAGGATTAACCCCACCACTCCCCCAGGTTCTTGTCGGCACGTTCTGTGCCTAGTAACGGGGGGCTCAGCAGGAGTTGCAAGAGGCGAAGCTGCGCTCTGGGTTGCAAGTTGGCCGGTCGCAGGGTGACTGCCAGCATACGATCTGGATCGTAAGTTTTGCGCTCGTCTTTCACCACATTTCCCCAGTTCAGTCGAGCGGGGCTATCGGCAGACAGGCCAATCGGATGCTATTCACCGAATCCCTCAGTAGTCTTTTAGCTGTTCCGATGCGGTGCTCAAAATGCGGAATAGATAATCCCGCGGGCTCGCGGTTTTGCAATGAGTGTGGAACGCCGCAACTAAGTAAGACCTGCCCCAGATGTGCTGTCCAAAGCACTCCCGATGCCCAATTTTGTTCACGATGCCGAGCGTGGCTGGAACCTCTGCGAGAGCGTGGCGCCGAATCTCAAGCTCGCACGGGCGGCCTGGTGGAGGAACGGCGCCATCTAACGGTGTTGTTTTGTGATCTGGTGAACTCCACTGAGATGGCTGCACAACTCGACCCTGAAGAGTGGGGCGAAATCGTTGCCAATTATCGTCGCTGCGTGGCTCACGAGGTCGAGCGCTTTGGGGGGTATGTCGCACAGTACCTGGGCGATGGGGTTATCGCTTATTTCGGCTGGCCCAAGGCCCACGACGACGACGTTGAGCGCGCTGTCCGTGCGGGCCTGTCAATGGTCAACGCTATATCGAAACTCAACGGCGATCACTCGCATCCCGAGCTGGCTGCACGAGTCGGCATTGATTCTGGTGCGGTGGTGGTAAGCGCCGGCACCGGTAAAGACGCGGATGTGTTCGGGGAGACTCCGAATATTGCCGCGCGAGTCCAGTCATGGGCTAAACCAGGCACTGTGCTCATCACCGAGGCGGTGCATCGGCTAATCTCCGGGCTCTTTGTGGTGGAAGAGCGCGGCGCGCAAATCCTGAAAGGTATCGCCCGGCCGGTGCGACTCTACCGCGTCGTCCGGCTCAGTGGGATGCGCGGGCGGCTCGCAGCGACCGCGGTGAATGGACTCACACCGTTCGTCGGGCGCGAGGAGGAGCTGCGCCTCCTGATGAACCGCTGGGAGCGTTCCGTCAACGGTGAAGGGCAGGTGGTTCTGATCGTCGGTGAGGCGGGAATCGGCAAGTCGCGCTTGGTGCAGCGATTCCGTGAACAGATTGTCGATCATCCTCATACCTGGCTTGAGTCCGCGGCCGTACCTTTTTTTCAAAACACCCCGTTTTATGCAGTCACCGATATGTTGGAGCAGAGCTTCCATTGGGAGAGCGAGGATAGCGCGCAGTCACCCTCACCTTACCTCTCCCGCAACACAGCGGCAGAGGGACGGGCAAAGCTCGCTGCCCTGGAGGGTTCGCTCGCCTCGGCCAGCGTTAAGCTGGACGGCGCGGTGCCGCTGGTCCCGCGCCTTTTGGAACTGCCGATTGACAGCAAGTATCCGGCTTCGTCGCTGTCACCAGAGCAACAACGTAGACGGTTGCTCGCTGCCTTGGTCGCGTGGGTATTCGCAGTCGCAAAGACTCGGCCTCTGGTAATTGCGACCGAGGATTTGCACTGGGCGGATCCATCGACGCTTGAGCTGATCCGGCTGCTCGTCGAGCAGGGGGCGGCCGCACGGGTGCTGCTCGTGTATACGGCGAGGCCCGAGTTTCACGCTGCTTGGCCACTGCGCGCGCATCACACTCAATGCACGCTCAACCGGCTGAGTCCGCGCAGCATGCGCGAGATGATCATGCAGGTGGCGGCGCGCAACGCGCTCCCAGCAGACACAGTTAACGTGCTGATCCACCGCAGCAGCGGAGTGCCGCTGTTCGCCGAGGAGCTGACGCGAGCCGTGCTTGAGAGCACCAACGCGAAGCTCAGCGAGGGTGAAATCCCGGTGACGTTGCATGACTCGTTGATGGCGCGGCTGGATCGGCTGGGCGCAGCGAAGGAGATCCTCCAAATCGGTGCGGTAATCGGCAGCGAATTCTCGTACAGATTGCTGCACGCGGTCCACCCTGTCGCAGAGGAACAACTTCAGAGCGCTCTCCGTGCACTGGCTGATGCCGAACTGCTTTATGTGCGGGGAATCGCGCCGGATGCCACCTACCAATTCAAGCATGCCTTGATCCGCGACGCCGCGTATGAGGCCGTACTCAGGAGCCGCCGCAAGGATCTGCATCGGCTGATAGCACAAACGATCAGTGAAAAGTTCCCGGCGCCTGAGGCGGCGCAGCCAGAGGTTCTTGCACGCCACTGGGCCGAGGCGGGTGAAACCGAACGTGCCCTGGTTGAATGGTCGAGGGCGGGTAGAGCTGCCGAAGCACATAATGCATTCATCGAAGCCGAGGAAAGTTTTCGGCAAGCCTTGGCCCAGCTGAACTTGCTCCCGGAGTCGCGAGAGCGCGACCTCCGCGAACTGGAACTCAGGCTTTCGCATTTTCCAATGCTTAACCTGACGCGAGGGTGGAGCGCACGTGAAACAGCCGCGGCGGACGCGCGAATCAGGTTACTGGAGGAGAAGAGTAATCGGCTCAAGTGGCTGGCTAGCTCGATGACCAGGAGGAGTTTTTTTGCTCTCATTGCGGGCGATTTCGCTACTAGTGCCGTACTGGCCGACGAAGGGCTTGAGCTTGTCCAACGGGAAGGTAGTGCGGCAACGAGGGCGTATTTAAACCATTTGAAACTGTGTTTGCACTATTACCGAGGGGAGTTCGGAGCATACGAGGAGCTTTTTGCCGCAAGTCGGGAGTTTTTCGATGATCCCGTTTTCAGGCACGATCCTCAGGGCGCGGCCGTCGCCCGCTTCGCGTACGCAAGTTGGAACGCTTGGAAACTTGGTCGACCCGACGTGGCCCGCGTTCGATTAGCCGAGATGAGCGCCGCGGTAAACCCCGCCAACCCCCAACATCTCGCGTTGTCGGGACGTTATCGGGCGTCTTTCCACACTCTCGCAAGAGAGTACAAAGCTGTGGAGGCCTTCGCAGCCGAGGCCCTTGAGCTCCGGGAAAAGTATCATTTGCCTAATCTCGTAGACACGAAATGTTTTCTTGGTTATGCGCGAGCACAGCTCGGCGGCACAACTGATGGTATTGTGCAGATCGGTCGAGGAATAGACGAGTCGGTTCAAATCGGGAATCGTGCGGGTGTACCCTTCTGTATGATGTTGTTGGCCGCCGCACAGAGCTTATCGGGCGCGATCAAAGAGGGGCTTGAAACGGTCGAGCGGGCCCTCAACTTTAATCCCGAGGAACTCTTTAGCCGTCCGGAGACTCTCCGGATTCGCGGCGAACTGCGGCTTAAGCAAGGGAATCGGCAACTGGCTGAAGCCGACTTCCGCGAATCTATCGCGATGGCTCGCAGCATGGGTGCGAAAGCATGGGAGCTGCGCACCGCGATGAGCCTCGCACACTTGCTCGACTGCGAAGGACGTCGTAGCGAGGCGTACTCGATGCTCACCGAGATCTACCACTGGTTCACCGAAGGTTTCGATACCGCCGATCTGAAAGAGGCCAAGGCGCTGCTCCACGAATTGAGCAGTTAAACGTTTTTGGTGTTGCTGACACAGCCGGAGCCCTGGCCGAGAGGAATCGGCGAAACTCGCCAGAGACATGGTCATCTCCTCTCATGCGTGTGGGAAAAGTCACGGCCAGTGCACGCTGTTGACGCCGTGACCGTCACCGTGGGAATGAAGTATTCGGTGGGTTGCCACGCGCTAGCGGACCGGTCGGGGCGTTACTGTCGAAGCTAACTGTCCGCTGCCTGTCTCGCTCATTTATTAAATTTGAATAATTGGATGACTAACTGTTAGTCGCCACCGGGACCTCGCCAGAAAACGAAACGTGTTTCGTTTTCTGGATCGCGGCATACGCACTTATTAAAACAATTCCTATTTCAATAATTCTGTCTTAAATATTGTGCTCGGCTTCCCGGACCAGAAAGTGTTCGCAGATGGTGGCGACATTCACGGCGTATGATACCCTGGGATTACGTTCCTGCCTCGCGAGATATAGGCGGTCACCTTCGGATACGGAGTTTGTTACCGGCAGTTTCGTGAGTTTCTGCGCCCGATTTACCATTTAATTCAGGCCAACATGCCTCAGATAGTCGGAAAGTACCATCGAGCAGATCGCCACGGCGACCCATGCGAGAAGCATAACAAGCGACCAACAGGAGTTCAACGATCTCTCCCCAAATTGGCCGCATGTTCATTTTGGAACAAATTCCATGATGCCGGGTATTAGTTTATCGATATCTGATGCCGCAATCTCAACAAGCCAAATGATATCACTCGCGATTCGGAGATAAGGCAATATTTTCTGCTTCTTTTCTGCGGTCCTGCCGAACTCAACACGGTAATCTTGCGAAAAGGTATCAGAATACAAACCGAGAATACCGAGGTGGTTTGGATGAACAAATTCTGACAGAAAATCATACGCTTTTCGAAATCGCGGTTGCTTATCGTGAAAGATGCTTTTGCCCATCTTGTCAATGACTGTCAAAATATTGAGTGCTGTATAGCCTTCGCTGCCGAGCCAGCCGAGCCTGTCGCCAAATCCCACAGTCATGACTGCCAGATCGAGTGCTTCCACATCCTTAGCCTCGGTGGCTTATGGAATCCGTAAGATGCTGCACAGTGGCTCCAGTTTCAAAGAGTGATCGGGCCATTGTCAGCGTCGTCAGAAGATTCCTCGTATTCCAGCCAGACCGCATTCCGTCCGCTGTCTCAATTGTTCGGCGGATCAGGCATTGATAGGTACTAGTCATTTTCCAGACCATTTTCGGAGTGCTTGCGATTTCACTTGTGCTTATCTCGTGAACAAGCCGGTTTCGGAGTGTGACGAGGGCTTCAACTACTTTCTCGTCATCCGCCCTTAGATCACCTTTAAAAAATCCCATACCTGTCTCACCGTCCAACAGTCCGCAGGTGATTCAGTACCGGGTCGGACTATTATTTTATTTTAATAAGTGAACGCCAGAAGTAATAGATACATCCAAAGCCGGGGAAGCCTGATCGACTATCTGGTAGGAGACCTTTCAGCCAGAGAAGTCCTGGAAATCAGCCGATAGGACATCGCAATGCCAGCCTCAAAGGTATGGGCATTTGCCCGGCATCGCCATTGTGAACCAGCAGGGTCGCAAGTCCTGGTCGCACCTCCGAAACCCGCTCTGTTCACGGCGATGACTGCCATTCTTCCAGCCATTTGACTCATCCCACTTTCAGGTGGGTCAGCACAGAAGCCTGCGGAAAGCGCTTTATTCCGGTGCCGCCTTTCGCTATGAAGGGCTGAGTGTTAACGATATGGCACGCGTCGAGAAAACCGCCTTTCTCAGTTATCGCCGCACCAACTTTTATTGTGCGCTCGCAATTTTCCAAGACCTGACGCAGCACGGCTATGATGTGTTCTTTGATTTCAAGGGTATTGCCAGCGGAGATTTTGAAAGCGTCATCCTGGAAAACATACCTGCACACGCGCACTTCCTGGTTCTGCTCACCCCTTCCGCATTGGAGCGTTGCAACGATCCGAAAGATTGGTTGCGCCGCGAGATCGAGACGGCCCTGGATAACCGGCGCAACATCGTGCCACTGTTTCTGGAAGCGTTTGACTTCGCGACGCCTACAATCGCCAATCAACTCACCGGAAAACTTGCGCCACTCAGCCACTACAACGGAGTAACCATCTCGCCCGAATACTTTTCGGAGGCGATGCAACGGTTGCGCGACAAGTTCTTGAATGTTGCATTATCTGCGGTGCCGCATCCGGCACCTTTCGCTGCACAACAAGCGTCTACGGAACAGAAGGCGGCGGCAGTCGCGGCTCCAGCGGTTCAACAAGAAGAGTTGACCGCCGTGCAATGGTTCGAGCGAGGGTTTGCTGCCGTCGATATTGATGAGAAGTTGCGGTTCTACAGTGAGGCGATCCGGCTCAAGCCGGACTTTGCAGAGGCCTACAACAATCGGGGCGCTACGCGTGCTGACAAAGGCGACCTGGACGGAGCGCTGCGGGATTACGACGGGGCGATCCGGCTCAAGCCGGACTTCGCCCTTGCCTACTACAACCGCGCCCATGCACATCGCACCAAAGGCGACTTAGATGGAGCGCTGCGGGATTACGACGAGGCGATCCGGCTCAAGCCGGACTTCTTTTGAGGCCTTTGGTAACCGTGGCAATGCGCGTGCTGACAAAGGCGACCTGGACGGAGCGCTGCGGGATTACATCGAAGCGATCCGGCTCAACCAGGACCTTACCGAAGCCTACTACAACCGCGCCATTGCACATCGCACCAAAGGCGACTTGGATGGCGCACTGCAGGATTACAGCGAGGCGATCCGACTCAAGCCGGACGATGCCTCAGCCTTCTATAACCGGGGCATTGCGCGTTACGCCAGAGGCGACTTGGACGGCGCTCTCCGGGACTACACGGAGGCGATCCGGCTCAAGCCGGACCTTGCCGATGCCTTCGACAACAGAGGAAAGGTGCGTTACAAGAAGGGCGACATGGAACGCGCACTGCAGGATTTTAACGAGGCGATCCGTCTCAAGGCAGACCTTGCCGATGCCTTTTATAACCGCAGCCTTGTGCGCCGCGCCAAAGGCGACTTGACGGGAGCACAGCAGGATGAGAACGAGGCGAGAAGGCTAGGACACAAAGGGTAAGCAGACAGCGTAAACAATAGTGTCTCACGCGTTATGGAGCGCATCGAGAAAACCGTTTTCATCAGTTATCGTCGGACCAATTTTCCTTGGGCACTCGCCATCTTCAAAGACCTCGAACATCACGGCTATGATGTGTTTTTTGATTTCAGTGGCATTGCCAGTGGCGACTTCGAGAGCGTCATCCTCAGAAACATCAAGGCGAGGGCACATTTTCTGGTTGTCCTCACCCCTTCCGCGTTGGAGCACTCCAACGAACCCGGCGATTGGTTGCGCCGCGAGATTGAGACGGCCTTGGGTAGCAAACGCAACATCGTGCCTCTGTTTCTGAAAGGCTTTGACTTCGGGAACCCTAAGATTGCCAGTCAGTTAACGGGTAGGCTCGCCGAACTCAAGCGCTACAACGGATTAGACATCGTGCCACGCTTCTTTGACGCGGGTATGGAGCTATTGCGTAACAAGTATTTGAAAGTGCCATTGTCTGCAGTGCTGCACCCTATCTCTCCGTCCGCGCAACGGGCCACTAAAAAACAGAAGGCGGCGGCTGGCGTGGCTCCGAGAGTGCAAAAACAAGAGTTAACCGCCCAGCAATGGATCGAGCGAGGGTTTGCTGCTGTCGATATTGATGAAAAGTTGCGTTGTTTCACCAAGGCAATCCGGCTAAAGACGGACTTTGCCGAAGCGTTTTACAACCGGGGCCTTACGCGTTATGCCAAAGGTGACTTGGAGGGAGCGCAGCGAGATTACAACCAGGGCGATCCAGCGTAAGGGGGACTTTGCCGAAGCGTTTTACAACCGGGGCCTTACGCGTTATGCCAAAGGCGACTTGGAGGGAGCGCAGCGAGATTACACCAGGGCGATCCAGCGTAAGGGGGACTTTGCCGAAGCGTTTTATGGCCGGGGCCTTGCGCGTTATGCCAAAGGCGAGTTGGAGGGAGCGCTGCGGGATTACGGCAGGGCGATCCAGCGTAAGGGGGACTTTGCCGAAGCGTTTTATGGCCGAGGCCTTGCGCGTCGCGCCAAAGGCGACGGGAAGGGAGCGCAGCAAGATTTCGATCAGGCGAAGCGCCTCGGATACGGGTAAGGTTCGGAGCATTGCGAAACGGGGCTGTCAATACGGCTCTCCACCACTTCTGCCCGTTATAATTATTTCGCTTCACATATACTCAGCCAGATGCTTCTGAAGGTGTTTGTGGTGTCTGCCGGTGAGCATTTGTCCTGATTGCAATCGCAGTTTGTAGCCTGCCCAAGACGCGACTACATGCATCTCATCTGACTTACGATGATAATGATGTATCCTGTTGTTGCTCTGGACATGCCGGAAGCCCTAATTGATTAGCGTGCGATGAATTTTGGACAATGCATTTTCGAGGGTGCCGATGCGGTGCTCGAATTGCGGGAGCGAAAACCCGCCAGGTAGCAGATTCTGCGGCGATTGCGGCGTGCCGCTCGAGGACGGAGCGCCTGTCCTTAGTCCTGAAGCGCGCGGACCTCTCCCCGGCGAGCGACGCCATCTCACGGTGCTGTTCTGTGATTTGGTGAACTCTACCAGCATCGCAACTCAGCTGGATCCTGAGGAGTGGCGGGAGGTCGTCGCCAGCTATCACAGCACCGCAGCACAAGCAATCGAACGTTTTGGCGGGCATATCGCGCAGTACCTCGGCGACGGCGTGATGGCTTATTTCGGCTGGCCGGCGGCGCACGAGAACGATGCCGAGCGTGCGGCTCGCGCTGGCCTGGCCATTCTCGAATCGATCTCTCGGCTCGACGAAAAACTGGTGTCCGCGAAATTGGCGGCAAGGGTTGGCATCCATTCAGGTGCGGTAGTGGTTGGCGCGGGCGTGGGCAAGAACGCCGACGTATTCGGCGATACCCCCAACATTGCCGCACGGGTGCAAGCGGCAGCCCTTCCTGACACCGTACTGACAACCGCTGATACCCATAGGCTCATCTCGGGGCTGTTCGTGGTGGAAGACTGCGGCACGCAGACACTCAAGGGCATCGGACGGCCGATTCAACTTTTCCGAGTAATCCAACCAAGCGGAGTACGGGGCCGGTTCGAAGCGGTGGCGGCAGCGCGTGGCTTAACTCCATTCGTCGGGCGCGAGGAAGAATTGCGCTTGCTGATGAATCGCTGGGAATGCACGCTCGCAGGCGAGGGGCAGGTGGTGCTGATTATCGGCGAAGCAGGAATCGGCAAATCACGACTGGTACAACATTTCCACGAACAAATTGCGGGGACACGGCATGTCTGGGTCGAGGTCTCGGCCTCGCCATTCTTCCAAAACACTCCCTTCTATCCTGTGCCGGACATGATTCGGGGGCTTCTGCGGGATTACGGCGACAAGTCAGGGGGAGTAGGCGAGGTCGCGGTGCAACAGCGCAGCCGGAGGCGAACTAGTCCAATCAGTACTGCGGGGCCAAATGGCCAAGCGGCTAATGCAGCTTTTGCTAGAAAAGAAGAACAACTCGGAGGATTGGAGTCTGGGTTGGACTTAGAGTTGGATGCTCCACCGATAGCCCGGTTCTTTTTGGCCTCAGCACCGATGGAGGATCCGGCGTCACCGCTGGCGTCAAGGCAGCAGCGGCGGCGCCTATTATCCACATTAGTCGAATGGGTGCTCGGCGCTGCCGAAGTCGTGCCAGTCGCAATCGCGATCGAGAACCTGCACTGGGCTGATCCATCAACACGCGAACTAATCGAACTTCTGATAGAGCGATGCGCCAAAGCACCGCTTCTGCTGCTATTTACGGCCCGAACTGAGTTTCGCGCCGATTGGCAGCCATTGGTGCCTCCACATGTTGTGCGGATCGTGCTCAACCCACTGAATTCGTCCAGCGCTCGGACGTTGGTCAAAAAGGTAGCTGGAGAACAAACACTATCTGAAGAAACAATCACGACCGTTGTCCAACGGGCCGGCGGAGTGCCGTTGTTCGTCGAGGAACTGACCCGAACCGTTCTTGAAAATGGCGCGAAGCATGCCGGAGTGTCAGTCCCGGCAACACTGCATGACTCATTGATGGCGCGGCTGGACCGCCTCGGCGCAGTGCGCGAGACTCTCCAGCTTTGCGCAGTGCTCGGCATCGAGTTTACTCACGAGTTCTTACTTGCGTTTTCCTCCCTGAATGAGGGCGAGCTCCAGCGTCATCTGCTCGCGTTGACCGAGGCCGAGTTGCTCCACGCACGTGGTCTGGCCCCTAACGTCAGTTACCAGTTCAAGCATGCGCTAATCCGCGACGCTGCCTACGAGGCGCTGCTCAAGAGCAGGCGGCGCGAATTGCATACCCGTATCGCACAGACAATCGAGCACAGGTTTCCTGAACAGGCGGCTTCGCGTCCAGAAACTTTAGCTTATCACTACACTGAGGCCGGCCTTATCACGCAAGCAGTTGAGAATTGGCGAAATGCGGGCAGAGCGGCCATTGTCCGTTCAGCTCATGCAGAGGCTATTGCCCATCTGAGGCGCGGCCTCGATTTGCTCCAGTGGATTCCCGAGGGCAGGCGCTCGCACGCTGAGCTCGAACTCCAAATCCACCTTGCCGTTGGCCTCGTAGGAATCAAGGGTTGGCACGATTCCGAGGTTGGCGCGGCCTATCAACGCGCGTATGAGCTCTGGCGTGGCAACGATGATGATCCGAGCTACTTCTCGATCCTTTTTGGGCTTTGGATGAACCGCTTGGTTCGCGCCGAACATCGCGAAGCCAGAGGCTATGCCGAGCAACTGGTGCGCATCGCACCACGGGTGAGCGAACCGGGGTTGCAGGTGCAGGCTTACTGGGCCCTCGGCTGCGGCCAATTTTATATGGGCGACTTTGATCGCGCCCATGCCAGTTTCCGTCGCGTGATAGATTTCTACGATCGCGACAAGCACCGCAGCGTCGCGTTCAGGTTCGGCCAAGACCCCTGCATGAGTTCGATGGTACTGGAGTCTCACGTGCTCTGGCTGCTCGGCTATTCCGAGCAGTCGAGTGCGATGGACGCGCTAGCTATCTCGCTTGCGCGCAGCCTGAAGCACCCATTCACCATGGCTTGGTGCCTGGCAATGCTAGCGATGGAGGACATAGAGAAGCGGGACTTCTCCCGCGCCGACGAACGCCTTGGCGAGGGTATTCTCCTCAGCCGGGATTGCGGTTTCAGTGACGTGGAGACGAACTTACACGACCTCCGTACTATTCGGCTGTTGCTGGAGGGAGCGGTGCCTCAAGTCCGTGCTGACGCGCGCTCTGCGAGCCGGACGCGTACCGAGCAAGGCAAGGGCCTTCACCATCCGTACGGGTACACTGAATCGGCGGAAGCGCTTGGCCGAGCAAAACGGTTCGATAAGGCGCTGCCGGCGGTCGAACTCGCTCTCAAACTGATCGATCAAACCGGCGAGCGGTATTGGGAGGCCGAGGCACGGCGAATATTGGGCGATTTGCTAATGGCACAGCCCCTTGCTTATGACCGAACGGCGCTGAAGCAGGCAGAAAGCTCCTTTCGTCGTGCGATCGAAATCGCACGCGAGCAGAATGCGCGCACGTTGGAACTACGAGCGACTATTAGCCTTGCGCGGTTGCTCGGCAATGAGGGCCGTCGTGGCGAGGCGCACGAGAAGCTGGCCGCAATCTACAACTGGTTCACCGAGGGCTTCGACACGGCCGATCTCAAACAGGCTAAAGCGCTGCTCGACGAATTGAGCAGCTAAGTGTTGGTGCCGTTTCACAGCGAGGATGATGGCGTCGGAAAGTGGGTGCTGACTGGGCTTGCGTCCGGGAGTATGCCGCGTGGACCCGCTAGGCTATGACTCAGCTATTAGAACAATTGATGTGGCGGTGAAAGTTGGTCCAAAAAGAGAAGCGGGCGGGGGTTGAGCGAAGCGCCGGTAGCGTTTCTCGCAGTTTGTTCTTCCTTCTGTCGGTGCGCGTGCTAGTCGGGCTTATGTGCGCAGTAGCGCAGGCGCAGTCGGTTCTCGAGTATCATCGCACCGCCGACCGCGCGGGCGATTACGTCATTCCCAATCTCACGCCGGAACTTGCGCACCGGACGCGCCTTGATCAGACCTTCGACGGGCGTGTCGACGGAAATGTTTATGCTCAACCGCTGCTGACTCCGGCAGCCGGTCATGAACTTTTGCTGGTCGCTACTGAAAACAACGTCGTTGATGCGCTCGACGCCGGCACGGGCAAGATAATATGGCGAAGAACCCTGGCGCAGCCGGTACCCGTCTCGATGCTGCCTTGTGGCAATATCAACCCTCTTGGAATCACCGGAACGCCGGTTATCGATAAGTCCCGGGGCGCGATTTATTTCGACACGATGAGTCTGACGCAAGCCGGACCGCAACATCTGGTGTTTGGCTTGTCGGTGGCGAATGGCCAGACGCTGCCTGGCTTCCCGGTAAATGTCGGACAAGCGCTTACCGCACTCGGAATGCACTTCACGCCGGCATATCAGAATCAACGGGGCGCGCTACTGATAATGCAAAGCACCCTATATATTCCTTACGGTGGACTTTACGGCGACTGCGGGAGTTATCATGGCTGGATCGTTGGCATCGGTATCGATAGCCCACACCTAGTTAGCGCATGGAGCACGCAAGCTTCCGGCGGAGGGATTTGGGCACCCGGAGGAATCGTTTCTGACGGACAATCGCTGTTCGTCGCCACCGGCAACACCCTCAATGCTTCTCAGTGGCAGGGCGGGGAGGCGGTGATTCGTTTTAGAGCGAATCTTAAGCCCCCGGCCAGCAACGCCGACTACTTCGCGCCAAGTGACTGGCCGACATTGGACGCGGATGACGCCGACCTCGGTGGGACCAATCCCGTTGCGTTCAATCTTGGCACTGCACATCTGATGCTGGCACTTGGCAAGGACGCCAAGGCGTATTTGCTTGACCGCGATAATCTCGGTGGGATCGGTGGAGCGCTTGCGGTTGCGGAGGTCTCCAAACACCCGATCATCACTGCTCCAGCGGTGTATCCGGGGCCCGATGGCGGTGTCTTTGTTGCCCTTCATGGCTTGGGCAGCAATTGTCCGGGCACGATTTCCAATCCGTCGCTCATTGTGCTGAAAGTTCTGGCGCGGCCGGCGCCTGCGATTTCAACCGCGTGGTGCGGGTCTGTTAATGGAGCCGGTGCGCCGATAGTCACGACAACCGACGGCAGCAAGAATCCGATTGTCTGGATGGTTGGCGCCGAGGGTGATAGTCAGCTGCATGCGTTTCGCGGCGATAATGGGAAACCACTGCTCACAGGTTCACCAGCAACGATGGAGGGTCTCCGGCATTTTGCCACGATTGTCGCTAGCCCGGAGCATTTGTATGTACCCGCCGACGGTCGGATTTATGCTTTCACGCAGTAGTTCAGCCCCCCGATTTACGGGCGGGGAGGAGCGCGCCTGAGAAGCGTTTGCGCTCGCCACCTGAAGTGCTGCAAGTGAATAGCATCACTGCTAAGGCCGCCTCTATCACTGCTAAGGCCGCTTAGCAGAGTCTCAGGGAAGCCACCGAGGAATTGTCTCGATTACTCCTGTGACCCGCTAAGGGTCTGCGTGTTGCTAGGCGCGGAGGTCCCGACCTTGGGGAGGCTTGTGGCAGCTGCAGGGCTGGACGCCAAATGGGACATACGCAGTCCTCTTCATTTTTTCTTCAAGTGGTCTTCATTTTTTTTCTTCAAGGGGGGACATACTGTCGTACAAGCGGTGAACCGCCGAGATTGCCTCATTCGAAAAAATGACATCTTATTTCGGTTGAGGGGTGGCATCTCGCTCTCCCAGTAGGAACACTCGCCCGGAGTGAAGGAAGATCGCCTCACCGTAACCTGGGAGATTGTCGGTTTGCCTGGTTCGAGGTCCGACGAAAATGGTCTGCCCGAGATGTGGATTTGAAAATCTACAGTCATTTCCTTTCTGCGGTCGTTGCGGTAGTCCAACGACCCTGATCAGCCGTTTCCCCGAGACCCAACACAGCCAACCATCGCGGCCTGAGCGCCGGCAACTAACCGTGATGTTTTGTGACCTGGCCGGGTCAACGGCGCTGGCGGGCCAACTCGACCCCGAAGAACTCAATGAGGTTATGCAAGAATACCATTCACTTTGCGCCGAAGTTGTCGAGCGTCACGCTGGGCGCATCGCTCAATTCCTTGGCGATGGCCTTCTGGTTTACTTCGGCTATCCGCTTGCGCATGAAGATGACGCGCAGCGTGCGGTCCGCGCCGGTCTCGAGATTGTCGCCGCGGTTTCGTCTGCACGCGAAGGTTTAAGGAAGTTGTTGCAGGTGCGCATCGCCGTGCATACCGGACTGGTGGTGGTCGGTCAGTTAGGTGGTGAGACCAACCCGGATCCCATGGCGATTTCTGGCGAAACTCCAAACATTGCAGCTCGGCTACAGAGCATCGCTGAGCCGGGCCAGGTCGTCGTCAGTGCAGCAACTTATCGATTGATCGAGGGTTTTTTTCGGTGTCGCAGCCTCGGCACTCCAGCCCTCAAGGGGGTCGGTACGCCTATCGAGGCGTTCGAGGTGGTTGAGCCGACCGGCATCTATACCCGCTTTGAGCACGCTCTCACATCAGGCCTGACACCCTTCATCGGCCGCGAAGAGGAGGTTGAGGAGCTACTGGATTGTTGGCGGGAAGCGCGGGAGGGACGCGGCCAGATTGTAATGCTGAGCGGCGAAGCAGGAATCGGAAAGTCAAGGCTGGTGCAGGAGCTTATACGCCGCTCAGCCGGCGAGTCAGTTTGGCAACTGAGGTGCCGTTGCTCACCCTATTATCAGGACAGTGCGCTCTACCCAGCGATCGAGTTTTTGCAGAAGATGCTGGGTTTCAGCGGCGGCGACAACGCTCAAGACAAGGTGGCGAAACTCGAACAGGCGTTAGCCGTATTCGACTTGAATCTGCCCGAGACCGTGCCGCTTTTCGCGGCGCTGCTCTCGCTGCCAGGGAACGCGCGATATCCCGCGCCGCCGATGACTCCCCAGCGGCAAAAGCAGAAGACCTTCGTGGCCATAGTCGAATGGCTAATGCGGTGTGCGGAGCGCGGCCCCACCCGACTAGTGGTGGAAGATCTCCACTGGGCAGACCCTTTCACCTTGGAGCTGGTCGAATTCTTAATCGAAAGAGTGCCGGCCGCCAGCTTCTTACTGATCCTGGTTTTCCGTCCGGAATTCGTACCACCTTGGCGATCGAGGCTTCGCACCACCAACATAACCGTCGGACATTTATCCAGCACCGCAACGGACCTAATGATCCACTCGGTCGCTGGCGGCAAGTCGCTTCCTGCCGAATTGACCCGTGAGATCATCGCGAAAACGGAAGGTGTGCCGCTCTTCATCGAAGAGCTGACGCGGATGTTGCTCGAATCGAACTTGATGGAGGAGCAGATCGACCGCTACGTCCTGACCAGCGCGCTGCGACCCCTGGCGATTCCCTCCACGCTGCATGATTCGTTGATGGCTCGTCTCGATCAGCTTGGGACTGCGAAGGAGGTCGCGCAATTAGCCGCGATCATAGGTAGAGAATTCTCCTATGATCTGCTTCGGGCGCTCTCGCCGTTGGAGGAAACAAGGCTAACCGGCGCTCTAAACCGCTTGGTTGACGCCGAATTGATTACTCAGCGAGCCGTTGCGCCGCAGACATCCTACAGGTTTAGGCACGCCCTAATCCACGATGCCGCTTATGAGTCGCTGCTCAGAAGCGAGCGCAAGGAGATTCATCAGTTGGCGGGTCGCGCGATCGAATCGATGTACGGGGGCCAGTTGGAGGATCATCTCGGCGAATTGGCGCATCATTACAGCCGCGCCGATAATGTTAGTGAGGGAGTAAAATATCTAGGGCTAGCCGCTAGACGTGAGATCGCCAAAAGTGCGTATGAAAGCGCGCTCCAGCAGCTCACGACCGCCCGCGAGCTTATCTCGCGCCTCGCCCCGGGAACTGAGCGCGACCGCATCGAGCTGGACCTACTCATCGATTACGGCGTCACACTGTTAGTATTGAAAGGCTTTTACGTGCCCGAATTGGGCGAGGTCTACCAGCGCGCCGCGATTTTGTGCAAACAACTGGGCGAACACCATCGCCTGATGCCTGTTCTCTACGGGCTCGCCAGTTTTCATCTATGCCGCGCCGAACTGAAGCTCGCCCGCCGGCATATTGAAGAAATGCGTTCGGTGCCGGCGCAGTCGAACGATGCGATCACGATTTTGAGCGCGTGGCTAATGGGTAACGCTCAGTTCTTTATGGGTGGGCTTGCGGACGCTCACCATCAATTCGAAGAGGCGATTGCAATCTACGATCGCTCGACGCACCGAAACCTTGCGGTGCAATCCGGGCAAGATCCGTGCGTAAGTGCTCTGGTCTACGATGCGATGGCCCTGCTTATCATGGGATTCGCGGACCAGGCTGAGCATCGCCTCGCGGCGGCCATCTCCCTTGCCCGTGAACTGGATCATCCGTTCACGCTCACTGTGTGTCTGCTGACCGCTGCTAACTATCTCTGCATTCGACGCGACTTCAAACGGCTTCCGGAGGTTGTAGCAGAGACCTCAGCCCTCGCGCGCGAGAATGGCTTCGCCTTTTACGAGGAGTCGATCAAAGCATTCGAGGTCATCGGGCTCGCCTTTGAGGGCCGAATCGATGAATTCCGGGTTAAGTCGCGTTTTTCGAAACGATTCTCCGAGTTACGTTATGAGCTTGCGCTGACATGGGCACAGTCGACGCTGGCCGAGGCTCTCGCCAGCCTTGGGCTCGTCACGGTCGCGAGTTCGCTCCTGAGCGACGCAATCGCGAAGATGAACCGTAACGATGAGCGCTTCGTCGAATCGGAAATCCAGCGAATCCGTGGGGTCCTCACACTTCGCCAACTAGTTGGTTGTTCCCCGTCAAGCGAGGAAACGATCAAAGCGCATGCTCAGGCAGAACAGGCCTTCCGCGATGCTCACACAATCGCATCGCGCCGCGGTGCAAAATTGTTTGCCTTGCGTGCCAGTGCCTCGCTGGCGACCTTGCTGACCGACACCCCGCGCCGGCAGGAGGGACAGGAGTTGCTTAATCAATGCCTATCGTCGTTCACTGAGGGGTTCGATAGTCCCGATCTCATCGAAGCTCGCGCCGTCCTCGAGCGCTGTGGCGCCGTAGCCTCATCGACGGTATGAGAAGGCAACATTCAGCGCCGCTGACTCCCGCGGGTTGAGGTTGGTTCTGACGGATGCCGTGTCCATAGCGGCGGCGTACTGAACGTTGACGCCGGACGGCAGCACAGAATCGAAAGTGATTTCTGCTCGATGGGTAAGAGTTCTGGCCGACGACAGTTCATGGCATACATTGTCCAGCACTCCACGGACCTGTGCTTCGATCACCGCACCCGCATTCGTCGAACCGGCGTTCGCAGGCAGATCTCCTGACGACGCCTGGGAATTGGCGGCGGCTGGTTTTGAACCGGAGGCGGGTGTGCCATTAGTTGCGTCGGCGCGCGCCACCGGGAGCGCGCAGCCTGTCGTCACCAGCAGAGCAAGGATTGAACGGAATGGGCGTTTCGAAAATAGTAATTTCCTCAAAGTATTCACTGCCCTCTATTTTCACACGGTGCGACGACTGAACACCAGTAACCACCTCGATTGAATTAGACTTTGTCGGCTCCCCTTTTGCTTATCAGCTACAGCTCCAAATGAGGGAAAAGCAAATTGAACCCGAAGTGCAGCGTGTACTTTGGAGTAATGCCGGCATATTGGTGATAGGCGGTCCACTCGAAGGAAATCCACGGATTAAGCTCAGGACCCTTAGTCTTCAATACGTTTCCCACCCCGAGGCTGATCGGCAGCGTGGTCGATGTATTGTGTCGCCAGTTGATTGACCAAGTGGAATCGGCTGATTTTACGTACCAGCCATGGCCCAGCGTGTAAGAGATCAGCGGCTGGAATTCGAACTGGCTCTGCGGTTTCGCTGAGGAATTGGTGTAGGCAAAGGACATGGGCTCCTGCCACAAAAACCCAAGCATCAAATGCGGAATACCGTCATAAATTGCTGCTCCCGCTGGTCCGAGCTGCCAGGCGTGGTCGCCTGCCTTCGGGACTCTACCAGTCGGAAAAACGAATGTGGGTCCCACCGCCCAGCTGAACCCCGTTTGTTGGGGATCCGGCCAATTTAAAATGAAGAGATCAAACAACTGCATGTCCGCGAATTCTGTGATGGTCGAGCCGCTGGCTCCGGTGGCGAGCGTCTCCAGCTTTAAGGTGGGTCGGATGACCTGCTGGAGCGGGAAAAAGGCAAACGGGTGGATAGGCAGAAATGGGCGAAATTGCAAGGTATTAGTCTGAGCTGCTGTTGAAAAGTTCTGAGGAGTGTAGAGATCTTCGAATTTCAATTGCGCCAGAATCGCGGTCGGGTCGTCGACCTCTCGTGCAAGTTGGTCTTCCTCGGCAGCGCTGGAGTCAGCGGCAATGCTCCACTTTTGAGTCGCCACGATGGCCATCAGAACGGCGACAACGATAAGCTTCAAACCTCGGGCTCTCCTCGGTCCTTTAGTGCATACAGTTGGCATGACGTTTTTGCTGTTTGAGAAAGCCGCTCGAACCTCCCGACACCTCATTCAATTCGCCATCAATTTCTTCAGCATCTTGCCGGATTTGGTATCGATATGAATGAGCCAGAAGGCAGTCGCGTTTTCCTGGGCGATCATGGCGACCACACCCTTGCCCGGTGCAAAAAAGTAATAGGCCGTGTCGTGTGTCTCCGCGGGACCAACCTTGCCGTCGCACTTGAGACGGAACAGGACCGCTTTATAATTGCCGGCAGGTACCGTGACCAGGTAGGTGCCCAAGTAGGTATAAGTTCCATTGAGCGATCCGGAGTATTCCTGGTCACTTGGGTCGTCGAGTTGGTTGACCATGACGCGTTGCACGTATGAGCGCGACTCACCAGGCTTCATGCCTTTCAGTACGAACGGATTGGCGGGTGTCGTAATCACCACGACTCCCTCACTCATGTCGCTAATCGCAGGCATCATCAGGTCCCCTTCTGGCGTCTGACGAATGAACCCGGCGAGCGAGGGTGAAAACTGGAAGCACCAGGCCGACTTCCCGTTTGTGCGCCGCGCCTTGGTAACGCCCAGCGTTTGTGTTTTTCCGGCGTTGGGGCCAGCGACGACCTGGTAGATGGACGCTGAATCATGGAGCGGAAAGTAGGTCGACGCGTCGTCGATCGGTCTGCTCGGCAGTGCTTTGCCGACCACTCCAGGACCCAGCTGGGCGGCGATTATTTTCTGATCATTCGGCGGTAGTTCGAGAACTAGGCTCTGCCCATACGCAGAGCGAGATGGCACGATCAAAAGACTCAGCACGAGTGTACTTAATGCTCGCCAACTAGAATTTTTCCCAAGGTGCGACCTCACGGTTAATTCCTTCAAACGACCGCATTGAACTATCGTGCACGACTGAACTGGGGGTTCAAGGATAACCATTGGATCATCTCCAATCCCAAGGGTTACCCGCGAGCGTGATGCTAAACATCAGTTGCTGGGCGGAGGGAGTAGCATTAGCGCCAAATTCATCATAGTAGCGCAAGGCGAAGAGGCCATACTTCGTCAATAGCTGTATCGCGGGGCCGGCCGCATAGATTCGTATCTGAGCCTCTTGCAAGCGATGTATCACTGTACTTTCCGCCGACGTTATTGCACTCACATTGACTTGGTTGTCGGTCGTCTGCCACTGTGCGTAGCCGACGGCGCCAATCGTTAGCTGTTTAAAGATGTTGCTAGGAAGGTTAAATGTTTTGCCTGCTGCCCATTCGAAGGGGACCTCGTCGCCAAGCGTGTACGGCCGGCCATCCTGGGAAGCATACAGTTCGTAATGCGAAAAGATTGACAGCGACCACAGATGCTCAGCATCGGGATAAAAGACTCCGCCGAGTCCCAGCAAGCCAGTCCAGTGGCCGTACCCGATATTTAGCTTGGCCTTGGAATTGTACGGTCCGGTAGGAGCTAGAAAGCCGCCGGTCGTTATCAGGTCAAGGTGCTTAAAGTGCCAGCCCAGGTCGATCGGTTCGAAGTACATGTCCGCAATACTGCCCTTCGTGGAAGAACCGGAGCTTGTCTGTGTAGGTCCCAAAAGTGTGTGAGAGCTTCTGAAGCCGCTGAATACTAGAACTGGCTCGAGGGTTGCTGCAGCGCTCGCGTCGACGATCGCGAACGGGATATCCACCAACGCACCATAGGTGGCGTTGATATACGGGATCTTAAACGGTGTAACCAGCCAGAAGATATTCTGATCCACGAACATGTCCAGGCTTCCACTGGCATTGAGGTTTGCGCTGAGGCAAAGCCGAGCGTCGTGCGGCCCGCACCTGATTGGACCGGTTTGAATGAACCCGTCATTCGAACCCCAATAGCGCGACCACATGTTTTGATACAGAATGCCTACAGGCGGTTGCTGGGCGCCGGCCAGCGCACCACCCGTACCTAGCAACCAATCACCGTGCTGGGCTCGTGCAGGAGTAACTCTCACAGCGAGCATGATCAACCCCAGCATCATGATCGCTCCGCTTCGACGAGTGCGCTTTTTCAACCCCACACCTCTTTCACTGATTGCCCTACTCCCTTTCATTCACTGCAGCAGGTCGCCCTTGATCAGCTTGGGGATCACCGGCGCGACAGTCACTTGGATGTTCCACTTCTGCCCAAAGGCGGCTGGATGCACCGGCATGTATTGTCCCTGCACCGCGAAGCGCACCGGCAGGATCCCGAGCTTATGCACTTTCGACAAGCCGAGCCCGATCGGAACGGTCAACATGTTCTGACCCTTGGGCGCGTACCAATTAACTAGCATGTTGGGCGAGGTCGTGATGCTGTAGCCTTCGCCGAAAAAGTACGAGGCGAAATATTGCAGATTGAGCTGACTAATCGTGTTCTTCCCCGGCCCGCCCGTCGACCACCACTGCTGTGGGAATATGCCGATCAAAAACTTCTCGCCCAGGTAGCCAAACACGGCGGCGGGCCCCAATTGCCACTTGTCTTGCCCCAAGCGCGAATTACTCGCAGTGGGGAAGATAAATGTGGGCCCGGCGGCCAGTAGCCAGTCTCCCACCAGCTTGTCGGTTGGCGAGAGCATCGTCGCAAAAATCGTATCTCCGAAGCCGGTTACCCGATGCAGGTTGCCGCTGCGGTTGATATAAGGCGTTGAGTTCAGCACCTGGAGCACGGGCCGGTTGATCAGATTCCAGTTGTCCGTCAGCGCGAGCGGTAAGACCGGCTGAAACTGTAGGTTGATATTGTTGCGCTCCGCATGCCCTGCTGGTGCGGTCAACCAGTAAGTGTTTTGCTGGATGGTCAGCGACCATATTGACGAAATCGGATTCGACAGCTCCTTGTTAACTTCGGTGAGGGACTTCTGCTGATCTGGTTGCTTCTCCGCAGCCCGATTGTGTAACGGAGGGGCAGGGAGGGCGCTTTGCGCAGCTACACCGAAGACAAGGCATACCTGCAACATAGCCGCGATTGCGACAACGCTGGCTAGACGCAGCATTATCCTGTCCATCTCCTTTCGACAGTTGCCCGCGTTTGGATGCGGCTTGCGGCTACTACCAGATGCCTGCCGCGACCAACGTGCCGGTCACTGGATCCACGAGATTTGGAGCATTGCCGGCAGCAATCCGCAATCCTAGCGGGTTCCCGGAGATTGGTATCGCGCCTCGCAGTCGTGCCCCGCTCTGTTTCCTGTCCAGTGCAACCATCGGCTCAGGTCGAATATTGGCGGTCACTTAGCTAGAGGGGTTTTGCAGGGCCGATCTGCGGAGGCCGCACCGGCTTTGCCATGCCGAAGAAGATTACCATGCCCTGGCCGCCGCAGCGGGTCGAAAGCGCTTCGTTGGGGGTGCCGAAGCAACTGTCGAAGTCCTGCCAGTTGTTCACGACCCACACATCGCCCGCGGGGCCGATCGCCAGATCGGTCTGCATCTGCAGGCCCCCGCCAACGTAGCCGCCAGGCGGTGCGATCGGCTGGCCGGTCTTGAAACCGGGTGGGCAGTTCTCGGTGCGTACCCCACATAGCTCCGTGATTGGACTATTCGGCATCGCGAAGTTGGATATCCAGACGTTGTCATTGCCATCAATCGCCGCCGCCCAGGGACCAGGGAGACTGCTCCCGATAAATGGCGACCCCGGATAGGGGCTGCCGTCGGGCCGCAGCAGGCTGACGCTGCCACTCTCGCGCCCGCCCTTCTGCTTCGTCATCGGGTGAAGCAGCTTCTCGACATACTCGCCGCCCAGCTTTAAGGTCGCGACCGCGTCTGCCACAACGGCGGCGCCGCGAAGCGAGTTGCCGAGGCGGTTCGTCACCCAAACGTTACCCTGGCTGTCAATTCCAAGGCCGGCCCCGCTCCAGCCGGTCTTGAACTTCTCGGCTTTGGCCGGGTCGGACGCCGGAAATCGCGTCACGTGCTCGCCAAATGCGTTCGTCACCCAGATGCGATTCTGCTGGTCGATGCCGAGATGGAACGGCCCAAGCATTGACTTGCAGGGCTCGACCTTAAAACCCTCGCAGACGATTTTGCCCTGGGTCGGATCGCCCTGGGGGATGTAGATAAGTTGGTTCTTGGACACACCTAATGCCCAGACATCACCGCTGGGGGTGGCGATAATTCCCTGCATCAGGCCAAGCTTGCCGCCGAAGTTGATACCCTCTGGCGGCGTCAGTGGCTTGCCATTCTTGTCGAACACGGCAATCGCCTTGCTGCCATAGGTACTGAACCAGGCGTTGTCCTTGGCGTCGATCGCTGCACCGAAGCTGTCGCCTTCCATTCCGCCGCCGGCAAATCCGAAAGTCGGAGGCGAGATCGGGTGGCCATTCGGGTCGAACTTGGTTGCGTTGCCCTGCCATAGCGAATCCTGCCCCTGCCATCCGACCGTGAAGTTATCTCCAACCCAGAGATTACCCTCGCTATCGAACATCGCCCCGCCGCCAGCGCGGTAACCTCCGCCGTCGACCTTGAGCGGCAGCACCCATGCGCTGGGAGGGAAGCTGAGGTACGGCATGAAAGGAACCTTGCGCATGTGGTTGGCGGGCGAGATTGGATAAAATCCCGCGACTAGTGCAAATAGCCGTTTGGGCTGGTACCAGGGATATTTCGCGATCGCCGCGGCCGCTGTCAGCGTATCCGCCGGAGCGGCTCCCTTGGGCGGTGTCGAAGCTGCGAACAGCCTTCGGCACGCGTCAGCTGTCACCCGCACCGCACAGCCGGAAAGGACGTCAGCAACGGTTGCAAAGTTGGCCATAGTCGGCGTTTGGCTGCCGTTAAGAGAATCCTGGATAGTCGTGCCCCATCCGCCGGTTTGGAGATCGACAAAGCTGGGTACGTTGCCGGCCGCGATCTTGAGACCAAGGGGCGCTCCCTTGAGTGCTTCACCTTCCAGAAACTGCGCGTTGGTCCAAACGGATGCCACCGTGGTGAACTCGTTTATAGTCACATGCGTTGGCGGCGTGCTGCCGATTACAGAGAGCATCGCGATGGCAGGACTGTCGCCGCCGCCCTTGTGCGCCTTCGGTTCCCCGCCTTTTGCGATGATGTATAGTACTGTCGCACCGGGGCCTTCGAAGCTTAAACTGAAGCGGCCGTCATCATTAGTCTGCGCCTGAGCCAACTGTTTCGGAGCATCGGCACTGGCGGACCATAGAGTGACAGTCGAGTTGACGATCGGAGCGCCCGCACCCATTACCTGGCCTTCAATGGTTTCAGCAGCGGACACGGACGCAACCAGTAAGAGCGCGATGACGGCAAAGGTGCTAGTAAACAACAGCCCTCGGGCTCGAAGATTCAGGACTCGAGCCGCAGGGACCATCTTCATCTCCCTCGCTTTTCGGGCATTTTTCATTTCGGTGTTCACTTCGATCATCCTTAAGTTCCTCTGATGCGCGTGTGACTGTCCGTCTTAGTGATGTTTGTACGCTGCCGCGAACACGGCTGGTGCCTAACGGCGGTCAGACCGCACATGTAGAAAAGGCTCTTTCCGCGCAAGGGCAACATCGCGTTGCGCCGTCGGTGCCGGTGTTGGTCGAGTGACCAATCGTAGCCCATCACCATCGGTTCGACCGCCCGTTCATGGAGCGAATCCCGTGAACTCCAGGTCTGCCAACTAGGCAGCGCAGCTCGCGGCTGTTGATGCTGCGCACTCGCGGACGTTTAACCTCGACCCGGCGGCCGCCCAGGGTTAACGAACTCGCAACACGGCCCGCGCGGATCGCAGTACCGCATCCTGCCGGTACCGCAATTGAATTACGCCCTCGGGTTAGTGCGCCCTTTTTCAGTTTGCCGCCGCCGCCGCGCCGCCAGTCTGCTGAACGCCTAAGCTCACTAGACGCTGATCTAGACCCTTCGCCCAGTAGTTCATTGCATTGTCGGCGTCGCCCCATTGCCACACAGTAGCGTTCTTGACGGCTGCGGTGCCGAACTGTTCATCCGACCAGGCAGCTAGCAATTGGCCTGATGCAGAGTCGGTTAGTTTCGCTTCGCCTGTGGCCGATCCAACGAAGGCATAAGTACCGGTCAGCCCATATTTGATCATGTTGAGCGCGTGGGCTTGAGGCACGACCACGGAGACAGTGCGTAGGACCGGGGTGGCCGAGGTCGCATCGGAGAGGGCCGCCGCGAACCTCAATGTGCCAGGACCAGGGTCTGTGACGACGGCAAAGTTTTGGCTGAGGGTTGTCTGCAAAACGGAGTAGAAATAGTTGCAGAGAATTTGCTGCTCGTTGGCTGATAGTTTCGAATCGCTATCAGCCCAGAAGGTAACGGGCGTAATGATAATCTTATTGTACGAAGCCCAGTTAACGTTCGGGTTAATGTAAGCTAGTGCGGCCTTCTGTCCAGGATTAGCGGAACGGGGCTGAAGCAACGAATAGTCGTTGCCCAGGAATCCTGTCGGCCGTGGTGCCGCGGGCGTCTCTCCTTCCGCGCGCTGGATTATATTCGGCGAGGCCTCTGTCGTTTGCGAGCAAGCGGCCAGCAGATATCCAGCTAACATTGCCGATACCAGACCAGTTGCCAGCTTCAGGTAACTGCTTTTGTGACTCATTTTCTTCTCCGTTTCTTTGATACCCGTTGAAATGCGGACTCGGCCTCGAACTCGACAGTTCTGTGGGGCTGCAGTCTTGAGCTGTACGAGGGCTGGAGCGCTCAATTCCCAGCGCTTAGCCAACCGCTTCACTTGGAATCTCGCGGACCGGGCCAGTTCGACCGCAACCGCAGCTTTTTTGAGCCCCTCAGTTCCAACTCTTCCTTCAACATCTCAACTTCCAGCGTCTTCTTGCCGAGCAGCCGCTCGAGTTCGCGGACCCGTGCACGCAACTGCTTGGTCTCCGACGTCGGCTCTACCCGCGCATCAGCGCCGAGACTTGCCAGGTCGCCCTGTTCCATCAATCGCCGCCAGCGAAACAACAGGCTCTTGGAGATCTCATTGCGCCTTGCTACCGAGCTCACGCTGGAGCCGGTTGCCACTGCTTCCGCCACCAGGCGCCGCTTGTCTTCAGCGGTGAACCGCCGCCGCCGTCCTGGTTGTGGCCCCTCGATCACTTCCGTCCGGTCCAGGCTCTGGTCATAGGTCTGGTCCTGT
>Ga0306920_100000474_pt1 | contig 46605 bp, 43 predicted proteins | sample flu12Cox44000170_FD_204666 | JGI IMG/M metagenome (GOLD analysis project Ga0306920, IMG submission 204666) | Lab enrichment of tropical soil microbial communities from Luquillo Experimental Forest, Puerto Rico - flux4day.12C.oxic.44.000.170 (v2)... | ecosystem: Environmental > Terrestrial >... | reverse complement strand
GGCGTTGCAGAGCTGGTGGGTGGCTCTCGCCAGCCGGCTGACTGAGGAGGTGGTGCCGGCGCTCGAAGTGCCGGGTGTCTGTCCCACCTGCGGCACGCTTCCCGTAGCAAGCGTCGTGCGCGTCGACAAGCGCTCGCAGGGCTTTCGTTACCTGCACTGCGCCCTGTGCGCCACCGAATGGCACCTCGTCCGGGTGACCTGCAGTCATTGCCAGAGCACCGAGGGCATTGCCCAGCACTCGATCGAAGGGGGCCCCGAGGCCATTCGCGCCGAGTCTTGCGATCAGTGTCACACCTACCGCAAGATCCTCTACCAGGAGCAGGATGCGGGCGTCGAGCCGGTGGCGGACGACCTCGCGAGCCTCGCGCTCGATCTGCTGATGGGCGAAGCGGGCTACCACCGCGGCAGCAGCAACCCGCTGCTTTGGCAGTAGCACGGCCTGATCGGAAGGCGTCGTCTCGCGCGCCCCTGCTTCGGATGAAACCGCCTGGAAAGGTGCCGCGTGTCCGGCCAGTAGTTCCATGCCCGCTGGCGAGAAGCTCAACCCGCTACCCCACGCGCAGGTTGCCGATATTCCTTCGGTCGACAAGCTGCTGCGCGCCCCGGCGTTACAGGAACTGTTGACGCAGCACGGGCGCACGGCTGTTACCGCGACTGTGCGCGCGCAGCTGGCACAGCTGCGGCGTGCCGCCCTCGCCGGCGAGCTCCATCTGGGCGCACTCGGGGAGTCCGCCATCGCAGCTGTCGTCCGAGCGCAGCTCGCACAGACCGCGCGTCCGGCGTTGCGCCCGGTATTCAACCTGAGCGGGACGGTGTTGCACACCAATCTCGGGCGGGCGCTGTTGCCGGCCGAGGCCGTGGAGGCCGTGGTGCAGGCCATGAGCGCACCGGTGAACCTCGAGTTCGATCTGACTGCGGGGCGCCGCGGTGAGCGCGACACCCTCATCGAGCGGACCCTGTGCGAGCTCACCGGCGCCGCGGCAGGCTTGGTGGTGAACAACAACGCGGCCGCCGTGCTCCTGATGTTGAGCGTGCTCGCCCAGCGGCGCGAGGTGCTGGTGTCGCGCGGAGAGCTGATCGAGATCGGCGGCTCTTTCCGGCTGCCCGACATCATGCGGCGCGCCGGCGCGCGGCTCATCGAGGTGGGCACCACCAACCGCACGCACCTCGCCGACTACGCCAACGCCCTGGGTTCGCGCAGCGCACTTTTGCTGAAGGTGCACACCAGCAACTACGCCATCACCGGCTTCACGGCGAGCGTGTCGCTCGCTGAGCTCGTCAAGCTCGGTCACGCTCGCGGTATCCCCGTGGCGGTGGACCTGGGAAGCGGCTCGCTGGTGGATCTGCGGCGCTGGCAGCTCCCGGCCGAACCCACGGTCCGCGAGGCCATCGCGGCGGGCGCGGATCTCGTCGCTTTCAGTGGCGACAAACTGCTCGGTGGCCCCCAGGCGGGCCTGCTGGTGGGCCGCGCCGACCTGATCGAGAGACTCCGTCGCGATCCTCTCAAGCGGGCGCTGCGGGTCGGTAAGCTGACGCTCGCGGCTCTCGATGCGGTGCTGACGCTCTATCGAGACCCGGAGCATCTGGCGGAGCGTCTGACGACGCTGCGGCTGCTGACTCGACCTGTCGCGCAACTCAAGTCCCAGGCAGGCCGTCTGCGGGCACCGCTCGAACGCTCGCTCGGTGAGCGCTACGAGGTAGCCGAAGCTCCACTCTTCAGTCAGATCGGCAGCGGCGCGCAGCCGCTCGAGCAGTTGCCGAGCTATGGGCTCGCTGTGCGTGCCATCAAGGGAAAGCGCGCCAGTCTCGACCGACTCGAGGAAGCGCTGCGGGCGCTGCCGCGGCCGGTGATCAGCCGCATCGCCGACCGCACACTCTGGCTCGATCTGCGCTGCCTCGAGCCCGATGACGAGGCGGATTTCACCACGCAGCTCGAGGCGCTGCGGCTGTGATTTGCGCAGCTTCGCCATGATCATCGGCACGGCCGGTCACATCGATCACGGCAAGACGACGCTCGTCCGCGCTCTCACCGGCGTCGACACCGATCGGCTGCCGGAGGAGAAAGCACGCGGCATCTCGATCGAGCTCGGCTACGCGTACGCGCCGCTCGAGAACGGTGCGGTGCTCGGATTCATCGATGTGCCGGGACACGAGCGCCTGGTGCACACCATGCTCGCCGGCGCCTGCGGCATCGATTTCGCGCTGCTGGTCATAGCGGCCGACGACGGCGTGATGCCACAGACGCTCGAGCATCTTGCGATCATCGACCTGCTTGGGGTGTCCGCGGGCGCCGTCGCGCTCACGAAGATCGATCGCGTCACACCCGAGCGTACGCAGGAAGCCGCAACGCAGGTGCGTGCGGCGCTCGCCGCAACGCCTCTTGCCCACGCGCACATTTTTCCGATCGATGCGACCGATGTCGGTTGCCCGGGACTGGCTGCGCTGCGGCAGCACCTGTACGAGGTCGCGACCCGAGCGCCGGCGCGTCGGGACAACGGCCTGTTCCGTCTTGCGGTCGATCGCGTCTTCACGCTCTCGGGTCACGGTACACTCGCCGCCGGGACGGTGTTCTCGGGACAGGTCCGCAGCGGCGACACCGTCGTGGTGATGCCGGGCAATGTGAGCGTCCGCGTACGCAGCCTCCATACCCAGAACCGCCCCGCCGAGATCGGACGTGCCGGCGAGCGCTGCGCGCTCGCTCTGACCGGAGTGGCTAAGGGTGATCTCGCGCGCGGCGACTGGCTGGCCGACTCGCGGGTCTTCATCGAGAGCACACGCCTCGATGTCCGCCTGCACCTCCTCCGCGAGGCCCAGACGCAGCTCAAAGCCTGGTCGCCGGTGCACGTGCATCTGGGTACTGCGCATCGGATGGCACATGTCGTGCCACTCGAGATGTTGCGCCTGGCAGCCGGTGACTCGACTCGTGTGCAGATCGTCTTCGACGCGCCCGTATGCGCAACCTGTGGCGAGCGCTTCATCGTGCGCGACGCTCAGGGGCGGCACACGATCGGCGGAGGCCGCGTGCTCGACCCGCAAGCCCCGGCGCGCCGCCGACGGACGCCCGAGCGGCTCGCGCTCATTACGGCTCTCGAGAGGCTGGTCGAGGGCACTGGAATCGAACCGCTGCTGGTTCAAGCGCGCTACGGCATGACGGTCGCAGAGCTGACGCGCGTGTGCGGCCGTGTGCCCGAGGAGCTTCCGTTGCCACCCGACGCGCTGAAGATCCAGGCCGGCGGCGAGTGTTTCGTGTTGACGCCTGATCGTTGGCGGGCGCTGCGTGACGGCGCGCTCGCCGCGCTCGCCCGCTTCCACCACGAGGTTCCTGACCAGGCCGGACCCGGTGCCGAACGCCTGCGGCGTATGAGCTTCCCCGATGCGCCGACAGTGCTCTTTCAGGCTGTGCTTGTGCAACTGCAAGAGGAACGGCGACTGTTCGCACGGGGGCCGTGGCTGCATCTGCCTGAGCATCACGTCACGCTGTCGGAGGCCGATCGGACGCTCGCCGGCAAGCTCAGACCATTGATTCTGGCCGGTCGCTTCGACCCGCCATGGGTCCGCGATCTCGCCTCTACGGTGCACGAGCGCGAAGAGCGAGTGCGCGCCGTGCTGCGCAAGCTCGTGGGCCAGGGCGAGGTGTACCAGGTGGTACGCGATCTCTATTACGACCGTGAAGCGATCGCGGAGCTAGCGGCAATCCTCGGTGCCTGTCATCGCGAGCATGGTGCAGTGCACGCGGCGCAATTCCGAGATTCGGTGGGCCTCGGGCGCAAGCGCGCGATCCAGATCCTGGAATTCTTCGACCGCGTTGGCCACACACGCCGCATCCGTGACGCACACGTGCTGCGCAGCGACAAGGCATGGCCGCCCCTGACGGTCAACTGACATCGCGCGCCGCCACAACCTGCTTGAGCCCGAGCTCGAGCCTGTCGATATCGCTACTCGGGTAGCTTCGGCTACTCAAATCTCACGTTGACAGTTGAGCAGGCACGGCGGGAGACTCTGGCTGTTTCAGACTGTTACCGCGTACTAAAAAGCATGAATGTCGGCGCGGCAGACCGACATCGCCGCGCCTAACTAACACCAACGAGGGGCATCACCATGAAGCGAGCAATTGGTTTTGCCGTGTCCATCCTTAGCAGCGCTGCGGTATGGGCTCAAACTCCGCCGCAGGTTTTCCCGGTGCCTATAGCCGGGGGCGACGTAATTCCGCCACTCACCGTCAATATCGCTCAATTCACCCCTGGGGTTCCTGGCCCTGGAGTCTTCTTTGATGGAGTGAACGCGGAGCCTAATGGAATCACCAATTTCGACGGCGTAATCGCCATGGGCTACACGCTCGGCACGGCCACGGACAATGCCGGCAAGCAGTACCAGGTCATCACCGACATTCGCGTCTATAAAGGTGACTACATTGGCGCTGTGTCCACTTTCGGCGCGGGAGGAACGACCACCTCACGCAAGAGGGTACACGGCACCTTTGTCGAAATATGAATTGACTTCTGGCTCCCGAGTTCGGGGCTTCCAACGAAACAGGTGCATGACTTTAATGCGGGGGTCGGAGTGAACGGTCTTTTCTGGATTGTTCAAATCCCCGATGACGCCGTGACGATCGACGATGACACTGACACTGTGAGGATTTCTCTGAACAATGTGGCGGTCATCGACCAATTGAGATTTCCGAATCCCGGAAACCTCAACCTGGGAAACTCCGGTGCCCCGGTAACCCTCTCGTTCAACGCCACGTATCAGAAATCGGGCAGGGCGCGACACGTTCGGCCGACTTCCAGGGATCCACTCAGTCCCTTCAACTGGGCGGGGGAAATGTCGGACGCGACAAACTCCGGAAACTTCTCGCTTGCCTACAAGGACGGTAGTTTTTCGGCGCAGGGAAGCTTCAGCTCTCAGGGTAACTTTGGCGAGATAGGCAGGGAAAAGAACGGATCCTTTGTCCGGCATGAGGACCAGGATGAGGGCGACCAGGGTGAGAACGAGCAGGCTGCGGCGGCACTGCAGCCAAGTGCAACGCCATCGGCGAACTCACCCATGTTCCGAGGAAAAGTGCCGGTGGAGGCCTTCGTCCACTGACTCGCAGTTGCTGACTTGCCGAGCGCCTTGAGGGCGCTCGGCAAGCCATGCAACACTGCCGTCCAACGGGTCGGCGCGCTTGACCTGGGGAAGGCACCCGTACCCGGCGGTGCGACTGGGCTTCAAACCCAGGAGGGGGCGCCAGACGCTTCCTGGTAGGTTCGACTCCTGCTGCCTTCCGCCATTTCCCGGTGCGCGGTGCGCGCCCTCTAAGGCTGCCCCTTGTTGGGTACAGGCGGAGGCGTGAGTTCAATCGGCCACACCCGGCGGAAGTGGCCGTACAGGAATGCCGTCGTCAGCCCGAAGAGCAGCATCCCGTTGAGCGCTTCCAGTGCTCCCATCAGGCGCCAGTGGGGTGCGAGCACGAGCTCCGTGTGCCCGTAGGCGGTGAAGGCATTCAATGAATAAAGCATAGCCGAACGGCCATCCGGCAGCGCACCGAGCCGTCGATAGGCCGCCGCCCACAACGTCGCCTCGAAGGCGAGCAACAGGATCGCGAGCAGTGCAGTGATTCCCATTGCGGAGACAAAAATCGGAAAGAACCCGCGCCCCGGTCGGACGTGGTTGAGCGCGCGTACCATGCTCACGTTGATGAGCGCGAGGCCGACGACGTGGACCAGGAGCGTCAGCACGATCAGCGGCAGTGCCCACGCCCAGTTGCTATCCCAGCTCGTCGCGTCAGACATAGCGAAGCCTCCCCGGATCTTGTGGCCGCGCGCGCCCGTGAGACCAGCCTAACTCAGGAAAGCTTTCAAAGAGCGGTCGTGATGGAGATCCCAGCTATCACCGTCGATGGCCGCACTGACCACCCGGTGCAACGCTCAACCGGACCGTTTACCTGGGATCGTCCGCGAGCTTGGCTCCGCGCACCTAAGACGTTTGTCCCGGGGCGAAATGACCCTTCACTGCGTCTGAGGCTGGGGCACCACATCGGCGTTGCGATCCTTCGACGGCCCGACGCTGGGCGCAAAGGTCCGCATCTCGCACCGCCCGCCTCCCGGCAGGACGACCGAGCTCGTTCGCTCGATGTTGCCTGACGATCCGGTGTCAAATTCGAGCGAGTTAGTCGAATTCAGGCCGCGGCACGCACTGGAAAAACTGGCGTAGTACCAGGAGTTGCCCCCCTGAATCCAAATGCCGCGCTCGCCGTCAGCCAGCCAGTAGCGCATGTCGGTTCGATGGACAAAAGGTGCCGCCCCAATGGTGCCAGCCGCGTCCCTCACGGCCTGCGATTGGTGATAGCTCAGATAGGCAAGCACACCGATCGCCAGGATCAATCCGCCGCCGATCCACGCTTTCTTTGTAGACATACCTAAACTCCCCAGGTGGTCGTAGATGCAATCACTGCATCAAGTACCGCGGACCGAATAAAAAGTTGCTTCGTTATCCGAAGATAAAGCTCAGCGACTTTGGTGCGCCACTGCAGTAGGCGGATCAAACCCCTATTTTAATACTTCAACAAATATGAGCCATTGAAAGATCAAGACGCTTTTCCGGATCGAGCCCGGCGTGGACGAAAATGCGCCGCTTGAGCTCCCGGTGGCGTGAAAGCTCCTGCCGAATGCCGTGGCAGTATGCGAGGCATGCAACCTGGCTGCCGAACGCAGCGGGTATTCCGCAAGTGGCTGAAAGATTGGAGCGGGCTAACGGGTTCGAACCGTCGACCTGTACCTTGGCAAGGTACCGCTCTACCAACTGAGCTAAGCCCGCGTCCTTTGAGAGCGCGAAATTCTATGTACACCCCTTGGGAAGTCAAGGCGAGTCCTGCGCGTAGCCTGCGCGTGGTCTGCCTCGAATCTACGTAATAATTGTATCCTATGTAGCTGTTTATTATAATTAAAGGTTATCGCAGACATCAGCGCTTGAGCTCGGGCCAGGCGGCCCGCAGGTACACGAGCATCGAGAGTAGCGTGGCAGCGGCGGCGATCACGGTGAGAACTACGCCGATCCTGTACGTGGGCAACCCCAAGAGTGTCCAGCGGTAGAGCATCATCGAAAGACCCGTGATCTGCAGGATCGTCTTGTATTTGCCGAGCTGCGATACCGCCACCTTGCGCCGCGCGCCAATCTCGGCCATCCACTCACGCAGTGCGGAGATCGTGATCTCGCGACCGATGATGACGATCGCGGTCAGCACGATGAACCAGCGCGGATCGCGGCTGACGAGCAACACCAGCGCGACCGCCACGATCAGCTTGTCGGCCACCGGGTCGAGAAATGCGCCGAGGCGCGAGATCTGGCCCCACCGGCGCGCGAAGTAGCCATCGAGTGAATCGGTAACTCCGGCCGCAGCAAACAGCAGTCCCGCCGCCGGATCCGCCCACGGGTAGGGCATGTAGAAGAGCAACACGATGAGCGGAATGGCCGCAATGCGCGTCCAGGTCAGGGTGTTGGGGAGATTCCATTCCATCAGCGGCGCCTAGCGGGGTGCTTCACGAGCCCGGGTGCAGGTGATCATAAAGAGTTCGCGCCAGCGCCGCGCCGATTCCGCTCACCTGTGTCAGGTCGCCGACTCCCGCCCGCATCACCCCCTGCAGTCCGCCGAAGTGTTTGAGCAGCGCCCGACGCTTCGCGGGTCCCAGCCCCGGCACCACCTCGAGCACCGATTCGTTGTAGCGCCGTGCGCGCTTCCTGCGGTGACCGGTGATGGCGAAGCGATGCGCCTCGTCACGGATGCGCTGGATGAGCCGCGAGGCCGGGCCGTTTGGCGCGGGCGTGACCGGCGTTTGCGCGCCATAGACGAACAACCGCTCCTGGCCCGGGCGGCGGTCCGGCCCCTTGGCGACCCCGACGAGCGCCAGATCGGCGAAGCCGAATCCCTCCAGCACCTCGTGCACCTCGCTGATCTGCCCGACACCCCCATCGATCAACAGCACATCCGGCGCCGGCACCTCGCCGTCGCGCACATGGCGATAGCGGCGCTCGAGCGCCTGGCGCAGTGCGGCGTAGTCGTCCCCGGGGGTGACGCCGCGGATATTGAAACGGCGGTATTCCTTCTTCAGCGGTCCATCCGGGCCGAACACGACGCAGGAAGCAACCGTGCCCTCGCCTCCCGTGTGGCTGATGTCGTAGCACTCCAGGCGTTGCGGTGGCTCCGGCAGATCCAGCTCGCGCGCGAGATCGGCCAGCATCTCGTCCATGCCGGCGCGTCGCGCGAAACGCATGCGCAGCGCCTGCGCGGCATTCTCGCGCGTGAGCTCGACCCAGCGTGCCGCGATGCCACGCGCGGGACAGCGCACCTCGAGGCTGCGCCCGAGCTGCTCGCGCAGCGCCGCCTCGAGCGCCGGCGCCTCTTCCACGCGACTGCCGAGCAGCACTTCGGCGGGCGCCTCGGCATTCGCGTAATACTGCATGACGAAGGATGTCAGCGCCTCGTGCGGCTCGGCGAGCACGGCACGCGGGAAATAGCTGTTGGTGCCGAGATTGCGCCCACCCCGTACCAGCATGACGCTCACTGAGTACTCGCCGGCGTCGCCCACGATTGCAAACACATCGGCATCGCGCGCGCCCTCGGCGGTCACCACCTGCTGGGCCTGGATGCGCTTGAGTGCGCCGAGCTGATCGCGGATCTCGGCCGCCCGCTCGAACTCGAGACGCGCGGCGGCCTCCTCCATGCGTGCCTGCAGCTCGGCATTGACCTCATCGCTCCGCCCCTCGAGCACCTTCACTGCCGCGGCGATGTCCTGCGCGTACGCCTCGCGCGTGATCAGCCCCACGCACGGTGCCGAGCAGCGCCCGATCTGGTGCTGCAGGCACGGGCGGCTGCGGTTGGCGAAGAAGCTGTCACGGCAGTTGCGGATGCGGAACAGCTTCTGCAGCTGATTGAGGGTATCGCGCACCGCTCCGGCATTGGGGAACGGACCGAAGTAGCGACCCGGCGCAGCGCGCGAGCCGCGGTAGAACTCGAGACGCGGATAGTCGTGCTCGATGTAGAGGTGGATGTAGGGAAAGCTCTTGTCGTCGCGCAGCACGATGTTGAAGCGCGGCTTGTGGGCCTTGATCAGGTTGTACTCGAGCAGCAGCGCCTCGGTCTCGGAGTTGGTGACCGTCACTTCGATGGCGCTGATCTGTGACACCAGCGCCTGAACCTTGGGATCGATGTTGCGCGGCGCAAAGTAGGTGGCGACGCGGTCCTTGAGACTGCGCGCCTTGCCGACGTACAGCAGCTCCTGCTCCGCGCCATACATGCGGTACACACCCGGACGGCGCGGCAGCGATGCGATGTATTCCTTGTGATCGAACATAGCTCGGCTCTTCACAGCGCGGGCAGCGCCGCGCGTTCGCGGGCGCGCGCCACCACCGCCTGGAACATCTGCGCGGTGAGGCGCCGCGTGGCGGTGTTGTAGCGGCTGCAATGATACGAATCGATCAGCCAGTGTGTCGCATCGAGTGCGTGCTCGCGGCCATGGCCGAAGGGATGCGCGGCGCGCCGAACTCCCAGCGCCATGAGGAGCGCATCGTGCCCCACCCGCCCGAGCGCCAGGTAGACCCGCACCGTGTGGAGGCGGCGCAGCTCCGCGCTGAGGTAGGCGTTGCAGCAGCGCACCTCGGCCGGCAGCGGCTTGTTCTCGGGCGGCACGCACTTTACCGCGTTGAGGATGCGCACATCGATGAGGCGCAATCCGTCATCGGCGGAGCGGGACTGCGCGCGGTTGGCGAGCCCGTTCGCGTAGAGCGTCTCGTACAGGAGCAGCCCCGCGTGGTCGCCGGTGAAGGGCCGCCCGGTGCGATTGGCGCCATGCAGTCCCGGAGCGAGACCGATGATCGCGATGCGTGGCCGCGCAGCGCCGAAGGATGGCACCGGCCGCGCCCAGTAGTCCGGATGGCGTTGCCGCGTGCGCTCGAGAAAGGCGGCTAGCCTTGGACAGCGCGTGCAGGACGGGTCGTAGGCCGCGTCAGGTGCGGGGACGCGCAGCTCACTCACCCATGTGCCGGATCACGGCACTCGCGAAACCCGAAGTGCTCATGAGTTTTGCGCCGGGGATGAGACGCTGCAGGTCCTCTTCGACGTTGCGCCGTGCCGCCAGCTCGCGCTTCGGGCGCTTGATCGCCTCGCGCAGCCGCGCGAGATCGTAGGTGAGCTCCTTGTTGGCGATGGTGCGCGTCACTCCCTTGATGATGAGATCGGCCGCCGCGGTCCAGTTGAGATAACGCAGCATCATCTCCGCCGACAGGATGAGAGAGCTCGGGTTGACCCGGTCCTTGCCGGCGAACCCGGGAGCGGTACCGTGGGTTGCCTCGAAGACTGCCGGTCCATCGCCGATGTTGCCGCCGGGGGAAATGCCGATACCGCCCACCTGTGCGGCGAGCGCATCCGAGACATAGTCGCCGTTGAGATTGAGCGTCGCAATGACGTCGTACTCCTCGGGGCGCAGCAGCACCTGCTGCAGAAAATTGTCGGCGATCACGTCCTTCACCACGATCTCATTGCCGGTTTTGGGATTCAGGAAAGACAGCCACGGTCCCGCGCCGATCGGGCGTGCGCCGAATTCCTCGCGCGCCACCTCGTAGCCCCAGTTGCGGAACGCCCCCTCGGTGAACTTCATGATGTTGCCCTTGTGCACCAGCGTCACCGAAACGCGATCCTGGTCGATGGTGTACTGCAGCGCCTTGCGCACCAGGCGCTGGCTGCCCTGCCGCGAGACCGGCTTGACGCCGATGCCGGAACTGTCCGGAAAGCGGATGGCGGTGACCTGCAGCTCATCCTGCAGGAAGGTGATGAGCCTGTGGACCTCGGGCGAGCCGGCCGGCCACTCGATACCGGCGTAGATGTCCTCGGTGTTCTCACGAAACACCACCATGTCGGTGAGGCTGGCATCGGCCATCGGGCTGGCGACCCCCGGGAAATAGCGGATCGGACGCACGTTGGCGTACAGATCGAGCTCCTGGCGGATAGCAACATTCAGTGAGCGCACCCCGGCGCCCACGGGGGTGCCGAGCGGGCCCTTGATCGACACCACGAACTCCCGCAGCGCGGCCAGCGTCTCCGCCGGGAACCATTGCCCGTAAATGCTGCTCGCCTTCTCGCCGGCGTACACCTCCATCCAGCGCACGCAGCGGCTGCCGCCATAGGCCTGCGCCACGGCCGCGTCGACCACGCGGCGCATTGCCGGAGTTACATCGATGCCGATCCCATCGCCCTCGATAAATGGAACGATCGGCTCATTCGGCACCTCGAGAGAGAAGTCGGCGTTGACGCGGATGCGGCGTCCCGCTTCCGGCACGACAATGTGCTGAAACTGCATGTGCGACGGCCGGCTTAAGCCGCGGGAGCTCCGCTGCGCCGCTCACCACGGCGGCTGTGGCTGCGCTCGGCGATCAGCATGGCAAGCTCGAGTGCCTGCTCGTAGTTCAGTCGCGGATCGACGCTCGAGCGATAGGCACGCGCCAGGTCCGCATCGGTGAGGCCGCGAGCCCCGCCGGTGCACTCGGTGACATCGTCACCCGTGAGCTCGATGTGCACGCCGCCCAGATGCGAGCCCATGTCGGAGTGGATCCGGAAAGCGAGATCGAGCTCACGCAGGATGTTCTCGAAGCGGCGCGTCTTCAGCCCGCCGATGGTCGTCTCGGTATTGCCGTGCATCGGATCGCACACCCACAGCACCGTCTGCCCCGTCTGGCGCACGGCCTCGATAGCCTTGGGCAGCGCCGCCGCCACATCCTTCACCCCGAAGCGATGGATCAGAGTGAGCCGCCCCGGCTGGTTCTGGGGGTTGAGGGTATTCACCAGCCCCTGCAGCCACGCGGCGTCCATCCCCGAGCCCACCTTGACACCGATCGGGTTGGCGATACCGCGGAAATACTCGACGTGCGCGCCATCGAGCGACCCGGTGCGCATGCCGATCCAGGGCATGTGCGTCGAGAGGTTGTACCAGCGGTTCTGGCGCGGAATGAAGCGGGTCTGCGCCTGCTCGTACAGCAGGTGCAGTCCCTCGTGACTCGAATAGAAATCGACGAGCGTCGCCTCGTGCACCGGGTGTCCGCTCATGCCTTCGAAGAAATCCAGCGCATCGCCGATCGATCTGACGATCCGTGAATAGGCATCCTTGAGCGGGGCCTGGTGCAGGAAGCCCAGGTCCCAGTACTCCGGGTGGTGCAGGTCGGCAAAGCCGCCCTCGACCAGCGCGCGCACAAAATTCAGGGTGAGCGCCGCGCGCTCGTAACCGCGCAGCAGCAGTTCCGGGTCGGCGGCGCGCGCCTCGGCGGTGAACTCGGGACGGTTCACCAGATCGCCACGATAGCTCGGCAGCGTCACTCCATCGCGCGTCTCGGTGTCCGCCGAACGCGGCTTGGCGTACTGCCCCGCCATGCGCCCGACGCGGATGACGGGCTTTTTCAGCCCGTGCAGCAGAACGAGGCTCATCTGCAGCAGGATCTTGAGCTTCTTGGCGATGATGTCGGATTCGCAGTCGGCAAACGCCTCGGCACAGTCGCCCCCCTGGAGCAGGAATGCCTCACCGCGTTGCGCCGCCGCCAGCCGCCCGCGGAGGGCCTCGACTTCCCAGGACACGACGATCGGCGGCAGCCGCGAGATGTGCGCCACGATCCGCTCGAGCGCCTTGGGGTCGGCGTAGACCGGCTGCTGCTGGGCAGGACGTGTCTGCCAGCTGGCGCTGTGCCAGGAGGTGGTTTCGGGCGCTCGCATCTCATTGATGCTAGCACGCTGGTTGTTGCGCATCAGGGCACGCCCGCAGCCCTTTCCGGGCGCCCCGGGTGGCTGGCGCCGGCGTCGCTTCGCGGGCAGAATGCGCCCCGTTTTACGTCGCCCGACCCGCGCGCACCCGCCCGCGCAGCGCACGTAATCGCAACGGTTACAAGGACTTGCCCGAGGGCACTTCTCGATGTTTCTCGCGGGAATGCCCCCTTTCTGTCCCTTTCTGCGCCCGACTGCGACACGGACTGCAACATGGGACCAGCCGTGCCCCTCCCTGCCCTTAGCGCGCGATCCGCGCGCACAGTGAACGCGTAGCGCCGCGCTACACGTCCGCCGGTGGCGACGTCTCCCGAGCTGCGGTGTTGCGGATGGTTCGCGTCCAGCCGGTATGGCCGCGTCCTCGCCCTCGCCCGACGGGGCGCCCTCGTCAGCGGGAATCCGTGCTGCGCCGCACGCATTGGGCTAGGATCCATCTTGGTTCTACAGCGCGGCGTCACTTCGTCGGCTGCGTGCGAGTGCAGCAGGACGAGTACCACACGTCTCCGCGCGGGTCGCATCACGAGGCGGTCAAGGACGCGCAGCGCCTCGCCAGCATGTTGCATCATGAGCGCGTGAACGAGGGGGTCGCGTGATCGTCGCCCCGGAAATATGGGCATTCGTCGTAAACAGCCGGATTCTCGGCTGGATCTTGGGCGCGAGCTGGCTCGCTTACAGGAGCTTCCCGTGAAACCGTACCTCGTCGTGGGGCCTCCTGAGCCACACGGCGTGCTCCTCGATGGGCTGATCGCGATGCGCATGGATCTTGCGCTTCTCGGCAAGGAGGCGTGCGCAGAGATACAGCGTGCGCTCGATGCCGGCGATCGCGAGGAGGCGGCGAACCTCGCCCGCGTCGTGATGGTCGCGCTGCAGGATGCGATCGACGCCCTCGCCATCATCAACAGAAAGGCGCGCAGCTCTCACTAGCCCGCGGACAAGCCCGTCCGTTTGCACCGCCTTACCCGCGGCGCTTTTTTTGGCTTAAATCCTCACGCAACTGTCACGTTGCGCGCGCACGCTGCGCGCGAGGAGGTTCTCAAACATGACCCAACTGACAGTTGCGCAGGCCGTCGACTTCCTGCAGAACCTGTCGCAGGTCGATCGCGGATGCCATCACTGCTTCAACATCGCATTCAAAGCCGTGTATGGAGTGTTTGGTGACTCAGCCGACTGGAAGGCAGCGGCTGAGATCGCTTTCCCCGCCGAGGAGCCTAGCGGGTGACCAATCACGAAACAGGTCATGGCCAGCGTATTGCTTGCGGCAAGCCTTGCGGCACCGATTGGCGCGGCCGCAGACTCGATCACCTACGATTTCACGGGAGTGGTTACCAGCGTAAGCGGATCTTACTCGGCGAGTCTTATCGGCACCGCGGTCACCGGTACCTACAGCTTCAACTTCGCAAATGCAATGCCCATTTACTCGTACGGCACGGTCTGTTCAGGCTGTGGCGGTTGGAGTATCGCCAACAACGGGGGTAGCGAATACGGATCACCACCGCAGACGCTAAACCAATATGTTTTCACCTCGACCGCGCAGGTGGGCTCGGTGACCTATAGTACGAGCGCCGGCGGCAGCTACGGGACTTCCAGCCAAGTTGGTGGCAGCGTTATTCGATCGACAGTGCCGCCCCTGTATCAATACGTGGTCACAGAGGGTAACGCCTATGGTGGGACCTCCATTACGAGCGAGACCGGGTCCTATTTTGTATTGGATGGTAGCTCTAGCACTTGGTCGGCAACCGGCTTACCAAATTTCAGTGCGGCGACCTCTACAGAGGGCGAAATTAAGACGACCTCTACCCCCTACGTCTCGGACAACGAGATCTTCTACAGCATCACTTCTCTCACGCCTGCGCCGGTTCCCCTTCCCGGTGCCGCCTGGTTGTTGTTGAGCGGGCTTGGTGGGCTCGGCGTGTTCGCGCGCAAGCGAGCTGCCTGACTCAAACCGACAGACACGAGAGCGGCGCCTATGCGGCGTTTTCGTTTTTTCTGAAGCGCCGAGGCTACGACGGCGGACCCACCAGCCGGGCGGCCTTATCAAGCGCGGCTTTGCGTAAATGCTCCCTCAGCTTCGCATCGGCATCGGCCGCCGACACGTACTTCTCCTGAAGCGCCCGCACACGTACACGCACCGAGTGCGCGGTTACGACCTTACTCTCAAACGCGGTGTAACTTGCAAGCGCGCCGATGGGCTCGATCGAGTTGAGCTCGGTCCGCGTTGATCGCTGCACTGTCGCCCTCGGCCTCGCTACGGAAGTGATCAAAAGCTCTGCCCAGTACTACGTTGGTGTCCAGCACCTTCGTGGCGCCGCAGTGCTGAATCCACCACGACGCCATCTGATGGGCGCCGTCGTGACTTTTCAGCCGTCGCGTCTCAGGGTCTTTCAAGCACTCGAGCAGCACATCGCCAACAGTGAGCTTTGATACGTCCGAGCGAACAGCGCTGACTTTCGTACGCTGCTTGATCAGACAGCACTGGCGGCACCCGCTCTCGCTGTGCGAGCATTCGCGCCCTCGCACGCAGTCGCACTTTTACGCCCGTTCCGAAACGAACTGCGACACGGGCTGCAACATGGCCAGCGTGACTGTAATAACCGTATCGGAGAGTCATATGGAAGGTATTGATTTTGCGTGAAAAGATCACATTATCTACTGCTCAAGCAGCGACTCGGGTTGGCACTTTTCACGAGGGCCCTATGCACCGTGTCTTGATTCTTGGCGCCGGGAAGATCGGCGCACTGATCTCGGGATTGTTAGCCGAATCCGGTAGTTACCGCGTTTATCTCGCGGATCTCGACGGCGCAGCCGCGGAAGCCGTCGCCCGCGCGCATGGCCATGCACACCTCACCCCGTTCGCACTCGATGCGCGCAGCGCCTCCGCGCTGGCGCAGCACCTTGCCGCCCATCCGGTCGACGCGGTGATCTCGAGCCTCCCCTATCACTGCAACGTCATGGTGGCCGAGGCGGCGCGCAAGGCGCGCATCCACTACTTCGATCTCACCGAGGATGTCGAGGTGACGCGCGCGGTGCGCGCCATCGCAGCCGGCGCGCCGCAGGCGTTCGTGCCGCAGTGCGGGCTTGCCCCCGGATTCATCAGCATCGCCGCCGCCGAGCTCATCACGCACTTCGATGAGATGCGGGCAGTGAAGCTGCGGGTCGGGGCGCTGCCGCAGCACCCGAACAACGTACTGAAGTATTCACTGACCTGGTCGACCGAGGGGCTCATCAACGAGTACGGCAATCCCTGCCAGGCGGTGAGCAATGGACGGCTCATCGAGGTCGCCCCGCTCGAGGGCCTGGAAGAGATCGAGATCGACGGAATGCGCTACGAGGCGTTCAACACCTCGGGCGGCCTCGGCTCGCTCGCCGACACCCACGGTGCGCAGGTCGAGTCGATGAACTACAAGACCATCCGCTACCCGGGTCACTGTGAGCAGATGCGTCTGCTCATGAATGATCTGAAGCTCAATCACGATCGCGCCACGCTCAAGCGCGTCCTCGAGAACGCGGTCCCGCAGACGCTGCAGGACGTCGTGATCGTCTACGTGGCTGTGACCGGCACGCAGGACGGTCAGCTGCGCGAAGAGAACTACGTCAACAAGATCTACCCTCAGGTGATCGCCGGTCGGCTGTGGTCGGCGATCCAGGTGACGACCGCCGCGGGGATCACCGCGGTCGTGGACCTGGTGCTTGAGAGCAAGGGCCGCTACAGCGGCTTCGTCGCGCAGGAGCAGCTCCGCCTCACGGACATTCTCGCCAATCGCTTCGGGCACCACTACGCGCCCGGTGGCACCAAGCACCTCTCGGGAGAGCTGGTCGTCGCGGGCAAGGTGGGCCATCAACGCCGCGCAAAGGCTGCCAACGCATGAACACCGATACTGACGCAACACTTCGGCATCTCGGCCTCGGCCCGCTCAACCCTGGCGCCTGGTCAGGATCGCACGGCTGGTCGAGCACCACTGACAGTGCGCTCCTCAATGTGCGCAATCCCGCGGACGGCACCCTCATCGCCCAGGTGCGTCCCGCGAGCGTCCAGGACTACGAGCACGTGGTGAGCTCCGCGGTCGAGGCGGCCGCGCGCTGGCGCGAAGTTCCGGCGCCCAAGCGCGGTGAGGCGGTGCGCCTCATCGGCGAGGAGCTGCGTCGCCACAAGGATGACCTCGGCAGGCTGGTATCGCTCGAAAACGGCAAGATCCTGGCCGAGGGCCTCGGCGAAGTGCAGGAGATGATCGACATCGCCGACTTCGCAGTCGGCCAGTCGCGCATGCTCTATGGGCTCAGCATGCACTCGGAGCGCCCCCAGCACCGCATGTTCGAGCAGTGGCACCCGCTCGGGGTCATCGGCATCATCTCGGCCTTCAACTTCCCGGTTGCGGTGTGGTCGTGGAACGCGTTCCTCGGCGCTGTCTGCGGCAACGCCTGCGTGTGGAAGCCCTCGCATAAAACACCGCTGACGGCGCTGGCCGTGCAACACCTCTGCAACCGCGTGCTCGAGTCCGCCCACCTGCCGGCGGTCTTCCAGCTGTTCGTCGACGGTGGCACCGGCCTTGCCACGCGTCTGGTCGAGGACCGCCGCATCGCACTCGTTTCCTTCACGGGCTCCACCGAAGTTGGCCGCAAGGTCGGCGAGCGCGTCGCGGCGCGGCTCGGCAAGAGCCTCCTCGAGCTCGGTGGCAACAACGCCGTGATCGTGGATGAGACCGCCAATCTCGATCTGGCGGTCCCGGCCATCGTGTTCGGCGCGGTCGGCACGGCGGGCCAGCGCTGCACCTCGACCCGGCGCGTGTTCGCGCACAAGGCGATCCTTGCTGAGCTCGAAAGACGCCTGGTACACGCCTATCGCCAGGTGCGCATCGGGGATCCGCTCGAGAGCAGCACCCTGATGGGTCCCCTGATCGATGAGCAGGCGATCGCAAGCTACAAGACGGCGGTGAGTGCCGCGCGCAGCGCCGGCGGCGAGCTGCTCTTCGGCGGCAAGGTGCTCGCGCGACCCGGCAATTTCGTCGAGCCCGCCATCATCCGCGCACGCAACGAGTGGCCGATCGTGCAGACGGAGACCTTCGCGCCGATCCTGTATCTCATTCCGGTCGACTCACTCAAGGACGCCATCGCGGAGCAGAATGCGTCAGCGCACGGCCTGTCCTCGGCGCTCTTCACCGATCGTCTGCAGAGTGCGGAAGCGTTCCTCTCCTCGGCCGGCAGCGACTGCGGGATCGCTAACATCAACCTCGGCACTTCCGGCGCCGAGATCGGTGGGGCGTTCGGTGGCGAGAAGGACACCGGCGGCGGGCGCGAGTCGGGCTCCGATGCCTGGAAGGCCTACATGCGCCGCCAGACCAACACCGTCAACTGGAGCCGGGAGTTGCCCCTGGCCCAGGGCATCGAGTTCAAGATCGAATAACGGGTCGCCTGGCCTGTGCAGCGAACCGCTAACGTCCCGGCAGTCGCAGCGTGAAGCGCGCGCCTCCGAGCGGTGAGGCATCGATCGTCAGCCGCCCGCCGTAGAGGTCGACGGTGTCGTGCACCATGGCGAGCCCGAGTCCGTGGCCCGGCACCTTCTCATCTGCGCGCACGCCGCGTTGCAGCACCCGCGCTCGATCCTGCGCCGAGATACCCGGGCCGTCGTCCTCCACCGCGAGGCGCAAGCGTTCGCGTGGCCCTGCGGTCTCGTCGATGCGGGTGGTAAACCGAACTCGGGTCCGGCACCACTTGCAGGCATTGTCGAGGAGGTTGCCCAGGAGCTCGGTGAGATCGCCTCGATCACCGATGAACTGCGTCGCCGGTGCGACGGCCAGCTCGATGACGAGATCCTTGCGCGCATACACGCGCAGCAGCGTCGCCCGTAGCTCCGCGGCGACCTGCGCCACTTCCACGGGCGCCTGTCCCAGCAACGCCCCCCCGGAAGCGGCGGCGCGCTTGAGCTGGTGTTCGATGATGCCGCTCATGCGGTCGATCTCGGTGCTCACCGTCGCGCTCGCGCCCTCGGCACGCATGACGGCGAGCGGTGTCTTCAGGCTGTGCGCGAGGTTGCCGAGGGTGTCGCGGTAGCGGGCCACACGCTTGCGCTCGCCGATGAGCAGCGCATTGAGATTGGTCGCGACGCCCGCCAGCTCCCGCGGGTAGCCGGCGCCGAGACTCTCGCGGCGGGCCTCCTCCACCTCGTGGATCTCGCGCTCCATGCGGCGTACCGGGGCCAGCACCCACTGGAGCAGCGCGGCGAGCGTCACGAGCAGGAGCAGCAGCAGGGCAAGAAACCAGCCTCCCAACTCGCGCCGGAACCGCCACAGCTCCTGCTGGTAGGGGCTGAGACTGGTGGCGACGCTGAAGGTGAGCGAGCGCGCGGCGTTGGGATCACCCTCGAACTCGATCGAGCGGCTCTCGATGGCGACGCGGTCGCTACCAAAGGTGGCGTAGGAGAGGTTGCGTTGCCCGCCCGACAACAGCCGGCCAAAGTCGCTGTTGAGTCCCGCGGTGGACGGTGAGCGCCACTCATGTCCCGGGGAGCGGATCTCCGCATAGACACCCGAGCGCGGAGTCTCGAGGCGCGGATCGAGCGAGTGCGGCGCCGGCGAATAACCGCCATCGGGCTGCGGCTCGGCTGCCGCGATCAGCGCCACCATCTGCCGGTCGAGCTCGTCCTGCAGCGTGCGCTGCGCCACTTCGCGGAAGCCGCTGTCGAGCACCAGTATCACGACGCCGCAGAACAGAGCGAGCGGCACGGAGACCGAGATGAGCAGCCGCCGGCTGAGGGAGTGCACGCGGCCTGCTATGGCGCCGTGTCCCGCGGCAGCGCGAGCCGATAGCCGCGCCCGCGCAGCGTCTCGATCGGGCGCAACTGGTCCTCGGGGTCGAGCTTGCGGCGCAATCGCCCGACCAACACCTCGATGACATTGCTGTCGCGCTCGAAATCCTGGTCGTACAGGCGCTCGGTGAGCTCGCTCTTGGAGATGACCTCCCCGGCACGCAGCATCAGGTGCTCGAGGATGCGGTATTCGAAGGTGGTGAGCTCCACCGGCGTCCCGCTCACCGCGACGGTCTGCGCACGCGTATCGAGCACGACCGGTCCGCACTTGAGCTCCGGGCTCGCCCAGCCGCCTGCGCGGCGCAGCAGCGCCTGCAGCCGCGCCAGCACTTCTTCGAAGTGGAAAGGCTTCACCACGTAGTCGTCGGCGCCCGCCTGCAGCCCCTCGACCTTGTCCTGCCAGTTATCGCGCGCGGTCAGGATCAGGATCGGAAACTTCTTGCCCGCGCTGCGCAGGCGGCGGATCAGCTCGAGCCCGGAGAGGCCGGGCAGGCCCAGATCGATGACTGCGATGTCGAGCGGGTATTCGCGGCCGGCGAACAGGCCCTCCTCTCCATCGCGGGCCACGTCCACCGTAAACCCCGCTTCGCCGAGGCGTGCCTGCAGGCTCTCGCGCAGTGTCGCCTCATCTTCGACTACGAGTACGCGCATGCGGCTCCCCGTGAGAACGCCGCTATTCGACCGAGCCGTTTTCTGCGTCGACGCGCACGGTCCAGACCTTGCCCGCATCGTTCAACAGCCGCAGCACGTAGAGCGTACGGCCCTCGTCGTGCTGGGTTTCCGCCTTCACCACCCGGGCGTGATAGCGGTCCTCGACCATCCTGACGGCCTGATCCATGGACATGCCACTGCGCGGCATCGCGACCGCCGCCGCACTCGCGGGCGTGGCCGACGTTGACGCGGCTACCAGCGCGGCGCCGGTGGCAACGGCGGCCGCACACAGTCCGCAGGCAAGGAGCGCGATCGATCTGGCTCTGCTCACAACAGCCAAGCCTAACGCATTCGCGTGTTGAGCGGCGACTGTCAGATTCGGTGCGCGTCATTTTCAGCTGGCGTTCAGTTTCGCCTCATTCCACAGCGCATCCCATGCGGCAGCTGACAATTGCGCCAGCTCCAGCCCGCGCTCCTGCGCCAGCGACTCCATGCGCGCGAAGCGGCGCTCGAACTTGTCGTTGGCCGCGCGCAGAGCCGCCTCGGCGTCGATGTGCAGATGGCGGCCCCAGTTGACGATGGTGAACAGCAGATCGCCCAACTCGCCCGAAAGCTCCGGCGGCGCGGTCGCACCCTGCGTCGGTTGTTTGGTGCTCGCGAGCGCGTCATCGATTTCGTGAAGCTCCTCGAGCACCTTGGCGCGCACCGCCCGCGCATCCCCCCAGTCGAAACCGACCCGCGCTGCACGCCGACCCAGCTTCGCGGCGCGCGTCAGCGCAGGCAGCGCCCGCGGCACACCCGCCAGCACCGTGCCCGAACCGCTCGCCGGGGAGCGCGCGCGCGTAGCGGCGCGCTCCTGTGCCTTCTGTTCCTCCCAGACGCGCATCAGGTCCTGCGGCGCGAGCGTCGCCCCGGCGAACAAATGCGGATGGCGCCTCACCAGCTTCTCGCGTATGCCGTTCGCCACTTCGCTGAAGCCGAACCAGCCGCGCTCCTCGGCGATGCGCGCGTGAAACACGACCTGGAACAGCAGATCGCCCAGCTCCTCGCGCAGATGCTCCCGGTCACCGTGTTCGATCGCGTCGGCCACTTCGTACGCTTCCTCGATCGTGTAGGGCGCGATGGTGCTGAAGGTCTGCTCGCGGTCCCACGGACAGCCGTTCTCGGGGTCGCGCAGCCGTTCCATGAGCGCGAGCAGTGCTCCCATGGCGCGCTCGGCTTCGCTCATGGGGCCGGTGGCTCGGTGCACACGCGGTAGAGCGTGTGCAGCATCCCGGCGGTCGCGCCCCAGATGACGCGGTTGCCAAAAGGTATCTCGCGGAACTCCACTTCATCGCCGGCGACACTGGAGCGGCGATTGAGACGCTGGTTGGCGGGGTCGAACAGGTAGCCGAGGGGCACCTCGAAAGTGTCCTGCACTTCGCGGCTGTCGAGCGAGAGCTCGAAGCCGGGCTGCACGGAAGCCACGACAGGAGTGATGCGAAAGCCGGTGACCACGACGTGATCCGGGAGGTAGCCGATGATGGAAACGAAACGCTCCTCGAGGCCGATCTCCTCACGCGCTTCGCGCAGTGCTGCGGCCGCGGCGCCGTGATCGCTCGGCTCGACCCGGCCCCCGGGGAAGCTGATCTGCCCGGCGTGATTGCGCAGGCGTGTGGCGCGCTGAGTGAACAGCACGGTCAGGTCGGGTCTTTCGATGAGCGGGATCAGCACGGCCGCCGGCACCGGCTCCTCGGGCACGAGTCGACGCCGGCGCGCGTCTCCGGGCTCGAACAAACCCGGAATCAGCCAATCCTCGCGGGCGTGCCGGGGCACGGTGCCTGCGAGGCGTGCGCGGATGATGCCCGCCCAATCGCGCGGCGCTGCACCCGCAGTTGCGCGATCGCCTTTCTTGGGTGCCTCCGGCATCGCCCCTGCGGTCTCCGGAACTTCAGCCTCCGCCACCGCCTCCTCCCTTGATGCCGCCGGTCGTGAGCTCGGTGGGATCGAGCAGCTTCTCGAGCTGTGCGGGCGGGAGATCGGTCATCTGCGCTGCCACCTCGCGGATCGGACGTCCCTCGGCGTAAGCCTTCTTGGCGATGGCGGCGCCCTTCTCGTAGCCAATTACCGGATTGAGTGCGGTGACGAGGATTGGGTTCCGGTCGAGGGCCTCGCCGATCCGCGCCATGTTCACCCTGAAGCCCGCGATGGCGCTGTCGGCCAGCGCGCGCGACACATTCGACAGCAGGCGAATGCTCTCGAGGAGGTTGTGGGCAATCACCGGTAACATGACGTTCAATTGAAAATTGCCAGACTGACCCGCAACAGTGATGGTCGTGTCGTTGCCGATCACCTGTGCGCCGACCATCATCGTCGCCTCGGGTATGACGGGATTGACCTTGCCCGGCATGATGCTGCTCCCAGGCTGCAACGCGGGCAGCGCGATCTCCCCCAGGCCCGCGAGCGGGCCGCTGTTCATCCAGCGCAGGTCGTTGGCGAGCTTGACGAGACTCACCGCCACCACCTTCAGCTGACCGGACAGCTCCACCGCGGTGTCCTGCGCCGAAAGCGCCTCGAAGTAGTTCTCCGCCGGTACGAACGGCACTCCGGTGAGCGCCGCCAGCTCCTCGCAGAAGCGTCGACCGAAATCCGGATGGGTGTTGATGCCGGTGCCGACAGCGGTGCCGCCCTGAGCGAGCGCGAGCAGCCGGGGCTCGACGGCGCGCAGCCGCGCCATGTCGTGCGTGACCTGCGTGCGCCAGGCGGATAGCTCCTGTCCAAAGGTCACCGGCATGGCATCCATGAGATGTGTACGGCCGGTCTTGACGATGCCGCCGATCTCGGTCTCTTTTGCCTCGAGCACCTCGCGCAGATGCTCGAGCGCTGGCAGCAGCGCGCGGCGCAACGCGAGCGCCGCGCTCACGTGAATGGCGGTTGGGATCGAGTCGTTGCTGCTCTGTCCCATGTTCACGTCGTCGTTCGGATGCACCGCCTTGCCGAGCCGCCGGCTCGCCAGCGCCGCGATGACTTCGTTGGCGTTCATGTTGGTGCTGGTGCCCGAGCCGGTCTGATACACATCGAGCGGAAAGTGCGCCGCGTGGGCTCCGGCGACCACCTCGGCGGCTGCCGCGTCGATCGCCTGTGCAACGCGCGCATCCAGCAGGTTCAGGCCGCCGTTGGCGCGTGCGGCGGCTTGCTTCACCAGTGCCAACGCGGCGATGAACTCGCGCGGCATGGTGACGCCGCTGATCGGAAAGTTCTGCACCGCACGCTGCGTCTGCGCACCCCACAACGCCTCGGCCGGTACTTTGAGCTCGCCCATGCTGTCGCGCTCAGTACGGAAGGAACTCGTCATGCGTGCACTCCAGGGCGAAAACGACGGTCGGACGACCGCATGCGTTATGATAGTAGCGCATGTCCGGAAGCCCCAGCGATTGCCTGACGGCGCTCGAGGCGCTCTCGCCGGTCGATGGGCGCTACCGCACGACCACCGAGCCACTGCGAGGCCTGCTGTCGGAGGCCGGTCTCATCCGCGAGCGCATCCGCGTCGAGGCGAAATGGCTGCTGCATCTCACCGCTGCCGTTCCGCAGCTTGCCGGCGCGACTCTGAGCCCGCTGGTGAGCGAGCGCGCCGGGCAGCTAGCGGAAACGCCCGACCAAACCGCACCCGCGGCCGTCAAGGCAATCGAATCGCGCATCAATCACGACGTCAAGGCGGTCGAGTACTACGTGCGCGAGCAGCTCGCAGCCGCGGGGGCCTCCGCGGCCACCCTCGAGCTCGTACATTTCGGCTGCACCTCCGAGGACATCAATAACCTCAGCTACGCATCGCTGCTGCGTGCGGCGCGCGGCGCGCTGCTGCCCGTGCTCGCTGCGCGCACGGAAGAGCTCACGGAGCTGGCGCACACGTATGCCGACACCGCCATGCCGGCGCGCACGCATGGGCAGCCGGCGAGTCCGACGACTCTCGGCAAGGAATTCGCGAATTTCGCCGTGCGCCTCGCACGCGCCCAGCGACGCTGGGAGATGGTCGGCATCCTCGGCAAGTGGAACGGCGCGGTCGGGAACTTCAATGCGCACGTGGCGGCGTTGCCTGCGGTCGACTGGGCTGCAGTGGCGCAGGCGTTCGTCAGCGAGCTCGGTCTCGAGTACAACCCCTGGACCACGCAGATCGAGCCACACGACTGGATCGGGGAGTACTGTGACGCCGTCGCGGCGGCCAACGTCGTGTGCATCGACCTGTGCCGCGACCTGTGGGGCTACGTCTCGCTCGGCTACCTGCGCCAGCGTGCGGTGAGCGGCGAGGTCGGCTCCTCCACCATGCCCCACAAGGTGAATCCGATCGACTTCGAGAATGCCGAGGGCAACTGCGGACTCGCCAATGCGCTGCTGCGTCATTTCGCCGAGAAGCTGCCGGTGTCGCGCTGGCAGCGCGATCTCACCGACTCCACCGTGCTGCGTAATCTCGGGGTCGCGCTCGGCCATACGCTCATCGCCTGGCGGGCGCTCGGGCGCGGCCTCGAGAAGATCGAGGCGGATCCCGCACGCATGGCGGCCGATTTCACCGGGGCGTGGGAGGTGCTGGGTGAGGCTGTACAGACCGTGTTGCGCGCCGCAGGCGTACCCGATGGCTACGAGCGGCTCAAGGAGTTCACGCGCGGCCGCACGATCGATGCCGCAATGCTCGCGGCCTTCATTGACGGTCTGCCGCTGTCCGCCGCCGAGAAGACGCGGTTGCGGAGTCTGCGTCCGGAGGGCTATACCGGGCTCGCCGCCGAGCTGGCGCGCCGGGTGTGAGGGCGGCGCTTTCCGGGGTGGCCACCCCTCGCGAGCCGCTCAAAGTGCGAACTACGCCTCGCTTTTGACTTACTCTAGCCCTTGAGAGCCCCAAACCGTGACCGATTCGGCAAGGATATCCACAGGTTGCTCACTAAGATTGACGGCAACCTGCCCTTTCTGCAGGTGATGCGGGGCGCCACGAGTGGCCATAAGCGGGGAACTTGATCTCAATAGCGCCTTGGCGCAGCTTGCAAACGCGCGCTACGCGCCCGAGTCGACCAATGGGGCCGGCGGGGCTGCCAGCTCGCGGCAAGGCGCCGAAACACTCACCGTGCTGACCTCGCTCGCCGAAGTGCGCGCCGCCGTCAACGAGATCGCCGCGACCGCGCAGCGCCTGATCTCCATATACACACCCGATCTCGAGCCGGATCTGTACGACCAGACGGCCTTTCTGGATGTCATCAAGCACTTCGTGCTCACGCGCAGCTTCTCCAAGGTGCGCGTGCTGCTCGCTGAGCCAACGCGCGTGATGCGCGACAGCAACCGCTTCGTCGCCATGGGCCGGCGTTTGTCGAGCTGCATCGACATCCGCTATGTCGCCGCCCAGAGTCAGCAGCGCGCCTCCAGCTATCTCATCGCGGATGACCGCGCCATCGTGTATCGCATGCGCGCCGACACCTGGGACGGTGTCGCCGACATCAACAATCCGAGTGCCGCGCGCGTCTACCTGCAGGAGTTCGACCAGGTCTGGAATGCCAGCGCTGCCGAGCACGGCCTGCGCGCTGCCCGCCGCGGCTGAGCTCGCCAGGCTTCGCGCCCGCGCTGACGATTCCGATTCTCGCCCGCTGACCGCTACAATGCCTTCATGGGCAGGAGGCCTGATGTCACGGTCGCGGCCATTGCCGAGACCGACGGTCGCTTTCTGGTGGTTGAGGAACGCATCAACCGCCGCCTGTTGTTCAATCAGCCTGCCGGGCACGTCGAACGGGGCGAGACCCTGTTCGCCGCCGTCGTGCGCGAGACGCGCGAGGAGACAGCCTGGGGCTTCGAGCCGCAGGCGCTGCTCGGCGTTTACCTGTGGCGAAACCCGACGAACCGCCGCAAGATCCTGCGCTTCGCCTTCACCGGGCGCGTGAGCGATCACAACCCTGCGCAGCATCTCGACCGCGGCATCATCGCTACGCACTGGCTCACGCGCGAAGAGCTCGAGGCGCGGCAGCCGCGGCTGCGCAGTCCCCTCGTCCTGCGCTGCGTGCAGGACTACCTGGCCGGGCGGCGCAGCCCTTTGGATGGCACCGCACAGCTCGAACTCGAGTGCGCCGCTGCCCTCGGCGCGAATGTCGCTCCGCCGGTCGATGGCTCGACGGTGCGTGTCCTCGAGGTGACGGCAGCGCGGTGACAAATTCACCCGGGCGGGCGCATTACAATGCGCATATGTCTCATCCGCCCCCACCTCCAGGTTCCGCGGCCCGCGTCATCGTCGGGCTCTCCGGTGGCGTGGATTCCGCTGTCGCGGCGCTGCTCCTCAAGCAGTCCGGCTGGGACGTGCAGGGCCTCTTCCTCAGCAATTGGGAGGAAGAGGATGACGACGCCTACTGCACCGCGGCACGGGACTTCCAGGACGCCCGCGCGATAGCGGGCGAGCTCGGTATCGTTCTGCACCGCGTCAGCTTCGCAGCCGAGTATCGCGAGCGCGTGTTCGCCCACTTTCTACGCGAGCATCGCGCCGGCCGTACCCCGAACCCCGACGTGCTCTGCAACCGCGAGATCAAGTTTGGGGTGGCGCTCGAGTGGGCGCGACGGCTCGGTGCCTCCCACTTCGCGACTGGCCACTACGCCCGCCTGCAGGCAGCGGCCGATGGACCTGCGCTCTGCAAGGCCGAGGACGGCGCCAAGGACCAGAGCTATTTCCTGCACGCCGTCGCGCGCGCCGAGCTCGCCGCAACACTGATGCCGCTCGGTGAGCTCCACAAGCACGAGGTGCGCGAGCGCGCCCGCCGGGCGGGACTCCCGGTGTTCGATAAGCCCGACAGCACCGGTATCTGTTTCATCGGTGAGCGGCCGTTTCGCGAGTTTCTCGGTCGTTATGTTGCCAGGACCCCGGGCCCGATCGAGTCGGCCGACGGCGAGCTGCTCGGCAGACACGAAGGACTTGCCTTCTACACCCTCGGCCAGCGCGAGGGGCTGCACATCGGTGGCCGCTGCGGCCGTGCGCAGGCGCCGTGGTACGTCGCGGCGAAAGATGCCGCGCGCAACGCGCTGATCGTCGTGCAGGGACACGATCATCCGCTCCTCGAGAGTCGCGAGCTCAGCACCGCTCCCTGGCACTGGCTCGCTGCGCCGAGGCGCGAGCCCTTCCGCTGCAGCGTGAAGGTGCGCTACCGCCAGAGCGACCAGGCAGCGCGGCTCGAGCCACGGCCGGACGGCAGCATGCACATCGTGTTCGAGGAGCCGCAGCGCGCCGTGACACCCGGTCAGTACGCCGTGGCCTACGACGGTGAGCGGTGTCTCGGCGGCGCAGTGATCGAGTCGCTGGCACGACCCGCGAAGCTCTCGGCCGCCGCCTGAGCCGACGAGGCGGCAGATAACAGGGTCGCTCGATATAATTGCGCGTCCACCGCGGAGACACGCATGAACAACAGTTTCCGGGCACGCTCGACCCTCAAGGCCGGGGATCAGAGCTACGAGATCTGGAGCCTCGCCGCGTTGCCGCAGGACAAGGTCGCGCGGCTCCCCTACTCGCTGAAGGTGCTGCTCGAGAATCTGCTGCGCAACGAGGACGGCGTGAACGTCACGCGCGCCGACATCGAGGCGCTGCTCGAGTGGAACCCGGCGGCCACGCCTTCGCACGAGATCGCCTTCGCGCCGGCGCGCGTCCTGATGCAGGATTTTACGGGCGTCCCCTGCGTCGTCGACCTCGCGGCCATGCGCGATGCCATCGTGAATCTCGGCGGCAGCGCTGACCGCGTCAATCCGCTGAACCCGGCGGAGCTGGTAATCGACCACTCGGTGCAGGTCGATGAATACGGCACACCCAAGGCGCTCGCCGCCAACACGGCCATCGAATTTGCGCGCAACCGCGAGCGCTATGCGTTCCTGCGCTGGGGACAGACGGCGTTCCACAATCTTGCGGTCGTGCCCCCGAGCACCGGCATCGTGCACCAGGTGAACCTCGAGTATCTCGCACGGGTGATTTTCGATGCCGCGACCAACGGTACGCGCCGTGCGTATCCGGACACGCTCGTCGGAACCGACTCGCACACCACCATGGTCAATGGCCTCGGCGTTCTCGGCTGGGGCGTCGGCGGCATCGAGGCCGAAGCCGCGATGCTTGGCCAGCCGGTGACCATGTTCATCCCGCAGGTGATCGGCTTTCGCCTCGAGGGGCGGCTGCAGCCCGGTGCTACCGCCACGGACCTGGTTCTCACCGTGACCGAGATGCTGCGCAAGAAGGGTGTGGTCGACAAGTTCGTCGAGTTCTTTGGCGACGGTCTCGCCAACCTGCCGCTCGCCGACCGCGCGACGATTGCCAACATGGCGCCCGAGTATGGGAGCACCTGCGGGATCTTCCCGATCGATGCGGAGACGGTGCGCTATCTCGAGCTTTCGGGCCGTCCCCGCGAGCGACTCGAGCTGGTCAGCACGTATGCGCGCGCGCAGGGCATGTGGCGCAACGAAGGCGCCCTGCCGGCGAGTTATACCGAGGTGCTCGAGCTCAACCTCGGCACCGTCGAGCCGAGCCTGGCGGGTCCGCGGCGCCCGCAGGACCGTGTATCGCTCAAGAACGCAAAGCAGGTCTACCAGGCGAGCGCGAAGAAATCCGCTGAAGAGCGGGCCGCGCGCAAGACGGGGGCCAACGGCGTGGCGTCGGCAAAGCTCAACGGACAGCACTACGAGCTCAAGGACGGTGCAGTGCTCATCGCTGCGATCACGAGCTGCACCAACACGTCGAATCCGTCGGTGATGCTCGGCGCGGGACTACTTGCACGCAAAGCGCGGGCGCGTGGTTTGACTTCGAAGCCCTGGGTGAAGACGAGCCTCGCACCCGGCTCGCGGGTGGTCACGGACTACTTCGAGAAGGCTGGCCTGCTCGATGACCTGAATGCGCTGGGGTTCGATCTCGTTGGCTATGGTTGCACCACGTGTATCGCAGAAGGGACGCCCGTGCTGCTCGCCAATGGGACGAGTCGCCGGATCGAGCGTCTGCCGGCTGCCGGCGGGGTGAGACTGTTTGGTCCCACCGCGGACTGCCGCCTCGCGATGGCCACCCAGACCGAGATGATGGTGCAGGGTGAGCGCGAGTGCATCACTGTGGTGCTGCAGGACGGCCGCCGGCTGGTGTGTACGGACGATCACAAGATCCTGTGCGCCGATGGCCGCTGGGTCGAGGGCGGGAAGCTGGTGCGCGGGCGCGATCGTGTGGTGGTTGGGCTCGAGGGCCCGTTGGATGAGCCGGGGGCCGACGAGGACAGCTACGAGCTGCATGCGGGTGCGATGAGTTTCGGCTTTGCCAACGAGCATGAACGCACTCGCACTTTGGCCTTCGCCCGGCTGGTCGGTCATCTGATCAGCGACGGCTCGATCAGCGTCCTGGGTCAAGGGCGCATGCACCTCGGCCAGGCGCTGGATCGTGAAGCCGCGCTCGATGACATCGAGCTGGTCACCGGGAAGCGTCCGCTTGGGGCACGCTACGACTCGCGCAAATGGACGATCGTCCTGCCAATGGAGCTCGCCACCGCGATTGCCGCGCTCCCCGGAGTGAGCCGAGGCCGGCGCATTCATCAGGCCCCCGCCCTGCCGCAATTCGTCCTTGAAGAAGCCTGCCCGGTTTCGCTGGTGCGTGAATTTCTCGCTGCGCTGTTCGGTGCGGATGGCCACGCACCCGTGCTCAGGCGGCACAGCGAGAGCGAAGAAAATGCGGTGTTGGCACCACCGGCGTTTGCGCAAAGCGCTACACCACAGAACGTTAGGGCGCTCAAGGAGGTCATGCGACAGATCGTACGTCTGCTCGTGCGATGCGGTGTAAAGGCGCGTGGAGCTCAGACGTACACGTACGCCACTCGACGCTCCGCGTCCACGTATCCGACCGCGCGCGACGGCATGCAGCGGGTCGAGGTCCGCCTCGTTCTGCCCGAAGGACTCTCCTTCGTCGAGCACGTTGGCTTTCGCTACTGCATCAACAAGGCGCTCCGTGCAAGCGCCGCCGCTGTCTATTGGCGAACAGTTGACACTATCAACCGACAGCGGCTCTGGATGGCGGATCGCATAGAAGCGCTGCATCGGAACTACGACTTCAGCTTTGAGCACACGCGCCGCATCGCGGCGGCCGAGTTAATGACACTCGAGACCACGTTGTTCCCGCACCATGCACTCCTCGAGAGTCATACCGCCTTCAACCGGCTACCACCGTTAGCAGGGCGGAATTGGTTTGGCGCCCGATCTCGGGCTGGCTCTGATTTCCCCTCGCCGGCTCGACTGCTGAGAGATATCGGTGCGCGCGATTGGTTTGCACAACTGCGTGTGCGAGATAACGGTACGCCACAAACGCGCCGCTATTGCCTGGACAAGGAAACGCTAGCTCTCCCAACTCTGTCGTTGCAGGTTACCGATGTTCGTCCGGCCGGCACTCGTCCGGTGTTCGACCTAGCAGTGAACGGTCTCCACGCCTTCCTAGCGGGAAATGTTGCAGTGCACAATTGCATCGGCAACTCCGGCCCCCTCAAACCCGAAATCTCCGCGGCAGTCAAAGCAGGCGATCTAACAGCCGCCTCGGTGCTCTCCGGCAACCGCAACTTCGAAGGCCGCGTGCATCCCGAGACGCGCATGAACTTCCTCGCCTCACCGCCCCTCGTCGTGGCGTATGCACTCGCCGGCACGGTCGACATCGATCTCACGCGCGAGCCGCTCGGAACCGACAAGGACGGCAAGCCTGTGCATCTCGCGGATATCTGGCCGAGCGATGCGGAGATCCAGGAGCTCGCGACGCGCTCGATCGACTCGCAGATGTTCCGCCAGAGCTACGCGAGCGTCTTCAAGGGCGATGAGAACTGGGCCAACATCAGCGTGCCCACGGGCCAGCGCTACACCTGGGATGAAAAGTCCACGTACGTGAAGAATCCGCCCTACTTCGAGGGCATGACCATGCAGCTCAAGCCGCTCGCGGACGTGCGCGGCGCACGTGTGCTCGCGGTGCTCGGCGACTCGGTCACCACCGATCACATCTCGCCGGCCGGCAACATCGCGAAGAGCAGCCCGGCCGCACGCTACCTCATGGACCAGGGCGTGGAACCGAAGGACTTCAATTCCTACGGCGCCCGGCGCGGCAACCATGAAGTGATGATGCGTGGCACCTTCGCCAACATCAGGTTGCGCAACCTCATGATCCCGGGCGTCGAGGGCGGGGTCACCCTCCATCTTCCGGACGGCGAGCAGGGCTCGATCTATGATGTCGCGATGCGCTACCAGCGCGAGGGCACGCCGCTCGTCGTCCTCGCCGGTCGCGAGTACGGCACCGGCTCCTCGCGCGACTGGGCGGCCAAGGGCACCATGCTGCTCGGCGTGAAGGCGGTCATCGCCGAGAGCTTCGAGCGCATTCACCGCTCGAACCTGATCGGCATGGGTGTCGCGCCGCTGCAGTTCCTGCCGGGACAGGGGGTGGCGGCGCTCGGCCTCACCGGGCGCGAGCTCATCGATATCACGGGACTCGCCCGCGGCGATGCGAGCGAAGTGACGGTTACCGCCACGCCGCCCGATGGCAAGCCACGGCAGCTCAAGGTGCGCGTGCGCATCGACACCCCGAAGGAGCGCGAGTACTACCGCCACGGAGGGATACTGCAGTACGTGCTGCGACAGCTGGCCGCAGCGGGCGGCACGGCCTGACCGATCGTCACGCGACATCGCTTGTACCGGCTGCGAAAACGGCCGGAGCCGCGCTGGCGCTGTTCGATCTGGATGGCACCCTCACCCGCCACGACACGCTGCTCCAGTACCTCGCCGGCTTCCTGCGCCGGCACCCTGGACGTCTCGCGCGTATGCAACGGGTGTTGCCCGCGCTGACGCGCTTTGCGCTCGGGCACGCGGATCACGGCGCACTCAAATCCGCGGCGATTCGCGCAGCACTCGGCGGGAGCACCCGCTCCGAGATCGAGGCGTGGACGCGAGAATTCGTGCCTCGGTTGCTCGCCCGCGGGATGCGCGCCGATGCGCTCGCAGCGCTCGAGGCCCACCGCCGGGCCGGCGATCTCCTCGTGCTGCTCTCGGCGAGCCCGGACCTGTACGTCCCGGCGATTGGCCGGGCGCTCGGTTTTGCGCAGACGGTGTGCACGGGAGTCGCATGGGATGGTGAGCGCCTGACGGGCGGCCTCACGACGCCGAACCAGCGCGGCCCCGAGAAGGCGCGCGCTGTGGCAGCGCTGCGCCGCGAGCATCCGGGCCTCGAGGTGATAGCCTACGGCAACGCTGCGAGCGACCTCGAGCATCTCTCGCTCGCGGACCGCGCCGCGCTGGTGAATGGCAGCGCGCGCGCACGGCAGGCGGCAGCACGGTTGAATATCGATTGCGTAACCTGGCGTTGAATTTTGTGAGGGGCGGCGGCGCGCCGTGTGACTTTTTGGGCTCCGCACCGGTCTAATCGCATGGAGAACAATTCATGAGTATCCGCGTCCCCCGCATTGCTCCCTCGGAGATCACACCACCGGAGCTCTACTTCAGCCGCCGCGCGTTGCTCGCCGGTGCGCTCGCCACCGGCGCGAGCTCACTGCTGCGCGCCACGGAGGCGCCGCCCGCCCAGGGGGCTACACTCAGTTACACCCCTAACGCGCAGTACTCCGTCAAGGAGACGCCCAACAAGTACGAAGAGATCGCGGGTTACAACAATTTCTACGAATTCGGTACCGACAAGGACGACCCGAGGCGCAATGCCCACACCCTCAGGACCCGCCCCTGGAGTGTGGCCGTGTCGGGTGAGGCCGAAGTCCGCGGGACCTTTGATCTCGAGGATTTGATGAAAGGCCTGGCGCTCGAAGAGCGGATCTATCGTTTCCGCTGCGTCGAAGCCTGGTCAATGGTCGTGCCCTGGGTGGGCTTCCCGCTGAGCACGTGGCTGGCGCGCTTCAAGCCCACATCGCGCGCGAAGTACGTCGAGTTCACGACGCTCTACGATCCGCGGCAGATGCCCGGGCAGCGGGTGCCGGTGCTCACGTGGCCGTACGTCGAGGGGCTGCGCATCGATGAGGCGATGCATCCTCTCACCCTGATGGTGGTCGGCTTGTACGGCCGGGTGCTGCCGAACCAGGATGGCGCGCCCTTGCGGCTCATCGTGCCGTGGAAATACGGCTTCAAGGGTATCAAGTCGATCGTCAAGATCGCCTTCACGAGCGTCCAGCCGCGGACCGCATGGAACGTGGCAACCCCCAATGAGTACGGCTTCTACGCCAACGTCAATCCCCAGGTCGATCACCCCCGCTGGAGTCAGGCGACCGAGCGGCGTATCGGTGCGCCCTTCCTCGCCGCGCGGCGCCCAACGCTGCTCTTCAACGGCTACGCGGAGCAGGTGGCGAGCCTCTATCAGGGCATGGATTTGCGGCGCTATTTCTGAATGACTCTCGCGCAGCGCTACCGCTTCATCTACAAGCCGCTGGTATTCGTCGCCTGCCTGGTGCCGCTCCTGTGGCTGAGCAGCGGCGCGTTCGGCTGGTTCGGGCTCAGCCTCGGCGCGGACCCCGTGAAGGAGCTCGAGCACGAGGCCGGCAAGACCGCACTCAATCTGTTGCTCCTGACACTCGCCGTGACGCCGGTGCGCGAGATCACCTCGCAACCGCAGCTGCTGCGGCTGCGGCGGATGCTGGGGCTCTTCGCCTTCTTCTACGTCGTGCTGCACTTCACGATCTATGTGGTGCTGGATCTGGAGCTGAATTTCCGCACCCTCGGCGCCGACATTGCCAAGCGTCCTTACATCACCATCGGTTTCACCGCGCTGCTGCTGCTGATTCCGCTGGCGGTGACCTCCACCAACGGCATGATGCGGCGGCTCGGCCGCCGCTGGGCAAGCCTGCACCGACTCATCTATGTGGTGGCGGTTCTCGGGGTATGGCACTTCTACTGGCAGGTGAAGCGCGACATTCGCGAGCCACTCCTGTACGCCGGAATGCTCGCGATCCTGCTCGGCTATCGCGTCGTACGCGCATACGCCCGCCGCCGCCGTGCCCCGGCATCACCGGTGCCCGCCACCTCGGCGCCCGCGGCGGCGCCGGTCACATCGACGTCCGGACGCGGTCCGAGCCTGCGCCCGTCAGAATAGGATTGAAATGATTTCGGCAGCGCCCAGCGCCACCTCGGCCGACTCAGTGTGCCAGCTTCCCCGTTACGGCGCCGCGGCTGTCTTCGCCGTGCTGGCGTTCGCGCCCGACCCGCTCGGGATCCATAAGTAACCTCGTTTCGATCGAACCAAAGGGGATGACCAATGAGAATCATTCATGCCGCCTTTGACCTTCGCACTTCTTTATCCCGGGACTTGCAGGCGCCACGACTCTCACCTTTGACGACCTCTCTCAACTCCGGTCATGAGGGGTACGCTGCGGATCGGGACTATACCGACGCCGTATGACGGTCTGGACCTGCGTTCTCCTGGTCGTGCTGCTCGCAGATCGTGCAGGCCGCAGCAGCACGCCGACCGATCGAACGCGGCATCGCCGGTCCCGGGTTCCTCGCGCATATCCTGACCGCCAAATACCGTGATCATCAGCCGCTTTATCGGCAAAGCCAGATCTATGCCCGGGACGGGATCGATCTCGATCGCTCGACGCTCGCGGGGATGGTGGGACGCTGCGGTAGTTTTCTACCCCGCTCGCGGCTGCGATCGGCAAGCACGTCAAGTCCGCCCTGAAGATCCATGCGGATGACATTCCGATCCCGGTGCTTTCGATGTACTCACCCGATCGCAGGGGTGAGCGGCCGCTCGAGCATCTGAGGGATTACCACGCCATCCTGCAGGCTGCTGGCTATGCCGGATTAAACCGCTTGTATGAGAGTGGATGAGTTGTCGAGGTTGGCTGCTGGGCTCACGTGCACCGACCCTTCTATGAGATCTAGCTCGCGGGCGACTCGCCGATCGCGCGCGAAGCGCTCGAGCGTATCCACGCATTGTTCACGATCGAAGCGGAGATCCGCGGTCGATTGGCCGATGAGCGTCGCCTCGGTCCGCCAGGTGCCCAGGACCCTTGGTCGACGATCTGCACCGCTGGTTCCACAGCACCTTGGGCCAGCTCTCCCGCAAGTCACCGGTCGCACTTGCGATTCGCTACGCCCTGACCGCTGGATGGCACTCACTCGTTATCGCGATGACGGCCGCCTCGAACTCGAGAACAACACTGCCAAGCGTGCCCTGCGATCGGTCGCAAGAACTCCTCTTCCTCGGTGCCGACAGCGGCGGCGAACGAGCCGCGGCCATCTACTCGCTCATCGGCACAGCGAAGCTGATCCGGTTGATCGGGTGATCCGCGATGCGCTCGAGAACCGCGATTCTCACCCGAGGGAACGGGCAGTACACCGACGGACACCCACAGCACCTTACAGCGCAACGCCGGCCCACTCCAATAATGAGTGTTACCTCGTGCGCAGCCGTACGGCCTGGGATATGCAGAGTGCGATCGGGGTGATCAAGAACCAGGTGAGGATCACTCCGCGATTAAGGTCCGCGCGCAGATCGAACGCGTAAATGAGCAGAAGTAGTGCTGCGACGATTGCCCCCCAGCGCACGAGCACGCGCAAGCACCCCGCACGCAGCAGTCTGACCGGGCCGAAGGAGGTTCTGGTCGGATCGATGCAGCAGAGGGCCAGAGACGATGAACGCAAAGAGAGCCAGATCTTGGTCAGCGAAGGACAGCCCCTGCCCGAAGACAAGCTGGACAAGCTGGGCTATCAAGAGGCAAACAACCACGATTGCCGGGTCAAGCCAGTTATTATTTAGAGGGCACCCGACCCACGTCTTTTTTAGCCAAATGAAGGCGGACATGCCTGAGCTACGAGGCAGCATAACACTAATTAGACCGTCGTCTGTAAGCGGACGTGCTTAAGGCTCGGAGCAGTCCGAACAGAATTCGCTCACTGCGATCCTGCATTTTAGCCGAGGCCAGGGGGACGGTGAGCTAAAGAGCGTTGCACGACGCATCCTGCGCAGAGGGTCCTGCGGTAGCGGGCGCCGACATCGCCTGAGCCAGGGCCGCACGCGCCAGAGGGGTCATCGCGGCGTAGCCTGCAGTGTTAAGGTGGACTCCATCTTCAGAGAACGAACGGTTCAATCCACCACTGCCATCATTGAGCGCTTCGTAATAGTCCACGAACAAGATATGCGCGCATTCTGCGTACTCCCGAAGCCAGCGGTTCAACGTCGCTATAGTGGCGACGGGTTTGATCTCAGCGCGCCACGGGAAGCGCGCTGCCGGCGGGACCGATGCCAGTACGACTTTGATGTTGTGCAACTGCGCCTGCTCCACCATCGACTTGATATTGCCCTGGATGTCCGGGAGGGACGTCGGACCGGCGTTGCCAGCGATGTCGTTCGTTCCCGCCATGATATGAACGATCCTCGGCTTCAGATCTATGACGTCGCCCCGAAAGCGCACGAGCATCTGCTCGCTCGTCTGGCCGGCAATTCCGCGATCGAGAATGTCGTTCACAAACAAATGCGGATCGGCGACCTTCCACGCCTCCGTGATCGAGTCGCCAATGAACACGACGCGTCCCCGTGACGGCGGCGGTAACTTCGAGTTCTCGCGCGAGTAGCGGCACCGCTGGCTCCAGTCAAAAGGCGTCGACGCTTGCGGAACCCCGCGGCATGGGTCCGCGACCACGCCCACGCTAACATCGGCGAGCGCCTGAGCGACCTGCGCTGCCAGCAGCAAGGCCAATACGACTGGCGGAGGGGATACCGCACCTGGACGCGCCAACCTCCGCGGTTGCCAGCCATCAGGGGGGGTCGGCGGCTTGATCCCTGGCTCAGTTGCAAACATACCGTGCGCACTCCCTGGATTCTGCGATGTTACAGGCAAGAGCAGCTAGAAATGAAAACACCGCTGCCACAACCAGTGCGGCGCTAACTGCGGGTGGGCTGATGGCCCGCCACGCTCGTCACTTGTGATTTCCGGCACTGTCAGTTTGGCGCGGTGGCACGCGAGCCGCCCCAGGCGGTCTCGGTCACGCGTAGACCAGGAAACACCAGCGCGTGTGTACACCAGAGCTGAGGGCAGCCTACAAGTGCCGTTCTGAGTCAGCCCCTGCGAGAGAGTGAGCGGTCAGTGCCGCTCTCGATAGCCGTAGCATCAGTTCAAGTCGTTCAAATGCCGCACTAGCTCCTTAAGCGCTGGAAGTCGATCCTCTTGCAATTCGTACCTTGAGCGGCGTGGTCTCCGCCGCGCAATGGAGCACCGGATCTGCAGATTCAGCGATCAGCCCCAGGGTCGCGAGATCGGTCGGGTAGACTCCCGGCTTCGCATCGGCCAGCGAGGGTCGGTGTACCTGCTGGCTGATGCCCGCATCGCGTGCCGAACCGTCGCACGGAGCTAGCTCGATGCGGCGGTCGCTGAGTTCCAGAACGAGATGCTCGCGACCAATGCAGGCCTTCTCGAGCGACCCACGCGCGCCCACGACCCAGAAGTAGCCGATCAATACGTAGCTGTATTTGCCGCCGCGATTCACGGCAGCGGCAGCGAGCGTCACGTAATCCCGGGGCGCGGGAGTCATGTAATTCTGCTGTGGATTGGTGAACCAACCTTGTGCCGCATGCTGACGGGCAAATACCAGCGGCCGGCCCACGAATGTCACGGTCGCGCCCGTCTCGTCATCGAGATACTCGCGAGGCGCGTTTGCTTCGGGTGCCGCCGCCACGACACTGACCGCAAGCAGGAACAAAGAGACCAGAAAGCCCTGCGCGGCGACGCGGGAGCGCAGCCGGCGCGCGCACCCTGGCGAAGCCGTACCTGCCGGATTGATGATCGCCACATTTGCGACTGTTTGGAGTAGCGCCAATACATCTCGCCGATCGGGCAAAAATTTACCGCTGTCTTCAGAACGACGACTTACTGCGCTTCCCTGAGCCTGATTCCATCGTCTTTGGAATACTAGGTCACTAGCGTCCCCGCGGATAGCGACACTGACGCCAGCCCCGTAACTAATTAGCCCAGCAAAATTGGGGCTGAACGTTACCGGCGTTGTCGACTGCATACTGCTGACCGGCGGAGTCGACCGCGAACAGCTGGCACCGCAGATCGTTCACCTGGCTTTGTCCTGGGACCGGGCTCGCGACGATCGTGTAGGACGGGGCAGCGGGCGGATTGGGCAGATGCCAGCCGAACTTCGCCGCGGCGCCGCTGCAGGCGCTCTGATTCGCCCAGCAGATGGTCGCATTGGTCGCGATGTCGCGGTTCTGCGTGCTGTTGTTGACGGTGACGGTCTGCGCCCGCAGGTTCCCTGGCGAGAGTGTGGCCGCAATGGTCAGGCCCCGGGCCGGTGCTCCCACACCCGTTCGGGTGCCGTATATTCAATCATGTCCTCGGCGACGAATCAGAGGTGCCCCACGAACGTGAACGACGTCGTTACGCCGTTCGCCGGCACCCGTCGTGGTCGCCATGAGTGGCACAAGCGCCCCGCTATGAGGATCGAGGAATCCGATGACGGAAGGTGCCGCCGCGGATTGCGTTTCTTCAGCCCGACGCGGAGACAGTGCAGGCGAGACCGATCAGGCCTGCCCAGAGCAGTGCTCTCGAGTTCATGTGGTGATCTCCTTTTGTCTGGAGTTGTAGGTTTTTCCCGGCGCCGCGTGGGGAAAGACGGCGCCCTCATGAGTCAGTCCACGTTGTTTATGTCACGACCGCCTCGACAGGAAAGTTAGCCATCCGTCGAGCGGAAATCCTTAGCGAGTCATCAGGAAGTCGTGATCTTTGGACGGGCAGACAGCGTGCCCGAACGGACGAGCCAGCCGGAGGCAGCGATCTCACCCGCGCGTTGTTGTTTGCTTCAGGCAGTGCTGGCGCACTCGACGCGCATCCGCACGGCCACGGGAATCCGGAAGCCCTGACCTGTCTTGGGGAGTCCGCAGGCCGCGGCTTCAATTATTTACACGCCGCGATTCGGAAGAAAGGGCCGGGTTGAGACCACCGGCCCTCAAACGCGCAGTCCGGTACGGCATCACCGCGACGTCGCGAGAACGCGATCATCCACTAAAAGCGATTACCGCGCCACCCCCGCCATTGCAAAGTGTTGCGAAGCGTCGATATGAATCGCAGATGCATATCGCGCCAGATGCACCGCATGCCAGCATTGTGCGAGTGGCACTCTTAAGAATCGGTTAGATTCCCACTCGCAGCGAATCGCGGTGCGAGAGTGATAGCAACTGCCTCGACGATTTCGACTCTCTTTTGGATACTGACAGTCCAGAACTCATCGCAATCAAGGCAGTACCCTTCAATCGGATAGCCGCCACTTAGCAATCGCTCAAGATCTGGGCGGGTAAATGCATTCTGAAGTTGCGCGTGGCCGCAAGTTGGACATCTCGCAACGAAAGCGAAAGCTTGACCCATCGCGTACTTTCCCTGAACGGCTTTATTTGTGCGGTGCGTCGTCGATTACCTTTCCGATGTTCTAAATAGCTCGTTACACAGTCAAGGACGACCATGCACGGCATGAGGGTGTTGCCGCACGTCGCGAGCGGCGGATGGAGTTGATAGAAGCGGGTGCCCTACGCGCGGATTGCGGTGAACGCATTGAACCCGGAGAATTTCACTCGGTAACCGGCGGCTTGGCGTGCTGTCAGCGTCCCGAGTGCTGCATGGGGAGGAGCAAGTCGTGATAGCCAACCGAATCCTCGTCGCAACGCTGAATGTCGCTACTGCAGTAAGCGCCGGCGAGCGCAGGGGTAGCGACAGGTACGCCGCGCCGACTTATGCCTCGAGGGTGTCAGGCGGCCGGAAACCGTCGATGAAACGGTTAGCGCCGGAGTCATGCTGCTGGCTGACTGGGCGGGGCGGGGCGCCCGAAGGGTCCAGCCGCATCTGAGTGGCCCGAAAAGCTGCAAGGATGGCTGGATGACTGGGAGAACGACTTCCGCAGCTCGGACTCGGGCGACGAAGTAGCCGGGTTTCAGCGCCTCATTGAACTGCTCGGCAACATTTCACGGGCGATTGACGCCTCGTCGGTGCTCCGATGAAAGCCGTCACATGGAGGTCCGGATCTGCCACAGCTCCGGAAAGAACTTGAGTTCGAGCGCCTTTGCGAGGTAGGACACGCCGCCCGTGCCGCCGGTACCGGGCTTGTAGCCGATGATGCGCTCGACGGTCTTCAGGTGATGGTAGCGCCAGAGCTGGAAGTTGTAGTCGAGATCGACCATCCGCTCGGCGAGCTCGTACAGGTCCCACGCCTGGTCGGCGTTGTGGTACACGCCGAGCCACGCGCCGGCGACCTGTTTGTTCGCCTGGTAGGGTTCGCTGAAGTCGCGTGACAGGTAGCTCTCGGGAATGCCGTAGCCGCGGCGGCTGAGGAGCCGCAGCACCTCATCGTAGAATGAGGGCTCGGCGAGAGCGCGCGAGAGTATCTCGTACGCCCGCGGGTCGCGCTGGTGGACTTCGATCATGGCGGCGTTCTTGTTGCCGAAGAGGAACTCGAGCAGTCGGTACTGCACCGACTGAAAGCCGGATGACCGGCCGAGCTCGTTGCGGAACGCCGAGTACTCGAACGGTGTGAGCGTCGAGAGCACGTCCCACACCGTGAGGAGCTGCGTCTGGATGCGTGAGATGCGGGCCAGCATCTTCAGCGCCGGATCGAGATCATCGCGCCGCACGCACTCGAGCGCCGCCGTGAGCTCGTGCAGCATCAGCCGCATCCACAGCTCCGACACCTGGTGCACGAGGATGAACACCATCTCGTTGTGCTGGTTCGACAGCGGCTGCTGTGCGCCGAGCAGCTTCTCGAGCTGCAGGTACTGGCCGTAGGAGAGCGAGGAGCCGAGGTCCCAGTGCACGGCCTCATCGCCGAGCTCCACGCGGCCGGGTTTGTCGTACTGACCTTCGCTCATGCGCACCCATCGTACACGTCACGGGCGTGACGGCAACCGGCTCACCGCCCACCTACCTGATCGGTCGTCACTCTGACAGGCGCAAGCGCAATTTCGTGGGGTGGTTTAGGATCGCGCGCCTGTCCCGCAGCCAGGCCGCTGATCCAGCACCGTGAGCACGCCCATCATCGAGGTCCGCGACCTCACGAAGATCTACCCCGCCGCGACCGCGGTTGCCGGTGTTTCCTTCAGCGTCCCCGAGGGCATCTGTTTCGGCCTTCTCGGACCCAACGGGGCCGGGAAGACCACCACCATCGAGATCATGGAGGGGATCCTGCCGCCCACCTCGGGCGAGGTTCGCTATCGCGGTGAAGCGCTCGGCGCGCGCTTCCACCAGGAAGCGGGCATTCTCTTCCAGAAGACTGCACTACAGGATTTCCTCACCGTGCGCCAGTGTATTGCCCTGTTCCGCGGGCTGTATGACCACGGGCTCACGGTGGATGAGGTCATCCGGCTGTGCGCGCTCGAGAAGCTCGCCGGGCGCGACAACCGCAAGCTCTCCGGCGGACAGCAGCAGCGGCTGCTGCTCGCGATCGCGCTCGTCAACGACCCGCGGGTGCTGTTCCTCGATGAGCCGACCACCGGACTCGATCCGCAGGCGCGGCGCAACTTCTGGGAGCTGGTGCAATCGATCAAGGCCCAGCACAAGACCATCATCCTCACCACTCACTACATGGAAGAGGCGGAGCTCCTGTGCGATGAGATCGTCATCCTCGATCACGGCCGGATCGTCGCGCAGGGGCCGCCGCGGCGGCTGCTGCACGACCACTTCGCACAGGTGCTGCTCGAGCTGCCACGTCAGGATTTCCCCGCTGCCGCGCACACACTGCCGCTCAACATCTTCGCCAGCAGCGATCGCATCGAGATCACCACCGATGATCTGGAGGGGACGCTGCGCACGCTCCTCGCCGCGCACGTGCCGCTCACGCACCTGCGCATCCGCCCGGCCAATCTCGAGGACCTGTTTCTCGAGCTGACCGGCACGGAGCTGCGCTCATGATGCGGCCGCTGCTCGCGGTGCTGCACGCACGGAACCTCGAGTTCCTGCGCGACCGCGGCACGCTGATCTTCACGCTGCTCCTGCCGGTAATGCTCGTGATCGGCATGGGCTTCGTGTTCGGCGGCCCCGAGCGGCCGCTCTTCAAGGTGGGCGTGCTGGCGCCGAGCATCGACGGCGCGACGCATCCCTTCCTGCGCGAGCGCTACGTGGAATTCGTCCCGCTGCCTCAGGAAGCTCCGGCGCTGCGGAAGCTCACCCATCAGCAGGTCGACCTGGTGGTCGATCTGCAGGCTCCGCCACGTTACTGGGTGAACACCGACTCGCCCAAGGGCTACATCGTCGAGAAGCTGCTGCTCGCCGCCGAGCCGGCCGCGCGCCGCCAGCCGGTAAGCGGGGCCGCGCTGCGCTATGTCGACTGGCTGTTTCCGGGCATTCTCGGCATGAACATGATGTTCAGCTGCCTGTTTGGTGTCGGCTATGTGGTGCTGCGCTACCGCAAGAGCGGTTTCCTCAAGCGGCTGCACGCCACACCGCTCACCGCCTTTGAGTTCCTCAGCGCTCAGGTCCTCTCGCGCCTCGGCCTCATTCTGTTCATCACCGCCATCCTCTACGTCGGTATCGGCGCCATCATCCACTTTCACAACGCCGGCAGCACGCTGCTGCTGCTCCTGCTCGCCGTCATCGGCGCGCTGTCGATGATCGCGCTCGGGCTGACGATCGCCGCCCGCTTCGCCAGCGAGGAGCTGGTGGGGGGACTCCTCAACCTCCTCACCTGGCCGATGATGCTGCTGTCGGGCATCTGGTTCTCGCTCGAGGGCTCGCCGCGCTGGGTACAGTGGGTGGCTCACATCTTTCCCCTCACGCACGTGCTCGATGCCGCTCGTGCGGTGATGCTGGACGGTGAGGGCCTGGCGCAGATCGCGCCGCACCTGCTGTTTCTCGGCGCGACCGCGCTCGCCTTTCTCGCCTTCGGCGCCTGGTCGTTCCGCTGGCGCATCGACTGATCAACAATCGACTGACAAACCACAGGAGTTCGGTTCGTGCGTTTTCTAAGCGACAACACCGCGACGGCCTGCCCCGAGATCCTGGCCGCGATGGCGGGGGCGAACCACGGTCGCGTACCCGCCTACGGCGAAGACGAATGGAGCGGCCGGCTCGACCGCGCCTTCAGTGATTTTTTCGGCACCGAGGTACGGGCCTTCGCCGTGAGCACGGGCACCGCGGCCAACGCGCTCGCTCTTGCGACTCTCAGCCCGCCGTACGGGGCGATCTTCGCCCACGAGGAGGCGCACATCGCCACCGACGAGTGCGGCGCGCCGGGTTTTTTCACGGGTGGCGCGCAGCTGGTGCTGCTGCCGGGCGACCACGGCCGCCTCGCGCCGGAGCGTTTTCGTACCGCTCTCGCCGCCCACCCGCCCGATCTGCACCGCGTGCAGGCGGCGGTTCTGTCCCTCACCCAGGCGACCGAGTGCGGCACCGCTTATCACAAGAAGGATCTCACCCAGCTCGCCGCGATCGCCCACGAGCGCGGCCTCAAGGTCCACATGGATGGGGCGCGGTTCGCCAACGCGGTGGCGTTTCTCAACTGTCACCCCGGTGACATCACCTGGCGCGCCGGCATCGACGTGCTGTCCTTCGGCGCGACCAAGAATGGCGCGTTGGCTGCGGAGGCGGTGGTATTTTTCGACCGCTCGCTGGTCAAGGACTTCGAGCTGCATCGCAAGCGCTCCGGGCACCTGCTCTCGAAGTCGCGCTACACCGCCGTGCAGCTGCTCACGCTCCTCGAGAGCGGTCTGTGGCTCGCGAATGCCGAGCGCACCAACCATCTGGCGCAGCGCATCGGGCGGGCCGCCGGCTCTGCGTTGCTGCACCCGGTCGAGGCGAACGAGGTGTTTCTGCGCCTCGGCACCGAACGTCGCCGGCAGCTGCGGTCGCAGGGCTTCGAGTTCTATGACTGGGGACCGGCGACGCGCGGTGAGGCCCGCTTCGTCGTTTCCTGGGACCAGCCGGAAGAGGAGGTGCAGGCGCTGTGCGTGGCGCTCGCCCGCCTGTGAGGTTCCGGCACTACTGCTCGCGCAGGCTCGTGGTCACCGGCAGCCGCGCGGCGCGCAGCGCCGGCATCAAGCCACCGATCATGCCGATGATGATCGCGATGATCAGCCCCTGAGCCACGAGCTGCGGCGTCACCTTGAAGTTGAACACCACCTGTGTGAAGTTCTGCCCGAGGGTGGATACCGAGAAATTGTTGAAGAGTGCGTAGGCGATGAACGCACCGATCACTCCACCCGCCAGCGCCAGCAGCAGCGCCTCCGTCATCACCGAGGCCACCACCGCAAGCCCCCCGAAACCGAGCGCGCGCAGCGTCGCGATCTCCTTGCCGCGTGCCGCCACCGCGGCATACATGCTGTTGAGGGCGGCGAAGATCGCACCGAGCGCCATGATGATGGTCACGACGCCGGCGAGGAAGCCGATCGTCCGCCGGAAATCCTTGGTCTGGCCGCTGAAATAGTCCTGCTCGCGCAGCACATCGAGCGACAGGCGCGGCTCGGCCGCCACCGCGCTCTTGAGGCGCGCGAGCCCGTCGGGGCCATCGAGCGCGGCCAGCACCGAGCTCGAGCCGATGCGGCCGAAGGTGCTGCGCGCGACGTTGATGTCCGTCCACATCTCGCTGTCGTGCGCATCGCCTGAAGCGAAGGTTCCCACCACCGTCCATTCCGAGCCGCGCATCCGTACCCGGTCGCCGAGGGCCGCGCCCTGGAACTGCTTCAGCACGCCCTGTCCGACGATCAGCTCGCGCAGACCGGGTGTAAAGTTACGCCCGGCGATGATCTTCAACTGTGGCCGCAGCACGAAGCCTGCGGGCTCGACGCCACGCAGGGTGATGTTGGCACCGTGACTGACGTCGTCCTTGCGTACCAGCTCCGCGATCACCATCAACTCCGCGGAGGCGAGCGGCTTGCCATCGGCGCCCGCGGCGATGCCGGGCTCCTGCTTGATGAGGTCGGTCGAGTCGCGGTCGAAGGCGGAGTTCAGCTCGGCATCGGAGCCGCCGCGCAGGATCAGTGCCGCATCGCTCCGTCCGGTCGCCTTGAGAGTGCTTTCGAAACCGCTCGACATGGCGAGCAGTGCGGTGAATACGGCCACCACGCCGGCGAGCCCCACGACGATGACGAGCGAGGGTGCCCAGCGCTCGGGGATGCTGCGGATGCTCATGCTGGTGATTGCGAGCGCCTGCCTCAACACGACGGATTCTCCCCGCTGCAACTGCGCATGCGCCTAACGTCCGGCGAGCGCATCCACGATCCTCAGCCGCCGCGCCCGTAACGCGGGCAGAATCCCCACCGCCAGGCTCATCAGCACGATAGCAGCGACACCGATCAGCCACACCCGGTAATCGAGTGCCAGCTGGAACTGCCCGCCCGTACCCTTCTCCACCATCGCGCCGGCAATGGAGGCCAGCACCAGCCCGATGAGGCCGCCGAAGAGGACCAGTACGAAGGCTTCGGCCAGCACGAACCCGAGCACGCTGCCGTCGGAGAATCCAAGGGTCTTGAGAACCGCGAGCTCCGGAATGCGCTCGCGCACGCTCTGCGCCATGGTGTTGCCGACCACCAGCAACAGCGTGAAGAAGACCGCGAACAGGATCCAGCGCACGATGAGTCCGATGTCGCCGATCTGTTTGACGAAGCTGATGTTGAAATCCTTCTCCGTCTGGGTCTTGGTCTCATCGGGCGAGTTCTCGAACATCGCATCGATCGTGCGGGCGACCTGCGCGGCGCGATTGCTGTCGGTCAGCTTGAGGATGAAGAAGTTCTCGCGGCCCTTGATGCCGAACTGGTTGGCCTCGTCGAAATAGTCCTGCTGTATGAAGGCGAGGTTGGTGCGCTTCTTCCAGTCCTCGTCCTTGCCGTCGAAGATGCCGACCAGGTCGAAGACCCACGCCTTGCTGCCATTTTTCTGCGGATAGATGTTGGAGCTGATCGGGATCTTCTGCCCGACCTTCCAGCCGAACTGGTCGGCGAGCTGCTTGCCGACGATCATGCCGGTGCGGGTGTGGATGAAGTCCTGCCACTGCGCCTCGGGCATCACCCATTCCGGGTAGACATCGCGATACCGCTGCGGATCGAGTGAGAACATGATGAGCGGGGTGTTCGTCTGCCAGACGCCGCCGAACCAGGTCTGGTAGGCGACCCTCGCCACCCCCGGCACTGCCTCGAGCTTGGGCAGCATGCTGATCGGCAGCGGCTGGGTGAAGGAAACGCGCGCCTGTGTGAAGAGCCGTGTCGCCCCGACGAAGTCCGCGCCGGCATTGAAAATGGTGTTGACCGACTGCAGGAGGCCGAAGAGCAGGAACGCCATGATCACCGACAGCAGCGTCAGGATCGTGCGGGTACGCTTGCGAAACAGGTTGGCGATGACGAAACCCGCTCTGGTCATGAAACCTCCGGCTGTGCCGCCGGCAAAACCCACGCGTTTTGCCGCCGGAAACGCAGCTGATGTCCGGCAAAATCGCTTGC
>Ga0306920_100000473_pt1 | contig 46631 bp, 44 predicted proteins | sample flu12Cox44000170_FD_204666 | JGI IMG/M metagenome (GOLD analysis project Ga0306920, IMG submission 204666) | Lab enrichment of tropical soil microbial communities from Luquillo Experimental Forest, Puerto Rico - flux4day.12C.oxic.44.000.170 (v2)... | ecosystem: Environmental > Terrestrial >... | reverse complement strand
CTCGCGGTCGGCATCGACCCCGAGCTGCCGGTGGGAGCAATGATTGCAGCGACGCGCGCCATCATGACGCACAAGCTTGCGCCGGTGCTCATCGAGAAAAGCGCGGCAAGCGTGAACGAGACGATCCTGCGCGGCGCCGATGTCGACCTCACGGCGTTTCCCGCGCCCAAATTCTGGCCTGGCGACGGCGGCCGCTATATCGGCACGGGAAACATCACCTTGACGCGCGATCCCGGCAGCGGCCGCATCAATGTGGGGGTCTACCGGCACATGCTGCATGCCGCAAACCGTGTGGGCATGTACTGCTCCCCTGGCAAGCATGGCCGCCTCGACCGCGAAGCGTGCTGGGCGTCCGGCAAGCCGTGCGAGGTGGTCGCCGCCTACGGCATCGACCCCGTGCTGTTCATGCTCGGCGCACAGGCCTTCAGCGCTGCCGAGGCGGAACTCGAAGTGGCAGGCGGGATCATGGGCCGGCCGGTCGAGCTGGTTGCGGCCGAGTACGTCGATCTGCCGATTCCCGCCCATGCGGAGCTCGTGATCGAAGGATTGCTGCATCCCGGTGACGAGGAGATGGAAGGTCCGCTCGGCGAGTTCACCGGCTACTACGGCAATGAACGCTCGCGCCAGCCGGTGATTGAGGTCAAGGCCGTGCACTGCCGGCGCTCGCCCATCCTCACCGCGGCCCTGATGGCCGATTATCCGTCCTGCGAGATCGGCGCCTATTACGCCATCATGCGCTCGGCGCGCATTCTCGATGATCTCACGCGCATCGGCGCTCCTGGCGTGACCGGCGCCTATGCCCATCCGGCGGCCGCTTCCGGCTGGGGCATGGTCATCGTGTCGCTCAAGCAGCAATATGCCGGCCACGCGGCACAGATCCTGGCGCTGGCGGCGCAGTGCCCGGCGGCCGCCTATTTCACGAAATGGGTGATTGCCGTCGACGACGATATCGATCCGACGGACTTCAACCAGGTGATGTGGGCGCTGAGCACGCGCTTCAATCCAAGCGACGACCTCGATGTGCTGCGCAACACTTGGTCGACGGGGCTTGATCCCAGCCAGTATCCGCCGGAGATAAGGCCGTACGGGTCGAAGGTGCTGATCAACGCGTGCAAGCCGCACCGCTACATCAGGCAGTTTCCCGCTGCCACGCGGCTGCGCGCCGAAACCTATGAGCGCGTCACGGCGCGCTGGGCCGAGCTGGGCTTCACGCAGCCGCCGCCCACGCTGCGCGTGTTTCATCAGGACTGAAGGCGGCGGACATGCCTCAGAAGATCACGACCTCGGTTCGCAGTCTGGTCGAGAATGCGGAACGGCAGATCGAGACCCTCTCGGCCGCTGACGCCATCGCGCTGCATGGACGCGATGATGTCGTGCTTGTGGATTTGCGCGACATCCGCGAGCTTGCCCGCGAGGGCCGGGTCCCCGGCGCATTTCATTGCCCGCGCGGAATGCTCGAGTTCTGGATCGATCCCGAAAGCAAGTATCACAAAAGCGTGTTTGCCGCCGACAAACGGTTCGTGTTCTTTTGCGCCGCCGGCCAGCGCTCCGCGCTCGCCACCCAGACCGCCCAGCGGATGGGGCTTGCTCCGGTCGCGCATATCGCTGGCGGTTTCGGAGCCTGGAAGGCGGCCGGCGGACCGGTCGAGATGCCGCCCGAGAAGCCGGGGAGCCCGCACGGTCGATGACGCTGAAGCTCATCATCGGCAACAAGAACTACTCGTCATGGTCGATGCGGCCGTGGCTTGCCATGAAGGTGGCGCGCATTGCGTTCGAGGAGGAGGTCGTCTCCCTCGATGCCGGCGACTTCAAGAGCCGGGTCGGTGCCGTGTCCGACAGCGGCAAGGTGCCGGCGCTGGCGGATGACGACACCCATATCTGGGAGTCGCTTGCGATCCTGGAATATCTGGCGGAGAAGTTTCCGCAGGCGGAACTGTGGCCGCGCGATCCTGCGGCACGGGCCGAGGCGCGTGCCATCGCCGCCGAGATGCATGCCGGCTTTGCCCCCATGCGCCGGCACCTGCCGATGAACATGCGCCGGCCGATCATGCGCCGGGAGCTCACCGCCGAGGCGCACAAGAACGTCGAGCGCATCGATGCCATCTGGACTCGATGTCGCACCCGGTTTGCGCGCGAGGGCGCTTTCCTGTTCGGGCGGTTCGGGGCGGCGGACGCCATGTACGCGCCGGTGGTTGCGCGCTTCCATACCTATGATGTCGCAGTTGGGGCCTTAAGTCGGGCCTATATGCAGGCGGTGATGGCGTTACCGGCCTGGAGCGAGTGGCGCACAGCAGCGCTCGCGGAAACGTGGGTTCTGCCCGAGGACGAGGTGGACTGGCCGGCGGTGCCTGGGCTATAGGGGCGCGAGGGCGACCAGCGACAAGAAATCACGCGGGGGTCTATTGATTCCTGCGGACGGACGAAAGAAATATCCGCTTTCTCCGGGCCCACCCGCATCCCTTCCGGCTGCTGGTGGGAACGTCATTTTCACGACGAGCTGTTCTCGCCGACCGTCTGGAGCTTCCATCATGCGATTCCGCGCTGCCCTGTTCTCGACTGTGCTTGCCATGCTTGCCGCCTTCTGCATTGCGGCTCATGCGGAAGAGACCAAGAACGACGTCAAGGGATTGTTCCTACTGACCGACTACCCGGCCGTCACGCTGCGTCCGGGATCCACGTCGACCGTCAATCTCAGACTCCAGAACTATGGATTGCCCCCCGAGCGGCTCGATCTCTCGGTTGACGGGGTGCCGAAAGGCTGGACGGCGACCTTGATGGGCGGCGGCCAGCCGATTGCCGCGGCGCTGCCGGCAACCAACGGCAGCGTATCGCTCGAGCTTCGGCTCGAAGTGCCCAAGGATGCGCCCACCGGCACGACGAATCTGACGGTGCATGCGAAAGGACCGACGGCCAACACGTCGTTGCCCGTGGCCGTGACGCTGGCTACCGACCTGCCGGCCAAGCTCACGCTCACGCCGCAGCTGCCGGAGCTGCGCGGCACCTCGAAATCCAGCTTCGAGTTTCAGCTCGGCATCAAGAACGAGAGTGGCAAGAAGGTCATTGCCAGCCTGTCGGCGCAGGCGCCGCAGAATTTCGATGCGACGTTCACCGAGCAGTACGGCAGCCAGGAGCTCAATGCGCTTCCGCTCGATGCCGGCCAGTCCAAGGACGTGAAGCTCAAGATCCGGCCGCCCAACACCATCGCAGCCGGCAAGTACAAGGTGGCGGCCAAGGTGACCGCGGAGGACGCTACCGCAACGGCCGATCTTGTGCTCGACATCACGGGCCAGCCCAAGATCGATATTGCGGGTCGTGAAGGCGTGCTGAGTGCGAAGGCGGTTGCCGGCAAGGAGACCTCGATCCCGGTGATCCTGACCAACTCCGGCACCGCCGCGGCCGACCAGATCGAGCTCTCCGGTACCGTTCCGTCCGGCTGGAAGGTGAGCTTCGAGCCGAAGGCAGTCGATCGGATCGCCCCCAACGAGAACAAGGAGGTGCAGGCGGTGGTGACTCCGTCAGACAAGGCGGTCGCGGGCGACTATGTGGCCACGCTGCGGGCTGCTGCGCGCGGCGAATCCGCATCGCAGACCTTTCGCATAGCGGTGACCACCTCGACCATCTGGGGCATTGTCGGCATCGCGATCATCGGCCTCGCATTGCTGACCATGATCGGCTCGGTCGTCTGGTTCGGGCGGCGATGAACGATCACGTCATCGAGGCGGACAATCTCGTCAAGCGCTACGACGGCGTCCCGGTCGTCAAGGGGATCTCGTTTTCGGTCGAGCGCGGAGAAATCTTCGGCCTGCTCGGTCCCAACGGCGCCGGCAAGACCACGACCATCCTCATGCTGCTCGGCCTGAGCGACATCTCGTCGGGAAAGGCACGTGTGCTCGGACACGATCCGGCCCGTGAGCCGCTCACGGTCAAGCGCCGGGTCGGCTACCTGCCCGATCAGGTCGGCTTCTACGACAACCTGTCGGCTTCCGAGAACCTCCGCTACACCGCGCGGCTCATGGGGCTGGAACGGGCCGAACGCGAGGGCAAGATCAGGTCCGCGCTCGGCCACGTCGGTCTTGCCGAGTTTGCGAACAAGCGAGTGGGGACGTTCTCGCGTGGCATGCGGCAACGTCTGGGGTTGGCCGAGATCCTCATGAAAGAGGCCGAGATTGCGATTCTGGACGAGCCCACCTCGGGGCTCGACCCGCAGGCCACGCTTGAGCTTCTGGAGATTATCCGCGATCTCAAGCGCCGCCGCGTGAGCGTGCTTTTGTCCTCGCATCTGCTGGAGCGCGTGCAGAGCGTGTGCGATCGGGTGGCGCTGTTCAGCGAGGGTCACATCGTGCTCCTCGGCAGCGTGCCCGAGCTAGGCCGCCAGGTGCTGGGCGGCGGATTTCGCGTGGAGGTGGAGGCGCAGGGCGAGGGGCTCGCCGAGCGGATTGCCGCCATTCCCGGCGTGCAGAAGGTGGAGGCGGATGGGGCCGATCGCGTGCGGCTGCTCGCCGATCACGATGTGCGGCCGGAAGCCGCGGCCGTGGTGGTCGGCGCCGGCGGCCGGCTGCTGCGGCTTTCCGTAGAGGAGCCGAGCCTCGAGGCGATCTACACCCACTACTTCAAGACCCATGAAGGAGCGCTCCATGCGACGTGAAGGGTCCGCCCTGCACGGAGTGGGGGTCGTGATGCTGAAGGAGATCGCCGATCACTTCAGCAGCATCATCATTGTGATTGGCGTTGCCGTCATGGCAGCGATTGCGGTTTTCGTGGTCAGCATGGGAATCGGCCCGATCAAGGACACCACGGCCGAGGATCCGTTCCTGTTTCTGCTGCTGTTCACGCGCAGCAGCCCGCTCAGCTTGCCGGTCCTGCTGTCGTTGATCCTGGTGCCGGCGCTCGCCATCGTGCTTGGTTTCGATGCCGTGAGCGGCGAGCACAACCGGCGCACGCTCTCGCGCATCCTCTCGCAACCGATCTATCGGGACGCGCTGCTGTTCGGGAAGGTCCTCGGTGGACTGTTCACCTTGGCAATGACCTTCATCCTGCTCTGGTTGCTGGTGATCGGGTTGGGATTGCTCGGGCTGGGACTGCCGCCGAATGCCGAGGAGATGGCGCGCGCGCTGGTCCTGCTGGTGATCACCATGATCTACGGTGCCTTCTGGTTCACGCTCGCGCTCCTGTTCTCGATCCTGTTTCGCTCGGCCGCCGCGGCCATCCTCGTGTCATTTGGGGTATGGCTGCTCCTGACCTTCCTTTGGCCGGCCATGGCACCCGCGCTCGCCAGCTCCCTGGTTGGTGCCAACGACATTCTGGGGCTGCTGGAGGTGCAGCAGGCATTCGCGCGCCTGTCGCCGGTGGTGCTCTACAACGAGATCGTTGCGATCGTGCTTGATCCATCGATCCGCTCGACCCAGCAAGCGGTGCTGGCGCAATTGGGACTGGTGATGATCGAGCGGGGCGCTGTGCCCCAGGCGCCGATCCCGCTCCTGCAGAGCGTGCTGATCGTGTGGCCGCAGATCGTCGGCTTGGTGGCGAGCTCGATCCTGCTGTTCGTGATTGCGTATGTCGTCTTTCAACGACAGGAAGTGCGGGCCTGAGCGCTCTGCACGCCCGCTTACGGGGTGACTCGTGTCCCGGATGCAGTGCAGCGCGCCTGCTACGCTCGCCGTACCGCGCCATATGAGAGCGCGGTGCACTGCTGATCCGGGACCGCACAATCCCAGAGTTTGGGACGATCCCGGGTCTGCAGCGCGGCACTACGTGCTGCGCTGCGCCCGGGACACAGTATCAGGCGGCCGTGATTCCGCGTTCCAGGGTCAGCCCGTGATCCTTTTCCAGCCTGCCCGCACCGAAGCCGTGAAGTTGTCGATGCGCTTGCCGACCACATCCCAGTTGACCATTTGCTCCTTGGGGTCGGGCGGCGAGGTGGAATCCACGACATACGCGGTGCCCACCGTAAGGGCACAGCCGATGATGATGCCCAGGATCAGGCGCATATGGCTCTCTCCCCCGCCAGCCTTTTTACCCATGGGTTTGCTACGCGGTGAACACGGCACGAGTGTGTTTCTCCGGCCATTTCCAACGCCACGGGATCGCCGGCTGATCAGGACTGGGCGGCCGTTTGTCACACGACCGACATACCGGCCATGACTGGTGACACGTCGCGACTCAACACGAGCAAACCCCTCTTACCTCATGATGCAGCATAGCAATCCGGCCTTCGCGGATCGCTCCGGAACCGCTGCCGAGCGCAAAAGAATCCGTGGCGCTTTTGCGGCTTTTTGCGCTATATTGCTCCCGGTCGGTGGGGTGCCGCACGGAAGAAGCCCAATTCCGTGATCATCAGCGTCCAGGAGAGCTCGTTGAAAGAACACAAGTTTCGTATTGGTCAGTCGGTCTATTTCACCTCTCGGCCCATCGGCCACATGGTCGCCAACAGCACTTACGAGGTCGTGCGGTTGCTTCCGTCCGATGGCGCCGATTTCCAGTACCGGGTCAAGAACCCGAAGGAGGCTTTCGAGCGGGTGGTCAAGGAAAGCCAGATCGAATACTCGCAGTAACGGGCGGTCGACATGCCGTCCTCGTCGACGGCGCGGTGACAGAACGAAATCAAAGGGTGCATCGGACCTCGGGCCTCCCCGAGGTGCCATGATTCTGGGGGCACGCCATTGTCCTTCGAGCGTAGTGACTCGCCTCGCATTCGAGGGGCTGACAAGTCAGAGCTGGTTGCCGCTGGTCAAAGCGCGCCTGTGCGCATGTATCCGCTCGGTGCGCTTGAATCTTGCCTGTGGCGGCGACGCGGCCGCAAAAAGCTCGGAATTGCGGGCAGACTGTACCTGTCCGGGGTGGGTCACCCCAATTGTTCGCCGTGGCTTTCCCGAGGCATAGTGCGCACTCGGGTAGGCCTGCATGTGCAGTTGTGATGTTCAGTGGATGGACGCCGCTTGCCGGCCCTGAAATGACCACTCTTTTTCCGGGGTGGGCTGTTTCAGCGGCGGCCGCCTTGATCCTGATCGGGTGCGCCCTCATGGCCGCGCGCGCGGCGTCTCGCGCCAGGCGTGCTGCAGCAATAGCGGTTGGGGTTGTCGTGACCGCCGGGGTGGGCAGCGGTTGGCTGCTCGATCATATGACCACGCGCGAGCTTGCCGACGAACGGCGCGCTTTGGAGGAGCGCGCCTTCGACCTCAAGATGCGAGCGCTCGCGCCGGGGTCCGCGCTCGCCTGCCTTGATCCGACGGCAGGAGCCTTCGTTCAGGATTCCTGTGAAAGGGCTATTTTCGCCAGTCCCGAGGCAACGGCGACGGCAGTCTCCTACGTGACCGCGCAACTGGCGCTTTTGGCGAGCGGCAGCAGACATGCCAGAAGCGGCAGCTCGCCAGAGTCTCTCACCGCCTTGCGGCGGACGATTGAGGCCGATCGCTTCGGGATCGTTGCCTATCTCCTGGCCATGCGTCCCGGCTGCGGGCCGCAGCGATGCGATCTGTTCGACCTCCTAAAGGACAGCAGCCGCGTGCGGGCCAATCTTGCCGCGCGCCAGTTCGAGGCCTACGTGCAGGCGCATACCGCGGAATGGCAGTCAGCGGCTGGGCCTCGGCCCACAGGAAGCAATCCTGCTCCCGTCCCGCCTCCTAGCGCCACTTCGGCGCCGAGCAAGCCCGCAGGCAATCTGTTTTTCCCTTCCGCCTCCTCGATTCCGTCGGTTAGCATCATCATGCCGGAGCCGGCCGCGTCGGCGCCACCGCGTGAAGCAACCGCCTCGGCCGACCCGGCCGCCGCTCGCAACCGCAAACCGCAGCAGGGAAGTCCACAGCCCCGGCAGTTGCCCGGCATGGATGGTGGCCAACCTCCCTCCGCGCCGTTACAAATCGTGCCGCCCGCCCGTTAGGCATCAAGGACGACGCTTTGGCGGGCCGGTAGCGGAACCCGTGGCTCTCAACCTCATCAAGCTTTGCGTCGGCTGCGACTCGACGAGCGACCTGGAGCATTGGATCGCGAAGCGGCTCAAAGAGCGCACCAAGCGGGGATTATCGCGCGAGCACATGCATCGAACCCGCATGGTGCCCAAGCGAGCGGAAGAGCTGCGCAACGGTGGATCGCTCTACTGGGTGATCCGCGGCGAAGTGATGTGTCGGCAGCGCCTGATCGATATTCGCCCGTTCATTGACAAGGGCGGCGTCAGCCGATGCCATCTCGTGCTCGAGCCCAAGCTCATTCTCGTGGAGCCGCGCCCCTGGCGACCGTTTCAGGGCTGGCGGTACCTTGCCATCGAGGATTCCCCTCGCGACCTCGACCGCGTGGCGCCCGGTGCCAGGAGCATGCCGGAGGGAATGCGGCGGGAGCTGCGGGAGCTCGGCCTGCTGTGAGCTCGGCGCGCTCGCCTGCGACAGCAGGCGAGCTGCCGGGGCATGCCCCCGCTGTGCTAGCCTTTTCGCTGGCGGGCAAACCATCATGACGAGAACGCGGAGGAAGGCACCAATGCTGCAAAGAATGCTGGGCATCGCATTGGCGGCGCATGCGCTGGCCGGATGGGCAACAGAGAGCGCGAGCGCGCAGGGCACGGTCAAGATCGGAATGAGCTTTGCCATGACTGGCGCAGGCTTCAATGCTGCTGGGCGGCAGTCGGCGGCGGGTGCACGTCTCTACGTGCAGCAGCACGGTGACATGGTGGCCGGAAAAAAGATCGAATTGATCCTGCGCGACGATGCGGGGGTTGCCGACAACGCGCGGCGCCTGGTGCAGGAGATGATCGTAAAGGACAAGGTCGACATCGTCGCCGGGGGGATCACGCCGACGGTGCTGTCCTATGGCCAGCTCGTAACCCAGGCAAAGATCGCAACCGTGGTGATGATCTCGGGCGCCTCGGTGACAACCACTGCCTCCCCATACTACGTGCGCACCAGCTTCATTCTTTCGCAGTCATCCTGGATCATGGGCGAATGGGCGGCCAAGAACGGCAGCAAACGGGTCGTCACCCTGGTCAACGAATGGGCGCCGGGGACGGAGGCGGAAAACGCGTTCAAGCAACGGTTCACCGAGCTCGGCGGCCAGATCATCGAATCGATCCGAATTCCGCTCGCCAATCCTGATTTCGCGCCGTTCCTGCAGCGCATTCGCGATCTCAACCCGGACACCGCGTTCATCTATTTTCCGGGTACCCAGGCCGGCATCTTTGCCAAGCAATTCGCCGAGCGGGGTCTCGCCAACTCCGGCATCAAGATCATCGGTCCCGGCGATCTCACCGACGATGACGAGCTCAATACCATGGGCGACCAGATGATCGGCGTGGTGACCGCGCACGACTACTCGGCGGCGCACGACTCGGCTCTGAACAAGAAATATGTGGCGGACTTCAAGAAGGCGAACGGCTTCCGGCCGAACTTTGTCTCGCTTGGCGGCTACGACGGCATGCATCTCATCTATCAAGCGCTGGAGAAGACCGGCGGCAAGACCGATGGCGATTTGCTTGTGGCAGCCATGAAGGGAATGAAGTGGGAAAGCCCGCGCGGAATGATGTCGATTGATCCCGACACCCGTGACATCATTCAGGACATCTACATCCGCAAGGTCGAGAAGGTGAATGGCGAGCTCTGGAACATCGAATTCGACACGTTCCCCGACGTCAAAGATCCGCTGAAGATGAAAAAATAGCTCAGGCAGCGACGTTATCGATGAGCCGGGTGCGACCCAGTCGCGCGGCCACCAGCAGACGGATCGGGACATCTGCACGGGAATTTACGGGCGCCAGCGTCGCGGCATCCCGCGCTTCGAGATAATCGAGCCGGAAGCCTGCCTGCTCGAGAGCGTGGGCGCCCTCATTCAGCACGCGTGCGAGCTGGTCGCCAGCGGCGATCCGGCTCGCACATTCTTTCAGCACGCGGTGGAGCATGGGCGCGATGGCCCGCTCGCCGCCCGACAGATACGCATTGCGCGAGGAGAGCGCCAAGCCGTCCTTTTCCCGCACCGTGGGGATCGCGATGATCCTGGCAGGGAGATCGAGGTCTCTTGCCATCTGGCTCACGACCCTGAGCTGCTGATAGTCCTTTTCGCCGAACATGGCGTAGTGCGGCGTACATTGCACAAGCAGCTTGGTGACCACCGTCGCCACGCCGGCGAAAAACTGCGGGCGAAACCTGTCCTCCAGCCCGGCGGCGGCGGGACCGGCCGGGACCACGCGGGTTGCAAATCCGGGTGGATACATCAGCTCGCTGGAGGGTGCCCAAACCAGGTCGACCGGCAGCTTGGCAAGGATGGCAAGGTCGGAATCGAAGTTGCGGGGGTAGCGGGCAAGATCCTCCTCGGGCGCAAACTGGGTGGGATTGACGAAGATCGAGACGACGACACGTCGCGCGCGGCGCCGGGCGGCACGCACGAGCGCCACGTGACCTGCATGCAGGGCCCCCATGGTCGGCACCAGCGCGCTCGGCTCGCCCGCTGCTCTCCATTGCATGAGCGTACGCCGCAAGGTCGGCAGCGTGCGCGCAACACGCAACTGATCGCCCATATGCACGACCCCCGACGCTGATGAGCTGTGCCGGAATTTACCAAAGCAGCGAGCGCTTGCCTAATAACTGACGGGAAGCGCCGCAGGACCCGACCGTTCCCACGTGAAGGCGACTCCACGCTTGTCCGCCGCTGTGGGCAGATCGGCGCGCAAACGGCCATTGCGTCCGTTGCTGGACATGGCCACCTTTAGGGACGCCAGAGGTGAATTCGAGCGGCCTGCTCCATGTCGAATGACCGGAATGCCAAGCCACCGATGCCGACCGACGGCGACCGGGTGCCTGCCGCCCGCTCGACGCATTCCGAGATCGACGAATTCCTGAGCAAGGTTAAGGAGCTTGCGCCGGCTACCAGGCCGGGTCCGCGGGGACGACTCCTGTTCGCACTCGATGCAACCATGAGCCGACAGCCACTATGGGACACGGCATGCCAGCTGCAGGCGGAGATGTTCCGCGAGGCGGCCGCCATCGGCGGCCTCGACATCCAGTTGGTCTATTACCGTGGCTTGAGCGAATGCCGCGCTTCGCAGTGGGTGTCGCGAGCCGAGCGGCTTGCCGCGTTGATGGAGCAGATCGACTGCCGCGGCGGTCACACCCAGATCGGCAAGATCATCGCGCACGCCAGGCGCGAGACGCAGAAAGCCAAAGTGCAGGCGCTGGTTTTCGTCGGGGATGCGATGGAGGAGAAGCTCGACGACCTCTGCCAGGCGGCCGGTGCGCTCGGGCTTCTCGGGGTGCCTGCCTTCATGTTCCAGGAAGGCGGCGATCCGATTGCGGAACAGGCTTTTCGCGAGATCGCGCGTCTCACAGGCGGCGCCTATTGCCGATTCGATCCGGGCGCCGCTCATCAACTGGCCGAGCTTTTGCGCGCGGTGGCAGCCTATGCGGCGGGCGGCTTGCGCGCGCTCGCCGATCTCTCGGCCCGGCATGGAAATGCAGGCGCGGTCAGGCTTCTTGAGCAGATGAGATCCTGATGGGCCCGCTTCTTCTCGGACTGGTGGTGCTTGTGTTGGCGCTGTGGGCGCTCAACTCCTTCACCAAGGTCAATCCGCATTCCGCTGCGGCCGTGCTCAAGGCCGGGGGCGGGTTGGGCGCGCTGGCGCTGGCCGGGGTGCTGGGCGTGCGCGGCAGGCTCGATATGGCCATTCCGCTCGGCCTGACCGGCCTCGGCCTGCTCGGATGGCTGCCCTGGAGCATTGCCGGCATCGGCGCCCGTACTCACAAGAGCGCGGGTCAGGTATCGCGGGTGCGCTCTACCTTCTTCGAGATGGAGCTTGACCACGACACCGGCAGAATGACTGGACGCGTTCTCGCCGGGCCGCATGAAGGCGTGTCGCTCGACGCGCTCGATCTTCCCACGTTGGGCGGGCTGCTGGGCCAGGTCGATGGAGAAAGCCGCGCCCTATTGATGGCGTATCTGGACCGCCGGGAGCCCCGCTGGCGTGAGGACGCGCAAGGTGATGCTGCAGCGGGGGCGGAGCGCCCGGCTCGGAGCAGCGGCAAAATGACGGAAGAGGAGGCTTATAAGATCCTTGGCGTGGAGCCGGGGGCGAGCGTCGACGAAATCGGCCGTGCGCATCGCTCCCTGATGAAGAAACTGCATCCCGACCAAGGGGGGTCGACGTATCTCGCGGCCCGGGTCAACGAAGCCAAGGACGTTCTTTTGCGCCGCCATCACTAAACTCCTTTACTTGACGCAGCAGTTGGCGGCTCCTTGTTCGACGCTGATCACTGGCTTGCGCTCGACGTCAATTCTTGATGGTGACGCACTCGACGTCGTTGCGCTTGAGATATTTGCAGGCCGCTTCGGCCTTGTCCTTATCGAGTCCGGCGAAGCGGGCGCGGTAATAGGTCATACCTCCCTTGTCGAAGGTCTCCGTGAACGGATCAGCGCCGCTGAGGATCTTCGCGGCCTTGCTCTGCACTGCCGAGAGCCGTTGCTTCGCCTCCTGCTCCGCCTGGTAAGCACCCACCTGGATGATCCAGCCGGTGCGCGGCTGCGGCTTGGCCGCAGGCGCGGCGAATCCGGGCGGCGCAGGCGAAGCCGTGGGAGTTGCGCTCGGCACCGGCGCCGGAGCAGGCTCCTTGGCAGCGGCAGGCGGTGGCGAGGTCGCCGTTGCGCGCGGGCCGGGCGTGGCCGGCAGCGGCGGCCGGTCGTGCTCGGCTGTGGCAGCAGGTTGCGGGACAGATCGCGCAGGCTCGACGGGCTCAGCATTTGTCACAGGCGCGACCTGGAGCGAGGCCACTGGAGCGCTCTGCGTGCCAGCCCGTACCATGAGGGTCTTCACCAGCACGGGACGGATCGGATCCGTCGAGCCAATAACAGCGCTCGGCGACGCAGCTGCGGGTTGTGTGGCGGGTTCCGCCCGCGCGGCAGACGGCTCGCTCGACACGACCGAACGAGCAATCGGCACCGGCGAGCTGACGGCGCTCGCGACCTCGAAGCGGGGCTCCGGCTCTTCCTTCTGTTCCGGCGCGGGCTCAGGCTTCGCTTCTGGCTTGACGTCGGCCTTCGCCTCGACCTTGGCCACAGACTTCGGCTCGGCACCCTCTGCGATCATCGGTGCGGTTCGCTTGCTCGATGCGTGCGCGATCTTCGTGTTGATGAGCTCGCGCATGCGCGAATCGCGACTGCCGGCGCTGCTGCCGCCTAGCACCACCGCCACCAAGTACCGGTTTCCTCGGTGAACCGAGGTGACGAGATTGAATCCGGAAGCACTGATATAGCCGGTCTTGATGCCATCGACGCCTTCAACCCGGCCGAGCAGATGATTGTGATTTCCGATTGCCTGGCCGCGGAAGGTGAAGGTTCGGGTCGAGAAATACTTGTAGTAGCGCGGAAATCGCTCCTGGATCGCGCGGCCCAGCAGCGCCTGATCGCGTGCGGTGGTGACCTGCGCGTCATTGGGCAGGCCTGAGGCGTTCTTGTACACGGTGCGGCTCATGCCGAGCGCGCGCGCCTTGCGTGTCATCAACTTTGCGAACTCATCCTCATCGGACGCAATCGCCTCAGCGATGACTACGGCCGCATCGTTCGCCGAGCGGGTGACAATGCCCTTGATCGCATCCTCGACCTGGATGGTGCTGCCGGGCTTAAGACCGAGCTTGGTCGGATCCTGCGAGGCGGCGTCGTGCGAAACCTTGAGTTGGCTGTCAAGCTTGAGCTTGCCGGCTTCAAGCTGCTCGAAGAGCAGGTACAGGGTCATGATCTTGGTGAGAGATGCCGGATGGCGAAGCGCGTCCGCATTGGTCTCGTGCAGCGCATTGCCCGAATTGCCATCCACCACAATGTCCGCGTAGGGCGCTGCCAGCGACGCATTGCTCGCCAGCGTGAATGCAGCGACCACAAGGCCGCACACGCTGCAACGAAGCCCATGGAGGGCTGCGATTGCGATCCGCAGCATGGTATTTCCCCCGTCCTCGTTCCCCTTTGGTGCTCCGAGCGGAGTACCGACACCCCTTTCGTGCCGAGGTGACGCCGATTGGACGGGCCGAAAAGGGCCGTTTTCTGAAATTTTCCGGCCTTTTTGGCGTTTTCCCGTCTCAATTCAGAGCGCTGTCTCGGGATTTTGGCAGGATTCTCTGTGTTGCGTCAGCAATGCCCAAAGCTAGGTGAGGCCCATTGCAAAATGGTAAACGGCCACATTTTGCAATGCAAAATAATATTGACTTTTTTGTGCGGTGCAATATATGAGCTGCGCTCGCCGTGATCGGTTGAGCGTTGAGGCGATCTCATAATCGGCAGGAGTGCCGGGAAAGGCAGAGGAACATCGTGAAGAATATCGAAGAGGTTCAACAGCTTGGAAAGGAGAACATGGATGCGACGCTAAAATCGGTCGGCGCCTGGTCGAAGAGCGTCCAGGCGATTGCGATCGAGATGGCCGATTACTCCAAGCGGGCATTTGAGCAGGGCACGGCTGCTACCGAGAAGCTCATGGGCGCAAAATCGCTCGACAAGGCGTTCGAGGTGCAGAGCGACTACCTGAAGAGTTGCTATGAAGGCTTCGTGGCACAGGCGACCAAAATTGGCGAGCTGTACGCCGAGCTCGCGAAGGAGGCCTACAAGCCATTCGAAAACCAGTTCGGCAAGTTCGCTTCCGTAAAGTAAGGACGGCTACCCGCGTCCTTTCGACAAAAGCCCGGCTTATCTAGCCGGGCTTCGCTTTGCGTCTGCGGCGATCGCGCACTAAGCTGCGCCGGGCACTCGAGGCACCGCTGCCTCAAAGCGGCGCTTTCAGCAGCATAGATAAATGGCGACTGTGGCGGCGCAGCGCCCCGAGCCGCGGTCCGTTATCGATTCGCAAAACCACCGCCCGCATCCCGGCCGAATTCGCGGTAAGCTGTGCGCGTGCGGCCAACATCCTCTGCCACGGATCAGCGGGTCCCACGATCATTGCAGAACTTTCTCGTCTGCCGCGAATTGTCCGCAATTGAGTCGCGATCGTTGTGGAGAGCAGGCTGGCGATGCCGGCGCCCTGCGATTAAATCTAGTCCGGTGACCGCGCGGGGGGTCGATCTGGAGTCGGGACGGCGCGTTCTCTATGATCAATCGCGATGCTGCCATTCCGATGCTTACGCCGCCACTGTCATTGACATGAGCCGAAGACCGACCGAAACGAACGCCAGCACGGTGCCAAGCCCGCCGGTGCCGCATCTCGGGGATGACGACAATTCCAAGCGCCGAGCCCCGGGAACGCCCGGCACCGCTGTCATCACCAAGACCAAACCGCAGACGAAGCGTCCAAGCCTCTACCGCGTACTGCTCCTGAACGACGACTACACGCCGATGGAGTTTGTCGTGCACGTGCTCGAGCGATTCTTCAACAAGGACCCCGAGACCGCGCAGCGTATCATGATGCACGTGCACCAGCATGGCATTGGCGAATGCGGCATATACACCTACGAGGTGGCTGAGACCAAAGTCACGCAGGTTATGGACTTTTCACGCAAACACCAGCATCCTCTGCAGTGCGTGATGGAGAAGAAGTAGCGAAATAATGCCATGCGGCAAAGGGAACGCCGGAACCCAATAACGCGTTATCACGGGAACTGACATGCCTACGTTTTCGCGCAACCTCGAGCAATCCCTGCACCGCGCCCTGGCATTGGCCAACGAGCGTCATCACGAATATGCGACGCTTGAGCACCTGCTGCTCTCGTTAATCGACGACCAGGATGCCGCTGCCGTGATGCGCGCGTGTAACGTGGATCTTGACAAGCTGCGACGCAGCCTTGCCGCGTATCTCGAGAGCGAGCTTGAGAACCTGGTCAGCGACGGCGCGGAAGATTCCAAGCCGACAGCCGGATTCCAGCGGGTGATTCAGCGCGCCGTCATCCACGTGCAATCCTCGGGGCGAGAGGAAGTGACCGGGGCAAACGTGCTGGTGGCGATTTTCGCCGAGCGGGAAAGCCATGCCGCATATTTCCTGCAAGAGCAGGACATGACGCGGTACGATGCCGTCAATTACATCAGCCACGGCATCGCCAAGCGACCGGGAATGTCGGAGGCGCGCCCGGTGCGCGGGTCGGAGGACGACACGGATACCAAGTCCGGCGATGACAGCAAGAAAAAGACCGACGCGCTCGAAGCCTATTGCATCAATCTCAACAAGAAGGCACGCGAGGGCAAGATCGACCCGCTGATCGGCCGCGGGGCGGAGATCAGTCGCACGATCCAGGTACTCTGCCGCCGGCAGAAGAACAACCCTTTGTTCGTCGGTGACGCGGGGGTGGGAAAGACGGCCATTGCCGAAGGCTTGGCGCGCAGGATCGTGCACGGCGAAGTTCCGGATGTGCTCAGGAACGCAACCGTGTTTTGCCTGGACATGGGAACCCTGTTGGCGGGAACGCGCTACCGGGGTGACTTCGAGGAACGCCTAAAGCAGGTGATCAAGGAGCTCGAGGCCTATCCGGGCGCCATCATGTTCATCGATGAGATACACACGGTGATTGGCGCCGGCGCCACCTCCGGCGGGGCAATGGATGCCTCCAACCTGCTCAAGCCGGCACTGGCTTCTGGCACGCTGCGCTGTATTGGTTCGACCACCTACAAGGAGTACCGCCAATATTTTGAGAAGGACCGGGCGCTCGTGCGCCGGTTTCAGAAAATCGATGTCAATGAGCCTACCGTTCCGGACGCCATCGAGATCCTCAAAGGCCTCAAGCCTTATTTCGAGGATTACCACAAGCTCAAATATACGACCGAGGCGATCAAGGCGGCTGTTGAGCTGTCGGCGCGATATATCCACGATCGCAAGCTTCCGGACAAGGCGATCGACGTCATCGACGAATCGGGAGCCGCGCAAATGCTGTTGCCGGAGACCCGGCGCAAGAAAACGATCGGCCTCAAGGAGATTGAAACGACCATCGCCACAATGGCCCGGATTCCCCCGAAGACCGTCTCAAAGGATGATGCGGTCGTGCTTCAGCACCTCGACCAGACCCTCAGGCAGGTGGTCTACGGTCAGGACAGGGCGATCACGGCGCTCTCCGCCTCCATCAAGCTTGCTCGGGCAGGCTTGCGCGAGCCGGAAAAGCCGATTGGCTGCTATCTATTCTCCGGCCCAACGGGTGTCGGCAAGACCGAGGTGGCAAAGCAGCTTGCGATTGCATTGGGCGTCGAGATGATTCGCTTCGACATGTCCGAGTACATGGAGCGCCATACTGTTTCCCGGCTCATCGGGGCACCTCCCGGATATGTGGGGTTTGATCAGGGTGGTCTGCTCACCGATGGCGTCGATCAGCATCCGCATTGCGTTCTTCTGCTTGATGAGATCGAGAAAGCCCATCCTGACCTGTTCAACGTGCTGCTCCAGATCATGGATCACGGCAAGCTGACCGACCACAACGGCAAGCAGGTCGATTTCCGCAATGTGATCCTCATCATGACCACCAACGCCGGCGCTGCCGATCTCGCGCGTCAGGCCTATGGCTTTACTCGGATCAAGCGCGAGGGCGACGACCTCGAGGCAATCAATCGGATGTTTGCGCCGGAATTCCGCAACCGTCTGGATGCAATCATCACGTTCGCGCATCTCACTCCTGAGATCATCGCCAAGGTGGTGGAAAAGTTTGTGCTCCAGCTGGAGGCTCAACTTGGCGACCGCGATGTCACCATCGAGCTTTCCGAGGAAGCCACCAAATGGCTCATCGAGCATGGTTATGACGAGCAGATGGGCGCGCGACCGATGGCACGCCTGATTCAGGAAACGATCAAGAAGCCGCTCGCGGATGAAGTCCTGTTCGGCAAGCTGAAGGCGGGCGGGCACGTCCGCGTTGTCCTGAGCAGGAATGAGGCGGACATGGACCGGCTCAGCTTCGAGTTCCTTGACGGGCCGGTGACTCCAAAACCGGAGAAGATCCCGGGGCGTGGAGCGAAAGTGAAACGTCGCACCGGCGCGCGCCGCAAGCCGCCGAGCCCGCGTGATGATCCTCCGTCCCCCCGTGGTTCGGTGCCGAAGGTGCCGCTGGTTAAGGTGTAGGCCGCGGCTGCTGCTGTCACACCGCCGCGCCTAATTGCGGTGTCGTCCCCGCGTGCAACTGCTTTCTTGGCGCCATCTGCGAGCTCGCCATTCGCCACAGCACCCTGGCGCCAAAAGCAAGTATCGGCAGGACGGATACAGGAAGCCCGGCAATACCGAGAGGGACCGTGAGGAAGGGGACGGCCCAGACTGCGAGCATGAGGCCGTAGTCCCAGGCCGTGTTGTCGCGACGGTCGATCAGCTTGATTATCACCCAGCCGAATACGACCATGTCGTAGTTGAAGGCGTACGGCGTCACCAGAAAGGTGGCCGTTACAAGAACGGCGTTCGAAAGGTCGGCATCTCGATCCCGTCTGAAGGTCCAGATTACAGCAATGATCGACGCCAGCGAGAGCAGAGACTGCCATAGAGCCGCAATCGGCAGCGACAGTCCCGCCACTCTTGCATTCATGAATGCGGTTGGCATGTGGGTCATGAAATTCTCGTAGTCGCGAAGAAACACCTTGCCCTGCACCGGCATGGCGTCATTGACGTAGGCGGTCCATACCGTCGGCCCGAACCAGAGGGTTGTTAGTATCAGCAGCGCGGCGATTGTGATCATAGCTGCAATGATGGTCCGCCTTCGTCCGGTCAGCACCAGCATGATGGGGAGCAGCACCCCGAGCTGAGGCTTGACGCTCAATAGACCGAACAAGACGCCGGAGAGAAGCGGGCGACGGTCGAGCTGAACGAGCCCGCCCACGAGCAATGCTGCGATGAAGAATCCGTTCTGCCCGCACCAGATATTTACGGTCACCGCCGGCGCAAGCACCAGAAGCACAAGATGATCGGTCCGGCGGTGACCCTCTGTCACGACTGCAAGGTATATGATGAGGCCGGCGGCGCAGTAGACGAAATAAGCCACCAGGTACGGCATAAGCGAGAGCGGCCAGGTGAAGAGCAAAAAATGCGGGGGATAGGACCAGATATGCAACGGATAATGCTCACCGAATTTCTCGGCCAATAATGCATTGTAAGCATCGACCCCAAAGCGGGTCTGTGGCGCACCCGTGAGTGCCAGCTCGCCCCCAACCCACGTGTTGGCAAAATCACGGCCGACCAGATAGCCGACCGGATCGTAAGGCAGCGGGCAGTAGATCAGGTAGCCGATCTCCAGCCCGGCGACCATCACTCCGATTGCCAGAGCCAGCTTGAAGAAGCTGTCTCTTTCCACGGCAAGCGGTGAGATCGCGCACTGTGTCATGGCTGCATTGCTCCCGATGGCCTGACATGCGGCACAGCATGCGAACACAGCATTGCAATCTGCTTAACCGTAATTGAAATCGTCGGGCCCTGCACCCGCGGTAAAGGGCGATTTAACAAATCCCTGCGATGAAGCTCCACGGGAGGCGCCGTCCGCCGCTGCGGCGGTGCCGGGGCGAAGGGGCTGGGACCCCCGGTGCGGGACCAATGCAAATGAGCTTCGGCAGATTTGTAGTGAATAGTTGGGGGATGGCTGCGCAAACGGGCTGCTCGTCACCATTGCCGGGGCAGCTTCTGCCCCGATCCGTGCGTTTCCTGCTGGTGGGCGGGGTCGGGCTTTCAGCCGACATTGTCCTTTTCACTCTTCTGCTGATGCATGGAACGCAGGCGCTGCTTGCGGGGTTTCTGGCGCTGGCGGCAGCAACGGTTTTGACGTGGCGGCTCAACCGGGTCTTCACCTTCGCTCGCAGCGGCCGGAGGCAGGGCGAGGAGGCGGTCCGCTACGCAGCGGTGACGGCCGCTGCTCAGAGCACAAGCTATGCCGTATTCGCGGTTCTCGCCTCGACGGCATTGGCCGCTCTACCCCAAGCGGCAATCGTCCTCGGCGCTGCTGTCGGCGCCCTGGTTTCATACAACGGTCATCGCCTGTTCGCGTTTGCGCCGAAGTCTTGCAGCGGCTCGCCGCGATCCTGAGCGCTTCAGCAGCATCTTTTGCCATGGCGGTCGATTTCGAGGTGCTCGTCATTGGTGCTGGACCTGCGGGTCTTACGGCCGCCTACTGTCTGACCGAGCAGATTCATTCGGTTGCCGTCATCGAGAAGGACCCGGTCTATGTCGGCGGCATCAGCCGCACGGTGCGCTACAAAGACTTTCTGTTCGATATCGGCGGCCATCGTTTCTTCTCCAAGTCGAAGGAGATCGTGGATCTTTGGCACGAAATCCTGCCTGATGACCTCATCGATCGGCCCCGTCTGTCTCGTATCTTCTACGAGGGCAAATTCTATTCCTATCGGCTGAAGGCTTTCGAAGCGCTGGCGAACTTGGGCCTGATCCGGAGCGCAGCCTGCATGCTATCCTTCGCCTATGCGAGGGCGTTCCCGATCGATGAAGCACGCTCGTTCCATGATTGGGTGCGCAACCAGTTCGGGGAGCAGCTGTTTTCGATCTTCTTCAGGACCTATACCGAGAAAGTGTGGGGGCTCTCCTGTGACGAGATCTCGGCCGATTGGGCCGCGCAGCGAATTAAGGGACTGGATCTCGGGGTCGCGGTCGTCGATGCCCTTAAACGGGCTTTCAGGCTTGCTCGCTCGCGCCGGAAAGCGAACAGCCCTGTCGTCAAGACCCTGATCGAGAGCTTCCAGTACCCCCGCCAGGGTCCAGGAATGATGTGGGAGGCAGCAGCGGCCAAGATCCGTCAGCGCGGCGGGCAGCTGCTGATGGGCCGCGAATTGCGGGCCCTATCATTCGATGCCGAGCGCAACATCTGGCGCGTGGAATCGTCGGGACCGAATGGCGAGCGGGAGGTCTACACTTCAAGACACGTGATTAGCTCGGCTCCCATTCGTGAATTGATGGAAAAGATCACGCCCCGGCCGCTCTCGTATTTGCACGCGCGCCAGCTGCGGTACCGTGATTTCGTCACCGTGGCGCTGATGGTCAACAGGCCTGACCTGTTCCCGGACAACTGGATCTACGTTCACGATCCTGCGGTCAAAGTCGGCCGCGTGCAGAACTTCGGCTCCTGGTCCCCGGAGATGGTTCCGGCCGGAATGAGCTGCCTGGGGCTCGAATATTTCTGTTTCGAGGGCGATCAGTTGTGGCAAGCACATGACACGGAGCTTGTCGCGCTTGCCAAGTCCGAGGTCGCTCACATTGGCCTCGTCGAGCCGCGCGACGTGGTGGATGCCTGTGTCGTGCGTCAGGCCAAGGCCTATCCGGTCTATGATGAAAGCTATCGCGACAACGTCGCGATGATACGCCTCGATCTCAAGAGCAGCTGTCCCAACCTTCATCTCGTTGGCCGCAATGGCATGCACAAATACAACAATCAGGATCATGCCATGATGACCGCGATGCTCACTGCGCGCAACATTTTGGCTGGAGAGAGCGTCTACGATATCTGGGATGTCAATGAGGACGCGGAATACCACGAGGCGGGAGCATCCGGCAGCAGGCAGGCCTTGCAAAGCGAGCGTCTGGTGCCCGAGAGGATTAAGCGGGCCTCAAACGGGCGCCCGGCGGCATGATCGCGTTGTTCGGGCTTGCTCGCGTTGATGTCTAGCATGCTCTCCGAGGCCTCCTTTGCAGTTCACCGGTCATTCCAGCTGCCCCGTCCGGTCGAGTTGCTCTGCTTTGGACTGTGCATCGCGCAATGCGTCTATCTTCTTGCGTCCTTGATTGCCGGAAGCTGGATCGTCGATCCCGGCGGGCAGCAGATCGCCACTGATTTCGTCAATGTCTGGGCGAGCGGCCGGCAGGCCCTTGCCGGAGATCCCGCAGCTGCCTATGACGCGGCGCTTCACAAGCAGGCGGAAGTAGCAGCGCTCGGGCACTCATTTTCCGGAGAGTATCCCTGGATTTATCCGCCAACCTTCTTCTTGATCGCCACACTGCTCGCCATGGTTCCATTCGTTCCTGCCTATGCGGCGTGGATGGCTATCACATTTCCCGCCTACGTCGCCGGCATGCGCGCCATCCTCGCTCATCGCGCCGGCGTTCTCTTGGCATGCGCCTATCCCGGTATCCTGTCGAACATCATAGTCGGGCAGAACGGGTTCGCCACGGCCGCCCTGATCGGCTGGGCGCTCATCGTTCTGAAGCGCCGGCCGATGCTGGCCGGTTGCTGCGTCGGATTGCTCTCTTTCAAGCCGCACCTCGGTGTTCTATTTCCGCTGGTGCTGGTGTTCGGCCGGCATTGGCGCGCATTGGCGGCGGCTGCGGGCACCACGGTGCTGCTGGCGCTCGCGTCATGCTTCGCGTTCGGCATTGAAACGTGGCATGCGTTCTTTCAATCCCTGCCGGTTGCCTCGCAGGCCGCTCTGGCCGATGGGCGCGCGGACTGGGCCAAGCTGCAAAGCGTCTTTGCCGTGGTCCGCCTGATGGGCGGGGGTGCATCGCTTGCCTGGGCGGTGCACTTGAGCTTCGCCGCAGCGACCGCAGTCGTTCTCTGCGCGTTATGGGACAGCAAGATCAACTACGAGCTCAAGGCGGCGGCGCTCGCAACCTGCACGCTTCTCGTCACACCATATCTGTTTCTCTACGATCTCGTCGTCTTGGCTGTGCCTATGGCCTTCCTCCTTCGCATCGGCTGGTCCAGCGGCTTTCTGCCTGGCGAGCTCCCCGCAATCGCTTTTGCGAGCCTGCTCGTGCTGATCTTTCCGTTGGTGACGGCACCCGTGGGTCTGGCGGCCATCCTGGTGGTTGCCCTTCTGATTGCGATCCGGGTCCACCATGCAGCTTCCGGTACTGATGAGTTGCTGGAATATCAGGGCGAACCAGCTTTGGTCAGGAGCGGAGCAGCAGCCGATCGCGCATTGCTTACAGCGCTCTGCGCAGCGCGGCCGGCCTGTGACAAGCGACAGTCAGAGTCAGGGGCTTGAGCGGGCAAGCGCGGCAGCCAGCATCTTTGCCTGGTCGGCAAGCACCTCCGCGGTTTCTTTCACGCTGGCAGGAGGTTTCATTGCTACGCCGCTGCGGCGTGGAATGACATGGATGTGCAGGTGGAACACGACCTGGCCGCCCGCACTCTCATTGAACTGCTGAATGGTCACTCCATCGGCGCCGAAGGTCTCCAGGCTTCCTCTGGCGATTTTCTGGACAACCTTCATGACATGGGCCAGATCGTCGGGAGCGACGTCGAGGATATTGCGCGCCGGCGCTTTGGGCAGAACGAGGGCATGGCCGGGAGCGCGCGGCATGATATCAAGAAACGCCATGGCCCTGTCGTCTTCATAGATCTTGTAGCACGGCATTTCGCCGCGCAGGATCTTGGCAAAGATATTGTTCGCATCGTAGGCGGGCATCACCTTCTCCGATCTTCCTTGCAGGCGCGATGTTTTCTCGTCAGGTCTTTCGAAATGGTGCGAGTTCCGCGAGCTCCTCGCCGGCTGCCGCGACATAGGCGCGCTCCCGCCTGAGAAAATCATCGATTGCTCGCCGCAAGCCCGGATCGGCGATGTAGTGCGCCGAATAGGTCGTTCTCGGAAGATAGCCGCGCGTAATCTTGTGCTCGCCTTGCGCTCCGGCCTCCACGCGCAGGAGCTTGTGCTCAATGGCGTACTGGATCGCCTGATAATAGCAGAGCTCGAAATGCATGAAGGGATGATGCTCGATTGCGCCCCAATGCCTTCCGAACAGCGTGTCGGAGCCGATGAAATTGATGGCACCTGCGATCCAGCGCCCCGCGCGCTTGGCCATGACCAGGAGGATGCGGTCGCGCATTCTTGCCCCAACCATCGAATAGAACGAACGCGTGAGATAGGGCCGGCCCCACTTGCGCGATCCGGTCTCCATGTAAAACTCGAAAAATGCATCCCAGACGTTTTCGGTGAGATCCGATCCTTGCAGCCAATGCACGCTGATCCCTGCCGCCAGAGCTTCGGCACGCTCACGCCGGATGGTTTTTCGCTTGCGCGACGACAAGGCATCCAGAAAACAATCGAAGCTGTGGTAGCCGGCATTCTCCCAGTGGAACTGTTGATGCGTACGCTTGAGATAACCGTGTGCCCCGAATAGTTCCCATTCCGCCTCGGTTGGAAACGTGACGTGCACCGAGGATGCAGCGGAGCGTCGGCAGACATCGATCAATGCGTCGGCCAGCATGACACGCACCGCATCGGCCGCAGTCCCGGGTCGCACCAGAAGCCGGCGGCCGGTAGCCGGTGTGAACGGGATGGATACCTGCAGCTTGGGGTAGTAGCTGCCCCCGGCGCGCTCATAGGCTTCCGCCCAGCCGTGATCGAAGACGTACTCGCCGCGCGAATGCGACTTCGCGTAGCAGGGAACTACCCCAAGGAGGTTGCCGTCGGCGTCGGTAGCGAGAAGGTGCATTGGCTGCCAGCCTACTTTCGGGCGCACAGAATTCGATAGCTCAAGCGAGATCAGAAAATCGTGAGATATGAAAGGGTTATATCCATGCCCCAAAGCTCCTCGCGATCCGTTTGCGTTCTGCGGGCACGAAGACGCCGGATTGGCGCAGGCGTCCCATGCCTCTGCGGCGACCTCGCCAATCGAATTGACCACGCGCAATCTCAGCCCGTTCGATGCCATCTTGGATTCTCATCAACGCGGCTTCATGGCCGAAATCCTTCAAAGATCATCTGGTCGGCATAACGCCCGGCTTTCTCACGCTCCATGGCATTGCGCACCGTCCAAGCCAGTATCGGCAACCGCAGCAGCTTGCGCGCCAAAGTGGTGGTCGCGGAAGGTAGGTCGCTCACGCCGTAGGCGATGAACTGCGGGCGCATGCGCAACAGGCGATGGGTGTAGACGAAGTCGCGCCGCGCGCGGATCCAAGCGCGTTGCTGCCGGGAGGCATCAGGGTAGCGCTCCCCCACTATTCCAAGCAGCATCCTGGACGCGATCTCGCGCAAGGCGACCATCTGCAAGGGATCAAACGACATCACGGCAGCCGGCCCCTGGTAGCGCGAAAGCACTTCCGCAGCGCGGGCGACTAGGCGACGATCACCATCGAAACGACTTTTGAGCTCGATTACGAGCGTGCTTCTGCCGGACACAAGGTCACACAACTCGCCGAGCGTGACCATCCGATCACTGCCGCTCTTGAAAGGGACCCGCTTGAGCTCCGCCGCCGTCATTGCATCGAGACGTCCGCTGCCTTCCGTCAGCCGCCCGAGCGCTTCATCATGATGGATCATTGCCTCGCCGTCGGAACTGATCTGCAGGTCGCATTCGATGGCGTAGCCTCCCGCAATGGCCGCCGCAAACGCGGAAGGGGTATTCTCGATGGCCTGCTTGCCATCGTGCAAGCCGCGGTGGGCTACCGGCCGTGCGATAAGCCAGCGGGGTCCGACACCACCACTCATGCGACCTCGAAAATGCCATCGACCTCGATTGCAGCATCGCCCGGCAGTGCCGACACGCCGACCGTTGTGCGGGAGTGGCGACCCTTATCGCCGAAGGCGGCAACCATGAGATCGGAGGCGCCGTTCATCACCTTGGGCCCATCGAGGAAGCTCGGCTCGCTGTTGATGAAGCCGCCGAGACGGATGACGCGCATCACCTGGTCAAGGTCGCCAATTGCCGCCTTCACCTGCGCCAGCACATTGGCTGCGCACGCCCGCGCAGCTTGCTGGCCCTGCTCTAGGGAAACGCCTCCACCGAGCTTGCCTTTGGCCACGAGCTTTCCGCTCGCATCCAGGCAAACCTGGCCCGACACGAACAAGAGGGCACCCGAGCGCACGAACGGGACGTAATTGGCAAGCGGGCTTGCCGGGGTTGGCAGCGCAACTCCAAGCTCAGCAAGCTTTTTTTCAACCGACCCCGCCATGATGTGCTTTCCTCCGGTGCAAGGGACTCCTGGGCGCCCGAATTGGACAGCGCAATTCGGCAGTCTTGCAGCATCCCCGTCCAAGGTGGCTGCGCTAACAGGCATTCTGCCTGTGCTCGCTAGGCTGTCGGGCGCATGCAGTCTTTGCCGATCAAGCACCGACATGCAAGTCGGGTTGCACGGCCGGGATGACGACCCTATGCTTGCGACGCAACGGGCGGCGAGGAGACAGTTTCGCGATGACCATCCTCGGCAAACCTGTTCCTGGCGCAAGCATCGCCGTCCTGGCTCTCATTCTCCTGTGTAATGGTATCAGCGCGAGCTGTCCCGCGGTTGCTGAGCCGGCGACGGAATTTGCGTCGCATCGCGCGATCTACGACCTCAAGCTGGCGCAGTCACGCGGAGGCTCCTCCACTATCGCAGCGCGCGGTCGCATTCTGTACGATTTCTCCGGCAACATCTGCGAGGGCTATGCGCTTCAGTTCCGGCAGGTATCCGAGCTCGACAGCGGCGAGGGCCGCACGACCCTCAGTGATCTGCGCTCGACCAGCTGGGAGGAGGGAGCGGCAAAGCGGTTCATCTTCAAGTCGCAGAACTACCTCAACGAGACGTTGATCGATACCGTTGATGGAGAGGCTGAGCGCAATCCGGACAAGGTCGTTGTGAGCTTGACCAAGCCCACTGAGCGGAAGTTCGATGTGGAGCCGGCGATGGCGTTTCCGACCGACCACATGCGCCGCATCATCGCCGCTGCGCGCGAGGAGAAGAGCATCCTGGAAGTGCCGCTCTATGACGGTTCGGACAAGGGTGACAAGGTCTTCCACACCCTAACCGTGATAGGAAAGGTCATTGCACCGCACGAGCGGCTTCCGACCGATGGGGCGGCCGGCAATGAGATGCTTGCCGCGCTCAAGCGTTGGCCGGTAACGGTTAGTTATTTCGATCGTGATGGCAGGACTGGGGATCAGCCCCCAGTCTATGCGATCAAGTTTGAGCTTTACGAAAACGGGATCTCGCGCGCCTTGGTACTTGATTACAACGATTTCGCAATCGCCGGAGATCTCACCTCGCTCGAGGTTCGTGACAGCAGGCCATGCCGTTGATGGATGACAAGCTCATCCCTCGCCCCGTCCATCATCTCCTCTCTGGCGGACTCGAAGGCAAGGCCACGGACCATGGCTTGGCTTCCGAAATTTTTGCGCAGGCGATCGATGGCGTGTCAGCAAAGTCGGCCCCATCGGCACCGCTGTTGCGCGATCTTGCCGATTCCCGGCATTAGCGTCACCGTTTCGGCGCCTGATTGGATCGATGATCGCGGCTGGTGTGATTCGTTCATGCCGCCGCGCATCGCAGGTGCACGCGCGGCGCAGCTTCACTTAGAGGCAAGCAACGGCGCTGAGCCTGCCGTGGGGCGGTTTGGGGAAAAACGACGGCAACTCCCTCGACGCAGGGGCAGAATGTCGGGTAGGTGATGTCAGGCTTGTGATTTGCGGAGGCAGCTATGCGAAGGGGCCGTCTCTCCGTTGCGGGAATCAGCATCATTCTCGCACTGGGGCTCGCAGCCTGGGAAGTATATTTCTTCTGGTATCCAGGCGCGTTGCGAAATATCGGGTGGAACCTGGGCTGGTTTACGCCGGACCGGCTGGGCTTCAACGTGGCATGGCTTGTTGCAATTTATCTCAGTTACCAGCTTATTTCGATTCCATTCAGCTTACCGGGGGCGTCCAACCGGTTCCTGGGGGTGGTCGACGGCATGGCCTCATTGATACCGCTGGCGATCGTGCTCATCGTCGTGTTTGGAAAGCCTTACCTGCTCGATACTCCGCAGCGATGGGAGGCGGCAATCCTGCTCATCTTCGTGACCATGGTGGACCTGTTTGGCGGCTACACGTTCAACATCGCACTCAGCCGCCGTACCATGGACGTGGCTCCGGTCGCGCCGGCATGAGCTGCGCCGGCGACATCGCAGTGAGGGCCGCGCAGCTGCCCGCACAGAGGTGCGCTCGTGCCTCCCGCTCCCGTGATCCTGGCGCTGCTGCCGGGCCGGGTCGCGATGACGGGCTGGTACATTATGTTTGCCTTTCCGTAAGATATCGACTCTAGCTTTCAGGAGCTGCCGCGCAGGATCGCGTTGTTGATGGCGGCGACGGCAGAAGGACAGGGGGATGCCGAAGACCGTAATGATCGTGGAGGACAACGAGCTCAACATGAAGCTTTTCCACGACCTGTTGGAGGCACATGGCTACCGCACCATCTGCACCCGCAACGGAATCGAGGCGGTTGATCTTGCCCGCAAGCACTTTCCCGACCTGATCCTTATGGACATTCAACTTCCGGAAGTGTCGGGCCTTGAAGTGACGAAATGGCTCAAGGATGACCCCGATCTGCGATCGATTCCGGTCGTGGCCGTGACTGCGTTTGCGATGAAAGGAGACGAGGAGCGCATCCGCGAGGGAGGCTGCGAGGCCTACCTGTCCAAGCCGATATCGGTCGGGAAGTTCATTGAAACCATCAGAAGCTTTGTCGGGTCGGACTGAGGAGAGCCGTCGATGACCGCCCGTGTTCTCGTCGTAGACGACGTGCCAGCCAATGTCAGGCTGCTGGAGGCGCGTCTTTCGGCGGAATATTTCGACGTCATGACCGCTGGCAGCGGCGAGGCGGCGCTGGCGATCTGCGAGCGTGCGAAATGCGACGTCATCCTCCTTGACGTGATGATGCCGGACATGGATGGGCTGGAGGTCTGCCGTCGGCTGAAAGCCGGGGCAAGCACGCACCACATACCGGTGGTCCTGGTAACCGCCCTCGACCAGCTATCCGATCGCGTCCGGGGGCTGGAGGCGGGGGCCGACGATTTTCTGACCAAGCCAGTGTCCGATGTCGCGCTGATCGCACGCGTGCGCTCGCTCGCCCGCCTCAAGCTGATGACCGATGAGCTGCGGATGCGCGCGGTGGCGCCGCCTGACATCGGCCTACGAAATCCGGAACGCGAAGCATTGACGGAGACCGGCCGGGAGGGTCGCATCCTTGTCGTTGAGGACCGCGCTGCGGCTCAAGAGCATATCGCCGGCGTTCTCGCGCTTGAGCACTCAACGGACATAGAGGCCAGTCCGAATGCCGCCCTGCTTCGCGCTGCAGAGGGCGCCTACGATGTTGTGATCGTCTCGCTCGGGCTGCGCGATTTCGACGGATTGCGGCTTTGCAGCCAGCTTCGCTCGCTCGACCGCACCCGCAATGTTCCGATCGTCGCGCTTTCGGATACCGCCGATGGCGTGGGTCTTGCACGTGGGCTCGAGATCGGCGTCAACGATTATCTTTTTCGTCCCATCGAAAACAATGAGCTGCTCGCGCGCGTGCGCACGCAAATCCGCAAGAAACGCTACGCCGAACGACTGCGCGACAGCGTGCAGATGTCGATTGAGATGGCGATCACTGATGCGCTCACGGGACCGTACAATCGCCGCTACATGGAAAATCGTGTTCGCAGCCTTGTCGATCAGGCTGCGCAGCGCAGCAAGCCGCTCACCGTCCTGGTTCTCGACATCGACTATTTCAAGTCCATCAACGATACATACGGCCATGATGCAGGAGACGAGGTCCTGCGCGAGTTTGCACTTCGCATCCGGAGGTCAATCCGCGGCATAGACCTGGCGTGCCGCTATGGCGGCGAGGAGTTCGTGGTCATCATGCCGGAAGCCGACCTCTCCGTGGCGACGGTGGTGGCGGAGCGGCTGCGTCGGCGGATCGCCAGCGAGGCTTTCTCCATCCAGCAGGGTGCACGCACGGTCGAGCTGACCACCTCGGTCGGCATCGCCGCGCTCGCGGGCTCGGACACCCCGGCAAGCGTAATCAAGCGCGCCGATCAGGCTCTTTTTTGCGCTAAACGTGCCGGCCGCAACCGCGTTGTCCCAGACGCTGCATAAGGGCGAAAGTCAACCCTAATGCTTTAGGTTGACCGGACCCTATCCGAAATCCACAACCTAAATGATTGATTTCCGAGCCGGTTGCGCTATTTTGCGAGCGCGCAACAATACCCCTCGAGCGGCGCTGCACCGGGCGAGGGGGCTGGATCGTTGTGTATCATATTGATAACCCTGCGGAATGCTCAGGTCCGCCGCATCTCCTGGGTCCCGTGGGGTTCGGCCGGTCGGGAGGCGGTACGAGTGGCCTCCTCATGACACCGCTACCGACCGGCCACCTCCTCGCCGGCCTGTGCGCCCGAGGGAAGTCTTCCCGACAGCCCGCCGTCCCAGCGGCACACAGGCGATCAGTCCCGCCTTTGCGCGCCGCCTATTTAATCTTCCCTTCCCTGAACTCGACGTGCTTCTTGGCGACGGGATCATATTTCTTTTTCACCAGCTTGTCGGTCATGGTGCGCGAGTTTTTCCGGGTCACGTAATAAAATCCCGTGTCCGCACTGGAGATCAGCTTCACTTTGATGGTGGTCGCCTTGGCCATCGCACAATACCTCGATTCCTATCGCGGGCGCGAAACTAGTCGTTGAGCCGCGGTTGTCAAGGAACCCCAGCGTTCACAGCATCTCACGCATGAAGCGCCCGCGCGGCATGCGGTAGAAGGGAACCGGAAGATTGTGGCGGAAGCCGTCGGCGATGCGCGCATCGAGCTCTTCCAACATCACCGCAGTCACCGCCGACATATCGAGATCTTTCACCGCTGTGAGCGGCAGCCACACGAGCTCGACAAGCTCGGCGTTTGGTCCTGTCATTCCTTCGACCCGCTGCGCGATGGCGCTCGCGTCCAGCGTGAAGAATCGCGTGTCGAACCGCCGTACCCGGCCGGGCGGAGTGATGGCGCGCCCGATGAAATGCAGATCGCGGAGATCGGGTAGAATTTTTGCCCGCGCGAATGCCGTCCAGGGTCCCTCCGGGACCGGCGGTATTTCAGTAGCGGGAACCCCGAGCAGCAGCCCGGTCTCCTCGAACGTCTCGCGGATGGCGGCGAGCGCAAGCGCCTGCGCCTTGCGGGCACTGGGCCGCGCGAGTCGCTTCATCAAGTTGGCTTGAGCATCGCGATTGAGCGAGCGCGCGACCGGCATTTGCCGATCCGAAGGATCGACGCGACCACCCGGAAACACGAACTTGCCCGGCATGAATTTGTGCCGTGCGTGGCGCTTGCCAAGCAGCACTTTGGGCTCGCGTCCGGTCCGGTCGACCAGGATGAGGGTTGCCGCATCCTTCGGGGCAACATAGGGCGCCGTAAGGTCGCGCTCCACCTCGTTCATTCGCTTGACGAAGCGGTTCATCCGCTCAATTGCGTCCGAACGATCGTCCTGCATGTGCCGTGTCATTTTCGGCTCCGCCCGGCGACCGCGCGAGTGCCCGGCGTCTCGCTCCTCGATGCCTTCGGGGGTCGTCGCCGACGCGGGGCGCCGGCGGTGCCGGCCTTTCCCTCGGACAACAGCTCGAACCGCAATGCGCCGGCAACCGGCGCCGCCTCGACGAGACGCACCGTGACGCGATCGCCCAGGCGGTAGGATTGACCGCCGCGGTCCCCGATGAGCGCGTGGCGGTTCTCGTGGTAGCGAAAGTAGTCCGCCCCCATGGTGCGTGCCGGGATGAAACCGTCAGCGCCCGTGTCATCGAGCTTGACGAACAATCCGGCGCGGGTCACGCCGGAAATGTGACCCTCGAAGATCGCCCCGATCCGATTGGCGAGAAAATGGGCCAGCAGGCGATCGAACGTCTCCCGCTCGGCCTTCATGGCGCGCCGCTCGCAAACCGAGATCTGCGCGGCGATCTCTGCAAGGCGCCTCGCATCATGATCTTCCGGCAGACTACCGGCGCCGAGCTTCAGCATGCGCACGAGCCCACGATGCACGATGAGATCGGCATAGCGGCGGATGGGCGAGGTGAAATGTGCGTAGCGACGCAGATTGAGACCGAAATGGCCGTAGTTTTCCGCCGCATATTCGGCCTGTGCCTGGGTGCGCAGCACCACTTCATTGACCAGCTTTTCAACCTCGCGGCCTTTCACCCGCTCGAGCACGCGATTGAACTGGGCCGCGCGCAACGCCCCGCTCTTGGCGAGCGGGATGTCGAGACTGCGCAGGAACTCACGCAGCGCGTTCACCCGTTCCGGATCCGGCTCGTCATGGACGCGATAGACGAGGGGAGTGCGCGCCTGCTCGAGCGTCTCGGCCGCTGCCACATTGGCAAGGATCATGAGCTCCTCGATCAGCCGGTGCGCGTCGAGGCGCTCCGGAGTGACGACGCGGTCGACGGTATTGTGCGCGGTCAGGACGATCTTGCGCTCGGGCAGGTCGAGATCGAGCGGCGCGCGTTCATCGCGCGCGTGCTGGAGACAGCGATAAGCGGCATAGAGCGGCTCGATGACCGATGCGAGCAGCGGCCCGGTGCTATCGTCGGGCCAGCCGTCTATCGCGGCTTGCGCCTGGGTGTAGCTCAATTTTGCCGCCGAGCGCATCAGCACGCGATGGAAGCTGTGGGAGCGTTTGCGTCCGTCGGGGCCGACAACGACGCGCGCAGCCAATGCCGCGCGATCCTGCGCCGGCCGCAGCGAGCATAGATCGTTCGAGATGCGCTCAGGCAGCATCGGCACCACGCGGTCGGGGAAATACACCGAGTTGCCGCGCAGGAGCGCCTCGCAATCGAGGGCCGATCCGGGGCGAACGTAATGAGCAACGTCGGCTATCGCGATGCTGATCACGAAGCCGCCCGGATTTTTGGGGTCGCGGTCGTAGGCCGCATGCACGGCGTCATCATGGTCCTTGGCGTCGGCCGGATCGATGGTGATCAGGGAAACCTCGCGCCAATCCTCGCGTCCCGCCAGGCCGGCCGGCTCAGCGGCCTCCGCCTCGACCAAAGCGGCACGGGGAAATACGTGCGGAATTGCGTGCGCATGAATAGCGATCAGGCTCACCGCGCGCTCGTTCGCTGGTGCGCCGAGCTTTTCGGCGATCCGGCCGCTCGCCGGACCGAAACCGCCCCTTCGGCGATGAATCTCGACGGCAACGAGGTCGCCATCCTGCGCTTGCCCCTCCGCGCCGGGTCCGATCATGACCTCGTGCCCGAGTTGCTTCTTGTCGATCGGCTCAAGACGGCCCCCACCGCCAGGGCGAGATCGAAAAATGCCGAGCACGCGCTCCCTTGCACGATCGATCACCTTGATCACGCGCCCGCAGTGGCGGATCGCATCGTCCTTGTCGGCATTGGTCTCGATCCGCAGCAGAGCGCGATCGCCGACCCCGGCAACCGCATTGGCGCGGCCACGGCGCGCGGCAGCGAGCCGGATCCTCGGCGGCGGCCCTTGCTCGGCTTCATCCCATTCGGCGGGCACCGCGATCAGCTCGCCGGCAGCATCGCGGGCAATGACATCGGCGAGCGTCACCTGCGGCAGCGTTCCGGCCGGATGCAGCCTTCTGCGCCGGCGCTCGACGACGCCGTTATCCGCAAGCTCACGCAGCATGCGCTTGAGCTCGACCCGGTCGGTGTTGCGCAGGTCGAACGCGCGCGCAATCTCGCGCGTCCCGACCTTGCCTGGCCTGCTGCCGATGAAAGCGACGAGCTCGTCCTTGGAAGGGAATGCGTGCCTGGCGCGCGGAGATTTCATGTGTTGGGCAGATCAGCCACGCGCCATGATGTGCCCGGAGCCTTCGACCCAGCAAATCGGCGCCGCACCCCGGCCGGCATCATCTGGCCTTGGCTTTGCGTGTCGGCTTTTTCTCATCGCGCGTCGCTGGCCTTGATTGCGCGCTCGGCGCCTGCTTTGGTTTGATCTTGCGCGCCGTGGTGCGCGGCTTTGGGCTCAGCTTGCCTTCCGACTTTCCGGCCACGCGCGCCGTCCTTGCCTCCAGCAAGGCGACCGCCTGCTCCAGCGAAATCGTCTCGGGCGTCATGTCGGAGGCAAGCGTGGCATTGACACCGGCATGGCTCACGTAGGGGCCATAGCGCCCGTTTTTCACAACGACCGGGCCGCCCTTGTCGGGGTGCTCGCCGAGCGAGCGCCCGGCGGCCGCGCCGAAGCGGCCCTTGCGCGGACCGCGCGCGCGCTTCTCCTCGATCAGGGTCAGCGCGCGATTAAGGCCGATGCCGAGCACCTCGTCGCCGGCCGAAAGATTGGCGTAGGTCTTGCCATGCTGGACGTAGGGCCCGAACCGGCCGATCCCGGCGATGATCGCTTCACCGTCCTCGGGATGCCGGCCCACCTCGCGCGGAAGCGAAAGCAGCGCAAGCGCGCGCTCGAGATCGATGTCATCAGGCGAGGTGCCTTTGGGCACGCCGGTCCGTTTCGGCTTCTCGCCCTCCGCTGCTTCGCCCAGCTGCAAGTAGGGTCCGAACCGGCCTGTGCGGAGCGTCACTTCAAGTCCTGTCGCCGGATCCTCGCCGAGCTTCTTCATGCCGCCGTCTGCTCCGGCGCCATTGCCGGGGGCAAGCTGGCGCGTATAGCGGCACTCCGGATAATTGGTGCAACCGATGAAGCCGCCGAACTTGCCGAGCTTGAGCGACAGCCTGCCGGTCTCGCAGCTCGGGCATTTGCGTGGATCAGCGCCATCCTCACGCGGCGCAAACAAATGCGGCGCCAGCATCTCATCGAGCGCATCGATGACTTGTGCGACCCGCAGCTCCTTGATGTCGCCGACGGCAGCGGTGAACTCGCGCCAGAAATCGCGCAGCAGATCGCGCCAGGCCATCTCGTTGTTGGATATGCGGTCGAGCTGCTCCTCCAGGCCGGCCGTGAAATCGTACTCGACATAGCGGGCAAAGAAGCTTTCGAGAAAGGCAGTCAGTACTCGTCCCTTGTCCTCGGGAACGAGACGCTTCTTCTCAATGCGCGTGTATCCGCGGTCCTTCAGGACCTGCAGGATGGAGGCATAGGTTGACGGTCGCCCGATGCCCAGCTCCTCCATACGCTTGACGAGGGAGGCCTCGGAGTACCGCGGCGGCGGCTCGGTAAAGTGCTGACTTGCATCGATTTTGCGTGTCGTCAGTCGCTCGCTGACGCGCATTTCGGGAAGCCGGCGCCCCTCCTCATCGTCGGCATCGTCGTCCCGGCCTTCCTGATAGAGCACGAGGAAGCCGTCGAATTTCACGACCGTGCCGGTCGCACGCAGATCGAGGAGACGACTGTCCACGCGCGCGGTGATATCGGCCGTGGTGCGCTCGAGCTCGGCCGATTCCATCTGGCTCGCCGTCGTGCGCAGCCAGATGAGCTCGTAGAGCCGCGTCTGATCGCCATCGAGAAACCGCTTCACGCTGCCGGGCCGCCGGGCCGGATCGGTCGGACGGATGGCCTCGTGCGCCTCCTGCGCATTCTTTGCCTTGGTCTGGTACGTGCGGGGAGAGGGCGGCAGGTATTCCTTGCCATAATCCGCGCCGATCACGCGGCGCGTGCCGGCAATCGCCTCCTCGGCGATTTCAACGCCGTCCGTGCGCATATAGGTGATCAGGCCGACGGTGTCCCCCTCGATGTCGACGCCTTCGTAGAGGCGCTGCGCAATCCGCATGGTGTGGGCGGGCGCGAAGCCGAACTTGCGGCTTGCCTCCTGCTGGAGAGTGGAGGTCGTGAACGGCGGCGGCGGGTTGCGCTTGGCGGGCTTGGCTTCGATTGTGGCTACGCTGAACGCAGCGCTTTCCAGCGCGCGCTTGAACGCCTCGGCGTCGGTGCCCGCGCCGATATCCAGTCGCTGGATTTTCTGCCCGTCCGCGCCCACAAGGCGCGCCTCGAACGTATCCCCGCGTGGGGTCGCAAGCGTCGCGACCAGTGACCAGTACTCGCGCGGGACGAATTTCTCGATCTCGAGTTCACGGTCGCAGACAAGCCGCAAGGCCACCGATTGCACCCGCCCGGCCGAACGGGCGCCCGGCAGCTTGCGCCAGAGCACCGGCGAAAGCGTAAATCCGACCAGGTAATCGAGCGCGCGGCGGGCGAGATAGGCATCGACGAGAGCGCTGTCGATGCCGCGCGGATGCTTCATGGCATCGAGCACCGCCTGCCTGGTGATCGCATTGAACACGACGCGCTCGACAGCCTGCTTTTTGAGCGCGTTCTTCTGCTTGAGGATTTCGAGCACATGCCAGGAAATCGCCTCGCCCTCGCGGTCGGGGTCGGTCGCGAGGATGAGTTTGCTCGCTCCTTTAACCGCCTTGGCGATATCATTGAGGCGCTTGCTCGCTTTGTCATCGACCTCCCAGACCATGCGGAAATTGTGCTCCGGGTCGACCGAGCCGTTCTTCGCCGGCAGGTCCCGAACGTGGCCAAAGGAGGCTAGGACCTCGTAGCCGGGGCCAAGGTATTTATTGATCGTCTTGGCCTTGGCCGGCGACTCAACGAGGACAATATTCATGAAATCCCAAATGGTTAGAGGCGCGGACCGCGGCCTGGAGGGGACGGAAGCGGGCGCCCTTGTCGCGGGCGTAGATGGGAATGTCAACCCTCGCTGTCAAACGAGCGGCCTATCAGGCGCTGTTCAGATGTACAACTAAAACGCGAAACTGCCGAATATCATAAACCCAAGAGAGCAGGTGTGAGGGCGTCGATTAACCCCTATCGCTGTCCGGCAACTACCCCGAGCTCAGCGACACCAGCCCGCCACCGTGGCGCTCGATTCGGCCCGCGAGCTCGAGCTCCAGCAGCACCGTGCGCACGGTGGCGGCCGAAGAGCCCGAGAGCCGGATGAGGTCATCAAGGGGCGTCGGGGTGGGCCCAAGCAGCGTGAGGATCCGTGATCGCTCCGTTGGGCTGGGCTGACCGGAGGGCGGGGAAGGCTGCTCCGGCTCTTCAACCCGAAGCTCGACTGAAGACCCGAGGATCGGCCGCAGGACGGAGATCACGTCATCAGCTGTGGTAACCATGGTCGCGCCCCGTTTGATGAGTTCGTTGCTGCCCTCCGCGCGCGGGTCGAGTGGCGAGCCCGGCACGGCGAACACCTCACGGCCTTGTTCGAGCGCAAGCCGGGCTGTGATCAGCGAGCCTGACCGCTTCGCCGCTTCCACGACCAGGACGCCCGCCACCAATCCCGAGATCAGACGATTGCGGCGGGGAAAGTCGGCCGCCCGCGGCTGCCAGCCGAGTGGCATTTCGGAAACGAGGGCGCCTTGGGCGAGAATGGTTTCGGCGAGGTCCTTGTGCTCGGGCGGATAGATGTGGTCATGACCTCCCGCGAGCACGGCTACCGTGCCCGAGGCGAGGCTTCCCCGATGGGCGCCGGCATCGATACCGCGCGCCAGGCCCGAGACAATCGCGAAGCCTGCCTCGCCGAGTTCGCGCGCGAAACGTTCGGCGAGGCGCACGCCCGCGGCCGAGGCGTTCCGTGCGCCCACAATGGCCACCATGGGCGACGCCAGCGTCGCCAGGTGACCGCGCACGGCAAGTAGCGGCGGCGCATCGTCGATCATGGCGAGCCGATACGGATACTCGGGCTCGCCCATCGCCAGCAGCCCGATGCCGAGCCTCTTCATCGCCGCGAGCTCGCGCTCGGCTTCCTGCCGCGAACAGATGCGGGCGGTGCCGCTCGCCCCGCCCCGTCGTGCAAGCTCGGGCAGGGCCGCGACCGCGGCCTGTGCCCCGCCGCAGTGATCGAGCAACGCACGGAAGGTGCGCGGCCCCACATGCTCGCTGCGAATGAGGCGAAGCCAGTCGAGCTTCGTTTCTTCGGAGATTTTGGCCGTCATGCTGCCGGCAAGTTAGCGGGACATGCCCCCGGTGAGCCATCCACAACGTTTGCGCTTAGGCGGCTTTGCCGATCTTGCTCTCGGTGCCTTGCACCAGCCGCCCGATATTGGCGCGGTGCATGATCCACGTCAGCAGCGTGAGCAGGCCGAACAAGGCCGCCTCGGCTGGCAAGCCCAAGCCAAGGAGCAGCACCGGCGCTGCCGCGGCCGCCACGAGTGCGGCGAGCGAGGAATAGCGGGTCAGCGCCGCCACTGCGAGCCAGATCAGGCAGAAAGCAATCGCGATCGGCCATGCCAGGCCCAGAAGGAGCCCGATATAGGTCGCGACCCCCTTGCCGCCCTTGAAGCCAAGCCAGACCGGAAAAAGGTGTCCGAGAAATGCGCCGGCTGCTGCGACCAAGGCAAGCTCGCGGCCGCCGAAATGCTCGATGATGAGCACCGCGAGCGTGCCTTTGAGCGCATCTCCGATCAGTGTCGCAGCGGCAAGCCCTTTCTTTCCAGTGCGCAGAACATTGGTGGCACCAATGTTGCCGGAGCCGATCGAACGGACGTCCGCCAGTCGCGTCAGGATGAGGCCGAACGGAATCGAGCCGCAGAGATAGCCGAATGCCAGCGCGGCGGCGAAGGAGGCCCAGGAGCCCCACCCATGCATACTTTACACGTATTCGTATACGGTGCGGCCCGCAACAATGGTGCGCACCACGCGGCCGGTGAGCCTTGCCTCGTCGAACGGCGTGTTCTTGCATTTTGATTTGAGCTCGGCCGGGTCGAGCACCCAAGGCGCATCGAGATCGATGACGATCACGTCCGCAGGGCTTCCCGGCCGCAGATTTCCGCCGGCGAGATGCAGGAGCTCGGCCGGCATGCTCGACATCGCCCTGATGAGGGTCATCAACGGAATCTCGCCCGAGTGGACGAGCCGCAGGCCCGCTGGCAGCATGGTCTCGAGCCCGACCGCACCGGGGCTTGCCTCGGCGAACGGCAGTCGCTTGCCTTCCACATCCTGCGGATTGTGATCCGACATCACCACGTCAATCAGGCCGGAAGCGAGGGCACTCACCAGGGCGGCGCGATCCTCTTCCGCGCGCAGCGGCGGACAGAGCTTGAGAAAGGTCCGATATGGCCCGACATCGATCTCGTTCAAGGTGAGATGGTTGATGGAGGCCGAGGCGGTGACCTTGAGTCCCTGCTCCTTGGCGCGCCGAAGCACCTCGATCGCCTCCGCGCAAGTCAGCGAAGCGGCGTGATAGCGGGCTCCCGTCAAGGCGACGAGGCGCATGTCTCGTTCGAGCATGATGGTCTCGGAAGCCGTGGGCACGCCGGCGAGGCCGAGACGGGCGGCGAACTCGCCTTCGTTCATCACCCCTTCGCCGACAAGGTCGGGGTCCTCGGTGTGGTGCACGATGAGCGCGTCGAAATCGCGGGAGTAGGCAAGCGCGCGCCGCATGACCTGCGCATCGGTCACGCTTCTCGCGCCATCGGTGAAGGCGACGGCACCGGCGGCCTTGAGCAGCCCGATCTCGGCCATCTCCTCCCCGCGCAATCCTTTGGTCAATGCCGCCATCGGCTGCACATGCACGATCGAGGTATCGCGCGCACGACGCAGGATGAAATCGACCAGCGCCGGGTCATCGATGACCGGTGAGGTGTCGGGCTGGCAGGCAATGGTGGTGACCCCGCCGGCGGCCGCCGCCTGACTCGCCGAGGCAATGGTCTCGCGATACTCGGCGCCGGGCTCGCCCACGAAGGCGCGAATGTCGACGAGACCGGGGGCGATCACGTTGCCCCTGCAGTCGACGATCTCCGTACCCTCGGGCACGCCGGCCGCGCCGATGCCGCGTTTGGCCTCACGGACCATCCCGTCGGCAATGAGGAGATCGCCTTCGATGTCGAGATCGCGCGAGGGGTCCAGGATGCGCCCATTGGCAAGCAGAATGGGACGGCGCTCCATGGCCAGCATGCGTCACCTGTTGGGCAGGGTGCGCGAGAGCGCTTCGAGCACCGCCATGCGCACGGCAACGCCCATTTCCACCTGCTCGCGGATCAGGGACTGGGCGCCGTCAGCAACGGCGGTATCGATCTCCACGCCACGGTTCATGGGTCCCGGATGCATCACCAGCGCATCGGGCTTGGCGTAGGCGAGCTTTTTCTGGTCAAGCCCGAAATAATGGAAATATTCCTGCACCGAGGGCACAAACGAGCCGTTCATGCGCTCGCGCTGGAGGCGAAGCATCATCACGATGTCGGCATCGCGCAGCCCCTCGCGCATGTCGCGCGTCACCTCGACCCCGAAGCGCTCGACGGCGGGAGGCAGCAGGGTGGAAGGAGCAACCACGCGCACCCGCGCGCCGAGCGCATTGAGCAGGATGATGTTGGAGCGCGCGACCCGCGAGTGCAGTATGTCGCCGCAGATGACGACGATCAGGCGCTCGATGCGGCCCTTGTTGCGGCGAATGGTGAGCGCATCAAGCAAGGCCTGGGTCGGGTGCTCGTGCGAGCCGTCGCCGGCATTGACCACCGAGCAGTCGACCTTGCGTGCCAGCAGCTCGACGGCTCCGGAGGCGTGGTGGCGCACCACAATGATGTCGGGCCGCATGGCGTTGAGCGTGACTGCGGTGTCGATCAGCGTCTCGCCCTTGCGCATGGAGGAGGAGCCCACCGACATGTTCATGACGTCGGCGCCAAGCCGCTTGCCGGCAAGCTCGAACGAAGCCTGCGTGCGGGTCGATGCCTCGAAGAACAGGTTGATCAGCGTGCGCCCGCGCAGCGAGGACTGCTTCTTGTCGATCTGGCGATTGAGCTCGACAAACTGCTCGGCGAGATCGAGCAGGTTGAGAATATCCTCGCGCGAAAGCCCCTCGATCCCCAACAGATGGCGCTGGCTGAGGACGAACGAGGGCTTTTGAATGATGTTCATTAAAGTGTCACGTATAGGGACAGATCCTGCTCCGGACAAGGGTTCCAGGCGCGTGCTCCACAGCCGGAATGACGGCTCCGAAGAGCCTGACCAGCGGACGGTTCGCCAAGCTGCGCGCCGCCGTGGGTACGGCAGGTAATCGCGATGGCCCGGTGTTCCGAGGGCGACGAGGTCCTCAATCAATCCCCGCCCTATGTCGACGTCGATCTCTACGCCAGCGATCGGGCGTTGCGGGATGCGGTGAACGCAAACGGGGGCGGTGAAGCCGCCGCGGCGCTCGGCGAATTCGGCCGCCGATGGGGCTCAGCCGAGATGTTCGACCTCGGCCGCCAGGCCAACGAGAATCCTCCCAGGCTGCAGATCTTCGATGCCAAGGGCTTTCGCCGCGATACCGTGGAGTTCCATCCTGCCTATCACCGCCTGATGTCCGAGAGCATTGGTGCCGGCTTGCATGCGTCCACATGGCGCAAGGACATGCGGCCGGCCGCACCGCCCGCGCAGGTCGAGCGCGCGGCGCGCTTCTTCATGGCCGCGCAGATCGAGACGGGCCATCTTTGTCCGATCACCATGACCCGCGCCGCCGTCGCCGCGCTGGTTGTCGAGCCTGCGCTCTCGGACCAACTCATCCCGAAAATTCTCTCGCGCGAATACGACCCGCGCTTCGTCCCATGGCGGGACAAGGCGGGGATCACGCTGGGCATGGGGATGACGGAACGGCAGGGCGGCACCGACGTGCGCACCAATACCAGCCGCGCCGAGCGCCACGGCGAGCACTATGCGATCACAGGGCACAAATGGTTCATGTCGGCGCCCATGTGTGACGCTTTTCTGGTCTTGGCGCAGGCACCGGGCGGCCTCACCTGCTTTTTCATGCCGCGCTTTGTGCCCGACGGCTCCGTCAATGCGCTGCAGTTCCAGCGTCTGAAGGACAAGCTCGGCAACCGCTCGAACGCCTCCTCGGAGGTCGAGTTCGCCGGCGCGTTTGCTTGGCGGGTTGGGGAGGAGGGCAGGGGCGTGCGCACCATCATCAGCATGGTGCAGCTCACGCGCCTCGACTGCGCCATCGCCTCAGCCGGCATCATGCGCATGGCCCTCGCCCAGGCAATCCACCACGCGCGGCACCGTACCGTGTTTCAGAAGCGGCTTGTCGACCACCCCCTGATGCAGGGCGTGCTCGCCGACATGGCCATTGAGAGCGAGGCGGCAACAGCTCTGGTCATGCGTCTTGCCCGCTCCTTTGATCTCACGGCAAACGATCCGCTGGAGGCGGCAAGAGCGCGCCTGCTCACGCCCGCAGTGAAATATTGGATCTGCAAAACGGCACCGGCACTGGTCTACGAGGCCATGGAGTGCCTAGGCGGCAACGGCTATGTCGAGGAAAGTCTGCTGCCGCGGCTTTACCGCGAGGCACCGGTGAACGCGATCTGGGAAGGCTCAGGAAACGTGATGTGTCTTGACGTTCTCCGGGCGCTTGCAAGCGAGCGCGATGCCGCGTCCGCGGTGCTGGAGCGGCTCGCGCACGAGATCGGCGATCTTCCGGGAAGCGCCGACGCCGCCCGTTTTATCGCCAAGTCCCTGTCGAGTGCCGACGGCGAAAAGGATGCACGCGCTGCCGTCGGAAGCCTCGCACAGCTCGCGGCAGTAGCGGCTCTCAGAGAAAGCGCGCCGGCAGTCGCCGAGGCGTTCGCGCGCACGCGGCTGCGCGATTGTCATGGCAGCATTTTTGGGAGCGGCGATATTGCCTCTGAGGAGGCCGAGCGCGTCATCGAGCGCGCCTTGGCGCGTGCCTGAGACGAGTTTTGCTCAAAACGATGCAGCGCGACGTCATGCTGTTTTATGTCGGTTCATGAGGGGCGAAGCGGACATCAGCGTTGCAATGCGGTAACAGCCGGTTGTGCCCCCGAACCGGTCGTAATGTCCCGGCGTGATTTTCCTCTCCCACCGTGACCTCGAAGTTACAAACACCCACTCGCCGGCTGCATACAGTGATGTTCAATCTCAAGGGGCGGTGATGAAGGAGCTGTTTATTGCGAGCATTGCTTTTACTGCGCTGATCGCGGGGTCCGCGACGGCGGCAGACTTGGCACGGCCGGTCTACAGAACGCCAGTGGTTTACGCGCCCGTCTCCAGCTGGACCGGGTTCTATGCTGGAGGCGATCTCGGCGTGGCCTGGGCAAACTCGCAGACGTACGCCTTTTCCGACCCAGGCAATGCGGCATTTAACAGCTGCGGGTTTTGCGTCGTGCCTTACCAACCGGAAGTGCTGACCAGCGGGCGAAAGAGCGGACTTTTGGGAGGGTTGCACGTTGGATACAACTGGCAGTTCGCACCAAAATGGCTTGTCGGCGTAGAGGGGGATTTCACGTGGACCAACACACTAGATCAATCGAGCACCGCGCCACTGTTCGGTAATACCGCGCTTCCGGCCATTCAGCCCCCGAATGCCCCAATTCCCAACTCGCTTCTCAACTTCGACAACCAGACCAGATGGTTGTCTTCAATCCGAGGCCGAGCGGGGATTATTCTGGCGAGCAACTTGCTCGTTTATGGTACCGGTGGCGTCGCCTGGACACGTTACAGCCACACCGCTGTCGCGTCATGCCTCGGGTTTATGGTGGACGGATGCGGTACACCTGGGGGTGCGGCACCTGGGGGCGCGATATCGTCCTTCTCGCAAGACCAGACCAAGGGAGGGTGGGTGCTTGGCGCCGGCGCCGAGTGGCAGATACCTACCACGCAATGGCGGGCGCGGCTCGAATACCTCTATTACGGGTTCGACAATGGGACCGTTGGTTCCGGATTGTGGATTGCCCTACCGGGCGGCGGTCCCCTCCTGTGTGTGAATACTCCGACCTGCAGCTCGCCTTACGCTTTCAGCAACCAGAATTTTCAGACAGTGCGACTAGGCATCAGCTACGCCTTCGGCTACGCCGCCGCTCCTGCGGTCTACAAGTGAATTGGTCGACATCAGTGCCCCCAAGATTGATCTGGCTGAACCGGTTCATGAAGAGCCTTCGGATGCGGAGGCTCTTTGCTTTATGTCTCCTCTTGTGCACCACCCGGAAATACCTGAGAGCCCGGATTATTTCCGCTTATTGATGTGCTGCGGACCATAAGCAGACCTCCCCGCTGACTGATCCTCGGCAATTCGATATCCTGCAATCCGCCTGGCTAGTGGGGACTTGGTGCAATTCGGTCGATTGCAGGTCTCGAAGCTAATCCCCAAGAAGTACGAAATGAGCGAGGAATGGATTTGGCGGAAGAAGGGGTGGACCGTGCGCCAGGCCATCAGATCGGCGGTTCGTGAGATCAGAGCGCTGCTTCGCGCGACAGGCCGCAGATAAAAGGTTGATCTCCAGCCTTCGTAGCTCTCGGTAATCGCCATCCGCTGTGACCTAAAGGTCACGATTGCAACAGAAGTCTGGATGCCGACCGAAGTACCTCCGCTAGACCGCCAGTCTAGGTTTTCATGTACCGGCAGCTTCGGGGAAGCATGAACCTAAGAGGGGCTGCTGGCCTTGGGGAGCGAATGCCTTGCGTGGGCCTCGTTACGACGGCATCCTGGCCTTGGCGAGCGTAGCTTTTATGCTGTTACTAGCGGCCCCGCCCGGCGGCTTAGCTGAGGAGGCTAGTAAACCGAACGCCACATTCAACGATCGGTTCCCGGCCGAGGAAACTCCCACGCATAGCACCCCTCAACCCGCGCCCGAGACCACGCCCAGAACCGTAGTGGTTAAGAGAGAACACAAAGTTGCCGCACCCGTGCGTGTCGCAAGGGCAACACGCCCGCGCTCGCGGATCGTCGTCGAGCCGCGCTCGTTCCTCGACGCGGGGACCGAGGTCCTGCCGGGCGAGCGCAAGTTCCTCGACTATGCGCTTCCGCCGACCCATACCCCGATGGACGTGGTGCAAAATACCGGTGGGCGTGTGGGATGGCATAATTCGCCGCTGCCGGGTCCGTTCTTTCCATGGCCCTAGCGAACTATCCGCTGGACAGGATGATCGCATCGGCGTCATCCCGTGTCCTGGCGCGGAAGTTCGCCAAGATTGAAAACTCCTCTGCTCGCCGCGGTGGCGGTGCAGACGAGTCAGAGCATTGGCGGTAAATTACTGCGGATAGCGCCCGTCGTGGTGCTGGTCTAAGCTTGTTATATGGCGCCGGCGAAGAAGCCGCCCGACGCGCTCGCGGCGAGCTTGCGACAAAAGCAGAAGCGGATCGACGAAATGCGCGCCAGCGCACGGATGCGCGCGCGGTTCATGAGAAAGATACCCGAGCCGGTGGAACTCCCGCGGCGCTCGGTTGACGTAACGAATGCCGGTCCGCCCAGCCAGACATTCATTCTCTCGGGCAGTAGCGCCGCCGCCATTCACCTGCGCACTGGCGCCAATGTGTCGGAAGAGCCGCCGCTGTCATCGGCCGATAAACAGAACCGCGGGTAGCGGGGTCGGCAAAGTAGAGCAAAAATGGCCGCGATGGTGAAATCGAGTCTCCTGGCTCGGGCTGATCTTTACCTCACCGCATAGAAGTCGGTAGCGCTGCGCTGCCTGAGATCGCCGAGCCTCAGCACACGGGCGCGCAACTGCCCAAGCATGCCCGTTTGCGCTAAAGCGAAACCACAAACCTTCTCGGCGGCCTCTTTTTCGCTCCCGGCCTCGATCTTTTGCCAATTATGCTGGCGGTCCCATCGCCCGTCGGGCCAATGCTGCACTTGGTAAATTCGTTTTGTTTGCATGGTATTCCCCCGAATTCCGTGTGCCTCGGGCAAGCAGGTACAAATCCTTTTTGGCGATACTCTGGCTTGGCGGGGGTCTATCGTGGCAAGACTTACCTCATGGTTTACGCTCAATTGCGCAACCGAAGTCTGCACTAAATATGACATACGGCTGCCTGCGCCGCTGTGATCGCCATCACAAACTTTGCGGTGTCGGTTTTCGTCGCCGCGGCCTTCCGCTCGGGGCTAGACGAGCTGAGGGAAATCGTGCCGGATAGTTCTGGTGAAGCTGCTGATCGTCTTATATCTGCAAACTCAAGGAGGGAGCGGCAGTGATCCTTGAATCCATCATTACGTGTCCCAATTGCGGAGTTATGAAAGCGGAGGCTATGCCGACCGACGCTTGTCGATTCTTTTACAATTGCACCGGCTGCGGCGCGACGCTGCGACCAAAGAAAGGTGATTGCTGCGTATTCTGTTCCTATGGTTCGGTGCCATGTCCACCGATCCAAGCTGAGAGTTTGGGTGAGCCAGGCGTGAACTTCTGCTGCGTGCGCTAAACGGGCGATGACAGACGGGTTTCAAACCTGACAGCGCAAACTTTACGGAATCTCGTACACAGTTGTTTCGTCGGTGATGCAACGAAGGGCCGCGCGCCGCATTGACGGGCGCAAGCACTGGCGTTCAAGGATTTTTGCTGTATTTGGGTCTTCTACCACCGACTGGGTCACGAAGATTGCGCGCGAGGAGGCAAGGCCCTGCACTCGAGCGGCGATGTTCACGGTCTGCCCGAAATAGTCCTGGCTGTTGTTGAGGCGAACGGCGAGACATGGTCCCTCGTGAATGCCGATCTTTAGGAGAAGGTCTTCATTGCCGCGTTCGGCATTGATGCGCGTCATCGCCTCGCGCATCTGCAATGCCGCTGCGAGAGCGCGGTCAGGGGTGGAAAATGTTGCCATCACGGCATCGCCGATCGTTTTGACGACGGCGCCTGCTTCGGATGCCACGATCTCGTGCAATACCCCGAAGTGCTGGCGCACGAGGTCGTAGGCAACCAAATCGCCCACGCGCTCATAGAGTGCGGTGGAGCCCTTGAGATCGGTGAACAGGAAAGTGAGGCTTGTAATCGTCAGACGCTGATTGGGGTCGAGCGTGTCGGTGTTATAAAGGTCGCGAAATGTCTGATTGGTGAGGAGCCGTTTCGCAGTTAGGAACGGCCGCCGCTTGCCAAGAAGGTTATGAAGCGCATCGCTCGAGACCCAAAGCGTGGGCAGCAGGCGTCGGTCGGTCTGGTTCTCAAGCAACAAGCGCAACGGACCTGGCCGCAACTCCACGGTGCCCAGTGGTGCTCTGACCTTGGTAAACACGATCGACAACCCCTGCCTGTCGTGCGTCGACTCGCCCTTGACGGCTATGATTTGCCTGCTGTGGGTCACTGGATCGAACACGATCACGAATCCCTTGGGAAGTTGAACCGACAGCACGGCTTTCGCGGCGGGCGGTATTTCAATGGAATCGAGCGTGAATTCAGCCAAGCTTGCTGCCAGGTCATCCGGCAAATCCATGCCTGAGCTCCAGAAAATCTGACGGTAATAATCGACCTCGGGCAGCGTATCGGGATCGTGTCCGGCGA